>Ga0207103_10245_pt1 | contig 15206 bp, 5 predicted proteins | sample Alteio_BWMinHeat_81_FD_153546 | JGI IMG/M metagenome (GOLD analysis project Ga0207103, IMG submission 153546) | Enriched cells from forest soil in Barre Woods Harvard Forest LTER site, Petersham, Massachusetts, United States -... | ecosystem: Environmental > Terrestrial > Soil > Temperate forest >...
GTCATCGTTGTGGGGAAGAACGTTGCCATCAAAGCCCGGCCGCATGGCTCCCGGCCCAAGCGGCTGCGAAATGGTAAATACAAAGGATGCTTGGTCGACGGCGTTGGTATTGAGGTCGGTTGCCTGGATTCCAACCGGAATGCGCGCGGCGCTGAAACCGAATGACGTAAACGGAACTGACTGATTTATAGAATCGATCCAATCTGCAATCGTTGGCGGACCGCTGGTTTCAATGATTTTTGACAGTCGTATCACGCTTCCTGGCGTGAGTGAAGTGGTCGTGTTGGACGCAACGTCGGTTAAGGTTGCGGTCATTCCTCCGGTCGCAAATGGATACGTTCCGGAGATCGTGATGGTCAGCACCTTCTCGATACCCGTGAACGTCCCAAAATTTCCTCCGGTCGCGGGGTTGTTGTCGGTATCGAAAAACAATTCAAATTTGGTTTTTACCGCCGTGTTCGGAAAGGTGCCGGCGACATTGATGATGAATTGCAGATTACTGGCCTGGTCTGGAGCGTATAGGGACCCGTTGAAGAGATCGATAAACGGCTCGTTGACGTCGCCGGTGGCATCGGTCCAACCGCCGTGCTCTGAATGTGAGCGTTGCGCGCCGCCACTCTGGATCTCCGCAATCTGAGCTGGCGTCAGTTGGGTGCCCGTGCAACCGGGCGGGGGGCAAGCGGTCCCCGGCGTCATCAGGTTATTCGGATCGGTGCTATGTGGCCCGTTGGTGAAGGCGTGGCTCATCTCGTGCGCCACCGTTCGCGTCATGCCGGCAATGTCGCCGGTCGAAGTGATGAATGCGCACGCCGAAGGCGGTCCGCCGACGTTTGCAGAGTGAGCGTTCCAGCCGAGCGCGGTCTGTCCTGCCGGAACGCTTGGATCGTTAATTGCGCTTACGAAGGCTATTTTGAACCCTCGGCCACCCCCGAACGTTGAGTTCAATTCGTCGTTGCAGTTGTTGTACAGCTCATTGAGATTGCTGGCAGTCAGCTTTCCGTCAGGTGAAAGGAAATTCAGTTGGATATTGGAATTCGTGAAACTTCCGCACACGCCTGTCGGGGTGAAGATGTTGTTCACCCCATTCAAGATGTTGTCGATATCTTGGGTCGAGAGATGGGTGTTCGGGAAGACATTCACCAGGATCGGAACTTGCCTAGACCCGCTTTTACATGGATTCACGGGCGGGGGCGGCGGTGGCGAACTGGACCAAAACAGCGGGTCCGGCGAATACGGAGTGCCGCTGAGCAGGCTTCCCGCTTTCTCCAGCGGAATCTGGAATTCGACGATCGCGTGGCCGGCTTGGCAATTCGGTGAGGAACCGAAGCCGACCTTCCCGCGCAGACCTTCAATGGTCGTCACCCTGGTTTGGCCGCCAACGGATTGGGCCTGCCCGTTATCGAAAAAGACGATCGTTCCATCGGTGAAAATATGAACGCTATAATGTTCGAAGGTCGCTGTCGTGCCGCCGCCTTCCACATTGCTGAAAGAGACCAGGAAATACTGGTCCGCGGCCAGCGGCGTAGTGAGACTACATTCGTCATACATCAGCAGGAATGTGTCCGGGGACGAGCCGGGAGTGGTCAGGTTGGCCTGATCGGCGTAGAGATAACTATGCGTTAGTTCAAAGAACGCGGGCGTGATGTCAGACCACTCCTGATGACCATCCGGACAGATATCGAAGGCGCCGTCTGTGCTGTGGCAAAACGCACTGGGACCCGAGGCTGCAGCCCTGGGAGCAAGTACAAGGAACAGTGCTACAAGGAGAAACCCTAAGAGGAACTGCTTCTGAGGCCGCATCTTTCCCTCCTAGCCACCGCGAAGGTCCGAGGGTCGTTGAGGGAGTCTGGCGAAGTCCTTACGCTTTGTCAACACGTAGAAAATTCTAATGGTGTGAATGGATTGTGAAATAGTTTGTCACCGTCAATTTGCCATTCCTCCGAATTCCTCGTCACCACCTGATTGGCATCGACGATCGGGCCGAAGCCGAAGGGAGAAAAACCGCCCTAGTTCGCGTCATGAGCAAGGCGTCGCCCGTGTACTCAAAAGACGTCCGGGGTTCGGCCCCACGCTGCCTGTCAAAGACCCGAGCGTTGGCCCCTCGCATCAAATCGCGATAGCAAGTGACAGATCGCGAGGGCAGCGGGGAAGCACCTCACCGCCGTGGCTTATGCCGACAGCAACTCAGCGATTTCTCCCACCAAGGGTTGGGGCCGCCAGAAACGATACCTTGATTCAACGAGCCATCTAGCACTGCTCGTGCCGCTGCTGCACTGGTAAGGAGCCGGGAGATTATAAAGGAGGAGCATTTCCCCTCGCGGGGATTGTAATGCAGATAGGAAACCCGCAATTCTTAAGTTGGATTCTTGCACAGGTACAATGAACGCAAAGCTTCGAAGAATGGCTTGACGGTTGCATCGACGGCCACATTACCGGAATATCTGACTCCCTCCTGGGCATCCAGATAGACTTCAGCACCGTGACTATCGTCAACGCGGAAATGCAGCGGCTGCGGAGCCGGAGTTGTCTTGTCGCTCACGGACAGAAGCCTTCCGCTCTCGCAGGTGTACGACTTCGCCCAGAGCGAATCAAACAGCGCTTTGGCGCTCGCCTCCGGTCGCATGTCACCCGAGTAGCTGATCCTCTCCGCGTTCCATTCCAGCATCCCGTTACGGCCTTCCTTGCCGTGGAACTTGATGACGTGCGGAGCAGCCTGCGGTGGGGGAGAGGCCTGGCCAGTTGCTGGAGCAGCATCGTTCGCGCCGTTTTCCGGTTCGGTTGAAGAGACGGAGATGATCTGGGCTGGATACGGAAGGTCCACGGAACCGATCATACCGGTCCGAGTATCGCAGACGAGCAATCGAATGCGCGCAGTCTCCGGCTTTGGCACGAACGAGATCGTGTGCGAAATGCCGTGTGTTTTTATGGATTGATACTCAGTTTCCGTGAATTTCTGTCCGATGCTCTGACGATTGTATTGCAGCGGCAGCCCGCGCGCGTTGAACATGCAAGTGGCAAGTTCAATCTGCACATTTCGCACCCCGCCATCTGGCGCTCCGAATGAAAGAGCATTGGGGTCGATGATGAGAAAATACTTTGTTTGCCCGGGCTGATCGGGAGGCACAGCGCTGGCTTCGACAAGAATCGAGGTGGCTGTCAAGAAATCGTTGCACGCGGCTTGAGACAAATGAGCATCCGTGGCCTTCGCATCCTTCGCGGAAATCGTGGCGTCAGCTTCGCGCGCAAAGTACCCTTCACGAAACGAGAGCTGTATCCCTGGCCGTGAAGTCTTCACAGAAATCCGGCGAAACTCTCCGTGCCAATTCTTGTCAGTGGGGTAGTAGCTCAGCTCATAGTAAGACGAAGAATCGTCGATCGCTCTCTTCACGCATTCCGAGAGGTCGTTGTCATTCAGGCAGACTTTTCCGCCGGTTTGCTGCGCGAGGTTTTGCATGGATTCTTGAGTCGAGAAACGCACGTTGCTCTCGCGGTTCAACGTAGCTCCTTCTGAAAAAGGGTTCGGCTTCCCCCGCGATTCTGGGTCGAAGAGCTCCTGCGTTTCCATACCTCGGGGATCCACGGGATAAACGGCGATCTGGGCGTCCGTTAGCGCGCTCGCCACGGCAGTCATGTCGGCACCGTAGTTGCGCATTCCGCTGAACTTGGCCACCATGGTGAGGTTTGCGTCCGGCGTGATGGCCAGCGGAAAAGCGGACGATATCCAGATCAGGTTTTTCCGGCCGGGGTAGCCGCTGACGTGCCGGACAATCGCGCGCAGGGCGTCGAAGGTCAACTTCACGCGAATGTCCATCGACTCCGCATATTGCTCTCTCTCAAATCGCTGGAGCTGCAACGCGCGCATCGCCAGCAGTCCGTCGGAGTTACTGGCTGCGGGCGGCGGTTCTCCGGGAATGTCGCTTTGGCCCTCAGCTCCCGCCATCTGTTCCAGCAGCGAAGAATGACTCAACGTGTCGTCGCGCGCGTCCTTGGCCTGCAGATTGGTAGCCTCCAGCGACAGAGCCCGTTCCGCCGCAGCACGGAGCAATTTCGTGTCGGTCGTAAAACTTTGCAGCAATCGCAGTTCTCTCCCGAGCAGGAATACCGCCATGGGAACGTCGCTCGGAGCGGATGCGAGCAGCCGAACCATTTTCTGCCGGACCTGCACTTGTGTTGTTGCATCCGTGTTCAGACCATCCACCAACAAAATCGTGGGCGGCGCGGACAAGCTCTTTGTGGTCACCAGATTCGTATACACGCCGGCAGGAAGCTCTAGCGCATCTCTTTCCGAGTCGGGAGCCTTTGCTAAAGAGCGATCCAGAAGCCGGAAGGATGCGATTTGTTGCTGGCCCTTATGTGAGCCTGCTTGCTCGGCAATCTGGAAATCATCGGCAGTGAGGTCGCGCACGGGATTTCCATGGCGATCTCTGGCCACGACGTCCACCGTAACCAGGCGTGCGGTCACCTTCAAAACTGCGGGAGGTTCCTGCTTGGGAGGCGGAGTTTGCGGCTGGTTCTTTTCCTGGGAGACTCCCGTCGCGCACAAGAAGAGAAGAGCTGCCGCGATGGAAAAGAATCGGACGGCTGTTCGCACGGTTCGACAACACGAAACATTCATTTCAGCGCGCCTCATTCAAGCCCCTGTCGCCCTCGGTCTTATCCGGGATTTCCATTTTGACTTCCCGGCCGACCGATAACGTACACCTGCCGCCGTCCGTATTCAATGCTCCAGCCAGCTTTTTGGAGTGCAGATCCTCTCCGACGGCTGCGGCAAAATCTCAAAACCAAAAACTGGTGCTTCTCCCACGCATTCCTCAAACATTTTTCCTTCGCCCGTCTGGCGCGGCCCGAAATCTGCTTCGGTCTACGGCTCGCCTAACCGCCGGCATAGTTCACCGTTCGCGCAGAGGCATCCTCGCGTTGCGCACTCCCGCGCGCAGCAACTCCTCCAAATACGGCTTAAACGCATCGCGTTCTGGTCCCCGTGCCGGGCCGTACTCCGGCGCCGCCCCGCCGCCTGCACATACTTCCGAATGGTCTTGCAGGGCTAGCCGGTCAACTCGCTGATTCGAAGCGTCACGCACCTGCCGCGATGTTCCATGGCTGACCCAGGGGGGCGGGTCCGGTGGACTGGCGAATCACAAACTCCGGCTCAAGGGCGATCTCCGGCACGTATTCGCCGCGTCCCTCAATGAGATCCACGACCGTCTGCGCCGCGATTTGCCCCATTTTCATAAGTGGTTGCCGGACCGTGGTCAATCCGGGATCGGCATACCCCGCTCCGGCAATATCATCGAAGCCGACGATGGAGATATCTTCCGGCACCCGCAGGCCTGCTTCGCGGAACGCCCAGATCGAGCCGATGGCCGAAATATCGTTATAAGCAAAAAGTGCCGTGAACGGATGCTTCCTTGCCAAGAGTTGCTTGGCGAAGGGATATCCAATCGCGGGGCTCGAATCGATGCCTTCCAGTTGGATGGTCAGCTCGGGCCGAATCCGAATGCTGAGCTGCTGCGCCATCTCGCAGATCGCATTCCAACGCACGGTGGAATCCGAGCTGAAGGTCTGTCCTCGAATGAAGGCGATTTCCTTGTGACCTAGATCGCGAAGATGTTCTAGCGCCAGCCGCGCGGCGCGCTTGTGATCCAGGACAATGTTGGTGACCCCATCGACGCTCTCATGCCCCGCGATGGCAACGGTGGGCAGAGCTAGCTTCTCAGTAAGTGACGCGTTGGTGGTGATGAAGCCCTCCACGCCTCGCGTCAAAAGCATTTGTGCGTAAGTCTGGAGGAACTTCGGATCATGACGATGAACTACGGTGAGGAAGAAATAATTGTTCTTGCGCAGGTATTCTTCGATGCCGCTGATCAACAGTGCACCATAAGCGTCGCCGATTTCTTCGGCGATCACGCCAATCAAATAGCTTCTCTTCAAGCGCATGGTACGCGCAAAAAAGTTAGGCCGGTAATTGAGCGCTTGTGCGGCTTCGATGATGCGATTTTTGGTATGCGCGGGAATGGAGCGTGCCGCAGGAGAGTTGTTAAGGGCGGCTGAAACCGTTCCGGGGGTCAGCTTGACATGTTCCGCAATGGTTTTTAGGGTGATCTTGGCGTCGCGGCGCGGACCCAGTTTCTTTCTCGGCGGCAGCGTCATCTACTGGACCTTTCGAGCATCTTCCAAAATTGAGATATGGGAAATAGCGCGCTGAAGCGTGAGGAAGCATCTGCCAGATTCTCCTGACGTCCCGTAAACCTCGATTCTTGTGCGACTTGGGCCGTGACGGACAAACTTAGGAGGCACCCTGTTGGCGCGAGGATGGCCGCGAAGCCGCATGAGTCCTATATTTATACATATAAACGTATCGCCGTTGCCCCTCCCACGCTACGAAGCTCCCTAGCCTTCGTTCGTCCCGGGAGTAGAATATCATTTATCCTTGAGTAGAATATCATTATTTCTGCTTGACAGCTTTCCCGAATGGTTGTAAGTACCTGCCTAGTACAAAAGCATTACGTTCGGTAATGCTTTAGGGTCGGGTCCTTTCTCGAATTTTTGGTGGGGTGAAGAGAATATGAGTCCGAAGCAATTTGGTTTCGTGCGGATGTCGTGCCCTCTTTTTCGCGCAAATATCTCCTCGAGAGGTAAACGAATGAAGGTTCGATTTTTCAATACACCCAGTGAAACGATGTGCAAATCGCGAGCGATCCTCTCGCTGCTTGCAGTTCTTGTGCTCATGCTCGGCACTGCTTTTGCCGCGCGGGCGCAAGTCACGACGGCAGATGTCCGCGGCACGATTATGGACGAGCAGGGCGCGGCAGTCGCAGGAGCTGACGTCAGCATCACCAATGCGCAGACCGGACTCGCCCGCAACACGAAATCGGGAAGCGATGGCACCTATAGCTTCACAGAGTTGCCGCTAGGCACTTACAACATTCACGTCACGCACGCGGGCTTTAAGGCCGAAACGCAAACCGGCATCGCGCTGCACGTCAACGACAGCCTGGTGCTTAACGTCCCTCTGAAGGTCGGCGCAATCAGTGAGTCGGTCACCGTCGAAGCCTCGCCCGTCGAAGTAGAGACCACTAGCGGGGAGTTGACTGGATTGATCAGACCCAACCAGGTCTCTGAGCTGCCGCTGAATGGCCGTAACTTCATGCAACTAATTACCTTGATTCCCGGTGTGGCTCCCGCCGAAGCTTTCAGCGTTACAAATAAGGGACTCAAAGGCGCTTCCGACGTTTCCGTGAGCGGCAGCCCTTCCAACGGCAACCAGTGGCTCGTCGACGGCGCCAATAACAATGACACGGGTTCACAGCGCACGATTCTTATCTACCCCTCGACCGAATCCATTCAAGAATTCAAGATTGAGCGCAACAGCTACGGCGCTGAATTTGGTCTGATGGCCGGGGCGACAATCAGCCTGGTGACGAAGTCCGGAAGCAATAGCCTCCACGGCAGCGCTTATTACTCCGGACGCAATGACAAGCTGAATGCTTTCGACACCGAACTCAAGGCAGGCTGCCCCACGTGCCCCAAGAACAAATTCCGCGGGAACGACTATGGCTATACCATCGGCGGACCCGTCAAGAAGGACAAAATCTTCTTTTTCTGGTCCCAGGAATGGAACAAGCGCATCGAAGGGTTGACGGCGACGAACCACGTCCCGACTCTGGCAGAGCGCGGCGGAGATTTCAGTGACCTCGCCGCTTGCCCGGCTTCCGCCGGGACTGGCTACCCTGCCGGGGGCCTGCACGACCCTGCCGGAGCCCCGGGCAATACTTCTTTCGGGAACGTGATTCCAGCGGGCCGGCTGAGCCCCGGCGGAAAGCTGGCATTGACGGAATATCCCGCTCCTACGCTTGCCTACACTTCGGCTTCTTGCCCGTTCTTGAACTGGACGCAATCACAGAATGTGCCTACTCCTTGGCGGGAAGAGAACGCTCGCGGCGACATCAATCTAACAAAGAGCCTTACTTTGATGCTGAAATTTACGAATGATTCCTGGAAGATCGGACCACCCTCGAATGGCTTCGGCTGGGGAAGCAATTCTCTTGGAGTCATCGATGAGTCGTGGAATCAGCCCGGACGCATCGCCGCTGCCAAATTGAGCAAGACCATCGGAGCTAGCGCCGTCAACGACTTCCAGTTCTCCTACTCCGCGAATCGCATCACCATCCAGCCTTCGAATCTTGCCCTCGAACAGCAGCTCAATGATGCCATCCCCACCTTTTTCCCGCTCTCAGGCAAAAGGTATGGTGACAAGGGCCCAAGCGTTTGGTTCTCGGGCTGGGGCAATGCTCACCTTCCGAGCGTTTGGACTATTTCGCCCTGGGCGAACGCGCAAGACCTGTACACCTGGCAAGACGATTTTTCCGTCGTCAAGGGACGCCACACCCTCAAGTTTGGCGGCATCTATAGCAGAAACTCCAAGAACGAGCAGCAGTCCAACGCGGAGTTTGGCGGGCTGTTCGGCGCCGTTGGTTACAACGGCTGCAATGGAGGGGTCATCGCTGGGCAGTGCGCCAATGCGGCAGGCAACCTGACGGGATATGATGTGGCTGACGTGCTGCTGAAGAATATGGCGTTGAATTGGAGTGAAGCCAGCAATATCAACATCAATGATATCCGTTGGCAAAACACCGAATTCTATGCTGCGGACACTTACCGCGTGACCAGCCGTTTTACCCTTGTTTATGGCCTCCGTTACTCCCTGCTGCCAAACCCCTACTTTGCAGATGACTTGTATACGTCGTTCAACCCGGCCGCTTATAATCCGGCCCTCGGAACTGCCACATGCAACGGCTTGTTGTACTCCCCTGCTAAGCCCAATCCATGTCCAGCGGGAACAGGGGGAACGCCAGGTCCAAACCGCGCTCTATGGAACAACAACAATCATATGTTCGCGCCGCGTTTGAGCATGGCCTATGATCCCACTGGAAAGGGCAAATGGGCGATCCGTGCCGGTGCCGGCCAATTCTTTAACCGCGATCGCTTGTATGCATTGCAAATTGGCGGAGCAAATCCCCCATTCATTGGCAACTTCACTACAACCAATGGACGCTTTATCGACAGCATTAACCAGCCGGGCGCATGCACCCCGAACTGTTTCGGCCAGGGTCTCGGCAATGCCGCCATCGGTGGCGAAACCAGCAATCAGATGCCGAACAGTTGGCAATACAACCTAACGGTACAGCATGAGCTCTTCAAGAATGCCGTGCTGGAAGTGGGTTATGTTGGCAACCACAACGTTCACTGGGAGATTCGCTCCGACGTCAATGGAGTTCATGCCGCAGATCGGCTCGCCTATTTGCAGGACAACGGCTGCAGCGTTGCGCTAGCGAATTGTCTAAACGCAAGTGGTGTACCTGAAACGGCGAGTCAAGCCCGCACAGCACTCCGACCTTTTGGCCCTTTGAAGGGAGATAATTCGCTCACCTACTACACGCGAAACGCTTCCTCGAGCTACAACTCTCTGCAAGCGCTCTTTAACATGCGCTTCAGCCGCAATTCCATCTTCCAGGTAGCCTACACTTGGTCGAAGTTGATTTCGGACACGCAGCTGATTGATACGCCCGCTCTCAACGTCGACCCCTACAATCCGAGCGCCAGCCGCGGTCCGGACTTGCTGAATCGCCCGCAAATCCTGGTCGCGAACTTGGTGTACAACCTTCCCACACTGCAGGGCCGTGACAAATATGTCAGGGGCGCTCTGGGTTCGTGGGAAGTCAGTGGCATCGTGAACCTGGCGACAGGTCCTTCGCTGACGCCGATTATCAACAGCATCGCCAATCTTGGTGATCCTTCGGGTACCGGAAGTAATAGCCTGGAGCGGCCGATGCGTGTGGCAGGCCAGCCGTGCCGTGTCAGTGGCCCTGACGGCAGGCAATGGTTAAATCCGAACGCCTACACCATGAACGGCTTCCAGTTGGGTAAGATCGGCAGCTCCGGTGTCGGGATCTGCAGTGGCCCCGGCAACAGCGACGTGGATTCCTCCTTGCGGAAGAACTTCAGGATCACCGAACGGGTGAAGGTGCAGTTTCAATTCGATTTCTTCAACCTGTTCAACCATCCGCAATACCAGGCAAGCGCCCTCAACATGGGATTAAACTTCAACGCTGTGAACACTGCCGCCAGTCCCGAATTCAAGGATGCAGCTGGGAATGGGACGACCAATATCTTCAAGGCAGTCTCTATCCAGAATACCACCCTGAATCCGGGCACCTTCGGCTACGCGACGCAATCTCGCGAGAACGGATGGCGCCAATTGCAATACGGTCTGAAGATTAGCTTCTGACCTCTGATCACAACCTGATTCTTCAGACCGTCCCGCCAGGCCGGCACTCGTCCTGGCGGGACGGTCTTTTAGAACCAACTGAGCTTTCTCTTTTGAATTCTTCCGAAGTAAAAATCTGATGAGCTAGAATGGAACCATGCCAGGTTATTCCTTGAGACCTCCGTTACTCCGAATCTTCTTTCTGGCTCTTACCCTGATGGCTCCGAGGCTTGTTTTCGCCCAAGCCGCCGGGCCGCAATCTGTCCGCGTCCCACCGCCCGTTCTAAAGGCTGGCGCCGCAAAAGCCAAGACGGACCGCAGCAACCTCCCTCCCATTCCCTCCTTCAAAGACGTCGCCAAAGACGTCGGCCTCACCGCCGTGCATATCGCCTCCCCGGAAGCGCACTACGTTATCGACTCCACCAGCGGCGGCGCCGGCCTTTTCGATTGCGATGACGATGGGCGGCTCGATGTCGTCCTCATCAACGGTTCCACCGTCGAGAGATACCGTGCCGGCGGCGACCCTCTCGTCACGCTCTATCATCAGCAGGCCGACGGCACCTTCAAGGACATCACCACAGAAGCAGGCCTAACGCGGCGCGGCTGGGGCATGGGCGTCGCCGTCGCCGATTACGACAACGACGGTAAGCTCGACCTCTTCGTCACCGGCTTCGGCGGCAGTGCCCTCTATCACGGCCTGGGCAACTGTAAGTTCGAGGACGTCACCGAAAAAGCCGGCGTCGGCGGCAGCGGCTTCATGACCGGCGCGGCCTGGGGCGACTACGACCGCGATGGCTTCGTCGATCTTTTCGTCTCCCGCTACTCCCATCTGGACATGAACAATCTCCCGCAGTTCGGCAGCAACAAATTCTGCCGCTTCAAAGGCATTCTGGTGCAATGTGGTCCCTGGGGCCTCGAAGGCGAGAGTGATTTTCTGTACCACAATCGCGGCGATGGCACCTTCGAGGAAGTTTCCGTCAAGGCCGGGGTGCACGATGAAATCGGCTACTACGGTCTTGGCGTCATGTGGGTGGACTACGACGACGATGGCTGGCCAGACCTGCTCGTTGCCAACGATTCCGTCCCTAATTATCTCTATCACAACAATCACAACGGCACCTTCACGGACATTGGCATGCTCGCCGGAGTGGCCCTCAGCGGGGAGGGCATGGAACTGGGCAACATGGGTGTCGATTGGGGGGATTACGACCACACCGGCCGCCTCAGCTTCTTCGTCACGCACTTCGAGGAGCAGCCTAACTCGCTCTATCGCAACAGGGGGGCGCAAGGTTTCGACGACGTCAGTTGGACTTCCGGCGTCGGCCAGCCCAGCTATCCGTACGTCGGCTGGGGCACTGGCTTTTTTGACATGGACAATGACACCTGGCTCGATCTTTTGGTCGCCAATGGCCACGTTTATCCCCAGATAGACACTCTGGACAGCGGTCCCCGTTTTCGCGAGCCGCTGCTGTTGCATCGCAACAATCGTGACGGCACCTTCGACGAGGTCTCCAAGGAAGCAGGTCTCACCGCGCTGCCTCTTCACTCGCGACGCGGCGCTGCCTTCGGTGACGTTTTCAATACCGGCAACGTCGACATCCTACTTCTCAACGTTGGCGAGCCACCCTCGCTCCTGAAAAATATGAACGCCAACGGTTATCATCGCGCTCTCTTCAAGCTGATTGGCACAAAGAGCAATCGTGCCGCCATCGGCGGGCGCGTAACCGTTCACGCCGCAGGCGTGAAGCAATTCAGCGAAGTCCGCGGCGGCGGAAGTTACCTCTCGCAAAACGATCTGCGCCTCCACTTCGGCCTTGGCACCGCCAAAAAAATGGAAACCGTCGAAATCCGCTGGCCGAACGGCACCGTCGAGACGCTTCAGAATGTTGCGGCAGACTGCATTTACACGATCGTGGAAGGTGCGGGAATCCGAGACACCAAGGCCTTGCCGCCGCCTGCCGCAGCCGGCCATTGATGCTCGTGGGGATTTTCTCTTCGGCCTCGCGAGAGACGCTCTTTGAACGCCTAGGGACACCATGGCTCGAGCTGGTCATCAGTTTCCGGGTTTCGTTTTGCCGTTGAGCGGCCGCCACAGAGGCATTTTATTTGTTTTTTTGTTGACGGTGTCTTTTGTCCCCGTCATTCGCGCTACCGACAATCCCGGAGAAGCCCTGCGCCGGCAGTTTGAGGCCGCTAAGGCATCGCTGGGCAGCGGCAATCTCGACCTGGCGGAAAGCGACTATCGTCAGACCATTGCGCTGGGTTTGCGGCAGTTGGGTAATCTTGCCATCTCGGAAGAGCAGTTCGAACAGGCCACGCGCCTCTTGGATGAGGCGGTGAAGCTTACTCCCGCCGACGCCGGGCTACAGGTGGAAGCGGGTATCGCCTGGTTTCGCAGGGGCGACCCCCAGAAGGCCGCAGAACTGGTCCAGGCCGTTCTAGCCACGAATCCGGACAACGAACGTGCGCACAATGTTCTCGGCCGCATCAAGCTTTTCAAGGGCGATACCGAGGGATCGATCGAAGAACTGAAGAAAGCGGTCGCTCTCCAGGACGATTTCGAAACTTCTTATTTTCTCGGTATCGCCTACCTTAAGGCCAAGCAACTGTCCGAGGCTGCTGCTTGGTTCAGCGAAGTGCAGTCTAAGATGGTCGACTCCGCTGCTTTGCACGTGTTATTCGGGCGGGCTTACACGGTCACGCACTTCCCCGAACCGGCCATCGCGGAATTTCGTAAGGCCATCAAGCTTGATCCGAAGTACCCGCGTGCGCACGGACTCCTCGGTTACTCTTATCTCGAGCAATTCGGCGAGCAGGCCTATCCGCAGGCGCGTGAAGAGTTCGAAAACGAGTTGAAGATCAATCCCGATCAATATTACTTTCTGATGTTGCTGGGGATCGCGACGGTAGCTCTGCGTGACTTTCCCGCGGCGGAAGTGACTCTCCGGCACGCCATACGCCTGAATCCCGGCGAGGCTACTCCTTACCTCTATCTCGGGGAAACCTACACGGAAACCAATCGCATCGCCCTCGCGATCCCGGCCCTGGAAAAGTACGTCAGCCTCGTGAAGCATCCCGAAGAAATGCAGCGCGACGTCAGCCGGGGCTACTACCTGCTTGGCCAGGATCTTCGTCGTCTCGGCCGCCTCGAGGAAGCCCAAAAAGCGCTCGCGAATTCCCAGCGTTATCGCGAAGCGAAATTCAGATACGATGCAAAACACATTTTCGAGGAAAAGCCCAGCACCGACGGCGCTGACAGCCGCCCTTCCGAGCGCATCGCTGGACTCCTGGAAACCGGCTCACCTGAGGAAAACAAGACAACGGAATCGATGGTGCAGGGAGGCATGCCGGCGGATACCCCCCCGGCTGGGCAGCCTCCCAAGGTTCCGCAAGCAGCGGAGCCGAAAGCCGCAAAGCAATATCGTGCGTTCGTTGCCGAGATCCTCTCCAGTTCTTACAACGACCTCGGCGTCATGCGCGCGAAAAACTCGAAGTTTGCCGAAGCCGCCGAATTCTTCAAACAGGCCGCCACCTGGAGGCGCGCCCTTCCCGGCCTCGATCGCAACTGGGGTCTTGCCTGCTATCGCGCTGAACTCTATTCCGAAGCTGTCGCTCCCCTGGAGCGGCATCTGGAGGCGCATCCCGATGACCATCTTGTCCGTCAGCTTCTCGGCTTAAGCTATTTCCTGACCGATGATTTTGTGAAGACTGCGGAAGTGCTCCAACCATTTCTCAAGACTCCTCCGGACGATCCCGGTTTGCTTCTTGCCTGGGGCACCGCCCTCATTCGAACGCGCCAGTCCGAGCTTGCAGCTAAAATCTTCCGCCGCTTGCTCGAACAAAACGCCGCCAATCCTTCTGTTCATCTTCTCCTCGGGCAGGCCTACGCACAACAGGAGGACTTTGCAGATGGTCTCAACGAATTGAAGTCCGCCGTACAGCTCGATCCCCGTCTCCCCGAGGCACACTATTTCATGGGCCTCATCTACCTTCGGCAGAGCGATTTCGAATCCGCCGCCGCGGAATTCCGTTCCGAACTCGAGAATCGGCCCCTCGATGCCGTCACCAGCTATCATCTCGGTTACACTCTTCTCTTGCAGGGACACGCGGACCAGGCTGTGACCGTCTTGCGCGAGGTGGTCCACGCTAAGCCCGACTATGAAATGGCACGTTTCGAGCTCGGCCGGGCGCTTCTGCAGCAAGGCGATGCCGCGGGCGCCATCGAGAGTCTAGAAGCTGCAAGAAAGCTTTCTCCTGACCGGGACGCCACTTACTATCAGTTAAGTCAAGCTTACCGCCGCGCCGGTCGCTTGCCGGAAGCGCAGCAGGCGCTGGCTGCGTATCAAAAACTCATTGAAACCAATAGATTGAAGAGACGCGAAAGCTTGGAAGCCGAAAAGCCGTAGATGCAGCGAACCCGGGCATATCCAGGTTTGGCCGGCGCCCCCAGGGCGATTGCATTGTGTGTGGGCTGTGACGGGAATGAGACACCAGACGGGTACTCGGCTAGTACTCGGCTAGTACTCGTGAAATTGCGCGAGCGGCCGTCGGGCTTATGCGGGAACTCGCGACGAGGTCGGTTCTACGATTCTAGCCATCCCGGCGTTCACGCCCGGCGAGTCAAAACTACCGGATATACAGGGAACTCCGTATTTTCTTCCGACTGGTAAAATTGTAAAAATTCGATGCGCCGTAAGGGTAGTCAACCCAAGCGGTTGAAGCGAGATTGGAAAGAATCGTGCGATTGATTCGATATGCCCAGGATCGATTCGAGGTGCGATATGTCTGAATTGTCGGTCGGCCTGCGCATGATCCAAAATAGCGACGCGTCCATCAAAATACTTATCGCCGACGACTCGGAGATCGTGCGCCGAGAGATTCGTCATGTGCTGTCGACCCGAACCGAGATGGCAATTGTCGGCGAGGCTGGCAGCTACGC
>Ga0207103_10141_pt3 | contig 15181 bp, 9 predicted proteins | sample Alteio_BWMinHeat_81_FD_153546 | JGI IMG/M metagenome (GOLD analysis project Ga0207103, IMG submission 153546) | Enriched cells from forest soil in Barre Woods Harvard Forest LTER site, Petersham, Massachusetts, United States -... | ecosystem: Environmental > Terrestrial > Soil > Temperate forest >...
AACCGGCGGCTTTGGCGCGGCGCCCACCCTACCCGCTAGAGAAGATGCACCAAGTGCTTCCTCGGTCGAAGGGCCTCAAGCGGCAGGTGATCTCGATCCTATGAGGAGATCAGTATTATGCTTACCAGAATCCTGGCAACTCGCCTGAGTCTAGGCGCCGCGCTGGTCCTACTGGCGACAAGCGGCTTGAGCGGCGCCGGTGCTACAGGTTACGAACGAAATGGAGCAAGGGCGCTTTCCAGCGAAAGCACACAGGCGGCAGGCGATCTTGATCCTACCTTTGGCAATGGCGGCGAGGTGACTACTGATTTCTTCGGTAATAACGATGGAGCCAGCGCAGTTGCCATTCAACCGGACGGCAAGATCGTGGTAGCTGGCTCTGCCAAACACGGCAGTGACTCCTCTACCTCTGATTTCGCCCTTTCCCGCTACAACCAGGATGGAACGCTCGACCAGACCTTCGGCTCAGGTGGAAAACAGACTACCGATTTCTTCGGGCAGTTGGATGTGGCCTACGCCGTTGCAATCCAAACGGACGGCAAGATTGTACTGGTAGGGTTAACCTATTCCAGCACTGACCCCGCCACAGTTGATTTCGCGTTGGCTCGCTATAACGCGGACGGCAGCCTCGACCAAGGTTTCGGCTCCGGCGGAAAGCAGACTACTGATTTCTTCGGCGGTGTGGATGCGGCCTATGCCATTGCAATTCAAGGGGACGGCAGGCTTGTGGTCGCAGGGTATGCGCTGCATACCAGTGATTACTCTACCGGGGATTTCGCGCTGGCTCGGTACAACCCCGACGGAACACTGGACCAAAGCTTTGGCTCGGGCGGAAAGCAGACTACCGATTTCTTCGGCAACCTGGATTCGGTTTCGGGCCTCACTATTCAACCGGACGGCAAGATCGTCGCCGCGGGATATGCCCGCAACAGCGCCGACACCTCTACGGATGATTTCGCGCTGGCTCGCTACAACCAGGATGGAGCCCTTGACCAAACCTTCGGCTCAGGTGGAAAGCAGACCACTGACTTCTTCGGTCATGAGGATGCGGCTGAGGGCGTTACACTTCAAGCGGACGGCAAGATTCTGCTGGCTGGCCAGACCTACCACGGCGATGACAACTCTACCAGTGACTTCGCCCTGGCTCGCTACAACCCAGACGGGACTCTCGACCAAGGTTTTGCCTCAGGCGGAAGACAGACGACGGATTTCTTCGGGGCTCTTGATTCTGCTTATGCCATCGCAGTTCAATCGGATGGCAAGATTGCGCTGGTTGGAACTGCCCGCCACACGAGTGACCCATCTACCTCTGATTTCGCCCTGGCCCGTTACAACCAGGATGGAAGCCTCGACCAGAGCTTCGGTTCCGCGGGAAAGCAGACCAGCGATTTCTTCGGCAATCTAGATGGAGCTGATGGCGTTGCGATTCAGCCGGACGGCAAGATCGTGTTGGCAGGGATTGCCCTGCATACCAGCGACTTCTCTACTGGTGATTTCGCGTTGGCGCGATATAACGGGGGTCTCGTCGCTCCCGACTTCTCAATCAGCTTCAATCCAGCATCGCTGACGACTCAAGCTGGAACAAAGGTCGCCGCGACCCTGCTAATCAACCGCACTGGAGGGTTCAGCGGCAATGTGACCGTTACTCCTCCCGGCCCATCCGGGGGTATCAAGCCAAAGCCGCCTGACCCGGTAACCATCACCGGCCCGAGCGCCGTGTTCAAGACGAAGGTCGGCGGCGGAGTAGGGCCGGGGTCTTATAGTCGCATCTTCACTGCAACCGATGATTCGGGCAGGACCCGAACTGCCACAGTCACCATTGTAGTCCAGTGAACTAGAGTTCAGAGAATTCAGGGAGCTTCGAGAGCTGAGGTTCTGAGAGTTACTGGATGCGAATGACTAAACGTAACCGCTCGGACCCTCTGCCAAACTCGGAAACATAGGAGGCAACATGAAGAGATCGGGAATACCAAAACTCGCGGCAATATCCGCCGGCCTGATGCTGGCCGCGTTTGGAATCCTGAATTCCAGAGTAGGCATAAGACGGGCAAGCGCTTCGACCGTTATTGTTACCAGCACCGCCGACAGCGGCCCGGGGTCACTGCGGGATGCGGTCGGATCTGCGGCTCCCTTCGATATAATCATGTTCAACCTTGCCTTTCCCGCTACGATCAGCTTGACGACCGGGCAAATCGATATTACCAGCAGCCTTGCGATAACAGGACCGGGCGCCAACCTGTTGACAATCAGCGGCAGCCACTTATCGCGGATCTTTTCAGTTTCCGCGAACCCAACAGTCACCATTGCCGGGCTCACAATCGCCAATGGCACTGACGAGGTTGACGACTTGGGCGGTGGCGCGATTTCCAGCGCAGGCACGCTGTCCGTTATCAACTGCGCCTTTACCGGCAACGGAACAGCCGGCGGAGCCGGCGCGATCCTGAACGCTGGCAAACTGCTCGTCACCAACTCCACGTTTAGTCTCAACTCGACGAACCTCGACGGCGGCGCAATCTCGAACGTAGGTGGCACACTGTCCGCTACCAACTGCACCTTTAGCAACAATACAGCGGACACGGGCGGCGGCGGGATCGAGACCGAATCAGGAGGGGGCATTACTATTACCAACTGCACCTTTAACTCAAACGCCTCGGCCGGTAGTGGCGGTGGGATCTTGATCGGCGCCAAGACAACACTGGATCTGCGGAACACAATCATCGCGGGCAGCATTGGTGGCGATTGCGTGAACGGAGGATCGATCAACACGAATAGTCACAACCTGATTCAGGACGGTAGCTGCAGCCCGACGCTGTCGGGCAGCCCCATGCTCGGACCCCTCCAAAACAACGGAGGACCGACCCAGACTTTTGCCCTGCTCGCCGGCAGCCCGGCTATCGACGCCGGCGACGATTCCGTGCTGGGGCCTCCCCTGTCTCTGGCAACTGACCAACGCGGTCCCGGCTTCCCTCGCAAGTCCGGCTTGCACGTCGACATAGGGGCTTTCGAGCTCCAAGCGCCGGCCGGGCCGTCTTTCGACACCTGCTTAAAGGACAACGGCACCGGCAACCTGCTGCAATGGAACAGCGCTACCGGCCAATACACTTTCACTAGGTGCTCGGACGGCTTCACGCTTACTGGAACCGGCTCCGTCGCGCTCGTAAACGGGATTGGCACCCTTAGGGATTTCAAGATTGATCGCAGGATAAGCGCGGGCTTCAACACCAGTCAGTTAACCGGCAGCGCGACAATCTATCTGAAGGTCGCCCAGGGGGCTTGGCAGACCCTCCGGATCGTCGACACCAACCCGTCCGCGGTCTGCAAGTGTTAGGGAGTTTGGAGTTCAGGTAGCTCAGAGAGTTTGGAGCGTGAGCGGATACTGAGGCTGCGGACAGGACCCGGCTGAAGCCGTACTCCAAACCAGCCGGAGCAGACCCACCCTCGCGGCGAAAGCCGAGGTCTGATGTCAGCGCTCACAATCACAGAACTAGGGGGACTGAAAATGAGAGTTCAAATTACTCTATCCAGTTTGATAGCTGTGACCTTTGGCAAGAAGGTCTTGCTGAAAGCACAAGCCGCTTCCGGTCGCTACTCGATGGTAGGCGCCGCCATTCGGTTTGGCTTTCTCCCATTTCTGTCTGTGGCATTCTTTTCAGTTGGTTCTGACGCGCAGCTCCACACTTATGTGTCCGCGCTCGGCAGTGATTCAAATCCATGCACTCGCGTCGAACCCTGCCGAACCTTTCATCATGCGGTCCCGCTGACCGACAATGGTGGCGACGTTGTGGCATTGGATTCCGGCGAGTTTGGACCCGTCGAAATCACGAAGTCGGTGTCTCTCATCGCCGCGCCCGGCGTACACGCAGGTATATCGGTGGTTTCGGGCAACGCCATAACTATTAATGCCGGGGACTTCGATACCATCATCCTCAGGGGGCTAACCGTTAACAACGAGGCCAGAGAGAACAACACCAGCCGCGGAATCATGTTTGTCGGTCGTGGGACCCTGGGCGTCGAGACTTGCATTGTTGCCGGCTTCCCTGCCGGCCAGGGTCTGTTTTACGAGGGGGCCCGGCCCGGCAGCCTCGAGGTCAAGGATTCCATTTTCAGGGGTAATGATGTGGGAATCGAGGTACTCAACAGGAATCTCACGGCGCAGTCAACGACCGACGTCATTTCAATCGCCGTAATCGACCATGTCCTGCTGGAAAAGAATGGCCTCGGGTTGGAGGTCACCGACGCTTGCGGCGTCAGCGTTCACAACACCATAGCCTCCAACAATCGCGACGGGTTTAGTATGCATTGCTTCGGGAGCGGTGAGCTGAATTTAGAGAGCTGTCTCTCGTCAAACAACAGTGAATTCGGCATCCTGTCGTTTAAGGATTCTTCAGGCACCCCCATGTCGGGCACTCCCATTGTAAGGGTCTCAAATTCGACGGTGACGAACAATAAATTCTGCGGCCTCGCGACGCTGGGACCATCGGCTGTTCTCCTCTCTCGGGGCAATAACACGGTGGAAGGCAATGGCGTTAACACAATCGGGACAATCGCGTCTTACACCGCAAAGTAGGGGGACCCGTTTTCGGGGCAGTTCGATTTAGCTTGATCCGCGCTGTGGCCGTTCAATCCATTCAGGGACTTTGGGGCTCATGAATAATCAAATTCGCCTGCCGTTCTAGCTCCTCATAATGACTGGCTTTGCCTTCGGGCTCGCTTTCTCCAGCGCCGGCCCGGCGTCACCCTATCTGGAAGGGGCAAGGCTTAAAGCTTACTTCACGATCTGCGGGGAGCGAAAGCGTCCGTTGCGTTGCACCAGGACTGCGGTGGGCGGCGCTCAAATCAATTCCTAAACTGAGCTATAAATGCGGGGACGAAAATCTTGCAGATAAGATTTGAAATGTTTGCCGAAGAGGAGTTTAAGCACATCAGAGATATCCCAGACCTTGCTTGACGGGTCAATCTTGGGTAAATATACCTGATACGTACCCCTGAAAAGAGCTAACCAGCTTTCATATGGCCAACCGCAAAAGACTCGTCGCCGCCCTTCGCGTCGTACTGATTCTTTGCTTTGTATTGGCAGTGATGACAGAAGCCGGGGCTGAACGGCTGCCGATCAAGACCTACACCACCGCCGATGGCCTGCCGCGCGATCACATAAACCGCATCGTCCAAGATTCCAAAGGATTTCTGTGGTTTTGCACGACCGAAGGGCTTTCGAGATTCGACGGTTACAAGTTCACTAACTACGGAACGGAACAGGGCCTTGCAAGCCGCCAGGTCACTGATTTTCTGGAAACGCGAAGCGGAACCTATTGGGCGGCTACTGACAGGGGTCTGTGTCGCTTCAATCCCGATCCCTTGCCCCCGGCGGGGCCTGAGTCCCCTCCCCAGAGGTTTGTCATTTATTACCCACGTGAAGACGCAGCCGCTCGATCCGTCAATGTTATCTGTGAAGATCACGCGGGCACGATCTGGTGCGGGACATCCGCTGGTCTCTTTCGCCTGGACCAGGTGGGCGGCGATCCGGTTTTTTCTTTCGTCGATATCATTCTACCCGCTGGACTGGAGGAGGATAAGCTAAGCGTGAATGCGGCCATTGAGGACCGGGGTGGCTCGCTGTGGATTATCGCTCAGTCGGGGCTATATAGGCGGCGGCAAGATGGAACAACCGAGCGATATACATTTGAAGAGGGATTGCAGGAGGGACGTTCATCTGCCTTGCTGGAAGACATGGACGGACGGATATGGGTTGGCACGGCGCTTGGACTTTATCAACTTGTAGCCGGCCCAAAGCCTCATCAATCCGTGGTGGCGCGCCGGTATACCGTGAAAGACGGCCTGTCGAGCGACTATGTCACTGGGCTGTGCCAATCCTCGGATGGAAAGCTATGGGCCGGAACTGGGCTGGGACTTTGCGAGTTTATTCCGGCACAGGACCGGCGAAGTGGAAGGTTTCAAAGTTATACTCAAGCCAATGGCCTCAGCAATCCACAAGTCACGACTCTGAACTTGGACCGGGATCGAAATCTCTGGATCGGGACTGCCTCCGGCGGCGCGATGAGACTGGCGGCCGACGGCTTTGTTACCTATGACGAGCAGGATGGTCTCGGGGGAGATCGTGTGGCGTCGATTTTGGAAACCCGCCAGGGCGAACTATGGGTAGTTAGCACTAACACTGTAATCAGCAAGCTCGAGCAAGGAAGGTTCACCGCCGCTCCACTGACTTTGCCAAAAGGGGTGTCTTACTGGGGCTGGGGTTGGTATCAGGTAACGTTGCAGGACCACACCGGCGACTGGTGGATACCCAGCTTCGGGGGCCTTGTTCGTTACGCCAGCTTAACCAGCCCCGAGCAAGTCACGCGCGCCCGTCCCACGGCGATCTACACAACACGAGATGGGCTGCCTGATAATAGCATATTCCGCCTCTTTGAAGATTCGCGCGGTGATATTTGGATCAGCACGCTAGGCGATCCCAAAGCTGTGCTCACCCGATGGGAGCGAGCGACCGGAACCTTTCGTCGCTACTCGCCGGCAGATGGAATACCAGAAGCAGCGCCAACGGCTTTTTGCGAAGATGGCTCAGGCAATCTCTGGATTGGGCTTTACGAGGGCGGCCTTTTGCGCTACCGGGCAGGCCGCTTCACGCCCTTCACAAGAGATGACGGGGTGCCCCCGGGCCTCATCTGGGGCTTTCATCTCGATCACAAGGGCCGGCTCTGGATCGCGACCGGGGAAGGCGGTCTGGCGCGCATGGATCATCCGGGCGCTGAGCGCCCCAGCTTCGTCAGCTATACAACCGCGGATGGATTATCGAGTAATCAGGCCACCTGTGTGACTGAGGATCAATGGGGAATGATATACGTTGGGACGGGTCGTGGACTAAACAAACTCGATCCGGCTACTGGTCACATAAGACGCTACACAGTGGCAGATGGTTTGGCTAACAGTTTCATAAATGTCAGTTTCCGCCAGGGCGACGGCTCGCTATGGTTCGGCACCCTGCGAGGGCTTTCCCGACTCATACCGCAACCTGAGCCGCCGACTGCGCCGCCTCCGATTTTCATTACCGGGTTTCGTGTAGCTGGAGTGCCGTATGCCATCCCTGAACTCGGTGCCCTCACCGTCGCCGGCCCTGAGCTCGGGCCAAACCAGAATAATGTTCAAGTCGACTTCTCTGGCCTCAACCTCGCCGTAGCCGAGTCCCTGCGCTATCAGTACCAGCTCGAAGGCGCATCTTCTCAGTGGAGCGCGCCGACTGACCTGCGCACGGTCAGTTACCCGAGCCTGGCGCCCGGCTCCTATCGCCTTCTGGTGCGAGCCGTCAGCTCAGACGGCACCCTCAGCGAGTTTCCAGCGGCGGTGAGCTTTAGTATTCTTCCTCCTCTCTGGCAGCGCTCGTGGGTCCGACTCCTCGCACTGCTTCTGATTGCAATACCAGTTGTCGCCATAGCGCGCTATCGCTATCAACACCTGAAGGCATTGCGCCAGGCGGATGATGCCTTGAGAAAAAGCCGCGAGGAACGATTGGCGGAACTCGAGATGGTCCGAGCTAGAATAGCCACGGACCTCCACGATGATATCGGATCGACGCTATCCCAGATATACTTGCTCAGCGAGGTTGCCCGTCAGCGGGTTGGCCCCGATCATTCCGAAGTTGCAGGGCCCCTGGCGATGATCTCCAACGCCTCGCATGAGGTGGTCAGCTCGATGAGCGACATTGTATGGGCGATCAACCCTCAGAAGGACCATCTGAGCGACCTGATTCAAAGAATGCGGCGTTTCGCGAGCGACACCTTGTCCGCGCGCGATATCGCATTTCAATTTCACGCACCCGATGCCGGGGCTGACACCAGGCTCGGCGCCAACGTGCGCCGCGAAGTCTTCATGATTTTCAAGGAGAGCGTGAATAATCTAGTAAAGCACTCCGGCTGCGCCGCCGCCGAGATTGAGTTTCAGATAACGGACGGTTCTGTTCTGCTCCGAGTAAGCGACAACGGAAAAGGCTTTGACGCTTTCAACGACAGCGAAGGACATGGGCTGGGCAGCATGCGGGAGCGCGCCAGGGGCATCGGAGGCCAGCTCGAGCTGATTTCAACGGAAGGCAAAGGCACCATTGTAACGCTGCGCATACAACTGGCGCAGCCCTCCACCTGGTCACCCCCTGCCAGCAATGGCGGGGCCAGAGCCGGCTGAGATCACTACCAATAGTGGCGGGGACCGAACGCCCTTTTTGGCATAGAATGCCAGTTGCGCAACGGTCGAGTCGAGTCAACGCAAGTATGTCTAGAGTTCCAGATGGTTCCGCGGCAGCAATACAGCCCGAGACGGCTGTAATCAACGTAGCGATCGTCGAAGACCGCCGCGAGATCCGTGAAGCGCTTTCAATGCTGATTAATGGCACCGAAGGCTTTCGTTGCGCGGGAGCGTACCGGTCGATGGAAGAAGCCCTCGATAAGATCGATCGCGACCTCCCCGACGTCGTGCTTGCCGACATCGGCCTACCGGGAATCAGCGGGATCGAAGGCGCCAAGATACTGAAGGAGCGCCATCCAAATCTTCTCTTGATGATGCTGACGGTGTATGAGGACGACGAGCGCATATTTGATGCGCTTTGCGCTGGAGCCTGCGGCTATCTCTTGAAACGAACCTCCCCGGCCCGTTTGATCGAGAGCCTAAGGGAGGCGATGCAAGGCGGAGCGCCGATGACGCCCGAGGTCGCCCGGCGAGTCGTCGAGCTGTTCAAACAGATTCGGCCGCCCGATCGGGCCGATTACCAGCTCACTCCGCACGAGTTGAGATTGCTCAAACTGCTGGTCGAAGGCCACAACTACAAAACGGCAGCGGCCGAACTCGGTGTCTCGTTCCATACCATTCACTTCCATATGCGGAACATCTACGAGAAGTTACAAGTCCACTCTAAATCGGAGGCCGTTTCAAAGGCGCTCCGCGACCGAATCATCAAGTAAGGGACTCGCGGAAGCCTCGTAGTCCCTCGAACTTCATTCCCCTCTTGAACCACCCGTAACCAGTAACTTCTCAGGTCTGTCCCGACTTCAGACTCGAGTCTCAAGACTGTTTACTACCAGTACTGGCGGCGACACCGGACGCATGTCTGGCTTATCTTCGGTGCGTGGTCAGCAATGGCGGTGGCAGCACTGTCATCTGGCAAATAAGGAGATTGAGCCATCGGCGGCGGAGAAACCGTATCGATAACCCGAAAAGGAACACAGGAGACAATATGAGGAAATCGGCCATAGCCAGACTGACGGCGGTCACTGCCGGCTTGATGCTGGCGACTCTTGGAACATTGAATTTCGGTCTGGGCACAAGGCGAGTAAGCGCGTTTTCGGTCCTCACGGTTACGAACACCAATGACAGCGGTGCAGGGTCGTTGAGGGATGCGGTGAACACCGCGGCCTCAGGAGATACAATCCAGTTTAGTCTGTCGCTCCCCGCGACTATTACGCTGACGACCGGGGAAATCCCCATAAGCAAAAGCCTTACGATCGCTGGACCGGGGGCCAATTTGTTGACCGTCAGTGGGAACCTTTCCTCGCGCGTCTTTAACATCGGGGTGGTTCCTAGTGCAACCATCTCTGGCCTTACAATGGTCAATGGATTAGCCCAGGGCATCGGGGGCGGGATCCTCAACCAGGGCAACCTATCGGTTACGAACTGCGTCTTTAGCAACAACTCGCTGAATCCCGGTGTTACTGATGGCGGCGCCATCGCCACGGGGTTCGGAGCAGCCCTGACGATTATGGGCTGCACCTTCACCGGCAACTCCGCGACCAACGTCGGCAGCGCAGTCTTTGCCAGTGGCGGAACAGTGTCGGTGGTCAACAGCACGTTCAGCGGCAACTCGGGGGGAGCCGACCTCTTCCTCGCGGGCGCCACGGTGACGGTTGTCAACTGCACAATCAGCGGCAACTCGCTCAATGGGATCCTCGTCTTTCCGATGGGGACCCTGAACCTGCAAAACACCATCGTCGCGGGACACACCCAAGGGGACTGCAGCACCCAAGGCGGCAGCGGCGGGACGATTGGCGTCAACAGCCACAACCTGATCCAGGACGGAAGCTGCAGCCCAATGCTGTCAGGCAATCCAATGCTCGGGCCGCTGCAAAACAACGGCGGGCCCACTCCGACAATGGCTCTGCTCGCCGGCAGCCCGGCTATAGACGCCGGCGATGATTCGGTGCTTGGCTCGCCCCTGTTCTTGACCACCGACCAGCGCGGAGCTGGCTTCCCTCGCAATGTGGGCGCTCACGTTGACATAGGAGCATTCGAGGTCCAGGCACTGGCCGGGCCGTCTTTCGACACCTGCTTGAAGGACAACACCACCGGCAACCTGTTCCAGTTCAACTCCACCACCGGCCAGTATCTGTTCACCAGATGCGCTGACAGCTTCACCCTGAGCGGAACGGGTACGGTCGCGCTGGTGAATAGTATGCGGACGCTTAAGGATATCAAGGCTGATCGCAAGATAAGCGCCGCCTTCAACAATGCCCAGTTGACCGGCAGCGTGACAATCTACTTGAAGGTGGCCCAGGGCGTTTGGCAGCTCTTCCAGATCCACGACACCAACCCGTCTGCGCTCTGCAAATGCTAGTCACAACTGCGGGACTCAGAGCAAGGTTCGCTGTTATGTCAAGCGAGGTGCTGGACCTGTTGAAGGAGCAATTCAGGATTGTGCCCTCCTACGAGAGCCCCGCCCTGGGACCCTAATATTGCCTGGCATCGTTAACCGCGCAAGGTGCCAGCCCAACATTGAAAGCAGGGGCAAGCTGGAAGCTTGCTCCACATCGAAGGCCGGAGCACCTGTATCAGGCCTTTTGAACATTAGAAGGAGATTCTATGGTTGCCAGAAAAATGATCCTCACCACTATACAATTCATAGCGCTCGCGGGAACTGTACTGTTCCCCCTGGGTGCATCGGCGCAATCAAATGCCAGCGTTGCCTTTAGCATAACGCCGAATCTTTTCTCCGCGGGCCAACAAGCCAGCGCTTTCCTCTCTATCTCGTCAACCGGCGTGCCGCTGCCGGCCGCGCTCCAAACTGGAGATAAGTTCTATTTCGGCATCAGCCCATCCATAGGCACGGTGACGTCTTTTGTGACCCCAGTAGTGGTCAATTCCTCGACTCTCATGCCCGGCGATTTCTCCGTTGCGTTCGGGTCGAGCGATAACCAGATCGTGATTACATACAACTCGGCGGGCAAAACATTTGGTTATGGCGATTCAATCTGCGTGAGGGTAAACTTTACCGCCAGCGCTCAGGCCGGCAGCGGCGATATCACATTTCAGTCTCGATTCACCCACGTGGTCAACGGAATAGGCCCCTTCACGTCGGTAACGATAGTGAATTTTGCAACTGGCCCCGCCGGGCCACAAGGAGCGCAGGGACCACAAGGCCCGCAAGGACAACAGGGATTGCAGGGAGTTCCGGGGGCGGGCATTGGTTTTAATCCGCTCCAGGTCGCAACCCTCCGCTGGTATAACTCGACCACCACTACGTTTGCTTTCCCCGTAAACAATGGCACCCATGCTCAAGAATTGGCGTTCGATGGATCAAGCATGTGGGTTTCGGGCGATACCACAGTGACCAAGCTGCGTGCAAGTGATGGAGTCAACCTCGGCACGTTTAGTACAGGGGGGACCGGCGGGGCAGGCGTGGCATTTGACGGGTCAAATATCTGGGTGGTGAACAATGGCAGCGACACCGTGAGCCGGCTGAGCATTAGCAATGGAGCCCTCTTCAACCCCAGTCCCGTAGGGCACCTCCCACAAGACATCGCCTTTGATGGAGAAAATATGTGGGTGACCAACAATGGCGACAACACCGTGACCAGGCTGCATGGTACCGGCGCAGTCTCTTTCGGGCTGTTTCCCGTGGGCAACGCGCCGATCGGCGTAGCCTTCGACGGTGCCAATATCTGGGTCGCGAACCATTTGGATAACACCGTCACCAAGCTGCGTGCAAGTGATGGAGCCAACCTCGGCACGTTTCCTGCGGGGCCGCAGCCGGTTGGAGTTACCTTTGACGGAGCGAATATCTGGGTGGCCAATTTTATCGGCAACAAAGTGACCAAGCTGCGTACAAGCGATGGAGCCATCCTCGGCTCGTTTCCCGTGGGGTCCTTTCCGCTTTATTTGGCCTTCGACGGAGCAAACATCTGGGTGACCAATTCGGGCGACCACAGTGTGACCAAGCTGCGCGCAAGCGACGGAGCCAACCTCGGCAAGTTTGACAACCAAGCAGGGGTGGCCGGCGCGGCGGGGGTGGCATTTGATGGAGCATTCATATGGGTGGCGATCCCCGATGAGGCCGAGGTGATAAAGCGATAGGGAATTTCGGGCGCCTCCTCGTCGTGAACCTGGTCCGTTTGGCACCCGGCATAAGACGGAGAATCACCATCCCAGTGGTCAATCCCTGGGCGGCTTCTCAAAATTCGAAATACAAGGGGACTGAAGATGAGAATTCGAATCGCTATCTCCAATCTGATGCAAGGGCGCCTCCGCGCGGTCCGTCCGCTCGCGGTTGTCTTTGTTAGCCTGGTTAGCCTTGTTAACCTTAGCAGTGTTGTTGCCCAACAGCAGCCTTCGGCCGCCAGGGATCAAATGCAAGGCAGGGTCAAGATCTTAGAGGAGATCGGCGCCTGGATAATGGAACTGGCGAGGGACCCCGGCGTGTTGCTGGCCGAAGGCAAAAATACCGTCCCGGCGGGTCAGTTCCGCCTCAAGACATACCGCATCGAAGAGGTGGCTCTTCGCAACCCGATTAGAGCCGAAATAGACGGCCAGCCTGCTCAGATAAACAGAGCCTGGCGATTTACGATAACCGGCGGCCCATTCCGAATGCGCGACGCGGCCGCGATCATCTGGATCGATGACAAGCCGGTTGGGTTCGGGATCGAGGGTCCGCACCTCGATAGCATCTCAGTGCTCGTTTTCGACCGCACCCTGATGCGCAATGGGGCCTCGATAGCTCTCTCGTACGGGGAGAACGATCCCGGGCGCACCGAATTGCCCGAAAAGATTAACCTCTCTTCGTCCCGATAACACCAGCCAAATACAAGGAGGAAAAGCCGATGAAAAGGGCATTCCAGATATCCGTGCTCGCATTTTTGTTTTCAAGCGCATTCTTAGGCTCAGCTAATTCGAAATCCGGCACCGGCTCCGACGACCCGACCCTGCCCGGACCTCTTGAGGTAAAGAGCTCTATATATGACTTCGGTGATACGGCGCTTACGTTTACCGGTTTTCCGGGGCCCGTCGAATTCCGGGGCTCCGTGCATTACCCGGCCGACCTGTCCGGCGCCGCCCACCCCTTGATTGTCTTTTTGCATGGGCGCCACTATGTGTGCTTCACGGGAACGAGCGTCGGCGACTCTAATTGGCCCTGCCCCTCAGGTCAGCAGCCCATTCCAAGCTTCGAAGGTTACGATTACCTGGCTCAAAACCTGGCGAGCTATGGTTACATCGTGGTGTCGATCAGCGCCAACGGCATCAACGCCGCCGATTTTGCGGTAGCGGACCAGGGGGCGCTGGCTCGCGCGCAGTTGATTCAACAACATCTAAATCTGTGGAATACCTTTAATACAGCAGGCGGCGCCCCGTTCGGTACGCTGTTTGTGGGCAAAATCGATATGACCAGAATCGGAACCATCGGCCACTCACGCGGGGGCGAGGGAGTGGTTCGCCACTTTACTTTTAATCAGTTGCTTGGGTCGCCCTATGGCATCAAGGCCGTTTTTGCCATAGCGCCGATTGATTTCAACCACGAGGTTATCAACGGTGTTGCCCTCGCGGTCGCATTGCCCTATTGCGACGGAGATGTGTATACGCTAGAGGGCGTTCACTATTACGACGACTCGCGCTACAACGTACCAGGCGATCAGGCCGCCAAGCACGTTTTTCTGGTAATGGGCGCCAACCACGACTACTTTAACACGATTTGGACTCCGTCCATATTTCCGGCCGGCGCCAGTGACGATTGGAACTACTCGTCAGACTCGTTTTGCGGCACGGTTCCGGGCAACGGCCGTCTTACACCCGTCCAACAGGAATTCACCGCGCTGGCCTACGTTACGGCGTTCCTCAGGGCGTACGTTGGAGGAGAAACCCAGTTCATGCCCTTGTTGGCCGGCGCGGTTCCCGCTCCACTGGCTGCCAGTCCCAGCGATATCCATGTCTCCTACCACGCGCCGGACAATCCATCCCTGCGCCTGGACGTAAACCGATTTCTTACCGCGGGCAGCCTGACCACTGATGCTCTTGGCGGCACAATCAGCCAGATAGGGCTGACTCCATATAGCCTCTGTGGGGCAGTGGGCGAAATCACGCCTTGCGTAGCGGGCCTGCCTGGCGGGCGGCAACCACACACGGACAGTTGGTTTGGCACTGGTCAACTCAGCCAGTTGATGACCGGGTGGCGCCGCGCGTCAGCATACACATACGCTATACCAGCCGGGCAGGGAAACGTTAAAGGCTATCAGGCGCTGCAGTTCCGCCTGGGCGTCAACTTCGCTGACCCACGCAACGCGGTCGGAGTTGCGCAAGACTTCTCGGTCGTTCTAAAGGACGGAACGGGAAAAACCGTTTCGGTGCGCGTCAGCGACGTCGCCCCAGGCTCACTATACTTTCCGCCCGGAACGGGTCCCCCGAGCTGGTCGCCCGTTCCCAGAAACATCTTGAATATGGTCCGCATTCCGTTCTCAGCGTTTTTCGGCTATGGACTAAATTTCACCGACATCCGGTCGATCCAGTTCAAATTCGACCAAACGGCGACGGGCGGAATCTTGATAACCGACGTGGCGTTCACCGCTCCGCCGATAAACTGACGAGGTCGAGAACCCTTGCGCTTACATGATAGCTGAATTACTCGCTGAGTTTCTTCGACGGAGCGACATGATGACCCGAGGGCAATGGGAAATTCTCGGTGCTTTCGCGCTGATGTGCCTAATCTCAATAGTTCTTGCAAATTTGTACAACCATATCCACCTCGGTTTAGACGCCCAGAGTTTTAAATACGAGCCGGGACGCTTGTTTCTCTTTATGTTCAACCTCTCCAAGGACGATGCTGATTACGATGCTTTGATTAAAACGACCCTGATGTTCTATGAGAAATTGGAAAAGTGTGGCGCATTTAGCACCGCTGCAGACCGGGACCAAACCAGTGGAA
>Ga0207103_10248_pt1 | contig 15077 bp, 15 predicted proteins | sample Alteio_BWMinHeat_81_FD_153546 | JGI IMG/M metagenome (GOLD analysis project Ga0207103, IMG submission 153546) | Enriched cells from forest soil in Barre Woods Harvard Forest LTER site, Petersham, Massachusetts, United States -... | ecosystem: Environmental > Terrestrial > Soil > Temperate forest >...
CTGTTCTGCATTTCAGGCATTGGTAAAATATCTTCCTGATATCCTGCAGCGATTGTTGTGAGGCTTTTTTTAAGCACAGAATACGTCAGCATTGCCTGCAAATAATTTGTTGTGAAATATCCTGTCTGGTAATTATTTCTGCGTTTAAGTGTATCCAGATAAATTGCCGACAATAATAATCCGTTTGAATAATGCATTCCGGAGAGAGTAAGGTATAACATGCGAAGCGGTTCATTTCCGTTATACCATTTTGTCATCTCATCATAGTTGTGTTCAATTTTATGTTGTGAGAAAATAGTTTTGCGGGTACAATTTTCCCACAAAACTTTTTCGATCTCAAAACCTACTTTTTCATTTGGCGGGAGTAACAGCAAATGACTGTCGTATGTGATACGCAATGCAGGTGCATAACGAAACGAAACACGAGATGTTTGCAAAAAATAATTGTCACTGTTTCTTCCCTGATAAATGGGATATGAAAGATCGATATTACCTTCAAAAAGATATCCGTATTTTCCTTCTAATTCCTGCAATGGGATCGGGCGTTCAACTGGTATGAATTGCGGCATCCAGACAAAATAGGAGAGGGGTTTATTTCCTGTAATGATCTGCTGAAGTGAACTTGAAAGTATTTTCGGGTCACTTCCGGTGTACGCAAAAAGTATTGTATCTGAAGGAAAAGACTGTGGAAATATTTTTATAAATGAAGAAAAAATAATAGCTGCCGGCAAAAATATTTTCTTTATTGTCATTCGAAAAATACCTGTTTGAAAAGACAAAATTGTCTGATTCAAAAGTTAAATTCTTCCTTATCTTTCTGAATGATTCTCATCATAAATTTTGATGATTTTAAACAGGAAAAATGCTAATGATAAGAAAATTTTGCAGGTGTGTAAACGCGTAAATTTACAAATGAACCTTACTCTTACTTGATATTGTGGAATAGTCGGGTTCGAAGCGATAGAGCCATTTTCCGTTTATAAGATCTACATTAAATGCGATTCCTTTACCGTAAAATCTGGTATATCTGAATCCTGCCATGATTTTATATTGAGCACAATAATTGGTGTCGTTTTTATTTTGCTTTTCTATTTCTATGGTTTCAATTTTAAAATCTTGTGCTAATGCAGTATCGAGAAATTCTCTGAGACCTTCAAAATGATCTTTTACATCTTCCGTTTGAAATGGTCTTTCATGATATGGCCATACTGCGTTATCAACGTACCAAAGATTTATAAATGTTGTTGTGTCATTATTTTTCAAACAAGTAAGTGTCTTATCCAGCATTTGTTTTGCTTCTTTTTTGCTGAGCTTTTGTGCGCTTACTGTTAAAGCAAAGCTGAAACAGAAGATTATGAAAAGTATTTTTTTCATTGCAATGCGATTTATTTTTGATAATGTTATCTCTTTTCAAATATAAAATAAATAGCAATTATAGATACGTTTAATAGAATTAATTTAATCACCGGTCGGTTGTATTGCACTTGTTTCTACCATCAGCATTACTGTCTTTTTCGGTGCACGTGGCCGGTGCATTACTCCTTTTGAAATTGTGACTCCCTGATTCGGATTCAGTTCAATGGTTTGGTCCTCCAGATCGATCAGCAGTTGTCCTTCCAAAACGAAGAAAAATTCATCGTCATTATCGTGTTTGTGCCAGTGATATTCTCCGTCCACAATTCCTAATCTCACCACACTGTCATTCACTTTAGTCAGGGTTTGGTTGAACCATTTATCAGTACATTCCTTCACCATTTCAGGAATATCCATTCTCTGCAAATGGTCGAATTTGACATCAAGTTTTGTTACATAGTTGAATTGATTTTCCATAGTTTATGAATTAATTTTTAGGAGTCTGTAAATTAATAGTTAGCTTTTCAAATGAGATCAACGAACCAAAATCCTTTTGTAATTGAGTTACCTTTAGTAGCATCTTCTGTTTTAATTTCTAATGGTTTGTATGTTTTCTCTCCGACAGAAAAATAAATTTTCTTTTCAAATATTGGTCCATCATAACAAAAAGTATGGTATTCACCATTCTCACCGCATGGATCAACACCAGCAGGCAGTTCAGAAATGAAAGACCGGTTTATTTCTCTGCCGACCCATTCTTCTCCAAGATACGCATCATTTGTGCAGCATAAAATTGTTTTGAATTGCTTGTTTATAAAATCATCAATAAGAAATGTTGTATCCATTTTCCATAACGGAAAGATTCCTCCCATTCCAACTTTTGCCAAATTATTTTCACGGTATGTTCTGAGATCTTCTAAAAAAATATCACCGAAAATTACCGCATCAATTCCTTCCGATTTTGCCTTCAGTAAAACAGCTTCCATTTGTTTTTCGTACTCTTCATTTGTACCTTCTTTTACCCAAACTTTTAGAAGTGGAATGCCAATAGATTCAGCCTGTGCATCCAGTAATTCTTCTCTTACACCATGCATCGAAATGCGTTTGAAATTAGCATTTAAGGAAGTGAGTAAATATTTTACATCAAATAGATCTTCTGCTAACACTTTGTGAAGGCAGCAGGCGGAATCTTTTCCTCCGCTCCAACTGAATATAGCTTTCGGTTTTGTGTTCATTTTTTATTTTCGTATGGACAATGCCTGCAATTGTTACCGCAGCAATAGCCACGCTTTAAATGATACCAGGAAGTAAATACGAGAGAACCATTTTCCATATAATAATCAACGCCCTCCATTTGTTTTAAAGTTTTTGGCAGATCTTTAGCCTTATTGTGTAACGCTTCTTCCGGAGTCAATACCGCGGTGTATTCGTCAATTTTTTTTATGGTTGCTTTTTTCAGGCAATCCGGGCAAAGGCAATCAGCGGAATTGTCAGGCTGAAAAATAGGAGGAAAGCTGTTACACCAGCAACTGCCATCCGTTTCTGTATTTGTGCAACTAAAAACTGAACCGCAAGTGGAACATTTTTTTTGTTTAACTTCTAATGATATGTTCTCTTTATTTTGATTTTTCAATCTTATTTTTTCTATTGAAGAGATAAATTTTTTAAACAGTTCGCTTATGTTTCCACCTGCGATGACTCCAAAGCCATATTTCGGGGTGATTTAATATATCCTGTTCCAATAAACGCGTATGCATTTCGGTGATAAAATTTTCAGGAGTATTTTTAGGTTCATCCGTTATGAGTTTAAAATGCACTTCGTAAAATCCTCTTTTAACTTTATTGATCGTAACATAAACAACAGGATAATCGAGCTTTCTCGCAATTTTTTCTGTTCCCACAAAAACGGGAGTTTCCTGATTTAGAAATGTTGTCCAATACACATCTCTGGTATTTGACGGAGTTTGATCTGCCAGAAAAGCTGTTGCCGTCAATAATTCTTTCCGTTGCATCATCTCTTTGATACTGCTGTTCATCGGAATTACATGTACACCAAACCGTGTTCTGATCTTATAAAATAGCCAGTTGAAAAAACCGCTGCTTAACGGATGGAACAATACATCCTGCTGGAAAATATGTTGAAGATGAAACCATTGTCCACCCCATTCCCAGTTACCGTAATGACCTAAGACCAATAAAAAACTTTTGCCTTTCTTTTTTAATTCCAATGGAACGGAAAGATCCGGTGAAGTGATCCGTTTATTTAATTGTTTCTTTGAAACAGTGAGTCCTTTAAGTGTTTCCAAAAAAAGATCGATCATAAAATGATAATAACCTTTTGCAATTTTTTTGATCTCAGTTTCTTTTTTTCCGGGGAAAGCATTCCTCAGATTTTTGTAAACAATTTCTTTACGGTACCCAACAATATAGTAAGTAATAAAATAAAAAAGGTCGCAAAAAAAATAGAAAACCGGAAACGGTAATAATGAGAATAAATAAAATGGAACTGCAAATATGTAATACCAAAACTTTTTCATCGCGATAGGCAAATAACGGATTTCGTTGTGTGAAATAAAAATGATATGGCATAACAAATTGAGATGTATTTTTACTGCGTAAATGAAAACAACTATAAATATTCACTTTAAACAAAATGTGTTACAACATTGTAAATATATTTTGGAACAAAGGATCGCAACCGCTAAGGTTGCCATGCATGCTGCACAGGAAGCTGCCAACAGCGAAGACAAAAGCAGTGCGGGTGATAAATATGAAACATCAAGAGCGATGGGACAATTGGCGCGTGATATGAATGCAAAACAATTGGCCGAAGCGCAATCGGAATTGAATATTTTGTTTAAAATAAATTTTGATGTCAAAAGTGATCGTGTGATTCAAGGTTCTATTATTCATACAGCGAATGAAATTTATTTTATTGCAGCAGGAATTGGTAACCTTGAAATTGATAAACAAAAGGTGATCGTTCTTTCTCCAAAATCTCCTCTTGCAATTGCGTTGACGGGTAAAAAGGCAGGAGATGAAATTTTATTTAATACAAAAAAGATTGTGATAAAAAATATTTTCTGAAACCATATGGCAATCCATGATAGTTTTATTGTGAAAAAAATCAGACTCTAAAAGGTTCTTACTTTTGCATGAATCCTGTATGCCACGTTGAACCCAAAATGTTGACCTGAGTTAACTGTTGCGTCTCCTGAAACAAATTCATAATAAGGACTAAAAACGATCTGTCTTTTATTAATATAAATTGTTGGGGCAAGATAATACCCGTATGGAGTGAATCCTGCTTTAAACAATAAAAAGTCTGTATTAAACTGGCTACCCAATTCAAGTCTTACTGTTGACGGTTGATTACCATTTATAATTAACGGGAAGCCGTCTTCAAGACGGTTATTATAAAAAGTTGCAAAATAAAAAAGACGCGGATCACCAATTCTTAAATAAAATGCCGGAGTTATTGCGCTGGAAATAATATTTTGGGAATCGGCAGGAACGTGAGATATGGAATGAATACCAAAACCAAGACCGAATGTACGTGAATCTAAAGCAATATACGGATTAGTGTTTGTAAATGTTGAACTTCTGTATTTTGTTAATGTATCTTTTCCCTGAATGGATATATTATCATTATCCGAAGATCTTCCGAATTCGGCATTCGCTCCAAATGTAAAAGCAACATTTTTGTTTCCTGTATAGTGCTTATATGCCCCTCTTGCTCTATACATTTCATAAGTCTGCTGATGATCATGATCAAGATAAATATATTGTGGTATATATGTTCCGGGACTGCCACCGCCACATCCGCTTGAACCGCTGCCGGGGAGATATGTTGCACCAACCTGAACCTGCTGTGTGTTTTTATAATTATAAGCACCAAATGAATATCCTCCGCCAAGTTCTAAATAATCATTTAACTTTTCCGAAAAACTGTCTTTTTGATTTTTATTTATTGGCCACATATCAACCGTCTGGCTCATCAAAATAAAACATATCAAAGCCATTGAAAGTGGTGCAAATTGAAATTTGATATATCGTATTTGTTTAATTTCATAAACACAAATTGAAACAATTGCTGCGATCATCATAAAATCAATCACCATCATTTCCAGTCTCATCATCCATGGTTTTACAAGAACCAATAAAATTGAAATGAATATACAGAATAGAAATATCCGGTTGCCATGAAGTAATTTTATTTTTACCTGATCGTCTGATTCCTGATAATTTTTCTCACGGAAATAAATAATAAAAATAAACAGTGTAATGAAAATGAGCAGTGTCCATTGAACAACTTTAAGACCTGAGATATTAATCCCGAAAACATTGTTGCTTTCGCCTTCCCGAACGAATTCAAGAAAAAACCGCTCTGCAAAACGTAATGTCATCAAAACAAAAAACAAGCTGTGATTTGCTTTAAACGTGTTTCGTAATTTTATGACAACAAAAAATATCAGCAAATAGAAAATAATATCGTAAACCTGTGATGGATGAACAGGAAGCGAATGTGCATCATTTACGGAGATCAATCCTTTATTTACCTGGTTGATGAAAGCAGGCGAATTTGAAGTGTAACAAATTGCCCAAGGCAAATCGCTTTGCGTTCCGTAACAACACCCTACAAGCAAACAACCGATACGTATAACAACAACTACAAGCGGAGTAACCAATGCAAAAGGTTTTGAGAAGTCGAAGTTGAGTCCGAAATAATAGTTACACAACAATGCTCCGGGAATTGCGATAATAATGCCTCCGAGTACTGTTCTTCCGTTTGATAAATGAATGATCCCGGTATCAAAAAAATACATCCAGTCTTCTTTGTTCATTGAAAACAGACGTGTTCCGGCAATGAAAAAAAGTAAAATTGTTACTACGGATAAAATCCATGGTACAAGCGGAATTTTTTTTGCGATTCCCCAATACAATGTAAATCCGATAACAATTAAAGCGGATAAAAAATACGAAAGGTTGTAGTATAAACCTCCGTTCATTGTTTCAATATGTATGTTTAGTGTAAGCACTAAAAACAAAATTCAAATCAGGTCAAATCAAAATTATTTGTACCTTATTTGAAACCAAACTTACATTTCTTTATTGAAAATAAAAATGATGTGTGCGTGATGCATCTGACGGTGTTACGTTCTGATCACACCGGGATTATACGCTCTTGTTATCGGTGAATGATCTGCAGCTTCAATGCCCATGCTTATCCATTTGCGCGTTTCGTCAGGATCAATGATCGCATCAATCCACAATCGTGCGGCAGCATAATAAGGTTCGGTTTGTTTAGTATATCTGTCGGTAATTTTTTTCAATAATTCAGCTTCGTTCTCAGGAGTGATCACTTCACCTTTCGCTTTTAAACTCGCCTCTTCAATTTGCAACAGAACTTTTGCAGCTTGAGCTCCACCCATCACAGCAATATTTGCACTCGGCCACGCAACGATCAACCGCGGATCATACGCTTTGCCGCACATTGCATAATTTCCTGCACCATACGAATTTCCGGTAACAACTGTGAACTTCGGCACAACAGAATTCGCCTGAGCATTTACCATTTTTGCACCATCTTTTATTATTCCACCTTGTTCACTTCTGCTGCCAACCATAAATCCTGTAACATCCTGAAGAAATACGAGAGGGATTTTTTTCTGATTGCAATTCATGATAAAATGCGCGGCTTTTTCTGCGGAATCAGAATAGATAACGCCACCGATCTGCATCTCACCTTTTTTTGATTTCACCACAAGCCTGTTGTTTGCAACGATCCCCACTGCCCAGCCATCAATGCGTGCGTAACCGCATAAAATTGTTTTGCCGTATAATTCTTTATATTGTTCAAACTCGCCACCGTCAACCAGGCGTTCAATGATCTCCATAACGTCAAAAGGCTTTGCAGGAATTTTAACAATCTCGCTGATTGTGCTCATTTCTTTCTTCGGAGCCTTTGGTTCTTTCCTGTCGAAACCTGCTTTATCATAACTCCCGATCTTGTCGATGATACTTTTTATGCGATCAAGACATGCCGCATCATTCGGAAATTTATAATCGGTAACTCCTGAAATCTCGCAATGTGTGGTTGCGCCACCGAGAGTTTCATTATCTACATCTTCTCCGATTGCTGCTTTCACCAAATAACTTCCCGCCAAAAATATCGAACCTGTTTTATCAACGATCATTGCTTCATCGCTCATGATCGGCAAATACGCACCACCGGCAACACAACTCCCCATCACTGCAGCGATCTGAACAATTCCCATTGAGCTCATCACTGCATTGTTGCGGAATATGCGGCCGAAATTTTCTTTGTCGGGGAAAATCTCATCCTGCATTGGCAGATAAACACCGGCACTGTCCACTAAATAAATAATCGGTAATTTATTTTCGATCGCGATTTCCTGCGCGCGCAAGTTTTTCTTTCCTGTGATCGGAAACCATGCACCTGCTTTAACAGTTGCATCATTGGCAACAACGATACATTGTTTTCCGCTAACGTAACCGATCATAACAATTACACCACCTGCAACACAACCACCATGTTCCTGAAACATTTCGTAACCGGCAAATGCACCGATCTCAATTCGTGGTGAATCTTTATCAAGTAAATAATCCACACGCTCACGTGCAAGCATTTTCCCTTTTTCTTTTTGTTTAGCTGCTGCTTTCTTGCCACCACCTTCGTAGATCTTTTCGAGGCGATGGTTCATTTCTGTGATAAGTTCCTGCATAATTTTGTATGTCAACTGTCAACAGACCACCGTCCACGGTTATACTGTCGACCGTTGACAGTGGACTGTTGTCCGTTCTGCAAAACTATCATTCGTAAATCAATTTCAAAGAAGGTTTGTCAGTTGTGAAGAAAAATGTATTTTCGCCCCGGGTAAGTCTTATACGACCAGCTCCCATTGAATCCCCCAGGTCAGGAATGAAGCAAGGGTGTTTGGTTGTAGCGGTGCGATATTTAGGCTTGCCCTTTTTTGTTTACTGATATGAAAAGATCGTTACTCTTCTTTTTTGTTGTCTTCACAATACAGCTCTTCGCACAGGAAAAGAAAATCCCTGACACAGTAAAAGTCGGTATTTACATAGTAAGCGTTCACGATATAGATTTCAGGCAGAAACAATGCAGCATTCGTTTCTGGATATGGACACGATATAAAAATGCGGATTTTGATTTTGCGAAAAACCTTGAAGTTACCAATGCCAAATCCGTTTCAAAATCAGATCAGACAACAGATACTTCAGGAGGTGAAGTGTATAACCTGATGCTGATGACCTGTGTTATGAACCAGTCGTGGCTTGTTCACGATTACCCTTTCGATCAGCAGAAGTTAGAAGTTCATATTGAAAATTCACAATACGATAACCGCGATTTTATATTTGTTGCAGATACTGCCGAACATCTTTATGATCCGAAGCTGGCTATAAAAGGCTGGGAAATGAGTAATGTAAAAGTGTCTACAAGCATTCATTCTTATGAAACTACGTTTGGTGATGTAACGCTTACAAAACCTCATTCAGAATACAGTTCTTTCGATATTTCAATGAATATTGAGCGCAATGCCTGGGGATTATTTTTCAAATTATTCCTTGGGATGTATGTTGCGTTTTTTATTACCTATGTCTGCATTTTTATTCATGCCGATCATATTGATTCACGCTTCGGACTTAGTGTTGGAGCATTGTTTGCGGCTGTAGGTAATAAATATATCATTGATTCATTATTACCTGAATCATCTTCCTTCACACTTGTTGATTCACTTCATGCGTTTACATTCATTTCCATTTTTGTAACAATAACATTATCTGTTTTCGCACTTTATCTGAAGAAAAACAATCAGCTTGAAAAAGCAAACAGGATAGATAAAATTACAGCACGAACCATGCTGATCATTTACATTCTGTTAAATATTATTTTTGTTGGTAATGCGATAATAACCTAGATATTCCTTAATTCAGTTTCATGGTATTAAAAAATTATTCCTGTGCGTATGCCTGTTGTAGTTTTTTTATGTCGATCTTTTTCATTTGAAGCATTGCCTTAATGGTTCTGCCTGCTTTTTCAGGATCTTTGTCTTGAATGAGTTCCATTAAAATTGTTGGAATGATCTGCCATGAAACGCCAAATTTATCTTTGATCCAGCCACACTGTTGTTCCTCCCCACCCGCAGAAAGTTTCGACCAGAGTTCGTCTACCTCCTCTTGGGTTTCGCAGTTTACAAACAGTGACATTCCTTCTGCGAAGGAAAAATACGGGCCTCCATTATATGTATAAAATAGCTGTCCGTCAATTTCAAATGTTCCTGAAATAAAAGTTCCTTCAGGTAATTGTCCGCCTTTTGGTGCACGCGTTACACTTACTATTTTTGAATTTTTAAAAACAGAAGTATACAAATTTATTGCCTCTTCTGCCTGATTGTTGAACATCAGAAATGTGATGATCTTTTGTTTACTTTTTATGATCATAATTTTGTTTTTTGTATAGTGAATGATTTAACAATGCAAAGATGCACCGTTAATTTAAAATCGATAATATGTAAAACGACATTTATTCGCTGCATACCGATAACTTGCTGAAAGATGTGGAGAAAGCAGATCGGATATTCATGGCGGCTTTTTACATATTGTCAATTTTCTTTTGAAGGGTGTGCCTGTCTGTATGCGTCTTTGCCAATGACAGTGCTTTTTGAAAATGTTGTTTTGCAACGTTATTGTCAATATCGGTATAAAGTTCGCCAAGCAACGTAAAGTAAAAATGGTTGTCGGTTAATTTCAATTTCTCCGCTTCAGCAATTGCAATCTCTTTCCCATAAACTTTCGAAAGTGCATACGTTCTGTTGAGTGACGCAATTGGTGAGTATTCAATTTGCAACAATTGGTTAAAGAGTTGTAAAATGTTTTCCCATTTTTCTGTTGTATCCTTTTTAATGGTATGCCAATACGCAATGCTTGCTTCCAGATGATATTTTGAAATTTTATTCCCCAGTGATGCACGATGGAGAAAATATGCTCCCCTTGAAATTAATTCATGATCCCAAAGTGTTTCATCCTGATCCTGATACAAAATGATTTCACCGTTTTCATTTTTCCTTGCTGTAAACCGCGATGCCTGAAAGCACATTAATGAGAGCAAAGCATTTACAGAATTCTGGTTTGTCTGTTCATTTTCTATAAGCAGATATGTTAACCTCATGGCTTCCTTGCACAGGTCTTCACGCAAAATGCTGTCGCGGCTTTCGGAATAATATCCTTCATTGAAAAGTAAATATAAAGTTGTAAGAACAGTTTGAAGTCGTTTGTTTATTTCTTCTTTCTCAGGAAATACAATTTGAACTTTTTCGAGCCTTAATTTTTCTTTTGCTCTGAAAAGTCGTTTGTTGATAGTTTCTTTATTGGTGAGTAATGCAGTTGCAATTTCATCAATGCCAAATCCGCAAAGAATGCGAAGGGATAAGCCGATCTGTGCTTCTGCAGAAATTGAAGGATGACATACGGCAAATAACATTTGCAACTGACTATCCATGATGTTTTTTTCTGATAAATCAATTTCAATTTCCTGAATCCCGGATGAAGAATATGTTATTTCAGAAACAATTTTTTCAGCAAAGATCGTATTGCGTGCAATATAATTTCTGGCTTTATTTTTTGCGACTGCATAAAGCCATGCTTTAGGGTTTTGGGGAATGCCTTTGAAACTCCATGTTTCAAAGGCTGCAAGAAAAGTATCACTTGCAATATCCTCCGCAACTTCAATATGTTTAATACCAAAGAGCTTGCAAAGAACAGCAGTAATTTTACTGAATTCTGTTCTGAATAAATGCGGTATTAATTCCTGTTGGTTCATACTTATAAAAGCCTCACGTAAAGTGCGTGAGGCTTTCAAAGCTTTTAATGAGTGCCATCACTTTTGGCAATTTTACGTACTTCCACGCTATTGCCGTCTCCCTGTAAAACGGGACAACCTTTTGCAAATTCAACAGCTTCATCTACCGAATTTACTTTCACAATAATAAATCCACCGATCGTTTCTTTGATGTCACCAAATGGTCCGTTGGTAACAACGTTTTTGTGTCTTACAACCCTGCTGTCTTCAAACGGTAAGCCGGTGCCGCTTACAAATTTGTTTTGGGCAGCAATGCCCCCGATCCAATCCATTGTTTGTTTCATCCAGATCTGAATTTGTTCGGGTGAAGCCACTTTGTGACCATCTTCATGTCTCATGATTAATGCGAATTCTTCCATTTTGATTTGATTTTAATTGCCTGTGAAGGCATGGTTAAACATTTTTATTTATACCACCATAACAAATGAAAATAATGAAATTGGACATTACAGGAAAATATTTTAAAATCTTTTGTATCTCAATTATAGTTAATTTTTTCAAATGCAGTTTTCGTACATTCTTCCAATTAATTAATTTCTATTTATAGATCATTTTCGTAGTTGCTGCAATCCTGTTCCACGAATTAATGAGAACGATCAGCATAATTATTTGAGCAGTAATTTTTTCACCATAGTAGTTTTGTACCCTGCTGTATGTTTCATCCGTTACTCCATGGGCAGAGATTGAAGTTATTTCTTCTGTCACTTGCAATACGATCCTCTCTTCTTCCAAAAACAGATGTGATTCTTTCCAGACCGATAACGCGAATATTCGTCTGTCGCTCTCTCCCAATTTAAGAGCATCTTCCGTATGCATGTCTACACAATACGCACAACCGTTTATTTGCGATGCTCTTATTTTTATCAGTTCTTTAAGTTTGGGATCTACTGAAGTGGTCTGTCCATAATTTTCGAGAGCCATCATTGCTTTATATGCTTCCGGCTCTGCATCTTTTATTGAAACTCGTTTAGTCATTTTAAATTTATTAATTCTTTATGCATTTTCTTACAATTTCGTGCCGGGATATTAACAATTCAATTAATTAGTTTCTTCATACAAACACTGTTTTCAATATTTATATATTGCCCAAAGTTTGGAGTAATTTTATAACCTGATTTCTGATAAAGATTTAATGCCTCCGGATTTGTTTTTCCTGTTTCCAAAACACTTTCAGTATAATTTATTTCTGTTGCCCATAATTCTAATTCTGATAATATCGCTTCTGCTATTCCTTTACCCCGAAAATCTGGTCGGACAAACATTCTTTTTATTTCTACTGTTTTATTATCAAACTCTTTGAATGCACCACAACCAACGGCTGTGCCTGTATCGTAATAAACAACTGCATTTTTAATGGCATCGATTTTATTAAACTGAGAATAAAAAGAATGTTGATCTCCATTTCTTATTGCAAGATCTTCGTCAAGCTGATGAACAAGGTTTTGAAAATCCGGATCATCTGAATTCGTTCGTTTTATTTTAGTCATGCTGTTTTTATTTCTGTCTTGTTTATACTTCTTCGGGAATTATCCTTTACAGTTTTGGTTTTGGCAAAGGTGGCTATTTGTTTACTCTACATAGCTTCACGAGAAAAAGAGATAATCCAAAAGCAGTCACGCAAAACGAAATGTAAATTTAAAAAAATGTTTGAATCTGCCAGACTTAAATAGCTTTTTATTTCAGAAGACTGTTAATAGAGCATACCAAATATTGTTATATCAAATACTTTTTTATCCTCTCATGCAATTTTTAAAATGTTCTTGTTGAACATACGCAGAGCAATGAAATTAAGTGTGGTTCCGATTATAAATAAGACAAGAACCCGTGAAAGAAAAGTTGTATCCGATAAGGGAAGCATTCTCCAGAAGATGTCATAGAATCCCTGTATGCCCCAATAGTTAACCGAAATAACAGAGATCTTTTGCATGAATTCGGGCATCATGAAAATAGGAACCATGCTTCCTCCGATACAGCTCATGATTAAAACAATAAGTGTTGACAGCCCTTGCACCTGTTGACGGGATTTGGCAAACGAAGCAAGGAATACCCCGAAGCTGGAACAGGCATATGCAGTTACAATTATCATTACTATAACTGATGGCAGATGGTGTATTAAATCAAGACCTAAAATCATACTTGCATAAATGAACATGATGGAAAGTTGTGCAATTGAGATCACGTTTGCCGAAAGCATTTTACCAAAAAGAATATTGTTTGGGTGCATCGGGGAATAAAGTAATTTCTTCAACGTGCCCTCTTGTTTTTCGTCAAGAAGGCTTGCACCCATTCCGGCAACTGAAAATAAAAGCATCATGATTGCCGTGCCGGCAACTGCATGTATAAGGCCAAGAGAATTTTCTTCTTTCGCTTCTACCAGTTTTGTCATTTTAATTTCGGAACCCATATTGAAGCCTGTGCTTTTGCTTTTATCAGGATTCGCATCTATTCCTTTCTGAATGGATTCATATAACGTGTCGAACTGCAAGTGTACATTGCTCTTTAATTTCTCATCACTTGTACCAAGCATTTTGTCAAACCGTTTATTCATCATTTCCATCATGTTCCCTTTATTACTGTAAGGAAGCATAGCCAGTGTTGTAAAGAGCGCCTGCTGCAACATTCCCACCTGCATTTCCTGTGCTTCGTCATACTGCAATTCTACAGGAAGCGGATTTCCTTTGCTGAGAGAATCAGAGAATCCCTTATGGAAAATAAGCACACAATCTTCCTTCCCTTTCTTCACGGCTTCCTGTGCAACTTCTAACTGAAAGCTCACCACATGAATGGTATTCCCGGAGTCCAGCTTTGCAATTGCATCTCTTGAAGCATCAGTCTTATCAAGGTCGCAGACGGGAAGATTATATTCCTTCGACTTCTTTTTATCTCTCCCGACACCTCCGAAAGCAAACGCAAATAGCGTGATAAGTGTAACGGGCAGAACAAACGTGAGCATCATTGCACGCTTGTCTTTAAAGAATAACCGTAAATCTTTCAGAGCGAGTTTCAGCATTTAATCACGAAGTTGTTTGCCTGTTAAACTTAAGAAAATGGTTTCAAGATTTATCTTCTGAATATCTATATGCATGATGTCAAGTCCTGCATCGCTGCATTTCAATATTATTTTTGATAAATCATTTTTAACGTTCATTGTATAAAAATGAATGACATCATCAAAACGTTTTAGATCTTTCCAACCGGATGAGATTTTGTTGCAGAGTTCCTCTGTAAGATTGGTAAAGGTAATCACAATGGTTTCCTTCATCGTACTCGAATTTCTTAATTCATCCAACGTTCCCTGGGCAATGATCTGCCCGTTGTCAATAATTCCGATGCGGTCGCAAAAACGTTCTGCCTCTTCCATGTAGTGAGTGGTGTAAACGATAGTCATTCCTTCGTCATGCAGCTTTTCTATTACTTCAAAAATTAAATTCCTGCTTTGCGGATCAATACCCACAGTAGGTTCGTCCATGAATAAAATTTTCGGTTTATGAAGTAATGCAGATGCAATATTAATTCTGCGTTTCATTCCGCCCGAATACGTTTTCACTTTATCATTTTTCCTGTCGGTTAATCCAAACAGATTCAACGTTTCTTCAACCCGTGCGATCAATTCGCGTTTCGGGACAGTATATAATCCACCCCAGAAAATTAAATTATCATATGCTGAAAGTTCATTGTAGAGAGCTATTTCCTGCGGAACCACTCCGATGTTTTTTTTACATTCTGCAGGATTTTTTTTCAGATCATACCCTGCAATGTTTACTTCCCCTGCGCTGGGCTCAACAATTGTGCTCATAATGGAAATGGTTGTGGTCTTGCCTGC
>Ga0207103_10251_pt1 | contig 14933 bp, 13 predicted proteins | sample Alteio_BWMinHeat_81_FD_153546 | JGI IMG/M metagenome (GOLD analysis project Ga0207103, IMG submission 153546) | Enriched cells from forest soil in Barre Woods Harvard Forest LTER site, Petersham, Massachusetts, United States -... | ecosystem: Environmental > Terrestrial > Soil > Temperate forest >...
ATATGCATTTGCCAAGGCTGGAGGGCTGTTGCTCGCTGGGCCGGATCCCACTGGAAACGGAGCCGTGGTGGCGGGCTATGGGGATCAGCGCGAAATCGAGTTGCTTGTCGAAGCCGGATTCACGCCGCTCGAAGCCATTCGCATCGCTACCTACAACGGCGCGCAGTATCTCGGAGAACTCGATCACATCGGCACGATAGCGGCAGGCAAGCAGGCGGATATGGTCGTAGTGAAAGGCGATCCTTCCAAGACGATCTCGGATATCGAGAACGTCGAAATCGTGTTCAAGGATGGGATCGGTTACGATCCGCCGAAGTTAGTGAAGGACGCGAATGGCTTCGTAGGACTGAAATGAGGATTGAACCACGGAGACACGGAGTCACCCGGAACGCCCATGCCCCTGATCGTCCATTTTGGTCTTGGCGTTCACGCGCGCGGTAATCTCATTGCGCGCTTCCCACAATTCTTTATAGAGGACGTGTTCCTGGCGCTGGCGAAGGATGTCCACTGGCCGGCCGGTGGTGCCGAGCACGTCGCCGCCGATGATGCGGTGCGCGAGTTTTATGTGATGGAAACGGAAGAGTTGGACGCGCTCATCGAAGTCGAGTAGCTTCTCTGCGACTTCGTGCAACGGCAGAAACTCCGCATTGCGGCGGTATAGCTCCTCCAGAGTGATCGTGGTCTTGTCGAGCTGATCGAAGAACTCCTGCCCAAGTCGCGGGGCGAGGTGCAGCAATGCAAGGAATCCAGGTGAGTCGAGTCCGCTTCCATGTCCGAGCCCAGCGCGGATGACGTGGTACTCGTACGGTGTGAGAGTTTCCAGAACGTGCAAGAGATCGATGGCGCGATCCAACATGCGGAAGCCCCGGTCCATCAACTTCACGGCGCGGGTGTAATCACCTTCGCCGATGGAAGAACGCGCTCGATCGAGTTCGTTGGCCGTTCCCTTGAGCAGCAGCTCCGATGCCTGATGCACGATCTGAAACATCAGCTCATCAGGATGCGAGCGCTGCTCTGGTTGCTTTTGCAGCGACAGCAATTCGTCCGTCCGCAGGTACCTCTCGTAGTCGGTTGCAGCAGTGCCGGGAAGGACCGGCTCCGTCATTTCACGGTGCTGCGGCACGAGCGGCTCATGAGCGCGGATCGTGCTCTTCTTCTTCGTCAATCGACGATTTCTCCGTCGCGCATGTGGATAAGGCGATCGCCGACTGCGGCGGCTTCGGGATTGTGCGTGATCATGAGCACGGTTTGTCCAAGTTCCTGGTTCGACTGCCGCAGCATGTTCAGCACGATATTGGAATTCTTGGTGTCGAGATTGCCGGTGGGTTCGTCGGCCAGGATGAGCGCGGGGCGATTGATCAACGCTCGCGCCAGCGCCACCCGCTGCTGCTCGCCGCCGGAGAGTTCGCTGGGACGATGGTGAAGACGGCCTTGCAATCCGAGCAGACCAACGATTCTGTCGAAATACTCGCGATCAATGTGACCGTTCTTACCGCCGATCTCATGTGCTATCTCGATGTTGGTCATGGCGTCGAGCGTCGGCAGCAGATTGAATTTCTGAAAAACAAAGCCGATTCTGCTCTTGCGCAGAGCGGTGCGTTGCGAGTCAGAGAGTTGGGCGAAGTCCACGGCGTCGATCAAGACGCGGCCGCTGGTTGCGCGCGTAAGGCCACCGAGGATGTAGAACAGGGTAGATTTCCCGCTGCCCGATGGTCCGACGATGCTGACGAACTCGCCGGGATTGACGCTGAAGCTGACCCCACGCAGCGCAGGCACATCAACCTTGCCTATGTGATAGATCTTGCTGACGTTCTCTGCCTGGATGATGGGGGGCATGGCAAATTTTCAGTTTACACGAGGGACGAATCCGCTACCCTGATCGCCGCGTCCCTATTGCATGGAGGCTGAATGCAGCGCGATAAAGTAGGGCGAAACGATCCCTGCCCGTGCGGCAGCGGAAGGAAGCTCAAGAAATGTCGGCCCGAAGGGATTTGCTTTTACTAACAACTGAATACCGACAACTGAATACTTCTGACGTTAGCTCGCAGCCACGTGCTGAATGGGCTGCGGTCGCGCCGTGGCGATGTCCGTGGGCGGAGTCTTCTTGGGCCCGCGTTTCTTGATCAATAAAATACGGATCCTTTCCAGCAGCTCCACGGCCGCGTATGTTCCTTTAGGTAGGAAAATGTCTGCGCGAGTTCCTTTTTCGTACATCTTTACTTTGCCGCTGATGAGGATCATCGGCGTTTCGGGCGCGAGTTCCTTCAACAGGCGAATGAGTTCCGCTCCATCCATCTCGGGCATCACCAAATCGGTGAGCACGAGATCGACTGTGCCGGCCTGCTGAAAAACGTCGAGCGCTTCGCGCCCACTGGTGGCAGGGAGCACGCGGTAGCCGCGGGTTTCGAGCATGAATTTTCGGATGGAGAGGGATTGTTCGCTGTCGTCGATGCAGAGAATAACTTTCTTCGGTCGCATGGGGTACCCGTACGATTTCACTCCGCGAAACCGCGGAGAGCAGCGGAAGGTCAGCCACAGAAGCGGCGACGCGCAGCAATGGACGTGGACGATAGGCGCTGCATCATTCTTAAGATGCGCGACGCTCAGGTCACATTTGCCGGCGTCTGAACTCGCGTCCAGGACGGCCTGCCTGATCTAATTGTCTTTTCCGAAAGGCGAACGTTTCTTGGAAGAAAACGTTCGTGAATCCTACGGCTGAAAGGCCGTCCATGTAAAGTGCCTTTCACGATAATCGAAAATTTTCTTTGGCACGAAAGTGAGAGGCGAAAAATTCGCGGAAAATCGGCGGAAATCGCGAAGCGAACAAACACGCGCTTCAAATCCAAACTTCTCCTTGCGCGACTTCCACACAATATCCACCGACGTGCACATTGACGATCTTGTCACCGGACTTCTCCGCGCGCACGTAGATGCGACTCGGACGGTGCACTTCGAGTCCCTGCTCGATGATTGCCTGTTCGCCGCGATCGATCACTCCATGCATCGCCATCCATGCAGCACAGCATCCTGCCGCCGATCCCGTCGCCGGATCGTCGCCGTTATAGAACGGCATGCGCGCATGCAGCTTCGCTTGCGGGTCCGCGGTTTCCGCGGTGACGAAGTAGAAAAACTTTCCATCGCTACGTTCAAGATATTCCGCCATCCTGTTCCAGGGACCGGCTTTGCGGACCGCGTCGATCGAAATCACCGGCACAATGATGAACGGCATGCCGGTAGAAAAAGTTTGCACGGGAAGATGCGGAACGATTTCATGGAGCGCGAGTCCGGTAGCGCGAGCGATGTCCTCTTTATTGTGCACGTTTCCCGTTTCGGGATCACGCTGGCGCATTTCGCCAAATGATTTGTCGGCATCGGCCTCGGGCCGGAAGTGGACGGGGATCTTTCCGACCTTCAGATCGAGCCGGACCTCGTTGCTCCCGCCGAAGCGATGCAGGAAGTAGGCAGTGCCGAGTGTAGGATGTCCGGCAAACACAAGCTCTTCCTGCACGGTGAAAATTCGGACTCGAGTGCCTTCCCGGCGCTCTTCTTCGATCTCACGGGGCAGGATGAACGTCGTCTCGGAAAGATTTGTCTCCCGCGCAAGTGCCTGCATTTGCTCGGTTGATAGTCCGCGCGCGTCAGTAAAGATCGCCAGTTGATTGCCTTCGAGCGGCCGATCGGTAAAGACATCCATCAAGACGTAAGGCAGGCGGCGGCGCTGATCGGCTTGCATTTGAGGCTTTCCTCGGAACTACTAAATTACCCAATTTCCTTGGATCACGTTACAATTGGCAGGAATCGAAGCCTTATGAGCGTGCCCGTCCGCATCTGCGCCTGTTGTTGTCAGGACTGCAGCTGACACCTGCTGACCGGGAGCCCGCGCGCAAGTTTCTGAACCCACCCGGCGGCGCCAGGTGGGTTTTTCATTTTCAGTTCGCACAAGGAGATTCTATGAGTACAGAGACGACTACTCTTTCCCGCATCCCGCGCATCAACGAGCCGGCGCCTGAGATCAACGGCAAATCGACGCACGGAATGATCAAGCTCAGCGACTACACGTCAAAGGGCAAGTGGGTGATGCTGTTTTCGCATCCCGCGGACTTCACGCCGGTATGCACTACAGAGTTCGTGGAGTTTGGCCGCCGCCAGGCTGACTTCGACCGCCTCAATGTCCAACCTGTCGGCGTAGCCGTCGACAGCATCTACGCGCACATCGCCTGGGTGAGAAATATTGAAGAAAACTTCAAGGTAAAGATCCAGTTCCCGGTGATCGCCGACCTCGATCAAAAGGTTGCGCAAGCATTTGGCATGGTGCATGAAGCCGTCAGCGACACCGCCACCGTGCGCGCCGTATTCTTCATCGACCCGAAGAACACGATCCGGGCGCTGCTGTATTACCCGCTGAACCTCGGGCGCAGCGTCGACGAGCTGCTGCGCGTCTTCGAAGCGTTGCAGACGGCGGATCAGAATGCTTGCGCATTGCCGGCCAACTGGCGGCCAGGTGATTCCGTGATCGTACCGGCTCCCATTACTCAGGCCGACGCCGAGAAGCGCGTTGCCTCAAACGGCAGTGGAGTGGAAGTTACGGACTGGTACTTCACCAAGAAGAAGCTGACTCCCGCAGCAGTAAGCAAGACTGCTTAGCTGGTGGGTAGAGACGTCCGCCGCGGCGGGCGTCTCTACCGCGGATTTTAGAAGGGCACCGGTCGCCAAGTGGCTAAGGCACGAGCCTGCAAAGCTCGTATCGCCGGTTCGACTCCGGCCCGGTGCTCCATAATCAGGAGGTAAAAAGACGCGGCTTGGGCCGCGTTTTTTTGTCTAACGCCGGAAACTGGCGGAAGCGTGTGCGAGTCGAACACACCCTCGACACCGCGAAGGTGCCGAGCGCCGGTTTTGAAGATAGGCAGTCCCGCACCCTGTTGAATGGATTCAATCAGTTGGACCCGTCGTATGTCATCCTGCTCGGGTAGATTCGGGCAGGTCGGCACGCGAGTGTGCAACCGAGAGTGCAACCAAACGTGTGGAAGAATCCGCAACCCGGCTTTAACGGCTCTCTTTGCGAAGTCGATTCGCACGCGCAGCTCCACCGAATCGCCGATCTTGCTGAGTACTTCAACTTGGAGCTGATCGTCGCCGAGTGCCCGAATGGCATCCGGCAGCAATGGTAGTTGAAGTTTCCCGTTCCTTGCCGGATGTGCCAACGGTTGTCGGAGTGGATCGCAGACGCAGCACAGGCCACACAGAAACAGCGCGCGCGTGGCGTCTGCTAAGTGGCGACGCTGAGATGGATCGTCAGCTCCTGCGTCGCATGCTTGTCGATGCGCACCCGAAGCTCGTAGATATCCATGCCAGGTGCGGACACCCGGATGTAAAACAGCTTTCCAGTCGCCGAAGGTTTAAGCGAGAAATGCCCCTTCTCATCCGTCTTCGTAGACGTGAGCACTGTCTTCCAGTCAGAACTATATAGTTCAACCGTCGCTCCGCTTACTGGCTCGTCTGTTCCCCAAACAAGAGCATGACCAGCCAGTGCGTGGCTTACGGAGATTTCCTTCTGAGTGACAAGCTCGGTCGCGTATCCGGTTCCTAAAGCGAAGAGGAGAACCAGCGCCAACAGTACAAACCGATCTTGGATTCTCTTGATCATTTCTTGATGATGAAGTGCCACCACGAGGCCAGAGTCGATGGCCTCATGAAGATTGGAGCGAGCTTCCGGATTTAGACGAGCGCGCAGACGCGTAAAGGTTTTGCAGACCTTGTATCTGCGCCGTGAAAGTATTGTGTTTTCACCGTCCGCGTATCCGGTGAACGCCATTTTGTCCGCTTTGTTCTCGATCAGTTCCACTCCTGTCCGGAGGGTACGAACAAGCCTTGCCAGATCGGCCTACCTTTCCTTGGGGGTGCTTCCGTCCACCAAGACCGGTCCGGCGGAAGATCAGAAACGAAATCCATTGCGTTAACGCAAGCAATAAGAGACAAAGCAGGCCAGATCGCCCAAGAGTTATCTCGTAGGAGCCATCAGGCGATCGCCTTTCCCAAAAGAAGGGAACAGACGAGTAATAAGTTAGCCAGAGTGAAATGGAAATACACAAGATTAAGCCCACCGTAATTTGAAAAGTAGTTCTCATTTTGGACTTTCCAGGTGGCGTACAACGGGAGCGGGGTCCTGCGGGCCATCGCCATTTTGTCCGGCCGGCCTGAATCCCCAATCATTCTCAGTAATGACTCCCTGAGGCTCGACAGCTGTATTCCGCCGATGCTGTCAGACCAGGTTAACGACGATACCTGCGTGACCCCAATCGCCGTGTTCCTGTGCAATCACGTCTCCGGCTTTAGCATCAGTCAGAGGCTTGGTATCCGACAGGCCAGAGATATGCACATTTGGATCTGCCAATTCGTGGGCAGTAGGCATTCTTTGTCCACCCTTCCCATCTGGTACCTCAGGTCGTGTCTTACCAGCTTCCGCCAGTGTATCGCCGACGAACTGGTTGCACTTATCCGCCCCTTTGCTAAACACTTGCGGATGACCCACATCCGTGCCGCTAACATTTCTGGCATTGATCAACCAATCCTTGTCACCGTTGTGGTTGCGCGCGGTGCTAGCGACGCTCCAACCTTTTACCTGGGCATCCGTTTTATAGCCGTGGCCGGACAAAGCATTTTTCATTTTCTGCCAGGTATAGTCGGAGTGCCCGTCCGCGTCCGCGTGTCTCATCGGGTTATTCCGCACATACCCATAGAGGTTTAGGGATTTGGGGTCGCCTAAATCCGCGTAGGGGACGGGTTCGGGTTTGTCGGCCCAGTCCGGACTCATCCAGCGGCCCATGGTGGAGCTGTAGTACCTTGCGCCGAAGTAGTCGAGGCTCGACTCCGCGTCGCGTTCTTTGCCGGTGAATTTGAGCCGTTTAGCAGGCGTGAGCGAAGCGGGAGTCTGCTGGCGAAATCCTGAGCTTGGCGAAGGATCTGTTTTTGGATTGACGAACCTAGGGTCTTATTCTGTTGTCAAAGAGCCAATAGAGCACCTATGCACGATAACAGAGGGGTACTCAGCCCCTACATCCATCCAAGCATTGTCAAGGTGGATTCCACTCGAGCGTCGCTTTCCAATACTCTCTTCAGCCTTATTCTCGCCTCCGACAGATAGGGCCCCTTGATGTCTGCGTTGTTGTCGGTTAGCCCTTGACCTGCCTCGTCAACAACGGAACCAATCAGCGCAAGAGATGCGACCATCGAGGCTAAATCTGGAAATATCTCATCGGGTTTCCATGTGCCTTCGCCGTGTAGCGCGCGACAAATCCTCCCAGTCTCCATATCGAAAATAAACGGGTCTCCTCCTTCGCTAGCAATTACCAACCAGTTCCGTTTCCAAGCGTCAAAGGTCTCTCCAGTTTTGGGGTGGTATTTGTATCCGGCCTGATAATTCCAGAGCGCCGCGAGGCTCGGGAAGAAATACGGATTCCCGTATCCGGGAATTGTTACATTCACAGGACCGATTGTTTCGTAGAAACGCTGTACGGCACTTGGCAAAGGAAAGGGACCCTTCCAGTCGGAAAGAGGTTGGTAAGTCGTTTCTCCAAATTGAGAAAGCAGTGACCTAGCTTCGCTTACACTAGTCATGTTTAGTTCTCTTTCACTCAATTCCTTTTTGACGACAAAGCAACCCTGCGCTAAGTGCAACCGGAACTGGTCTTGCAGGAAGGGTTGATCTGAAATTCCTGTCCGTTCAGTGTTTTCGGATCGGTTGGCTTATCAGAGCCATCCTGATAATAGCCTCCATCATGGATCGAGTAGTCCGTAGTCGCTCCATTCGGCCCGAAGACGGTGATGGTCTGTCCATCAAGCGTATCAGCAGCCTTGCCTGGATCGTTAAGGAACAGTGCGTCCGGATTCGGTACTCCTCCTCTGAAGCTCCATCCCTCATATACGCCCGTGACGAGAGACTCAGTAACTCCAGGTATGTCTCCTGAGCTTGACGCAGCCGACTCCGGCAACGAATTTCGTCATGTCTTTGAACTGACGACGGGTAGTAAGACCGGCGCGGTCCAAAAGGAGAGTTCTATTCAATGCGCCGACCCAGTCGCCTGCAGGTGAAAGATGTTGGTACAAGTTCAATATGAAAGGAAAGTTGAAGATGAAAATCTCATGGTGGCAAGGTGGATTGCATTTCGAACCTGAGAATACAGCCGACAGGGAATCCGGGCCCTGAAGGCATCTTCACGCTAACGGGCACCGGCACGCTGATAGTGAACGCGCCCACGCTTCAGCCAGCGGCTGCGACTGGGTACAAAGTTTACATCTCGAGTGCGACCGGCACAGAAACTCTTCAGGGAACAGTCACTGGCTGGACCAGCGTCTCGCAGAGCACGAGCCTGGGTGCAGGATCAGCGCTTCCCGTATCCAATACCTCCGCCTGCTCGTTCCGCTTCTCGGACGAGATGATTCCCAGCGGGACGTACTACACCGTCAACCTGCTCAACAAGAACGGTTCGCAGATCGCAGGCTACCCGCAGACGTGGTGCACGTACGGCGGCTCGGCGGCGACTATCAATATCTCCAACGGCGCGCCTACGGGACTCTGCAACGTCATCTACCCGACGCCAGTGCTGCAAGCTCCGCCGAATAATACCGTTCAGAGCATCTCCGGACCGCTGAATCTAGGAACATACTCAGTCACGGCGGCAAAGTTTGTACTGACCAACGGATCAACGCAGGAGTTCAGGCGCAACTCGGACAACACTCTGCTCTGGGGTATCCACTATGACTATCCGGCAGTTGGACAGTGGACACTGCGCGACGAAGTCAACAGCATCAATCAGATCGTCTGCAATCCTGGCAGCACGGGTGGCTGCAGCTTCACGGGCGCAGCCAACCTAACCTGCAATAACTACGCTGGCAACGACATTGGAGCTCAGTGCAACGCGGCGATCACCGCCTTAGGCGGCAATCCGGGAACAATCGTCATTCGTCCTGGCTCGTACACGATGACGACCTGCATCTCGCTGCCGAGCAATGTCATTATCTCGGCCTACGGAGCAACGGTCGCGCTAGGCAGTGGGGCCAACTGCCACATGATCGCGAACGCGACGGCGAATCCGCTCAAGCAGATTACTTCGCTGGTTCGAACTGGAGGCACCACTGTTACCGCAACGACGGCCGGGATTCACGGCTACACCGTCAATCAGGTAGTCAATATCTGGAATGCGACTCCCACGTTGAGCACCGGCGAAACAGCGTTTCCGGGAACCTTCACCATTGCCAGCGTCCCGAGCAACACAACATTCACTTACTCCCAGAACGGCGCAAACGATTCAATCACTGGCCCGGCGGCAGTCTCGCTCCAGGCTACTGGCAATAGCGGCATGCAGGTTTTAGGAGGAACATGGGACGCGAACGGAAATGGTCAGAGCGTCGACGTATCGGTCGTCTACTTTGAGAACGTAACCAGTGCTGTCATCCGCGACGTAACTATCAAATCCGGCAATTCCACCTACTCAAACCGCGCCGCCACGCCAGGCGTTCTTGCAGGAGCGATTCAGTGCGTGGTCTGCACCAATGGACGCTTCGATAATCTAGGGGTCCGCGATGGCTGGGACATTGGAATGTCACTGGCGCTTAGCACGAACAACATAACGACCGGCGGACATTTCTTCCTCAACACGCTGGGCTCTGGAATCGACGACAGTTCCGGCGATCACAACAAGTACGTAGGAGTCGATTGCCACAATAATGCCGGCGGGTGTCTCTCGCTCAACAGCCCATATAGCGAGGTCATCGGCGGAAACTTCGACAATGAAACAGGCGCGGTCAGCGGCAACGGGTTGGTAATGGGGCACGTTGGATTCCCTTGCAACGGCTGTAGGGCGACATCGGTGGAAGCAAAGGGTAATCAGGTCAACGGCATTTCGGTTCAAGGCGACCTGACAACCGACTGGTCAATTACAAACCCGGAACTCGAAGGCATCTCCACTACGGCGCCAAACACGTTCACGGTAGCAACGCTTCCTGCCGGGCCGGGGACGAACGCTCTCTACATCGTCACTGATGGCAATTCGGGAACCGATTGCACGGTCGGCGGAGGCTCGAATAAGGTCCCGTGCTACTACACCGGCAGTGCGTACACGAACTACATCGGATCCGGTGTATCTATCGGAACGGCGGCAGCCAAGGGCGAGATATCCGGCGGTTCTGCCAAGTTGTTCTACTACGGGGTTCGCTTCAACGCTACTCAAGAGACCAGTATCACCGGATTCCGCTCGACCAGCAATCTGACTTACGGATTTCGCTGCGAAGCTGGCAGTGGCGTCCCCTGCCAGAACAACACATTCTCCGCAGACATTGCCAAGAACAACGGCGTCGCCGGAATCACTGGAGCAACATTCGGCCTGTCGCTCGACGCTACTGCCGTTCACAACACCATCATTGGAAGCCGCGGCTTCGACACTGGATCAACCCAGACTCGAGGCATCGACTTGGGAACTTCCACCAACACGGTCGATGGCAACGACATGACTGGCAACACATCGACGACGATTGCCGGGGCCGGCGGAAACACCAACGAGAACATGATCAACGGGGTACTGACGATCCCCGGTGATTCAAGCGGGAACTCTACACTCAAAGCTCCAGCCACTGGCGGAGTCGCGAATACGCTGCCGACGCAGGCCGGAACGCTGAGCGTCGTGAGTGCCTACTATGCCGGAGCGGTCACTGGTACGTGCTCGTCCAGTGTGACCATTTTTCCATTCCTGTTTGGCGGATCGGCGCTCACCTGCACAGATACTACCGGGAATGGACAGGGCGTACTGATGACTTCGGCTGGCACGATTCAGAACCTGTACGTAAAGAATCGCGTTGGCGGGGTGAATGCTAGTTCTGGCGTAGTGACGATCCAGAAGAACGGCTCAGGTCAGACTGTTACTTGCACGATCGGCACCGGGACATCTGGCTGCAACGACACCGGACATAGCTTTACGGTAGTTGCCGGGGATCGAGTCACAGTCTCTATGACAACTCAGGGCGGCGAAACCCTTGCGGACGTCAACTTCTCTTTTGAGAAACGCTAAAAACCGCTAAACGCCTTAGCCCGGGTGAAAACGTGATTCTGGAGAGCGATCTGGAACCTGTCAAGCGTGGGGAAAGGGCGGTAGTTTCCTAATCTGAAAAAGAAATCCACAGGTTTCATTCGTCGGTCGAGAGTTTTCTCCGCAAAAGAAAAGCTCCCTTTGACACGTAAAAGTAGAAGGCCCAATTCGCCAGCGCACAAATGACATAGAACGGAACACTCGTCTCAACAAAATAATGAGACCATGTCGCCACCACCACGCCCGGGAGATTCGCAGTTGCAAGACGTATGCTGGGCGTCGAATGTGCGCCGCAGAACGAGTTTGCAACTGCCATTGAAATCGCCATAAGAACAGCAATCGACAAGGTTGAGAATAGCAATTTCATACAAACGCCATCTTGTTATTCATGCGGGGAGCAGGTTTTCTATTCCCCACACGCTTTCCGAAATCCCCGCTGGCATCGCGGGAGTGATTATAGGTGTCGTATGAACTCGGGAGCAGAATTGTAACGAATCAGCGCAGCGCTTGATTGTTGGCTGAGCTTACGCCGGCGCGCTGGCGAGAACACAACGGAGCCAACCGCGAGGAAGACGGCGACAAAAGTAGTGACAAAGACAATGACACCGTGCATCGGGCTAAATGCTCTCCCACGTGATCATGAGTGGACTGTATCCCCAGTAGCACACAAGTTTCGACATAACGACAGTAACAATCGCAGCCGCTCGTAACCGGGCGGCTTTCATTTGGACCAAACCATGAGCACAGAAACCAAGTATCAGTTCATCACCAGCGAACAACTAGCCGAGCGCTGGAGCCTTCCTGCTTCCTGGGTGCGAGAACAGGTTCGCTCCCGCGCCGCCGATCCGCTGCCCCACATACGCTTCGGAAAGTATGTACGGTTTCGGTGGGGAAGCCCAGAACTTGAAGACTGGGCCCAGCGGCGTATCATTGGCGGCCACAACAGGGTTGCGGGACGGGTTCGCCAAGAGGAGGCGGAATGAAAAGAACTCGTCGTCAGCAACAGGGATATGTTTTCAGGAAGGGTAGTGTTTGGTATCTGCGCTACTACGATCACGTGCTCGGCGCCGACGATCAACCGACGGTACAACAGAAGTGCCGTAAGTTGGCCGACGCGACTGGGCAATATCGGACCAAGCAAGCGGCTCGAGAACTCGCTTCTGAGTTCCTGCGGCCGTTCAACGATGGAACTACGACGCCAGATAGCTCCATGACACTCGAGCAGTTCGTGGAAAGCTGCTATCTGCCGCACGTAAAAGAACACAAGCGCCTTTCGACCCACAAGGGATATAGCAATATGTGGACGAAGCATCTGAAGTCCCGCGCGGCGATACGTTTGCGGGACATCAGGACAGTGGAGGCGGAGAACTTGATGAAGGACGTTGCGCGAGGTGGAACCCTGAGTAAGCTCTCGCTGGCTCACATCCGCTCGTTCCTCTCAGGAGCTTTCCGCTTTGCACGTCGGCAGGGCGTTCTTCGAACCGAGAATCCCATACGAGATGTTGTTTTGCCCAAAGCAAGGGCTGCGGTTGAGACCTACGCCTACTCTCTCGAGGAGATCATGCAAATGCTGTTGGTCATTCCGGAGCCGGCAGCAACCGTTGTGGCAACGGCAGCGTTTACGGGTGCGCGCCGCGGGGAGATTCGCGGCATGCTCTGGGAGAACTACGATGGTCAGCAGATCAGGGTGACGCAGTCCATCTTTCGCGGCCACATCGACGAGCCCAAAACTGCGAAGAGCAAAGCGCCGGTGCCGGTGATCGCACCGCTTGCAACGTTCCTCGAGAACCATCGGCGAGTAGTCGGCAACCCGACGGCTGGACTGATATTTCAATCGCCGACTGGAGCCTCGCTCGATCTCGCATGGTTGGCACGCAAGGTCATTCGCCCAGCTCTAGCCGCAGCAAGGCTTGAGTGGCACGGCTGGCATGCATTCCGTCGAGGACTCGCGACCAACCTATACCGCTTGGGAGTGCCCGATAAGACCATTCAGGCAGTTCTTCGTCACTCGAACCTTTCGACGACGATGAACGTGTACGTGAAGTCTGTAGCCGCAGACGCCACCGCCGCCATGAGGGTTTTTGAGGGAATATGCAACCAACATGCAACCGCTGCAAAAAAGGCAGCACACCAGTTGATGTAAGGATCGACGCTAAACCATTGATTTAAACTGGCGGAAGCGTGTGCGAGTCGAACACACCCTCGACACCGCGAAGGTGCCGAGCGCCGGTTTTGAAGACCGGGAGGATCACCGGATCCCATTCGCTTCCGCGCACTCCCAACATAACAGGTGACAGCGACGGGCATGCGCACACGCGGGTCTAAGCATTAAGCAGGACGGGTGCAGAGCAATGTGGCGGTATTCGCTTCGATTACTCAGTCTCATTCCGCATAGATTGCGTCCGATGCTCGGTCGACCTTACCTGCCGCGTCGAAGAAGACATTGAGTTGGGTGAACGACAGGTGCCAGGTGTGCTGATTCATCCGTTGTTTGAGAATCTGCGCCGGCCCTTCGCGGGAAGCGAGCTTTTCGTTCTGGTCCGGTCCTGGATAACGAAGGAAATAGTTCCCGGAGTTGTGCCGTAATGGGAAATAAAGCTGCGAATCCAGAGCATCGGAGGCAGCCCGGCCCCAATTCCACCCCGCGGAAACCTGGGGCACCTCGGCCGCAGTCATGCCGCGTTTGATGCGGTACTTCACCCACTCCGCCTGCACGCACTCTGCGCGAACAACAGCAGGACGGCCGCCGCCACCAGAATCCGGGCGATCTTTTGGGATCTCTTGATGGGCAGGAATGCCTGCCGGTTGCCCAGCCGCCGGCGACCATTTGAGCACGCTCAATGCAATTGGAAGGTACGCGCGAACGAAAGTAACCACGGCCTGTCGGGTGTTCCACTCAGCTCGAAAAAATCTAAAGTAATCAATTGCGACCTTGGTTGCATTGTTCCTGGGCGGCATGGGTGTTGCAATCGAAAGTGCATAGTCCTTCCGCGTAGCCCTGGCAACAAGGCGGCAGTTTGCGGCGCCGGTCTGGATGATCGCAACCGAATGCTTATACGTTCCACATTGAAGCGGTATGGCGTGCCTGTACTCCTGCTGCTGTGCCATTGCAGCGTCCTGCTGGCGATTCGCAACGCCGCATACCGGGCATTGGCCTCCAATCTTGCCATTCTGGTGAACGTCACCGCTGCGGCGGTTGCGTGCTGGTTTGCAGGCCGTCGAGCCAAGGACGGCGAGAAGCATTTCTGGCGTTTTGTAAGCGCCGCATTTCTGTTTTGGGCAGCGGGTACTGTCGTCTGGATCTATTACGAGAGCCTGGCGCACACAACGATTCCCACGGCCGGCCTTACCGACATGCTGTATCTCGGCTATGGAGCGCCGCTGCTCCTGGCCTTGTTCATCCGGCCCTCCGCTCACGAGTTGACCCGAGCCGAGCGCACCCTGGAGACACTGCAGGTATTCATCGTCGTCGCCATCACGTATTTCAGCCTGGTGGCGGCGGTGAGAACGCTGGGCTCCGGACTGGCGGCGGATCAGTACGAAGTCTATGTATACAACGTCCAGAATTCCGTGCTCTTTGCGCTGTTTGCGTTGCAGGCCTTTACCGACAGGTCGCGCATGCGCAGCTTATTCCGGCGCGTCACTTGGTATCTGCTCGTCTACGGAATCGGCGTAACCATCTGGCATTACAAGTCCACGTACTCTGGGCTGCACAGCGGCACCTTATACGATTTGCTCTTTAGCGTCGCCTTCCTGTTTGCCATGGTTCTTGCGGAAACGTGGAGGCCCCGTGCTTCGACAAGGAGGCAAATCAAGCCTTCGCCGAAGAAGTCGCTGCTGATCAACTTCTCTCCG
>Ga0207103_10252_pt1 | contig 14930 bp, 14 predicted proteins | sample Alteio_BWMinHeat_81_FD_153546 | JGI IMG/M metagenome (GOLD analysis project Ga0207103, IMG submission 153546) | Enriched cells from forest soil in Barre Woods Harvard Forest LTER site, Petersham, Massachusetts, United States -... | ecosystem: Environmental > Terrestrial > Soil > Temperate forest >...
TCGGAAAGGCCTAATGCTACATTATGACTAGATTTTCGGACCGCAACTCGGTTCAACCTGAGCCGATTTCGCGCGCCCGCATCTGTTGGCTGGAGGCACCGGCATGCCGTCGCAAGAATTTCAAGTCGCGAAGCAGGCGGCGTTCAATCTTTTACTTCAGTATGGGCAGGACGACAATCGGTTCGCGCGGCGCCCGACTCCAGCTGACTTCGGGGACCCGGACCAACTGATCAGCCGCGCCCTATCTGAAAGCCAACGGCTTCTACAGAGAGCTTCAGAGCGGCTGTTTGTCAAAAAGAGCGCGTTTTTGCGATCAGCTCGAAACCGCCAACTAGCCATAAACTGCGTCCACTTGGTCACTGGCTCTGCATTTGTGGCCTTGATAGCCGGCGCATACCCGAACATCGTCAAATGGTTGGGGGCTTTTGTGGCTCTAACTGCGGGAGCAATTTCGCTCCTCCTTCCAAAGGATCTGGCGGCTCTTGAAAGGGAATTATTTGCGGAAGCCGCCAGCGTCGCAGAGCTTGTTGGATCGGTTGCGAAGCTTCAGGTTGAACTGGCTACGAAGCGTGCTTCACAAAACGACGCGCTTGCCCGACAAGCAGCCGACATAATTGGAAAGTGCCTAACGCTGGCCAAGAAGTACGACCTGGAATGCATAGCGGTTAACTCGGGACTTTTTTCGAAAACGGCGCTTCCCGGGCGCGTCGGCCGCGAGTAGGTTCTCTGCGAAGTTATGCGACACCGTAGAGATGAAAGACATTGTGGATGCGACGATGAAACCATTTTTCAACGTCTGACTCCAATTGGTTTTGCACGCCTCGGCTCACTTCAGCCAGCCACCACTCGCAGGAATCCGCCAACTGCGCGAATTGACGCAGTTTGGGCAGATCAGCGAACATCTTTTTTAGAGATGCAATTCGGTCCGAGGCAGATGGGTGCGTTTCATCGAACGCGGGAATCAAACCTTTCCGTACGAGTTCTTTCTCGACGCCACTAACGAACCCATCGAGGCCGAGAAATACGACCGGCGCCGCGATGGCAGTCATTAGACTGGCCCCGTCAGTATTCTGCGGACTAATCTGGGATTTCAGTAAGAGTTGGCCAGCCAGACGATCAGCTTGCAATTCCTGATCACGGGACTTGTAGACAAATGCGACCGAGCCAGCGGGAGTTCGGGCAAATTTGGTCGCTCGCGATGAAACATGACCGGCGATTACGTGTCCGTATTCATGGGCGATCGCAAACGTTTCACACGACGTTAGAAGCATCCCTCCTAACACTCCACGAGGACCGCCGCTGCTCGGAAGGCGTCGAGCGAAATTAAAGTCTCCGGCAAGATAGGCAAAGATTAGTTCCGAGAATAGATCCACAGCTTGATTGAAACTGATTTCCGACCCACCCAATGATTCGACGAAATGCGCATCGACTACAGAACCATCATAGTGACCTTTACCATCCACTCGGACGGTTTCCATGAGCGGTTGCATCAACTTGATGGCCTTGTGGAGGAACGCAAACAAACCCGTATTGATGAGGATTAATGCCCCTCTCTGGACGGGATGTACCTGAGCGTTGAATGATGCGGTCGGGAACTCCCTCACAAGCACCTCAAGCGGCATCTTGAGACCGAGAAGTGGGATTTCTTTTTCTAAGGTTCCCGAGATGTGATCAATAAACGGCAAATACCCCGGCCCCGTGGACATGAACTGCTTAACACCGCGCTCGAGATCCGGGAAATGATGCTGGAATGTCGCATTTGGAGATTCAGCGTGATCAGTTCTCTTAACTTCCTTAAAGATCTTATCAGCCCATCTGGAGGGCCGTTGGAGGGAATCGGCGCTAAGGCCACAATCTTTAAGGAATCGTTCGTATTCGACCTGAAGGTTTTCCGGAAGTTTCTTGGACGTCGATTGTGCCCTCGTAGATTGCGTGAGCTCCTCTGCAAGCCTGGTTCCTCGCTGAATGTCCGACACCGTCATAGATCGTGACAACTCATTCTTTGCCTTTAGTGCAACAGCTTCCTTTTCTGCTGCAATAGTTGCCCACGCATATGCCCGGACGAGATCGGTGGGAATTCCTTCGCCCTTCCCATAGGCTAAAGCGAGCGCAACTTGAGCGCCTACCTCACCTCCCTTTGCCGCCAGTTCATACCAGTGGACCGCTTGCTTCATATCGCGGCTCGCGAGAGGGCCACCAAAGTGATAGTTGAGAGCAAGTACGAATTGGGCTTTAGAGTCACCACCCAATGCAGCGTTCCTTACTTCTTCCGTAGACATAGGTAGTCCAGACCGCTCCGTCCAATCTACTAGCGGTCACGATGGTAAGCATCTTATTTGTGGAACACCAACAGAGCGACTGCATGGAGTGGTACCTCCGTCCGTCATGATCAATAGTTACTGGCTCGCTACGATTCGGGCTTCCGGCGAAATCCATCGCGGCGATCCGGCAAAAGCCATTGACCCGCTGCAGCCCGTCGCTCGGTACGACCTGGCAAGACCTTTTGCGGGCCTTTATCCCGTTTATCTCCGCGGCCGGGCCTAGGCTTGGGTCGAGAATTATGTTCGGTAAGCGCCATGCGAGGCGTGGTGTATTGCATTTCTCTTCTAACCTCCGACAGCGAGGGCAGTAGCGAACAAACCGCAGTAGGTCGAAAACGCGGCGAACCCCACCAGCGCCTTTGTACCTGAACGCAGGAATCCAATCGTTGATGGTGTCCGTAGCCTCCGGTCTCACAGCGGCGCGAATCGCCGCGCAAATCATGTTCAAGGTCCTGCGACGTTGCAATTTTAGCTGCCAGCGCGAAAGAATTAACCAGATCTCGGGAACAGTCCATAAGACAATGCAGGCAGGGACGGAGTTGCAGAAGCTCCTGCATACCAGGTATGAATTCGCGTTTCATGTTCATCGTAGTTCTAAGCGGCCTCTGCTCAAGCGCCAACGCACAATCGCCAGCGGACGACCCGGCGTCCATGGAACGGGTTCGACGGATTATCCTCGACAGTCAGCATTTGGGCGCGCACGGTTTGGGATACAACGACCGATCCCTGAACGCGCTTTCTCGAAAACTCACTCCGGCTGACATTCCAGTCTTGGTCGGCCTGCTGACAGACAAAGAACTCCGTGTCGGGATACAGTTTGGGCTGGCCTCGCAATGCGAAGCGTCACTCTTTCCCGTTCGTGAAGCTGCCGTGGAATACAAGATGCAGTTTTTCGACGCTGAAGACACGATGCGTCTGGTCGAGAGCTTTAGCGGCTGCACGCCGGAGACCCGTCAAGGGGCCGCTGCAATGCGCTCTGAAATTCACTCGCTGGACCAAGCTGAGCACCGGAGGCTAATGCAGGAAGCGGAGGACAAGGCGGCCAACGATGCGCGGATCCAGAGAAATGCTCTCAAGTTGACGGACCCGAAACAAACCAAAGAATTGACCAGACAGGAGCGGGAAGAAATCTTCCGGCGTTCGCTTAAGGCGATGGGTCTCAAAGAAGATGGTCCCATGACGCCGGCACAGAGAGATCTGGTCCAGCGCATGTACCGGACTATGGTTTTAGGCGAATCCGGAAACAGAGCGCCCAATCAGTAACTTAGGGCTTCAATATCAGTTTTCGAGACACGATAACCCGCAAATTCGCCTGAATCGTCTGGCTATTCCATCGGGAAGGCCGGGCAGATCGCCACTCTCCTGGTCGTGGGTCGCTGGCGGAATCGCGAGAATGGTTTAAGGGTCAGTCTTTCAAAGTATGCGGGAACTGGCGTCGGAGTTCTTCGATGCTTCGCAACGAAATCACCTTCCACTGTAGATAAGACCGCAGTAGGTCGCCCTGTGCATCCGATACCTTTTGCAGAGGTTCGGAGGCGCTCATCACAAATATGGCACCGCGCTTGTAAGCTCCGCCGAACGCTCCGCTCGGCAACGCTTGCAGTGCGAAGGCGTCAGTGACGGGAATCCGTGCTTTCTCTAGTGACGACAGATACTCCTCGACGAACGGTGCGCCTCTTTCCCAATCGGTGCTCTCGTCAACGGCAGCGGCCAGGGCAAAGAATTCGGGTGCCGGCAGAATCTGCGCGACGATGCGTTGCGCCAACTCGGTTTCTCGGCGCAGGACTTCCGTGGTCGCTCGGTCCGTCGACAGGTTGGCGGCTAGATATTCCGTGTACACGATCAAACCCGGCGACGTGACGTCGCGAAAGAAGTCCAAGAGAACGTGCAGGACTCGAATGCCCAGCAGGGGTTCCGCCAGGAATTGCGTGGCGAAGAGACTGTTGAACTGCGCAATGTCGGGCACGGCCGTTACGATGGCCACGATGTCCGCAGCATGGGTTTGCGCTTCCTCGCGATCGTGCCGTGCTTCCTTCGGCCCACGGATATTGCTGTACCTGTCCGCCAGCGCGAGGAGCTTCAGCATGACGAGCGCATGTGGCTGGGTCACGCGCACTTGGGCGGAATATTCGTCTCCGTTGGGCAGCTTGCCTGACACTGGACGCAAGTCAGACTGCGTCAAGGCAATCGATCCGCCCGTGCAGGCGCGCGCATGCACGCCGTCCTGAATCTCCACGCGAAAATCCTTCTCCCGGTTGTATTCCTCGGGCGCCATGAACTCGATGCGCATTTTCTCGGTGCTGCCCGGAATCGGCTTCTCAAACTGGAAATTGCGCGACTCCGGAACGGGTGCGTAGCCAAGCTTATCGAACACCAGCGCCCAGCTGTAACGGCGCTTTGCGCAAGGCGAGGACGTTCAGAAGAAAGTCAACGTCCTTCGTCGCGCGGGCTTGCCCGACGGCAAACTTCATGGCCTGGGCTCCGGCCACGATGAAGTCCTCGGCTGCCGGCCCAAGGGCGTTGAGGAGTTCGAGAAGATACGTGCGCTGGGGCCCGGGAATCAAGCGGCTTTCCAGTTGGGCCCAATGGCGTTGTCGAGCAGGTAGTCGGCCTGTTTGAGATCGCGGCCGCCGCGAGCATACAGGTCGAGGTACGCCTGGATGTTGGAGACGCGGGGTACGGACGCATCGGTTCTTGCATACAGAAACACACCCTCGTCATACGGGTAGATGAAGCGAAGCCGCGGGGCCGTCACTGGTGCCGGGCGCTCGTCGAGCTTGCGGAGTTTTCCGTCGTTCTGCTTTGAGAGCAGAAAAACATCGATGCGGTCCAGGTCGATGAAGGGCGCGTCGGTCGCCGCTGCAGCCGCTGTGAATGCGTAGGGACTGCGGAGGACCGGTTTTAAACCGGCGTTGATTTCCGTCAGTGTCGTTCCCAGCGGATTGGAAGTTTCGAACGAACTGCGTAAACGCCAACGGTAGCGCTCCTTGTATTTTTCCGCCCACTCCAGCAACAGACGCCGAGGTTCGGGAACGACAATGGAGAAGCCTTGCCGCCGGATCCAGAGTTGTTCGTCGAGAGTGGAAATCGCTTTCGAGATGGTCCCGAGACTGACCCCAAACTGGACTTGCCGCGTCGAGAACGCCCGGGCGAGCCGGTTCGTCTCGGACTCGAGTTCGTTCGCAATCTCGGTGAGAGTCCAGGGTTTTGGCTTCTCGATCAAGACGCGGAGAACGCGGGAGTATCGCCCGGAGAAGACATTGATGAAGGCCGGGAGGGTGGACTGGCCGGTTCGCTCTTTGTCTCGGAGCCCGAGCCGCTGGAGTGTTAACGTACCGGGAACATTGATTGAGATGTTTCCGGCTAGGTCGATGAAATCGATGCCTTGCTCGATGCAATAGCTTTGAGAACGTGGAGAAAGCGCCGGGCAGATCACGGCAAAGGAAACACCGGGGCGAAGCGATTTCATGCGCCGGACCCATGGGGCGATGTCTTGGAGCAGCTTGAGCGAGACGACTGGTTTGATCTCTCCCATAACGAGGACACGGCTATTACCCGATTCAAGTTCGAACTGGATGTCGAAGGTCTCGTTCGTTTGGGCTTTGACCGCACGGATGCGCACGCCGGACAGGCCCTGAACAGGGGTCTGTTTTCGGAGGGCCTGGAGGGCTTCCCTTTTGAATTTAGCCTCAGTGGCTTGCATGGGTGACATTCTCCCATATTGGCAGGTATGGCGTAAAGGAAAACTTTCCTGTATGACGTACTTTCCTAAGTACGAAATTACAACCCTTCCGTACCCAAAATGGTATTTGACCACAGTGAATGCCTCTCGATTGCAAGTCCTCCGGCTGTTGTGTATAATTTCAGTTAGACCTACACACTTCGAGGGAGCTATGGGCAGGACAGCGCTCACGCGTACCAATCTCTTGCTTGAGACCGGGAAAGTCCGGCGGCTTCGCAAGGCTCTTCAGTCACGCAGTAATTCCGAGGCCGTGCGGCGCGTAATCGACGAGCGCCTGGCGGTAGAGGCTGGACTTCAGGCCCTGCAGGATCTGCGAAAGCTTGGAGGTCCGGAGGACGTCTTCGGGCGCGCTCCAGCGAAGAGGAGATGACTGCCCTACCGGCCGGACCGCTTCTGTTTGATACTGGCATTTACATCCGGTTCAGCCGGGGAGAGAACTACCTCTGGCTGGGCGAGGATGCTCGAGTCTTCCAGCGCACCATCCTGACCGCAGTTGTCGCGTCTGAACTTTACGCGGGCACCCACGACCATCGGGAGAAGCGAGTTCTGGATGATCTTTGCAAGGCGCACCGGGCCCTCGGTCATTTCTCCTCTCCTCCCGCCGCGGCATGGATTGATGCCGGCATTTTGCTGCGCCGCGCGCGGAGTGCCTACGGGCAAATGGATTTCGTGCGCCACTTTCGCGATCTACTGATCGCGCTGGAAGCTGCGCAGGCTGGCGCCACACTCGTGACCGAGAATGCGAGAGATTTCGCGCGCTGGAAATCTCTCCTCTCCTCCTCCAGGAAGACGCTGAAACTGTTTGAGCCATCCAAGACTGTGTAGCGCAGAATCTGCGGGCCGAGTTGCTGAGTTTCTCGCTATTGGGACGCCACGTTTAGCTCACGTGTGTTCCTTGCCGCCGGTGCTTCTTTCTCGCCCGATTCTGAGTTCGGTTTCAACGTGTACGTCCGCGACGCCTGCCAGCTTCTCCAGCAGTTCAGCACGCTTCTCTGCCTTTAGTGCCGAGGAGAGTCCAGAAACCGTCAGTTTGTCCCGTAGGCCCTGTTCGTCGGAGTGCGCGCTGAACCATTCGTCAAGGATCGGTACGGCATCGCTGTATGTGTAGAACTTCTTCTCCACAGGTACGAACTCAGCTAGGTGCACATTCTGGTTTCCTAATTTGATATGGCGTCCACTCTTTCATACCCCTTCAGTATTTAACATGAAATGTCGGACCGTTCTAATGTGTGCCTGTGCGCCGGTCGTACAGCAGGCTAGCGGAGGCTTCCCTTGCTTACCGAGGGCAGAGGTGCTAGTCTCGGTTACCGAGGACATAGAATGAGCAAACCTTCTGATCTGGTGCAGGGCACGTTGGACATGTTGCTGCTGAAATTCCTGGCGCTTGAGCCGATGAACGGCTTCGCCGTCAGTCAGCGGTTAAAGCAGGTGTCCGGCGACGTGTTGCAGGTGAGCGACGGATCGCTATACCCGGCTTTGCACAAGTTGGAGCAAGAGGGCTGGATCACAGCCGAGTGGAAAACATCCGAGTATGGAAGGCGGGCGAAATATTATTCGCTCACTCGGCTCGGGCGGCGACAGCTCGAGAAAGAAGCAGATAACTGGGGCAGGCTTTCGAGCGCGATCTCGCGGGTTATTAAGCTTAAAGAGGCGTGAGCGTCGCGCGGCGCGAAACGGAGGTTGGATATGCGACCGGAGCATTGGCTATACACGATTCCACTGCGGCTGCGGTCGTTGTTTCGCTGGGCGCAGGCGGACCAGGAATTGGATGAAGAGCTGCGCGACCACCTCGAACGAAAAACCGAGGAATACGTCGCCCAAGGGATGACGCAAGAAGAGGCGCGCCGCCGCGCGCGAGTCGACCTGGGCGGTATCGAGCAGACTAAAGAGAAATGCCGCGACGCTCGACGCGTAAATTGGATTCAGGATTTCGTTCAGGACTTGCACTTTGGTCTGCGCACCCTGCGCAAATCACCGGGGTTCACTGTGGTGGTTGTTGTGACCTTGGCGCTCGGTATTGGAGCGAACACAGCGATCTTTAGTTTCATTAACGCACTGCGCATGCGAACTCTTCCAGTCCGGAAGCCGGACGAGCTGGTCCTCATCAGTCCGGCCACCGATCGTAACGGGGATCTGGGCTTCTCGAATCCACTCTACGAGGCCATCCGGGATGAGAATCGAACGCTCGCCGGAGTCTTTGTCAGGGCTGGCGGCCCGATGAACGTGAGCGTGGACGGGCAAGCTGAGCTTGCGCCGAACGGTGGCCAGTATGTTTCGGGCGGCTACTTTTCTACGTTAGGCGTCGAGGCCTTCGCGGGACGAACGTTCACCCCTGCCGAGGACAAAGTTCCAGGCCAAAACCCTGTCGCCGTGATCAGCTATGGTTACTGGAAGCGCCGCCTTGCTCTGAGTCCTTCCGTGATCGGCAAGACGATCTACTTGAACGGAGTTCCTTTCACCATCATCGGCGTGATGCCCTCGCGATTCTTTGGGATCGAGGTCGGCCGTTCCCCCGACATCACAATTCCCATGGCGATGTATCCCCAGCTCAACCCGGGAAGCACGGCATTGAGCAACCCGGGCTCCTGGTGGCTCGCCGCGATGGCGCGCCTAAGGCCGGGCGTCGGCACCGAGCAGGCAACCTCTGATCTGTCCGCCGTCTTTGAGCACTACGTAGAAGCGCGCGGCCTTGCCGCGCGCCTTCGGACGGAAGGTGTAAGAATCAAGCTCTACCCGGGCGCCTGGGGCCTTTCCCCCCGCAGCAAAACGGCGCGCTTCGCAATACTGCTCATGACCTTGGTTGGGCTGGTGCTGTTAATCGCTTGCACCAATGTCGCGAACTTGCTTCTCGCAAGAGGCGCGGCGCGGCAGAAGGAAATCGCCCTGCGGCTCTCCATCGGAGCGGGACGAGGCAGGTTGATACGGCAGCTGATTACCGAGAGTCTCTTGCTTGCACTGCTCGGAGGCGCGGCGGGCTTTCTTTTAGCTTCCTGGGGAACCCAAGGTCTATTGAAACTCGTGCCAGAAGAAGTCTCTCTGGACCTCTCGCCCGACGCGCGAGTTTTTGTGTTCGCTGCGGGAATTTCATTCCTGGCCGGACTGCTCTTCGGTCTGACGCCTGCCTTCCGCGCCACGCGGATCAGCGTTGTTCAAGGGCTTCAGGGCGGAGTGCGGCAAGGCCAAACACAATCGAGCCCAAATCGCCTGCGCAACGGCCTGGTGGTCTCGCAGGTGACGTTGTCCATGGTGCTGCTTTTCGTGGCGGGACTATTCACTCACACTCTCCAGGAACTTCTCGGTGTGGACCTTGGCTTTCGGCCAGAGCATGTTCTGATGCTCTCCGTGGATCCCAGGCTCATTGGGTACCAAGGGTCGCGCCTCGTTGGCCTCTACAAAGACTTGCTTCAGCACACGCGCGCGGTACCTGGGGTGATGGCGGCGAGCCTGTCTCTCAATGGATTAGTGACTCGTGGGGTCTGGTCTAACACCGTCACCGTGCCGGGATATGTGCCGGGACCCGGCGAAGTCATGGAAAGCAATTTCAACCCGGTCGGTGCAAGCTTTTTCCAAACGGCCGGCATTCCTATTCTGCTGGGGCGAGATTTCAGCGAGCAAGATAATGAGACGGTACCGAAAGTGGCGATCGTCAATGAAACGTTTGCACACCACTTTTTCGGTGAACAGAATGGCGTGCAGAAGGCCCTCGGCCAGGCCATTAGTCTTGGTGTAGACCAAAACCTAGGACAGTTTCAGATCGTGGGAGTAGTCAAGGATTCCAAGCAAAGGCGCTTAGACGAGCCACCGGTTCGCGTTGTTTACTTCCCGTTTTTGCAATCCGAGTTACCGCCGCCTCTGATAGGGCATATGACCCTGGAGGTGCGCACCGCAAGTGAGCCGACTGCCATGACGAACGCCATTCGCCTGGAGTTGCTGGCGGTCGAGAAGAACCTGCCCATCTACGGCGTAAAGACCTTAACCCAGCAAGTGGCGGAGAGCTTGACAGGAGAACGCATGTTCGCCTGGCTTGCTTCGCTATTCGGCCTGCTCGCGCTGTTGCTAGCCTCGGTGGGACTTTACGGCGTTATTGCTTATTCCACAGTGCGGCGAACAGCGGAAATTGGTGTTCGGATGGCGCTCGGCGCGCATCGTCGCGACGTGATGGCTATGGTCCTCAGGGAAGCCCTACGTTTAACGGCAATCGGCGTGGTCATCGGTCTAGCTTTGGCGCCTGCGGTTGGACGCACTGTTTCCAGCATGTTGTATGGCGTCAACTCCACCGATCCGCTCACCATTCTAGGCGCCAGTCTCCTGATGTTCGTCCCGGCGGCGTTGGCCGGCTTTCTTCCGGCGCGGCGTGCGTCGAAGGTGGATCCGATGGTCGCTCTGAGATACGAGTGAGGGAGAGTCAGGGAATGCGACCGGAGCATTGGCTATATACGATTCCACTGCGGCTGCGGTCGTTGTTTCGCTGGGCGCAGGTGGACCAGGAACTGGACGACGAACTGCGCGACCACCTCGACAGAAAAACCGAGGAATACGTGGCGCAAGGGATGACGCAAGAGGAGGCGCATCGTCGCGCGCGACTCGACTTGGGCGGTCCGGAGAAGGTAAAGGAGGAGTGCCGCGACGCGCGCAGAGTAAACTGGATTCAAGACTTTGTCCAGGATTTGCACTATGGCGTTCGCACGCTGCGCAAATCCCCGGGATTTACCGCCGCTCGCCATCGGAATCGGCGCGAACACGGCAATTTTTAGCATCATCGAGGCCGTGATGTTGCGGCCACTCCCATGCAAGAATCCAAAGCGTCTCGTTCTGCTTGCTGATTCACAGGATCCCGAGAGTGGTGCATTTCTCTACAGAGACATCATGGCGTTCAAATCAGAGAGCCGCAGCTTTGACGATATCGCTACCTATTATCGCAACAGCGGGTTCTCACGGGTGACGCTCACGAGCCGTGGGGAACCCGAATCCGTTCAAGGGGCATTCGTATCAGCCAATTTCTTCCACTTGATGGGAGTAGGACCAGCACTGGGGCGAGTCTTTACGCCCGAGGAAGAAGCCCAGCGGGAACGCGTGGTAGTTCTGAGCTACGGTTTGTGGAGAAGACGCTTTGGCGGTTCTCAAGATGCGATTGGCAAAGCGATCCAAATCGACGGTATGGACTCGCAGATTGTTGGCGTGATGCCTCCCACTTTCCAGTTTCCTGCACGGGACCAGCAGTTTTGGGCTCCTTTGACAACGAGTCGCTATTGGGATGATCCCGCTCTCTCTACAAACTTTGATCCACGCCACACGCGCTATTTCTATGAGCGATGGCAGGTGATTGGGCGCCTGTCTCCACGCGTGACGATTGCCCAAGCGCAAACGGAAACAAATACCATCTTCAGGCGTAGCGAGCCTGATTTCGACAGCAATCGGATGCCGGGAATTACGCTGACACCATTGCGTGTGATTTTGAGTGGAAATACTCGGCTCGCGCTGATTGTTCGCAGTTTTCTTGCCGTGCAAGCGGTTGATCCAGGATTCGAGCCTGAGCACGTACTTACGATGAACATCATACTTCCATCGGGACCGCCGGAGTGGCGGAACGCCTTCTATGATGCTGTACTCGAACGAGTTCGCGCCCTTGTCGGCATTCAGGCGGCAGGGGAAGTGGATGCATTATTTGAATTGGGAGGTGTGGGCAACTTGGGCGTCAGAACGATTGAAGGCCGACCCCCAGAGCCGAAAAAGCAACGGACCCCGCTGAGTTGGGCATCGATACGCGGTGATTATTTTCAAGCCATGGGCACTTCTTTGTTGAGGGGCCGTTATTTTACGCTGCAGGACGACCCGAACTCCCCGCTGGTTGCGATCATAGATGAGAGCATGGCGCGGAGATACTGGCCGGGCCAGGATCCCATCGGCAAACGCTTCAAGGGACAAGACCCAAGGGGTTATAACGACGACTGGCTCACCGTGGTTGGTGTCGTCCGCGACATGCGGCGTAGCGGACTGGAAAAAAACCCAACCCCGCATGTGTTTGAACCATACGGACAAGCCCTCGACGGTGATCGAACCGCAGCTTTGGTCGTCAGAACTACGGATGATTCGCGTGGGGTGGCGGCCACACTTAGAGCGGCTGTTCGAGAGCTAAGCACTACGGCCATCTTGTCAAACGTTTCCACGATGGAGGACCAACTTGCAGAGCAGGTATCGCCACGCCGCTTCCAAACCTCCCTTCTCGGTCTGTTTTCGGGAATCGCGATGGTGCTTGCTGCTGGAGGGATCTTCGGCGTAATGCACTATTCGGTGGCGCGGCGAGTTCACGAAATCGGCGTTCGAGCCGCGCTAGGAGCGCAGCCGCAAGACATCTTGCGCCTCGTACTCGGCCAGGCAACAAAACTCGTTTTCTACGGAATCACAATCGGCATTTTTGTGGCCCTTACCTTGACGCGCTTCATGAGCAGTCTGCTGTTCGGCGTTGGTCCAACGGATGTCTTTACGTTTTTCGCGGTTTCGGTGTCGCTTGCGCTGGTGGCCTTAGCCGCCAGCTACATTCCCGCGCGCCGCGCCATGCGCGTGGATCCCATCGTCGCCCTCCGCTACGAATGACGATTCGAAATTGAACAAACTGGCTGACCCATCTTTGCGAGCAGATTCCTATTCGACTCCTCCCGAGGGGATGCATCCACTTTTATCCTCCCCGCAAGCTACCCAGTCAAGAAAACGCATCAAGGTCTATTCAGGACGTGCGTAGACAGCCAGTCCCGCATGGTCTTTAGATACTCCGGATCGATCGCGCCCATTGCCTCGCTCGTTACCAGCCGCATTTCATGATCAACGTTCGGAAATACCCGGATCGTAAAATCGCGGGGCTTGTCTTCAGCCAAAACCCGCCGGATGGCTTCGACGCTTTTCTCCACCGGTATTAACTGGTCTTGGTCTCCGAACAAGAACAAGGCGGGCGCGCGCAAGGCTTGCAGGGCAGGAACGGGATCGTAGTGCATCTCTCGCGCGAACCTAGCGATGTTCGGATGGTCCCGCTGCGTAAGCTCGGAAGGTTTCTGAAGCGGCTCGAACAAATGGTCCTGCTGAGTTTTCACTTCGTTATACCAGGGCTTGGCGCGAGCTTCGTTCAGGTCCGCTTTCGCCTGCTCGTATCCTTTCCCGTCAAAAAGATAGTTGTAAATTTCGCGGCGAAGAGTGCTGGCTTCCTGAATATCAGTTTCGGCCACGCCTCGCGCCCGCAACTCATTCGCGTAGTAGACGATCATCTGTTCGCCCGGCGACACGCCTGGACCGGACACAGCTATAACGAAGGCGACATCCGCCGAACGCGACGCTGCCAGCGGTCCCAACCACCCTCCCTGGCTTAAGCCCCACACTCCAATCCGTTTCGCGTCAATCTCCTTCCGCGACTTCAAGTACTTGATCGCGCCAAGTCCGTCATCGCAAAGCTCCATGAACGGCACCTTGCGAAAATCTCCGCCGGATTCCCCCACGCCCCTCTTGTCGTACGCCAGGGCCGCGATGCCCTCGGACGCAAACCACCACGCCGTAAAGAGATCCCTGGTCTGCGGACCAGAGCCATGAAAAAGGACTACCGCTGGATATGGCTGAGACCCCTTCGGAAGGACAAGTGTGCCGGCCAGGGTTAACCCGTCGCTGGCAAAGTGCACTGTTTCTTCGCTGATCCCGCGTTTCTCTTTGGGCCTTTCGATCAATCCACGCTGAGTGCAGCCTATACCTGGAAGGACGACGAAAAGGACGAAGCTAGTGAGCGCTCCTCGCGAGCGCCATGCGGAACGCAAACGAAGGAGTGTTCTGCGTCGTGATCGGGGCTTGCGACCCAGGGCATTCATACCCAACCAGACTCCGGCCCGTACTCCCTACTCAACGTCGGTCCGCGCCGTTTGTTTCGTCGGGGTCCTTAAAGTCTCGACATGCCGCACAATCAGTTGCACGAAGCGAATTTATTGTGCTCGCCGCTGCGAAGGACGGACGCCTCGCGCGTGGCGGAACTCATTCATAGCGTCTTATGAGTTTGTCATCTAGGGAAAGAAAGCCTTCGGCGGACGAGTTCGCACTGAATGGGGGAACTATCATGAGGGATTGCGGGCTGCCAACAGGGATCCCGTAATTGCTCTGCAGTAGTACTAGAACCGGTCTAATAAACCCAAGCAACTGATTGTCTCTGTTCGCTTCCGGACATTGCCTGTCCGCGGGCGGACAGAATGATACGCTTTGCTTCCGCAACGGTTTTCGTTTTCTGCTTTGAAAATCAAGGGGTTACCGCCTAAGGTAGATCGGTCAAAGTCCTGCTTAGAAGAGCCCTAATCTGGGCTACGGCTGCCCCGCGCGGCAGAGTTCCATCGAAACCCTTTCGCAGGATTCGAGAGGTAGGCTCTTCGTCCGATGGCGTGGGTCCTGTCGTCGTTGCCTGGCGCCAGGATCAGCCTCGCCAGAGTAGTGGCGCGAAGCAGCTCTGCAGAAAGAGTGAGGTAAGCGCGATGACCGGACTGTTTCAGGATCTCCGTTACGCAACGCGGCAGCTCCGTAAGAACGCCGGATTCACCTTGGTTGCCGTGACCACGCTGGCGCTAGGGATCGCTGCCGGCACCGCGGTGTTCAGTGTGGTAGATCAAGTGTTGTTGCATCCGCTGCCTTATCGGGATTCGGATCGAATCGTGAAGGTCTACCAGACGTTCAAGGGTCTTTCGACCGATGTCGCATCTCCCGCGAACTATCTGGATTGGGTTTCACAAAACCAGATCTTCGGCGAGATGGCCGCCTCTCACGCGTGGCAAGGAAGCTTGTTGGCGGGAGATCGTCCGGAGCGGGTCAAAGGCACGATGACCACGGCAAGCTTCTTTCCTCTGTTCGGA
>Ga0207103_10238_pt2 | contig 14924 bp, 12 predicted proteins | sample Alteio_BWMinHeat_81_FD_153546 | JGI IMG/M metagenome (GOLD analysis project Ga0207103, IMG submission 153546) | Enriched cells from forest soil in Barre Woods Harvard Forest LTER site, Petersham, Massachusetts, United States -... | ecosystem: Environmental > Terrestrial > Soil > Temperate forest >...
ATATTGTCGCGGTTTCGGGGGACCCGTTGAAGGATGTGGGCGAGCTCGAGCATGTGCATTTTGTGATGCACAATGGCGCGGTGTTTAAAAATGAGATTGGAAAATGAACGCGGATTAGAGTCGTGGGCAGGGAGTATGGGATAAACAACCCGCTTCGAACGATTAGGGTGGAGTTTCAGTTTTTTGCGGTTTCGACGCGAACGCCTTTCCAGAACGCGATCCTGCCTTTGATTTCCGAGGCGGCTGGTTTCGGTTCGGGGTAATACCACGCGGCATTTTCGTTTTTCATTCCATCGACTTCCACATGATAGTAATGAGCAGTGCCTTTCCACGGGCAGATGGATGTGTGAGTGCTGGACTTCAAAACATTTTTAGTGATGGAGTCCGGGGGAAAGTATTGATTGCCTTCGACGTCCACGGTGTCATTACTTTCGGCAATGACTTTGCCGCTCCAGATGGCTTTTGCCATGTTGTGTGCTCCTAACGCCCGAATGCGCCTTGCGGGCGATTTAAATAAGTGTACTCCATGGTTGGATGCCGAGGATATGCAAACGTTCCGTAAAAAGAGTGCTCGATCTGCTAGCCGGGGGCGAATTAGGACAGGATGACCGGGAAATACGGGGGTCCGCTTCTGTTAGAATCGGCACGCAGCAGGAGGATGGAGATGGCTGATCAGAGTTTCGAAAGTCACACGAAATGGGTGCCTCCGTTTCATTTTTTTGTGTTGCCGGTGTTGCTGATCAAGTTGGGGTTTTCGATTTATTGGTGCGTGAAGACGTGGTTCACAGTCAATGGGGTGCTTTCCGCGCTTGTTGCAGCGGCACTATTTGTTGGAATGGTGATGGCGCGCGCGACGGCCATGAAGGTGCAGGACCGGTTGATTCGTCTTGAGGAGCGGCTGCGGTTCGAGCGGGTGCTGCCTGCGGACCTGCATCCGAGGATCGGAGAGTTTACGATCGAACAGATGGTGGCGCTGCGATTTGCAAGTAATGCGGAATTGCCGACGCTTGCGCGGAAGGTGCTGGAAGAAAAGCTCAGTGATCGGAAGGCGATCAAGCGGATGATAAAGACTTGGCGGCCGGACTTTGCACGGGCCTGATTTGCGGAAATACCCTTCATGGGCTGACGCGGAACGGGCCCTTACAGGGTAAACAAACCAGCTTCTACCGAGCTTGGTCCTGTTGAGGACGTGGCGTTAAATGCTACGGATTACGCCGCCTTCGGCGCGGACGGTGGCGCCGCTGATGGCAGCGGACTGGACGCTGGCGACGAACGTGACGACCGCGGCGATTTCTTCGGGTGTTTCGAAGCGCTTGAGGAGCGAGGTCGGGCGGGCGGATTTGAAAAATTCCTGTTCCATTTCGGCGCGCGAGAGGCCATTCTTTTTGGCCAAGGTATCGAGAAAACCCACTGCGCCTTCGGAAGCGGTGGGGCCTGGGAGGACGGAGTTTATGGTGACGCCGGTGCCGGCTACGGATTCGGCCAGACCACGAGCGACGGCGACTTGGGCGGTTTTGGTCATACCGTAGTGAATCATCTCGGCGGGAATTTGGAATGCAGATTCGCTGGAGATGAAAATGATGCGGCCCCAATTGTTTTTGAGCATGCCGGGCAAATAGTGGCGAGAAAGACGGACGCCGCTGAGTACGTTGACCTCGAAGAATCGCAACCAGTCGGCGTCAGAGATTTCGGCGAAGGGCTTAGGATCGAATATTCCCAGGTTATTGATTAAGACATCGGCGTGAGGGACTTGTTTGACGAAGGACGCGACGCCGCTGGCGGTGCCCAGATCCGCTGCGACGCCTTGGAGAGCGGCGGTTCTATGATTCTCGTAGATTTTCTCGAGCGCGGAGTTGACACGAGCTTCAGTCCGGCCGTTTACGATGACCTTCGCGCCTTCTACGGCAAGTGCGGTGGAGATGGCGAGACCAATACCTGCCGTTGAACCGGAGACAACAGCTATCTTGCCCCTTAGGCCGAAATCCATGAAGCGGTCCTCCTTTTGATTGTCACAGAGTCGGCGTTACTGAGTTGGCTGTTTGGGTGTCATCGTACTGCAACCGCAGCGGCGGCGCCTTCGATTTCGGCGATTTCTTCTGAAGATAGTTTTAGTTCGCTGGCGCGCATAATCTCTTCGGATTGTTTGGCGTTTCGGGCACCGACGATTGCTCCGGTGATCGCGGAATTGCTGAGAACCCAAGCGATGGCCACTTCGCCAGGGTTGCGGCCGTGGCGTGCGCCGACCTTGCGGAGGCGCTCGACGAGCTCGATATTTTTTGAGAGGCGCGGCTCGCGAAACTCAGGGTTCTTGCTGCGAAAATCGTCGGGTGGGAGAGCGGCGGCGCGTTCACGGGTCATGGCACCGGTGAGGAGTCCAGAAGCCATAGGGGCGTAGGCGATGACGCCGATTCCCCGCTGTTTGCAATAGGGCAGGATTTCTTTTTCGACTTGGCGACGAATGAGAGAGTATGGCGGCTGCAAGGACGTCGGGGTGGCAATTTTTTCGGCGCGCTTGATCTGCTCGACGTTGAAATTGGAAACGCCGATCCAGCGGACTTTTCCCTCTTTTTGCAGAGCCGCCATGGTTTTCCAAGCCTCTTCGAGGCCGGGGCCGTTGTCGGAAGGCGGCCAGTGCATTTGATAGAGATCAATGACTTCGATTTGCAGACGGCGAAGACTGCCTTCGCACTCGCGGCGGATGGATTCGGCACTGTGGTTCTGCGTGACGTGGCCTTTTTCGTCCCAGCGTAGAGCGCATTTCGTGAAAACGTAGGGGCGCGGGCCGCGCCAATCTGCAAGCGCTTGCGCAACCATTTCCTCGGAATGGCCGATGCCGTAGACGGCGGCAGTGTCGATCCAATTCACACCGAGGTCGAGGGAGCGATGAATAGCGTCGATGGAGTCGGCATCTTCCTGGTGGCCCCAAGCGAACTCCCAGCCGCTTCCACCGATGGCCCAGGCGCCGAAGCCAAGCCGAGTGATTTGCAAATCGGAATTGCCTAGCTTGCGCGTTTCCATCTTGCCGGACCTCGTGTCTGAATTGCGCGCTTCAATCGCGCACCTTCGATTGCACGGTGAATTCTACATTGCATGAGATGAAAAAGAAGAGCGATTGGTTAGGTAAATCTTGCGAGCGGGACGGGAAGAAAAAAACGCGCCCGGGGGCAAGCTGGGGCACGGCCTGCCAAGGGATTCGGTTGAGTTCGTTGGCGGCGTAGACGGCGTCGAGTGCCGAGGAGGCGGTAGCGGGGCTTTTCAATGCAGTACGATCCGCCGCCGTACCCCGTGCCTGCAGGCACAGGGCGAGTGACAAAATCCGGGACACATCGTCTGAGCGGTCCCCCCGCGTTCGTTGCGCGACCCAAGTTGAAGAAACCAAGCTGGCGAAAAAATCCCGCGAGAACCGGGAACGCACGGAGTAGAGCGCGTTGCAGTGGCTGACTTCGGTTCCATACTGTTAGTTATCGTTCTTAAAGGAGAGAGAAAAATCGAAGGGCGGCGAGGACTCGAGGTCCGTGCCGCCCTTGAGGAAATTGGGGCCGATGGAAGTGAACTAAATGGTTTTTGTTGCGGCCGCAGGCACCGAAGTGTTGGAGCTCTTTGCAAAGGCGTTGTGGCCCGATTCCTTCTCCGCGCTCCGATCGATTTCGATGGAGCCTTTGAAGTAGGCGCCGTCTTCAATCATGATGCGGGCGGTGGTGAGATCGCCGTTGACGGAGCCGTCCTTTTTGATTTCGATACGGTCCTTTGCGCGAAGATTGCCCTTGACCGTGCCATAGACAACGACCTCGCGGGCAATGATATCGGCTGTTACTTTTGCGGTGGTTCCGACCGTCAGCTTCCGCTCATCAAGCTGGATCAGTCCTTCGACCGAGCCGTCGATCAGCAGATCTTCATTGCCGGAGATCTCGCCTTTCACGTGCAGGCTGGCCCCGAGCCGCGCGGTGGCGCGGTCCGCGGTTGCTCCCAGTGGACGCATGGCATCTGTACTCATTACGGGTTTATCCTCCCAAGTCGCCGGAGCGGGCTTCGGCGGCTGATTCGTTGAAAAATTTATCGGCTCCGGTTGCGCGGAATGCGGCGTTTCCGGTTTTTTATTACCCCACATCGGTCCTCCCCAAGGGATAGCACCACCCCACGCGGAAAGTCACCTGGGGTATTGCAAACTGTATTCCTCAGAAAGGCGCACAGCAAATGCAGTATTGCATAGCCGTTCGTGAAAGTAACTAGACCTTCGGACAGTATGTTCGTCCGCTCTTCGCGGTTACGTTAATGTAAATTTTTGGCGACACAGCCCGCGAGCAGCGTGTGACGAGCGGGAAATGTGGCAGTGGTCAGGAACTCGGTCTTTCGGGGACGGGTTGTGTGGCCAGGAAATCGGATTGAAATCTTTTTGAGTAAGAGTCGAGGAGTTCCTGGATGCGCTCGGGCTTCGGCGATTTGAGGACGAATCCGGCGTGATGGTATTTGGAGATGCGGTAGGTGATTTCGGGATCGGTGTACGCGGACGTGTCGGGACGTTCCTGGCGTGCTAGGGAGACCAGCACTCCGGCGTAATCGTGGCTGGTGTGCGGCAGTTGATAGGGTTGCTTGCCTGCGCCCACTTCAAGGCGTGCCCACTCTCGCCAGAGATTGATGCCCGTGGCGGCTTCGATGACATCCGAGATGTAGGCGCCGCCGACGCGGGCGGCGACTTCGAGAAAATAAAACTGTCCATCGGCGTGTGCCTTCAGGAATTCGGCGTGCGTGACGCCTCTGAGGAAGCCCAGCTCTTTGAGAACCTGGCGATTGATTTCTAGGAGGGTTTGCACCTCCGCGGAATCGCGTGGGAGAGTACGCGTAGTGAAAACGCCGCCTTGATGCGAGGTTTCGAGGGGAGGAACGCCATAGGCGTGGGCTTCCGCGAAGACGACGTCGCGCTCGGAGGCCACACTGTCCACGTGGTAGACACTTCCGGGAATAAATCGCTCGAGCAGATAGTTAGATTGCTTGTCGCCGAGCTGGTCGAGCCAAGGCCAGAGTTCGGCGGGATCGAGGATTTTTTTCATGCCGATGCCGGAGGCTTGCGAACGCGGCTTCAGCAGCCAAGGTGCAGGGACGCGGGCCATGAATTCGCGTAAAGCATCGTAGTTCAGGACGGGCACGAAGTCGGGCACGGCGATGCCAGCTTCCTTTGCACGGGCGCGCATGGCGAGTTTGTCGCGGAAGTAGCGGACGGTGGTCAGGCCCATGCCTGGAATGCGCAGGTGTTCGCGAAGGGCGGAGACGTTTTCCATGTCGAATTCGTCGAGGGCCACGATGCGGTCGATGGGCTGGGAGCGGGCAGCAAAGCTGACCGCATTGATGAGGTCTTGCACGGGAAGTTCTTCGGGCATAAAGAGCATTTCGTCAATGCATTCGCGGGGCCAGTCGGCGTCGCGGAGTTTTTCGACGGTCAATAGGAGCACACGGCAGCCGATGGCTTTACACGTGCGCAGGAATTCCTGGCCTTTTTCGTAGGAACTGACACTGAGGATAGTGAGAGGATGGCTCTCTGACATCGAATGACTCCGAAATGAACGCTCGACAGGTGCGGATTATACTTCGGTCTTCGACCGCATCGGATACAAGAATTGTAGAAAAGGACCGACGCGCCGGGCCCACGCCGCTTCATTGTGCTCGCCGCCTTCGATGCGCTGGTAATGAAGGTCGCGGCCGAGTCGCCAGCCTTTTTGCAGGAGGACATCGCGAAATTGTTCGACGTCTTGCACGACACGCGGGCCCTCGCGCGTGCCGATGTCGAGCCAGATACTAGGGCGAGGATACACGCTCGCAGCTGCCGCGAAACGATGCATCACTCGCTGGTTCCACCAGACGGAAGGAGAGAGAGCGGCAAGCTTTCCGAAAACCTGCGGGAGCTTGAGACCTAAGTAGAGAGAAACGAGGCCGCCCAACGAAGAGCCGCCGATTCCGGTTTTTTCGGGGCCAGCCAGAGCGCGGTATTCGCGCTCGATGAAGGGCTTCAATTCTTCGATGAGAAATCTTGCGTAACGATCGGCGCGGCCGCCACCGAGTTTCGGGACGTGCGTGGGCGTGTATTCGCGGATGCGCGCCTTTCCGGTGTTGTAGATGCCCACGATGATGAGCGGCTCGACAGCGCCCACTGTGATGGATTGGTCGGCGGTTTGGCCGACGTTCCAGTCCATGCCGGGAATGAAGGAAGTAGAGGGGTCAAAAAGATTTTGGCCGTCGTGGAGATACAGCACGGGGAAATGCCGCCAGGGCTGCTCGTTGTAGCCGGGCGGGAGATAGACGATCAGGTCACGCTGGTTTCGGAGGAAGCGCGAGCGAAAACCTTCGTGCTTGCGGAGATTTGGATTACTCACGGCGCGATAGTCACCAAAAGGTCTTTGGCTTCCACGTGCTGCCCTGGCGTGACCAGGAGTTTTACAACGCGGCCGGCGATGGGTGCGTAGATATTCGATTGCATTTTCATGGCTTCGAGGGTCAAGAGTTTCGCTCCGCGCTGGACTGGATGATTCGCTTGCACGGCGATTCCGCTGATTACACCGGCAGTAGGCGCTGCCACCTGGCCCGGATCCGCGGGGTCTGCTTTCGGATGGGCGCGCTCGACGACGCGTAGCGCGCGGTCTCTCACGTTGACTTCGCGTGGCTGGCCATTTAATTCAAAAAACAGTGTGCGCGTGCCATCGGGGTGCGGATCGCTGGCCGTCAGAAATTTGAGGATGAGCGTTTTTCCTGGCTCGATCTCAATGGTGATCTCTTCGCCGGAGGCCAGGCCGTAAAAAAACGCTTGCGTTGGTAGGACGCTGACATCCGCGTAGGTCTGGCGGAATTTGTCGTACTTTACGAATACGTCCGGATAGAGAAGATAGCTCAAAAGGTCGTCTGCGCGCACGGGGTGACCTAGTTTCTTCTCTAGCGCGATGGATTCCTCGACGAGGTCGACGGCTGGCAGGCTTGCGCCTGGGCGGCCTCTTAGCGGGGCGGCTCCACGCAGGATTATTCTCTGTAACTTTGCAGGCCAGCCACCGGGAGGAACACCCAGGACGCCGGAAAACATTTCGACGACGGAATTCGGTAGAGAGAGGTCGTGATTCTCGTCAAGCTTGAGCATATCGTTCGGCTGAAGTTCGTTGGCCATGAGAAATAACGTCATGTCGCCGACAACTTTGCTAGACGGAGTGACTTTCACGATGTCGCCGAAGAGTTGGTTCACTTCGGCGTACATTTTCTCGACTTCACGCCAACGATGGCCCAAACCCGTGGCGGCGGCTTGCTCGCGCAGATTGCTGTATTGGCCGCCGGGAATCTCGTGTTGATAGAGGCGTGCGGAACCGGATTTGGGGCCCGAATCGAATGGTACGTAGTAGGTGCGGACCGTTTCCCAATAGTCAGAGCATTCGTTCAGGGCTTCCATGTCGAGATTCGTGTCGCGCGGAGTGTGCCGCAGAGCTTCGACAATGGAATTGAGATTGGGTTGGCTGGTGCCGCCGCTCATGGCGGCCATTGCGGCGTCGGCAACGTCGGCGCCAGCATCCGCGGCTCTCAGGATGGAGGCGGAATTGATGCCGCTGGTGTCGTGGGTGTGAAAATGGACGGGAACGGCTATTTCTTCGCGGAGAGTTTTGACGAGTTCGTAGGCCGCGTAAGGTTTGCAGAGGCCCGCCATGTCTTTGATGGCGAGGAAGTGCGCGCCGAGCTTCTCGAGCTGCTTGGCCATGGTGACGTAATATTTTAGCGAATACTTTGAGCGGGATTTATCGAAGATGTCTCCCGTGTAGCAGATGGCGGGCTCGCAGACGGCCCCAGTTTCGAGCGCCGCGTCGATCGAGACGCGCATGTTGTCGATGGAGTTGAGCGAATCGAAGATGCGGAAGATATCGATTCCCTGGGCATGCGCTTCGCGGACGAACTCGGCGATTACATTATCGGGATACGAGGTATAGCCGACGGCGTTTGCACCGCGGAGCAGCATTTGAAAGCAAATGTTGGGGATGCGTTGGCGCAGCTCGCGGAGGCGCTGCCAAGGGTCTTCGTGGAGAAAACGCATGGCGGTATCGAAAGTTGCGCCGCCCCACATCTCGAGGCTGAAGAGGTTCGGGAGACGCTGAGCGATGCTGCTTGCGGTGGCTAGCAAATCGTGCGTGCGGACGCGCGTGGCCATCAGAGACTGGTGGGCATCGCGGAAGGTCGTGTCGGTGATGAGCAGACGCTTTTCTTTTCTTGCCCAGGCGGCAAATTTCTTTGGGCCAAGCTCTCGTAGCAATTGGCGTGTTCCCGCCGGCGGCTCGATGCCAGGAACGAAGGGCAACACCGCCTTCTCGAAGGCTTTGGGAACGGGTTTGCCTTTTGCTTCGGGATTGCCGTTGAGGATCACGTCGCCAAGATAGGAGAGAAGTTTGGTTGCCCGGTCGGCGCGGCTTTGCAAGCGAAACAACTCGGGGGATTCATCGAGAAAAGAGGTGGTCACTTCACCGCAGCGGAAGCGTGGATGATTGACGACGTTTTCGAGGAAGGGGATGTTGGTTTTGACGCCACGAATGCGAAATTCGCGGAGGGCGCGGTCCATGCGCTGGCAAGCTTCGGGAAGTTTTGTACCCCAGGCCGTCACTTTTACGAGGAGAGAATCATAGTAGGCAGCAAGGACGGCACCGGCGTACGCTGTGCCGCCATCGAGGCGGATACCAAATCCCGCCGGCGATCGGTAGGTCGTGAGCTTTCCGTAGTCGGGGGCGAAATTCTTTTCCGGATCTTCGGTAGTGACGCGGCATTGGAGCGCCGAACCGTAGAGTGGCACGTTGGCTTGTTGCGGTAACGCGAGCGGCTCCTCGTGCAGCGCGTGGCCCTGCGCTACGAGAATCTGTGAGCGCACCAGGTCGATACCGGTCACCATTTCCGTGACGGTGTGCTCAACTTGAATCCGGGGATTCACTTCGATGAAATACCAGTTTTTAGCGTCGACGTCGTAGAGGAATTCGACTGTGCCGGCATTTCGATAGTTAGCTTTTCGCGCCAGCCGGACCGCGGCATCACAAAGTTCTGCCCGAACACTTGCGGGCAAATTCGCGGCGGGCGCTACTTCCACGACTTTTTGGTGACGCCGCTGCACGGAACAATCCCGCTCGTACAAGTGCAGAAGGTTGCCGTGATTGTCCGCAAGAATCTGAACCTCAAGATGGCGCGCGCAAGGCAAATACTTCTCGAGAAAGACGCTGGCATCGCCGAAAGCTGACTTTGCTTCACCTTGCGCTTCCTCGAGCCGTTGATCGAGTTCGGCCTCGCTGCGCACCACGCGCATACCGCGCCCGCCGCCGCCCATAGCGGCCTTTACAATCACCGGGTAGCCGATTTTGGCCGCAAATCTGCGGGCCTCGGCTGCAGAGACTATCGATTCTTCCGTTCCCGGGAGCACTGGAACGCCAGCCGAATTCGCCAGGCGCCTTGCGGCTGTCTTGTCTCCGAGGAGTTCGAGTAATTCGGGTGTCGGTCCGATGAAGGCAATTCCTGCCTTTTGGCAGGCGCGGGCAAATGCGGGATTCTCGGACAAGAAACCGTAGCCAGGATGAATAGCGTCAACGGCCTTTTCCATGGCCAAGCCGACAATGCCGGCAATATCGAGATACGCCTCGACAGGGCCCTTGGCCGCGCCAACTTGGTAGGCCTCGTCCGCTTTAAAGCGGTGCAGCGCTAGGCGGTCCTCCTGCGAATAGATTCCTACGGTCCGCAGGCCGAGCTCGTTCGCCGCGCGGAAAATACGTATGGCGATTTCGCTGCGGTTGGCAGCCAGCAATTTTCGGATGGGTTTGTTCTTCATCATTCCTGCGCCGTTGAGAAGCGCACACGAAACTTTACATTGTTTCACGCGCGCGCGGGAGGGATGGAGCACTTTTTTCGATTGGCGAGACGAACAATTTGAATCCGAATCCCGGGTTGCGCGGAAAAGGAGATTGCTCGAGTCTGGACGACAGAACCCCTACGGTGTGGCCGGAGAGTTGGCCGAAGCCTCAGACGGCGTTGTACTTTTCAACTGAGCGAGTTGCGATTGTACGTTGGCCCAGGCTTTCGAGTCGCGCTTTGTCGAGTAGGGCGCATCGGGATCGGAATAAAACTGGAGCAACTCGTCCCGCAACTCAGGAGAAATGCCGGCGAACTTTTGATTGGCGAGCCTGTCCAAGAGTTTAGCGTGGGCATCGTCATTCATGCCGTACTTGCCCGGTCCGGTGGCTTCGCCAACGTCAAAATTATCGTTCGGCAAATCGAGATGACCGTTTCCAATATCGGCGATCAGGCTCCGGTACTGATCGAGAGTGGCGTTGAAGCTTGCCCGGAACATACGTTGAGCCTCGGGCGTTGGCGTTTTGAACTGGAGAACTTTGAGCGGCCCGAATTTGGGAATCAGCTTGTAGAGGAAAGCGAGAAATCGTTCGCGAAAAGTGGGTTTTAAGTAGTTTTTGCCCCACTCCCGATCGTAGTTGGACTTGGAAAGATTGTAGCGAAACTTTTTCTTGGTGATTCCCGGTAACTCAGCCTTGATTTCGTCTTTCTTGAGGGTCCAGGCCACCTTGGTTGCGGTTGGAATGGTCTTGCTGACCGCGTGCCGATAGGAGTTGAGAGCCTTTTCCTCGTCGCGGAGAACGTCCTTTAGAGAAAGACCGTAGGTTTGCTCAAACGCGCGATCGAGCAGATCTTGTGAGACTTCAAAACCGATCAGGTCGTGATAACCATCCGGCGCGTAGCTTTCATGTGCTACTTCGAGGACGTCGAAGCCGAACTCCGTTTTCGTGTGAGCCAGTGGGTCTTGTTCGTATGAAACGATGTCACCGTACTTTTTTTGTAGCTTGGGATAGAGAAGCGGCACGGCGCGATTGGTGGCGATACGATGGCCGGCATTGTCAGCGGCATAATGGGCGAGCGCGCCAACGGCAAAAGCATATTCGTCCAAATCCTTCGCATCGCGAAGCAACGCCTGCACAAAATCACCGCTGCGCACGTAGTGCGTTAGATCGCTGAAAAAATGGCTGCCGTATGGGTAATAGCCCATGTCCTGAATGATCGAGCCGCCGTAGGCGTAGGCCTGCGCTTCGCTGAGCTGTTCTTCGGTCGAACTGGGGAAGCGGACGAGTAGCAGCGGCTTGATATGCGTCTCCCAAACGGCATCGATGATGGCTTCGTGGGCGAGCACGGCGTAAGCGCGGGATGGACTCGGCCAGATAAGCGCACAAATGAGGAGCCCGACGATCAGCACACGAGAGCTGCAAATTGATTGCCTCTTGACGCCGGACCAAACCGATCTTGGCTCGCTGCGACGCTTCTCGCCCGAAAAGCGAAGGGACTTATGGCTTGAGCAGCGGTTGTGCATAGCGGATGGGAACACCGAAGTTGGAACCACCAAAGCCCCTGACGACGGCGAAGGTAACGCCAATCACCTGACCATCGCGGTTAATTAGAGGTCCCCCGGAACCGCCGGACGTCGTTTGTGCATCGTAAACGATTTTATCCGGCAATATGTCGCCTATGTGTCCCTGGGTCACGAGCGGGCGAATCAGCTTGCGTTGCTGAAGTTCGTCGACAATCCTTTTTGGGTCGCCGCCGCTTAACCTCACGATATCCTTAACGGTGTCCTCTCCGGCGCGAGCCAGAATGGCGCTTATCCCGGTCGCGTAACCAAGTGAAATTAGGAGCTGGCCGCTGACTGCGGCCTCCTTGCGGCCATCAATTTTCAGAACTTGCCGCCTCAGCGTGGAAAAGTCGCCACGGAGAACGGCAAGATCGGCTTCTTCCGAGATTTGCGAAATGTTGACGGGAATCCCGGTTGCCGCGTCCGGGAAATAGGCCGTCATTTCCGCGATGGTTGGCTGCAATCCTTGCTCGGAGGCGGCGCCTAGCTCTTCATTTTTCCACCACGGTTGCGCGACATGATGGTTGGTGAGGATTTCATTTTGGCCGACGATGAAACCGGTGCCGAAGAAGTCTTCCTTAACTTCGGGAGCGCGGCCCTCCAGGCTATAGACCACGTTTCCGTCGCCATCTTTGAGCGGCTGGCCGTCGGGATTGATGGCACCGTAACGCAGCGGGCGGCGTGTGCCCTGGTCCAGGAAGGAAACCGAAACGTGGAGCAGGCAGACGCTGGGAGCGTTGGCTCGAATGACACCTTCGGCGGCGTCGGATTGCGTTTCTACTTTTTTCAGGCGGATCGTTGTCTCATCCAACTGTTTGCGGAGGCCGGAGACTTCGCTAGCATCGGCGGCGGAAAGCCTTTGGCGAAGATCGTCGGACTGTTTCTGGAGTTGCCGTTTCTGCTCGGTGATGTCTGATTGCAGCAGCTCTTCGCGGGCTTTGTTGGCTTCAGTGACGAGGGCTTCTTCCGTGCGTACACCATGCTCGAGTTGCGCGATGACCGAATAGGCTCGGCGGGTCTCCTTATCAGCGCGCCGAGTGAAGAGCAGGAAGACTATGGAGATGAGCGCGGCGACAGCGAGGAGCGCGGAAACGCCGATCTTCAACGCGCGACCGATGGAAAACGCGTCGCGGGTCATTTTCTCCGTTACCGCGATGGCTTGAAACGCGGTATGGGCAATCTCCTGGCCTTCTTCCGCGATACGGGATTTCTGTTGTAGTTCTTCGAGCGAATGCTTGTCGCGCAATTGCACGCGGACACGGGCCAGAAGTTCGGACGGTTCCCAGGGAGGCGTCATCACGTCATCGGCGCCTAGATCAAGAGCGCGCGCTCGTACCGCACCGCCGCCGTTCGCGAAAAGAATCACGCGCGTGTTGGCCGTGGAACCAAGGCCCTTGATTTCGGCAAGTGAGCTGCAACAGAGGACATCGGCTAGGTCGGCAGAGAGCAGAAACACATCCACGGTGCCGCCTTGTACGACTCGGAATCCTTCTTCCTGCGAAGAGGCGGAAGAAACTTCGTAGCCCGCGGAACGCAGTACTTCCTGGAGCTGCTGGCGCATTGTGTCGTCAGGCTCGACGATCAGTATGTTTGGGCGCTTGGTAGACAAGTTTGCTGGTTTCCTTGGCGGCAATTTAAGCTGCTTCCGCCTCGTATCTTTGACGCGCTGAGGTTCCAACGGGTCACAAGGAATTCACATGGTAACCGGAATTTCAATCGAATGCTTGGATGTAGCTTAGCGGCAAGCCAGTTGGTGGCCTTCGGAGAGCATTTCCGACAAGCCTCGAACCTGCCTGACTGCGACTCTCAGCGGCAAGAACGGCGGAGCTATTTCGGAGAACTGAGGCCGCGTATTTCCCGATGCCAGACTAGTATTTTCTGAGCACGCCGATCACTCGGCCCTGAATCTTAAGGTCATTTGCGGCCACCATGATGGGGGCCATCTCCGAATTCGCGGGCTGGAGGCGGATCTTTCCGGCGCCTTCGCGGTAAAATCGTTTGAGTGTGGCTTCTTCGCCGCCGATCAGAGCCACGACGATGTCGCCCGCATTAGCAACCTGCGTCTGTTCGCAGACCACGTAATCGCCATCCATGATGTGATCTTCAATCATGGAACTGCCCTTCACCTGGAGTACGAAGGAGTTGCCGCCGCGGGCAAAATCGCCCAACGAGAGGGTTTCGCGTTCTTCCACGGCCTCGAGCGGACGCCCGGCGGCGATGCGCCCTACCAGCGGCAGTTCTTGAATCCTTCTATCGCTAATCTGTTCCTTTACTGGCTTCGGCAACTGCAGAATCTCGATGGAGCGGCTTTGGTTGTAGCCGCGTCGAATGAATCCTTTTTTCTCGAGAGTGGTGATGTGCTTGTGAACCGTGGCAAGGGACGTCAGCTTCAGACCCTTGCCAATCTCCTCAAAACTTGGGGCGTACCCATGCTTGTTGTCAAAGGAAACCAGGTAGTCCAGAACTTCTTTTTGACGTTTTGTAAGGGCCATCGCTCGCCTCCGTGCACTGATGCAGCATCCTCACTTTAGGCGAAAAGAAAGCGAACGTCAAGCGACAAGTTGTCTTCCCGTAACCTTCCGCACGCAATGCTGAAGTTCTGCAAACGTTGCGACATCTAACAGCTTGCGGGAAATCATGGGCGTCTTTTCCGTAACGACACATTACTTCGTCGCAGATAGTATCGCGGCCCGGCGCGAGCCGGTGTGGTATTCTCTTCTGTCGGCTCCGGGCGGCTGGATACCGCAATCCAACCTGGTGTTCGCACGGCCCATCTAACAAATCGAGCCGTAATCCCTTGTGGGATTCGTTCGGGAGTTCAGTTACAGCGGAGCCTTGGTCATTATGTCAACTTTGATTGAAACACCGCCGGTGAAACACAAGCGCGAGGTGATTGATCGCGCGGTCATCCGCTTTGCCGGCGACTCGGGCGATGGGATGCAGATCACCGGGAGCCAGTTCACCAATACTGTCGCGCTGTACGGCAACGATATCGCAACGTTTCCAGATTTTCCTGCGGAGATTCGCGCTCCGGCCGGAACGCTGCCCGGCGTCAGCGGCTACCAGTTGCATTTTTCTTCAAGCGACGTGTACACGCCGGGCGACTCCGTGGATGTTCTGATCGCCATGAACCCAGCGGCCCTGAAGATGAATGTCGCGGACCTCAAAGCCAACGGGATACTCATCGTAAATTCCGATGCGTTTACGGAAAACGATCTTCGCAAAGCGCAGTCGAAGACCAATCCGCTCGAGGATCATTCGCTCGACAAATTTCGCCTCTTCTCCGTGGAACTTGAACGTCTGACAAAAACGGCGCTTGAACACCTCGGGCTGGACGCCAAATCCATTAGTCGATGCAAAAACTTTTTCGCGCTCGGCATGTGCTACTGGCTCTATAACCGCTCGATGGAGCCGACCGTACGGTGGATTGACGCCAAGTTTAAGAACAAGCCGCTGCTTGTGGAGGCCAACAAGCTGGCGATGAAAGCGGGCTATTCGTATTGCGAAGCCACGGAAGCGTTTC
>Ga0207103_10253_pt1 | contig 14889 bp, 14 predicted proteins | sample Alteio_BWMinHeat_81_FD_153546 | JGI IMG/M metagenome (GOLD analysis project Ga0207103, IMG submission 153546) | Enriched cells from forest soil in Barre Woods Harvard Forest LTER site, Petersham, Massachusetts, United States -... | ecosystem: Environmental > Terrestrial > Soil > Temperate forest >...
ATCTTTCTATAACAGAATAGTCGCAGACGGATTTCATTTCATCATGATTTGAGTATTAGACATGGTTATAGTTGCAAGAATTATAAGGAGCGTGAACTTTCAATGGCGTTTAGAGAATAGATATCTTGCCTGGGGGGCCGCGATACTTTTTTTGTTGCTTCCCTCTTATACGGTGGCACAGGACGCGGTTTTTTTCAAACCGGATTCCGTTAAAAGACATATTACAGCCGTCAGGATTAATACTTTACTTAAAATTGATGGTAAACTTGATGAACCGGAATGGAGTCTGACAACCGCAGTTTCTGAATTTATTCAGGTGGAACCGTTTCAAGGTAAAGGTTCTTCCTTTCCAACATTGGTGAAAGTGCTGTACAACCAAAAGTATTTATACTTCGGTATCATCTCAAAGGATTCTTTAGGTAAAAAGGCCATACGGGCGACCGATTTGATAAGGGATTTCGATAACACTAAACATGACTTGATAAGTTTGTCTTTTGATTCCTTTAATGATAAAAGGAACGCGATGGTTTTCGCAACAAATGCCTACGGCGTACAGCGTGACTTACTTGCATTTGATGATCTCTATTTTGATATCGACTGGGATGGCGTTTGGGAGGTGCGGACTACAAGAACCGACCTTGGCTGGGTGGCAGAGTTCGCTATCCCGTGGAAGACTTTGCGATATCCAAAAACCAAGGATACGATCCAAAGCTGGGGACTGAATGTGACCAGGGTTAGAAGAATGACAAACGAAATCAGTGCCTTTTCTCCCTACCCCAGGGTGGTCAATGGTACTCGTATGGATTATGCCGGCGTTTTAGATGGTTTACAGCCACCTCCGCCTTCGCTCAACATTCGCGTGCAACCTTATTTCTTGAGTTCTTATGACCACTATAAAAATTTTCCGCAGAATGTAACACCACAAAGTACAAGTGTAAAAGCTGGGGGCGATCTAAAATGGGCCGTCAATCCAAACTCGGTGTTAGATTTAACCGCTCATACGGATTTTGCCCAGGCTGATGCCGATCTTCAGGTGAATAATGTCAGCCGTTTTTCTGTTTTTTTTCCCGAAAAAAGACAATTTTTTCTCGAAGACGCATCCTTGTTCGGAGTAGGGGTAAATCCTGGTGTTGATCAAACCGGTGGCTCGCTGGTCTATCAGCCCTTTTTTAGTCGTAAAATCGGATTAGATACCAGCGGTAACCCAATACCAATTGCCGGAGGGGGGAGATTTGTTTATCGCTCCTCCAAATTGAATTATGGCGTTATTGCAATAAGACAACAGGGGTATAATGATTTGCCGGGAACTAATTTTTTTGCCGGCCGGATTTCTGAAAACTTTGGCAGCCAGGATCGTGTCGGGGCTCTTGTAACGCTCAAAGATCAACCGTCGGGGTCAAATATAGAAACGACGGTTGACGGGTTCTTTCGTTTGGGCGAATCCAACGCCTTGAACACCGTTCTTACACAATCATTCACAACCAGTACCGGCAAGCAGGGATTTGGGGGCATTGTTCATTATGATTATTCTACAAATCAATTTCAGGTAAAATGGACTCAGTCATTAATTACCAGGGATTTCGATCCTCAGATGGGTTTCGTATCCAGAACTGATATTATCGGTGCGACGCCCTCATTCGTGTATTTTTACCGTGGCGATCCGTTACCTTTTAAGAATCTACTTCGTGCTAGTGAACCGGGGTTCTTTCCTGAACTCTACTATACTGCCTCTACGGGCAAATTCTCTGAAATGGATCTGGCAATGTGGCCGCTATGGCTAAACTTTCAAAGCGGTGGTTACCTGGGGTATGGGATAACGCCGATAAGTCAGCACCTATCAAATGTATTTCAACCTTTAGGTACAAACATAGCTCCCGGCAGCTATCACTATCTTCAACAAGCGGTTGAATTCAGTACCGATCCGTCAAAGATGATAAACTTCGTCACTTATTATAAAACGGGTACCTATTTTAATGGTAAATTGAACTCGAGTGACTATCAGTTACAATTCGTACCCATTCCTTACATTTCAATATCCGGCGAGTTTAACCGTAATCATTTCGACAAGGTGGGAGAATTAAAAACAACGGAATCAGTTAACCTGTATATTCTACAGAGCCGTTTTGCGTTGAATCCCCATTTACAGCTGACAGGGGTTTACCAAAAGAATTCGCTCGACAATTCAAATAACTATAATATACGTCTTTCCTGGGAATTTTCCCCCCTTTCGTATGTTTATATTATATATAATCGCGGAAGAACCGGCTTGGTCAATAATATGCCTGTGCCTGTTCAAACCGAAGATCATTTGATCGCAAAGATCAGCTACCTCCAGCAATTCTGATCCTTATTGGGTATAACCAAAACGTAGGCTTCAATTTTTGGTTGCCCTTCGAAATTATGACGACTTCGTAATTGTCCCCCACTTGCCTGTTTCAGAAATTGCCAAGGGCTGATTTTAAACGCCATGCAAAGGTTCTGCTGGCCCTTATCGTATCGCCGTTACTTAACAGGATGCTGTAGTCGCCATTTAGTAAGGACCGTATTTCTTTAATAAAGTTAACATTTACAATAAATGACCTGTGGATCCTGATAAAATTATCACCTGGCAAATTACCCTCTATCTGCTGCAAAGTTTCTTTGATCAAATAGAAATGGTCCGCACTGGCAATTTTTACATAAGCGCCATTTGCCATAAAATACATGATGTCCCTTGCGTTGACTATTGTATTCCTTATACCATTTTTGATAATGAAATGCCGGGGCCGCTCATCCTGACCGGAACTCTCCAAAAATCGCAGATACCGAACCGCTTTATTAACCGCTTTCAAAAGTCTTTCGTAATCAAAGGGTTTCAGCAGATAATCAATTATATCAAAATCATAAGAAGTTAATGCATATTCTGCAAATGCCGTAGTCAAAATAACTGCGGGAATCGCCTTGTCCACACGCGATTTTAAAATTTCGATCCCAGTCATTCCCGGCATGTTTATATCGAGGAACAAGATATCAGGATGTTCCTTTTCTATCAGCATGTTGGCTTCGTCGCCATTATGGGCTTCAATAAGGGTACATGAAATTTTAGTTTTTGATAGGTATAGTGACAAAAGATTCCTCGATCTTGCTTCATCATCCGCTATCAATATTTTAATTTCTTTCATTTTTTGCTGCTTAAGCCTGGTATTGCGATGATAATCGAAATTCCCCCAGATGGATGATTTGAAACGATGGCAAAACTGTGCTCATCGCCATACAATTGATTTAACCTTTGCTTTAAATTACTCAAGCCTATCCCATCGTTAAAATACCTGGTATCGTTATAAGGTTTGCCATTGTCTTTTACCGTTAAAAACAAGGTGTCATTGACTAGTTCTGTCCCTATTATAATTTTACCATTGCCGGACATAGGTTCGATCGCATATCTGACCGCATTCTCCAGCAATGGTTGCAGCAATAATGGAGGTACCATCTGTTGCATGTGACGATGATCAGATTTTATTTTGTACGTTAATTTTTCTCCAAACCTGATTTTTTGTATCTCCAGATAGACCTTAGCAAGTTCGATTTCTTTATAAAGGGGTATGAATTGCTCTTTATTCTCTTTCAAAGCGAACCGCAGTAACTCACTTAAGTTAATCAATGTTTTATTCGCATCCTCCTTATTTTCCAACATGATAAGGGAACTGATCGTGTGTAGGGTATTAAAAAGAAAATGGGCATTGAGTTGGTTCTTTAAATTGTCCAGTTTTGCTACAGCGAGATCCTTTTGAAGGATAAGCGAATGCCTGTCAGCTTCTATAGTTCGAACCACATATTCCCAAAGATAATAAAAGGCTATGGTAGCAAAATAAACCAGGAGGTTTAATACCAGTGAGCTATCTATGATTGTATCAAGGAGATCCCTGGCGCCATTTATTTGAATTATGCGTATGATGTAGAATAATATTAAAAATGAAATGGCCCAGTGAAGAATAGAATAAATAATAAAACCAGCTACTTGAATCGCAATTATTCTAAATGTCCGACTTAGTTCGGTCCAATATTTTAAGGTATAATGTATGATGAAAGGAGTCAATAACAATCGCACCAGCCAAAAAGTAAGATTGTATTGAAGATCCGGCAGTGAACCCCACTCCCTTCTGAAAATTATAAAATTCTGAATGACCAGGATTGTCACTGGAATTAAGGAAAAGCTGCAAACGATAATCATCTTTTTTACGAGGGTACGCATTCAGCAAAATTAAGATATTACGTTTTTTAGCAACACAGGTACTACAACGGCTTATACTTTTTATTCATCGTTCCGGATGATTATTCTAAGTCACCTTTATGAAAGTTACGCTTAAAAAATATCAAACTATAATTTGGCAACGGTTCGGATCAACTTATGGCCTGAATGTACCGAAATATGTCCCTATTTGGCCATGTTATGACAGAACCCTTGTTCCCGGCCGAGTTTGCAAACTGCGAGTATCGAAAAATGAAAGAAAAAAGAGCGTGTTCATTTGCCTGGAAAAACCGAATTAAACGCTTCAACATCAAAAATCAACGCCTCAGAAATTTTTTTTCTCTATGTAAAATGATAACCGGAAATTGGGAGAATCAAAAATTAAAACTATGAAACAATTAAAATTATTTTTATCGGTAACGGGTGGTTTATTTCTCCTGACTTTATTGATGCAGCCTGCAATCGCATTCGGACAGGAAAAGGCCCGGGGTATACAATTCTTTAACGGAACGATGGATGAAGCCATTGCCAAGGCAAAAACTGAAAAGAAAAACATCTTTTTCGATGCTTATGCAAGTTGGTGTGAACCCTGCAAACACATGGACCAGGAAATTTATACCAGGCCAGACGTTGCTGATTTCTTCAACAATAACTTCATATGTGTCAGAATTGATATGGAGAAAGGAGAAGGGCCTGCGCTTAAAAAGAGATATTTCTCTATTGACGGATACCCATCGCTGCTTTTTTTGTCCAGCGAAGGGCAGGTGATAAAAACCATTTTGGGTTCAAGGTCCGGAATTGTCCTCGTTGATGAAGCCAAGCTTACTTTAGTTAATTAATCGTAAACGGTCCGTAATGAATCGATACGGACCGTAGCGGTCATTCGTTAGGCAACGCTAAGCGTCAGTGATAGTAAGCGCAACTCAAATCCTATTATCTTTCTGAGCGTTCGCCGGATTAATGTTTTTGATCACTTATTTATCCTACATTCCTCGATTTAATTCGGTATTAATCGGGCTGTTCCTTTATCGCGGCTATGGCATCAATTTCCAATAAAATGTCCGGGTTGCTTGTCGTTATTCCAATGGTCGTGTTAGCAGGAGGATTTTTCCCGTTCAAATACCGGCTCCTGATGTCTCTTACTATGCTTAGGGCTTGTGGAGTCAGATTTGCTACATAAGTATTCATTTTAACCACGTCATCAAAAGATGCCCCCGCGCTTGTTAAAGATTTCTTCAAGTTCTCATACACCTGGATGGCCTGCAGCTTGAGATTGCCTTTGCCGGCTATTTCCCCGTTTGCATTTACGGGCACCTGCCCAGCGATATAAATAGAAAATATCGGGCCATCGATTCCTCGTAATTTACCCAGTGACTTCATTAACAGGCGCGATTTATGCTTAAGCGTTCAGCAATAAATACCAATTATGAAAACACTTGATTAACCAAATCTTAAAAAATATGCACATCACCAGGGCTACTGATTGATTTGGTTGTTAGCGATAGTGCAGTTTTTTTTTAAGGTAAATGCTCGAATGTCAATTGAGGAAATTATAAAAACTATCGAATTAGAAATAAGGAGACTTTATTATCAATCCATTATTGGCCGACCTGCCATCGTATTCCATGTACCTCACCACCTCTGCGGCAGCCCGCCCCCCAAGTATTTTTTCGACCAGGTGTAAAGCTCCATCAATCCCGGCCGATACTCCCGCGGTCGTGATAACGCGGCCGTTGTCTACAAACCGCACATTCGATAAAACATTGGCACGTGGAATTTCTCGTTTTAACTCTTCAATTTTTCCATGCCAGGTTGTTACACTAAGATGATCCAGTAGTCCCGCTTTGCCCAAAATAAAAGCACCCGTACAGACCGAGAAATAAAAATCCGGTGATTTGAGATTTTTTAGCCATTGTATGACTACCGGGTCATTGTAGACATTTGCAGCATCGCCTCCAAAAAAAGCTATTATGTTTGAAAAAGGAGCATCGTCTATACAATAATCCGGAATGATTTTTAAAACACCTTGGGAAATGATCGGACTTTTGGTTTTGGCAACAGTGATCACCTCGAATCCTGCAACAACGAATACTTCCATAGGGCCCGCAAAATCCAATAGCTCAATGCCGTCGTACAAATAGAAAAGCGCCCTGACAGGGATTTTATTATCTTTTGGTCGGTTCATTTTTATTTCAAACTCCTAAGAACAGTATTCGGTGCTCTTTGTCCTACAACGCCAAATTAATAAGTAGGGTTATTAAAAAAAGGACATAAGAAGTTAGATTGAGACATTAATGTCTGGAAACTAATTGTGATAATGGCAATGACAATCATTAAACCGGATGCTAAAACAAATATCGTCCAACTTAAATCGATCCGGTAAGTAAACGCATAGCGCCAATTTCTCATTGATGCCCGGACTAAACGACTCGTTCTAACAAGTTTAACACTAACGAATTATACCTGGTTCGTTATTATTTAAATAGCTCATATATGGCCTTAAATTGTACATTTTTGTCCTTTTCAAGTAAATCTTGCGCTGTACTTTCGTAATTGAAATACAATTAACTATCAAATTTCCTTATTATCCGATTTTTTGAACATATTATAATTGGAAAAATTACATAATCATGGCCTACATTCTAAAAAACATTCAGTACCCTAATGGAGAGTTTAAATACGGACAAAAATACGATAAGATATCCTGCGAATTCCTAATAAAAAGCCTAAATGAGTATCCTGCCAAGCTAAAGGACCTGGTTGAGAAAATGCCTCCCGAAAAATGGCAGAAGTCTTACCGCCCCGGGGGCTGGACTGCATTACAACTTACCAATCATCTTTCCGATGTTTTTATAAACGCATTTATCCGAACAAAGTGGCTACTAACAGAAAATGAAGCAGTTTTGAAGCCATACGATCAGGATGCCTGCGCATTATTATCTGATTCCACTTTTCATGATACAGTGGTCGCTGTCGCCCTGCTCGAAAATTTAATGATTAAATGGGTCTTTATTTTGGAAAACGACGGGCTTAAGAATTTGAATAAAACGATAATACATCCTGAAAATAATATGCGTATTTCTATGGGTGAAATGATAGCTGCATATGAATGGCATGCCCATCACCATTTAGCGCATCTCCAGATTATTTACGAATCTTAAGATTGCTGTAGCAGAGAAAAAAAATTAAAAATGAAAATCAATGCAGATGGCACATTGCCATCCGCATTATTAATTTAGCGACAACTGCGAGACCGGATGTTAATGTTGATTTTCATCAATGTATTTCCGATTCCTTATCATTAAGTCATATTGATATTCCTGTCCCATTATTTGAAAAGGCCGCTTTGCCGTTTTTACAAAACCATACTTTTGGTAAAAGCTGATTGCCCGTAAATTAGTGTCGAGTACGAGCAGCCATAGGTAATTAAAATTGAATAATTGAGGCAATGACAATAAGTGTCGTAAAAGATGCCCCCCGATATGTCTACCCTGAAATTCCTTAAGCAGGTATATCTTGTGAATTTGAACTGCATCGGGGTCAAATTGGTCAACAGCTCCAGAGAAAAGTTTTAATTTATAGTAACCAACAGGTGCACCATTAAAATATGCCAGGCTAAAAATATTATTGTTTTCCCGCAAGTCCGATTCGATTTTTTCACAAGCAAACGTTTTCCTTAGAAACGATTCTATTTCAGCGTCATCAAATAAATAGCCGAAAGACTCACGGAATGTCTTTACAGCTACATCGGAAACGATTTTTGCCTCTTTATAAGAAGCTATTTTAACCTCTATCATTGTTAGAGCTGAATAGGAGGTGTTATATTCAAATCAAGCATCTTCTCTTTAGATCGCTACTCAGTGTTATTAACTGTTAATAATTGAAAAACTAAAAATAACGATGTCTGCCATGAGGTTGTAATAGGCCAAATCTCCCATTAAAATTCAATGATCTAAAAGTAATGTCTAATACAAGCAAGCGGTAATTTTTGGAATTAATTGGCTGAATTTTGACCATTTCTGTCCTTTTGTTTTGCTGATTTCCTGATAGGTTTGCTTAAAACATTTATTAAAAAGCAACCAAAAAGTTAAGAAGATGAAAATTAAAGGTTTTATGGCATGTATAGTATTTATATTATCAGCCACAGCCGTCCAAGCCGGCGCGGTTCAAAAAACGGGGTCTCCAGGGTATGATAGCGTGATCAAAGATTTTATTGAAAGCCACATGAAAACAAATCATAAGAAGCTTAAACTAATATTAGAGGACGGCGCCCAAATCAAAATACCCCGCGGCGAAACCGTGATAGTTCAAAACAAACACGATGTAGTTGAACAGGCGCAACAAGACGAAGGGGTTCAGCAAGTTTGTGGGTTTAGCTATGAAGTACTTGGCAAAAGCGATGCGATTGTAATTGCGAGAGTTGATTTTAAATATGAAAACTGTATTCAGCATAATTACCTGACACTTGAAAAAAATGAAGACAAGGAATGGAAAATCACCCAGGATTGCAAGATATTTGATGATATACAACCACCTCCTGATAGGGGTGGGTCAATAACTTTGGTAAATTAATAAAACCTAAAATACAGATGTAGTGTATCAAAGCCGTTGTTAAGCAGACAAAGCATTGAAGATCATCACTGATTTTACCGTTGCCGGGATGCAGTCTTCCGCGTGCAGGCGGACGGTCGAAGCTGATTGTAGATTGTGTGATTGAATATTATGGTGATTTTTGTAATGAACAATTGTATTATTCCCGACTATTAAAAATTTATAATTGTATTTTCTGCACATCGAATATTTAAAATGATTCCGATCCTTGTGAAATAACTAGTCTTTTTCATTATGATAGGGTTAGTTAATAGTTAATTAAAGGAATTAGTACGCGAGGTATTAATTCCTTTTTTAGTTGTTAGTAAACTATCCAAATCCAGCATACTTAGCTGATGGGAAAAGAATTTCAGCATATGGTTTGAACTAATTAACAGGGTTTTGATACAAAGAATAAAATGTTAAAATCTCCCAAAACAGGATATTTTATCTTTTGGCGCTTCATGTATTTTTATTACTATCTATAACTGACACGACAAATGAGATCCAAATATATTCTTGCTCTTTTAATGATTATTTCATGTCATTTATCGTATGGACAGACTAGTAACAGTTTACTTTTGAGAGCCGATAGTTTATATTCTTCTAAATCCTATCCGGAGGCAGGCAGGTTGTACGTGCAAGTAGCCAATCAAGGCTGGTTAAACAACCAGCGGAACACCAGTTTTTATAACGCCGCCTGCTGTTATTCCCGTATCGGTGATAAAGACGCGGCTTTCCGTAATTTGCGTTTAGCAATCAAAACCGGTTACCGGAATAAGACACACATCCTTGTAGATAGTGACCTGGAAAACTTGCACCAGGATAGTCGATGGGCGCCATTAATAAATTCGGTTGTTCCTATACAGCCTTCAGGAAACCCCCGGTCATCAAAACTTATTACTTCGGACATAGGGCTGTTTTATAAAGCGTTTCGTTTAGCCATAAAAGATACCGCAAACGCCGCCCATATTTTTAAAGAGAAATATTTTCTTAAAGGGAGTATCGGATTGCAAGACTTTTTTCGAAGCAAAATCAGAGACACGGAAATATTCGCAAAGTTTGTGCTGAAAAATAAAGATTTTTATCAGAGTATTGAAAGCAGATTGATCAAAAGCGACCAATTGAAGGAAGATATATACAGCAATTTTGAAAAATTCAAAAAACTTTACCCTGATGCTGTTTTCCCAAATGTTTACTTTGTGATAGGAAGAGTAACCTCCAACGGGACGGCTTCCGAAAATGGTTTGCTGATAGGCGCGGAATTGCTGGCCCGGACAGATGCAAACGCCAAGTTATTGAATAAAAAGTTCCCAGGGTGGTTAATGGATTTTAATCATATACCGATCACGGTAATGCACGAAATAGTTCACTTCAACCAGGGGGGACTTGCCAACGAGAAAACATTATTAAGGTATGCGATCACCGAAGGATCAGCCGAATTTATTGACGAATTGATTACAGGAAAGACTGATGGCGGCTATAATGATTTTAGGCGGCGGGAAAAGGCCATCTGGTTAGATTTTAAAAAGGCAATGTATTCCGATACTTACGACGATTGGCTCATGGCGCAGGAACCAAAAAGACCGCGAAATGGCATGTATTGGGCCGGGTATTTAATTTGTAAATCCTATTATAATCAGGCAGATGACAAAGTAAAAGCCGTCAGAGATATACTGAACATTCAGGATTATAAGACATTTTATGAAAAGAGCAAAGTCGATGATTACATTGATGAAGCATACTCAAGTAATTAGACATGCCGAATACCCCGCCAATCGCAATAGTAATATTGTTGCTTTTGACAATCAGTTTACAGCTATAGACCGTAATTGCGTGTAAAGATTGTAAGAATCATAGAAATGAAAAGCAACGGGATCGGATTTAAGGAAATTAGTCACACTGATCAAGTGAATTTTGATTCAAACAACAACATTAAGATCTCTCAAAATGGGATACTCACGCGAAAAATGCAAAAGATATCTTAGTCAAAATTGCATCTGCAACGAAGTAAAATATGCATTTTGGAATAAATCATTTTGCTAAATCAATAATTATATCGCAGCAGGCGCGACAGTCGCCCATGTGAATCAACATTGTAAGAGTCGAATGAATCCTTTTTACGGGGCTAAATTTAATTCTTGACTACCCTCATTATTAAAATCCCGTGATAAAAAATTATTTGAAGTTAGGTTTCCGAAACCTTATTAAAGACTAGTTATCCACCTTCATAAATATACCCGGACTTAGTTTGGTGGTCGGCCGCAGCCTTGTTGTATTTGATTTCTTTGATTGGTCTATGCACATGACAGGTTTCATAAAAAGACAGGTCATCTTTTTGTTATCGAACGGATTTCTGAATCCCGGATAAAAACGAATTTTGTTAGAATGACCTATTGAAGTGTTTAAAAGTACTTAAGAATCTTTCTCGACTTTTTAAACGAACGACTAAAATTACCGTTGGTAGCGTCTTGTTAAACCGGCTCATGATTTTGGAAAATTACTCCGTGGTTTTTTTTCATGGAATTTCGCCCCAGGACTTAAACCTACCCCTAAAATTCGGCTATTCCCGCGCAAAAGATGGAATTAGTCTGCTACTTATGGCCATATAGTATCCTTCTTTGTCCTTTTTTGATTCTACGGGACCCATAGTTTTGTTGTGGAGTAAGCCGTTGAATACGTTTTGGCGAATTCTTGTCTTCGTAATATGCGATGAGATCGAATAATTGTAATGGATGTAAACGTCTCCAATATAAGGAATACTGCACAAAGAAAACATTAACTTTTGAAATTGAAGATCCTTTATTCCACAAGTATTTTGATACAAAGATGAGTGTATGGAAATTAAATATATAATACTTGGCGTAGACAATCTTGAAAGTGCCATTGAATTCTTTAAAAAATTAGGTTTTAGCGACAAGGGAACAATTAGTATCAAAGAAGATTTAAATGGCATTTTAATTGAAAACGATGTTGCTATGACCAGCTTCATCCTTACTGAAGATATTCGAGGCAAAAGGCCAATGTTTATTCTTGCTACTGATGATTGCCTACGGGAATATCAGCAACTTTTATCGAATGGTGTGAATATTAAGGATTCGCCGTACTACTTACCAATTGGTCTTTTGGCTGAATTTGATGACTATTCCGGAAACGAATTTTTTATTCTTGAAATGAGGGCGTACGGGAATGACGAAAACTGATTTTTACTATAAATTAGCAAATAATAATGAGATTTATCGTTTTGGAGCCTGCGATAAAAAGATAATTGGAAGAAGTGAAAATTTCAGTTTCCATTTTGTTTTGCAGGGTAATGCGGACGTTTATCTCAACAATCGAACAATCAAGTTATACCCTGATTGCTTTTTGATTCTTAATAGCGGTACACATTTTACCAGTCTCATTAATTCACCAACTGAAGCTCAGATTCTCTCTCTTTCGTTTGATGTAAAGTTCATTAACGATTTTATTAATTCCTGGACAAGAAAGAATCACCATCTTTTGAATGGGAATATCCCTTCACGGTTAGAACCTTATTTCTTTTCAGAAACAATGCATTCATTTAACGGAGATATTAAATATAATATCGCCCATTTAGGGCGCTTGATTTCAAAAGGGTCCCGAAATGAACTCTTAATGAATGAATATCTATACCACACGTTAATTAATTATTTCGTAATCTCTTATAAAGAAATCTTTCAACGAGCGGAAAAGCTCCAAGTATCAAACCAGGCAACCAGGACTGAAATCTATAGGCGGCTTGCGATTGCGAAGGATTACCTTTACAGTAATTATGATAAGGACATTAATATTGAGGATATTACCTCCGAAGCGTGTATGTCGAGGACCCATTTGTTTAGTATGTTTAAGCAGGTGTATGATCTCACCCCTCACCAATTTTTAGTGCAAATTAGGCTAAAACGTGCGCAATTTCTTCTACGAAAAACAGATTACAGTGTCAATCAAATTGTTAGCCTTGTTGGATTTGACTCGCCAAACTCTTTTATCCGCCTGTTTAGGACTAAATTCCATGTTACTCCCTTGATCTATCGGTTGAGTGCTTAAGCTTATTACTGTTAAAAAGTGCCCTCTTGCTGGTTATTAAACCTTCTTTGTCAAAGGATGCATCTTTTTTATAATCATGTCATGATTCCAGTTTCGGATTTTTCGCACATCCTCCCAACGCCTTAATCAGTAGAATTACATCTCCAAACTATTAACTAACGATCCCGATGACACCCATAAACATGCCTCCCTAAAAGTTTCCTACGGTAAACTACTGCTCACAATCAGCAATCTCAAAAATTAAAATTAAATGATTATGAAAAAACGATTACTTCTTATATTTTTTATTTTAACCGTCTCCCTAAATTTTGTTTTGGCACAAAACCAAACTGTTTCCGGAACTGTGGTTTCAAAAGATGACGGACTTCCGATTCCCGGTGTTTCTATCCGGGTTAAAGGAACAGATAATGGCGGCCAAACAAGTACTGACGGAAAATTTTCATTGAGAGTACCACCTGGGTCAATTTTGGTGTTTTCTTTCCTTGGATATACGACATTGAGCGTCCCCGCCGGGGCATCGCCCATGACGATTATCCTTCAATCTGCAAGCAGTCAACTCAATGAAGTGGTTGTTACTGCCTTAGGTATCAATGCGCAAAAGAAAACCCTGGGCTACTCGCAAACCACAGTAAACAGCGACCAGATTACAAAATCATCATCCATCGACCTGCTTGGGGGTTTGCAGGGTAAAGTGGCCGGAATGACGATTTCCGAAGTGTCCGCTACTCCCGGGGGCTCAACAAAAGTTGTACTGAGAGGTTATTCCTCGATCGGCCAAAGCAACCAACCCTTATACGTCATTGATGGTGTTCCACTAGACAATAGCCGCCCAACTTTCAACAACGCCTATGACTTCGGCAATAACGCAAATGACGTTGATCCAAATGATATTGAAAGTTATAGTATTTTAAAAGGATCAGAGGCAACTGCTTTATATGGAACACGTGGTTCGAGCGGTGTAATTCTCATTACCACAAAAAAAGGCAAAAAAGGCAAACCAACAGTTGATTTCTCGTCAAGCGTAACAACGACTACTCCTGCCATTACGTTTACTCCTCAAAGCGAATTTGGGCAGGGATGGTTTGGCTCTTTTATTCTTACCGAGAATGGGGACTGGGGCCCCAAATACGATGGGGTATTACGACCTTGGGGGGGCTGTAGTGAATAACACGCAGCTATTGAAGCCGTTTTCATTCATACCTAATAACATTTCGAATGTATATGATACGGGGCTTGAATTCAATAATCACATCGCAGTTAGCGGCGCAGGCGACAATACTAATTATAACTTTTCCTACACAAATATTTATAGTAACGGCATCCTGCCAGGAGATGTCGATGTATTTAAAAAAAATAATTTTGTGTTATCTGCCGGCACAAAATACAAAAACCTTGACATCTCCGCCTCGCTCAATTATACGAACAGGACTGGCAGGGTCCCTCAAACCGCGCAGGGAAATAATACAAATACCGGGAACACTTTTTATAACTCCCTTCTTCAAATCCCAAGCGATATCCCTTTAAAAGATATCCGCAACTACAATAACCTTTATTTTAATGTAGACAACTATTTTACACCTTATGCCGAAAACCCTTTCTTCGACCTGGCAGATGACGGAAGCTCTTATAACACAAATCACATTTTCGGCAACCTAAACTTTACCTACCGGCTGACTGACTGGCTAAAAATTAATTTGCAGCAAAGTGCCGATATTTCAGATACCTACAGTAAGATTTGGGCAAATGTTAGTGCAGCCTCTCCAGGCAGCTGGGACGCAGGCAACAACGTCGAAGGTGCGCCGCGAACTCCGGATGCCGGCGGTGATACCGAACAGAGTTTCGATACCTACGAATATGATACGAAGCTACAGGCGTTATTCGATCATAAGATTGGCTCGCGGTTCAGCCTGAATGGCTTGATTGGAGCTAATTTCAATGCAAGGGGCAACCACCAATTGGCAACGAGCATTACAGGATTAGCGATCCCTGGATTTTACCAGATTTCG
>Ga0207103_10121_pt1 | contig 14849 bp, 19 predicted proteins | sample Alteio_BWMinHeat_81_FD_153546 | JGI IMG/M metagenome (GOLD analysis project Ga0207103, IMG submission 153546) | Enriched cells from forest soil in Barre Woods Harvard Forest LTER site, Petersham, Massachusetts, United States -... | ecosystem: Environmental > Terrestrial > Soil > Temperate forest >...
AGCTGGTCCTAAATTAGATCACACGACTATTTGAAGATGCCAGGGGCCATCTTGTCAAACAATAATTCGTGCAGTTTAACGACTACGGCTTCCGTGTCGCTGTCGGCGACCAGGAAGTTCATTGTTGTAGGAGAAGATCCATAATGGATCATCCCGATTTTGACGTCGCGGATAGAGTTGAACACCGTCGCCGCGAGGCTGCCGGCGCCCAGCAAACCCTGGCCGACCAGCGATATTACCGCCAGTTCCGATTCGATTTGCACTGGACCGAGCCTCGAGATTTGCTCGACCACGTACCGTCCGGCCTCGCCGGCCAGCGAGCCGCTTTCAGCCACAAAGACCAGGCTGGACGTTGTGGCGGCGGTGATTATAGGAACTACGTGGCGCCGGCGTAGCTCTCTGGTCAGCGATCTTAACAGCTCCTCTTCGTGAAAAGGGCCGCCCGCCGCGCCATCAAAACCTGACGATATTTTGACCAGAGTGACCGGCCTTTTATACGCGATCGACTTGACGATTTCGCCAACCTGCCCGCTGTCGGCGGTAATCGAGGTGCCGGCATCCACCGGCCTCTTAGAGTTATAAATGTGGACAGGAATGTTCCGCTCAGCCGCGGGATAAATGGCGTTCGGATGAAGGACCTTGGCCCCGAAATTGGTCAGCTCGGCGGCCTCGGTATAGCTACATTGCTGGACAGTGCGAGCTGCCTGACATACGGCGGGATCGGCGGTCATCAGTCCGGAAACGTCCTTCCATATCTGGATGTCGGCGGCGCCCAACGCGGCGCCAATTAGGGCGGCTGTATAGTCGGAGCCTTCGAATCCGAGGGTAGTCGTCGCGCCGTCGCGGGTCGATCCTATGTACCCCTGGGCGACCGGAACCGATCCGCTTTCGAGAATTGGCAACAAGGCATCCTGAATAGCAGAATAGGTCAGATCAAAAAGCGGCCGGGCTGAGCCAAATCGATCGTCGGTCTTGATAAAGCTGCGTGAATCCACCAATTTGGAGGGTATGCCGCTCCTCGCGAGACCCAGGGCGAGGACTGTGGAAGACAGCAGCTCGCCGTAGGACAGGATTTTGTCGAGTCCGCGAGGAGGGACGTCGCCGAGAATCGCCAGACCCTCGAGCAGTTTCTTGAGCTCGTCGAAGTATTTGTCGATAAGGGAAAAAGTTTCGGAACTGGTCTCGCTCGTGCTGCCGGTACCAGTGGTCAGAAGCCGGCGGGCCTCGCTGAGGTGGCGGGTCTTCAGATCGGCGACTATGCCCAGCGTGGTCCGGCCGTCGCCTGCAGCCGACGCTTCCGCAGCTTGCAGCAGCTTGCGGGTGGTTTTGCCCATCGCCGAAACAACGACGACTGGCCTGGAGGCAAGGCGCGCCCTGATTATTTCAGAAACCCGCTGGATGGATGGGGCGTCCTCAACGGAGGTGCCGCCGAACTTCATTACAATCATGTTAGCTAACGCTCAGGACAGCGGGGTCAGGCCCCCCTCCCAACCTAATATAACTATCCAAGCACCTCGTGGAATTTGGCGGGCTCAGTCCCCGGAGCAGCGGGATAGATCTAGGTCAGACCTAATATAACCATATAACCATCGAGGCGCGTGGTGGAATCAAGTTAGTCCAGGTATCCGGTGGCCTTCATCAATTCGGCGTTCAGGATCGCCGCGCCGGCCGCCCCCCTGACGGTGTTATGTGACAGTACGACGAACCTGATATCGAACACCGGGCACGGGCGAATACGACCGACCACGGCGGACATCCCGGAGCCCGCGTCGCGGTCAAAGCGTGGTTGGGGCCGGTCGCGTTCAGTGGTCACGATAACCGGGCGCTCCGGAGCCGTGGGCAATCGAAGCTCTTGTGGCAATGAGGTGAAGCCGCCAATGACCCGGGCAACTTCTTCAGGAGATGCCTTCCTGTTCAGCTCTATTGAGGTATCTCAGATTGGCAAAGTTATTCTACCGCTTCGGGTTTGCCTTAGTGCTTGGCGCAACCGCCTTCATATTTATGGCAACAGGCGGCCAGGGCAATCGCCGCGCTGGATTCGCGGCCACTCCCGCGGGAAGAAACGCATGGAGAGGGATTACTCCTCTCCAATCAACATCAGCCGATGTTGCGCGAGCCCTGTCGATCACCGCCGATTCAAATGTTGCTGAGTCGGATGGCCCCTTCAAGGTGGACGGAGGCGAAGTCACTTTCTATTACCTGACCGCCGATCAAGCGAAGTTGTATCACGCTTCGCCTTCGATGGTGGGGAGGGTCTTTTCGATATACTTCAAGCGTAATCCGCCACTAGAGCGAATTGCCTCCCAGTCCATCAAGGGATTCAAGCGATGCATCGACGACATGGACAAACGATACTATTACCTGGTCAGCATGGACGGCGGTTTGGCGTATCAGGTTCGGCGCGGCGGCGACGAGATCGAATACGAAATCTATCAACCGGTTCGCGCCGACATTCAGAAATTGAAGCTCAACACAGCCTGTGTCTTCTGATAGTGAAGAATGAAAAGTGACGGTGGCGCCCCCATTCTTCACTCTCCACTCTTCACCCTACACTTCTTATGAAAATAGCGTTATTTGGTTATGGGAAGATGGGCCGCGTAATAGAGCAAGCCGCCCAGCGCCACGACATTGAGGTAGTCGCTGTGGTTGATCCGCTCGGAGGCTCGAGAGGCGACATCGGCCAGGCCGAGGTTTGCCTCGACTTCACCGAGCCAGGGGCGGCTCTGGGCAACATAGGCCGCGCTGCCGGCGCCGGCAGCTCAATAGTTGTCGGCACGACCGGTTGGTATGACCAGCTCGATGAGGCGAGGCATATCGTTGACGCGGCCGGCACTGGTCTTGTTTATGGATCGAACTTTAGCCTCGGCGTGAACTTGATGTTCAGGCTGGTCTCCCGCGCAGCCGAGCTGTTCGCGCCATTCTTAACCTCCTATGATCCCTTCATCGAAGAAGCGCATCACAAGTTCAAAAAGGATGCGCCCTCCGGCACGGCGCTCACTCTCAGGCGGATCGTGGAATCGAAATGTGGCTGCAACGTTCCCACAGCCAGCATTCGAGCCGGTTACTTCCCGGGCGCTCATACCGTGGGATTTGATTCCGAGGCCGACACGCTCGAGATCAGGCACACCGCCAGGGGCCGCGCAGGTTTCGCCGATGGAGCACTGCTTGCGGCCAAATGGATTCGCGGCCGCAAAGGCCTCTATGAATTCTCCCAGGTCATCGACGAAACTCTCGGCATGTAGCGCGAACTGTCAGTTGCGGCGATGGGGACTGACCGTCGACGGGCTCAGGGTCATATCGGAAGCCCCTTGACCACCTTCCCGCCGGGAGATCCGAACGGCGGCAAGAGCAGATGTTGAACCGGCAGTGATTGGTGTATCATTAACTTTTACCGGTATCACCAATATTCAGGCTCCAAATAGCTGAAAGGACATCATAATGCCTGGACTCGAAAATCTAAGAGGTTGTGGGACCGCGATCGTCACCCCCTTCAAGGATAGGGGAGCCGTAGACGAAGACGCCCTTCGAAGCTTCGTCGAATTCCAAATATCCGAAGGGATCGACTTCCTGGTCCCCTGCGGAACGACCGGCGAGACCCCGACTTTGTCCGATGACGAGCAGCGCCGCGTAATCGAGATCGTCATTGAGACCGCTCGCTCGCGGGTGCCGATCATAGCCGGGGCAGGGAGCAACAGCACGATACACGTCATCGAGCTCGCCCGGCGATACGAACAACTCGGTGTTGATGGGATACTGTCCGTGACCGGCTATTATAACAAGCCGACCCAGGAAGGAATCTATCAGCATTACAAGGCGGTGGCTGAATCCACATCGCTGCCTATCATCGTTTATAACGTGCCCTCGCGGACGGCGGTAAACATTCTCCCCAATACTCTGCTCCGCCTCGCCGAGATTCCAAGCATCGTGGGAGTAAAGGAAGCCTCGGGCGACATATCCCAAGTAGCCGAAATCATCACCCGCGCCGCGCCGGGTTTCAAGGTGTTGGCGGGTGACGACTCGATCGCGTTGCCGCTGATCGCGCTCGGCGGAGTCGGTGTAATCGCCGTCGCCTCTAACGAGGCGCCCCGGCTGATGACGGCAATGACCCGAGCCTGTCTGGATAACAATTGGGACGAGGCTCGCCGGCTCAACGCAATGCTGTTTCCGTTGATGAAAGCAAACTTTATCGAGACCAGCCCCGGCCCGGTTAAAGCTGCCCTGGCGATGATGGGCAAGATCAAGGAGATTTACCGGCTGCCGATGGTTCCGGTCATGCCCGAGACCCGCGAAAAACTCCTCGCCATCCTGGTCAACCTCAAGCTGATACAGGGCCGAACCGAGTCGAGCAGCATCTGATGTAGCGTAAGCTGATATGGACCTGGCGCAAACAATAGAAGAGCTATTCAGCGACCGCGATCGAGCCCCCGGGCCGGAGCATTTCGCCGCCTTTGAGGAGTTCAAGCAAAAGCTCAACTCGGGCGAGATCCGGGCCGCCGAAAAAATCGACGGCCGTTGGCGAGTCAACCACTGGGTCAAGCGAGGCATCCTGCTCGGTTTCAGGATCGGCCGTCTCGAGAACTTCTCGATCGACAACAACTTTCGTTTTTACGACAAGAGCACCTATCCGCCCAAGCGATTCACTATGGATGACGGATTCCGAGTCGTGCCCGGCGGCTCCTCTGTCCGCGACGGATGCTACGTCGGCCGCGGAGTCACTTGCATGCCGCCCATGTTCATCAATGTAGGGGCCTATGTCGACTCGGATACGATGGTTGACTCGCACGCGCTGGTCGGCTCCTGTGCCCAGGTCGGCAAGCGAGTCCATATATCAGCCGCGGCCCAAATTGGCGGAGTGCTGGAGCCCATCGGCGAACTGCCGGTCATCGTCGAAGACGACGTATTGATCGGCGGCAATTGTGGCATCTACGAAGGAGCGATTGTCCGCGAAGCCGCGGTGCTTGCGGCTGGAACCATCTTGACCGGCGGTACTCCCGTGTACGATCTGGTCAAAGACGCGGTGTACAGGAAAACCGAGAATTCGCCGCTCGAAATCCCGCCGGGGGCTGTAGTCGTTCCAGGCTCTCGAGCCATCACAAAAGGCCGCGGCGCCGAGCTTGGCATTTCGGTATACACTCCGGTCATAGTCAAGTATCGCGACCAAAAAACTGACGCGTCGGTTCGGCTCGAGGACATATTGAGATGAGCACAACAGAGATCAAATTCAAGCCTGCCGACCGGCTCAAAAACGCCCGTAAGAGTGCCATCCGCCGAATAGTCGACGCGTCCCGCCCGGGCTCGATCAACCTGGGCATAGGTGAGCCGGATTTCCAGACGCCGGAAGTCGTCCGTCGCGAAGCCTGCCGCGTGATCAACGAAGAGCTGAACGGCTATACGATGAATGCGGGGTCTGACTCCGCTGCGCCAGCTCATCGCGGCATATCATTCTGAGGGGACGGGACGAACATATACGGCCGACAACGTCTGTGTGACAACCGGTGTCGAGGAAGCCCTATTCGCAACCGTGATGGCGGTGGCCGGCCCCGGGGATGAAGTCATGCTGGCCGACCCGGGGTTTCTGGCTTACCCGACCCAGGTCCAGATTGCCGGCGCCCAACCCGTTTACTACAGGATGCCGGCCTCCGACCGGTTTGGATTCGACAGATCGAGCTTTGATCGCGCGCTGACCGATCTGACCAGGCTGGTGTTCGTGACTTCGCCTTCCAATCCTACCGGCCGGGTCATAGGCCGCTCCGACCTCGAACACATCGCGAGTCGCCTTCAGGACAGCCACGCGATCGTGATCTCCGATGAGATATACCGGGAGCTGTATTTCCAGGATAAGCCCGCGTCGATCGCCGAGTACTACCCCGATACTGTAATCGTATCCGGCTTATCTAAGATGATGAGCATGACCGGCTGGCGCATCGGCTGGGCCGTTGGTCCCGAAGAGATTATCCGCTCGATAACCGTGATGCACCAGTACGCGACGAGCTGCGCGTCGACCATCTCCCAGAAGGCCGCGGTTCAGGCATTCACTCCCGAGGGCCGCGCCGCAACGGAGCAGATGCGCCTCGAGCTTGCGCGCCGCGGCGAGATAATGGCCCAGGCTATCGAGCAAGAGGTTGATCTTCCTTATGTCCTTGGCGAGGGCGCATTCTACATCATGCTCGATGTATCCCGGTTCGGCGCCTCAGAGCCCGTGGCTTTGGCTCTGCTTGACGATCTGGTGATCACGTCGCCCGGCAGCGCATTCGGCAATGAATCCGAGGGCTATTTGCGTCTTTCGTTCTCGATAGAACCGGCATTGATCGAGGAGGGCATCCGACGACTCGCCAAAGGCCTTTCCAGGCTCACCGCTGTCTGATCCTCATAAGCCAAGGCTATAGCGAACTGCGTTCTCCACGGACTTCATTGCTTCGTCCGTGAGCTTGCCGGCTGGAGCCTGCGGGAACCTCTTCGCGTCAAGTGATCGAACCTGAAAACACAAGAAGACTGTTTCCATGGGCAATCCACTCTCAGTGGCTGATACTCGAACGTTGGTCGGATAGTCGCGAGAGATATTCTCTCCCTTTGTGCCCACGACGACTGTAATGACAAGAGGCAGTCTATTGATTGCATCTAATAGACAAAACCAGAACGGGCCGGTTACCTGCCTGTTCTCTGCCTAGTACAGGATTGAGGTTTACAAAGTAAATCTCACCGCGTGCGATGGCCATTAAATATTCTCCAGCCCGTCGGCCGCCGCGCAGGAAAACTCCTGTTCGATTCTTTCCAGCTCATCTTGAATCTCGGGGTCGGCGGCCATAAGAGCCAATTCGTTATCCAGGTCTGTCCTTTGTTTCAGCGTGCCCTGGTGTACTTGATGTACAAGACGCTCGATTAGCAACAGTTGCTCAGAAATCGATAGGCTCTTGAATGAATCCTCGATTTGCGACAGCGCAGACTGATCCATGTTTTCCTCCCGACCTAGAATTCCAATTGCCATTGAGCAATTCCCACCGCTGTGTCAGTCACTCGACTTAGATGATAACTCTTTGTTGGCACATCCATCAAAAGCCGTTTGAACCCGCCTATGAGGTTCTGCATTCCAGCCCCGTTCATTCGAGCTAAAAAGGTACTCGAAATCGTATTGCGCGGTATCAGGTGGCTGGACTATCATCCGGACAGATTTGGTTTGTCCAAGTCATCATTCAAGATGAGAAAGTCCCCAGCTTCCAACTTTCTAACCTGCTAACCTTACGAATTACATCTATGAAACCACACTCAAATAGCTCAGGCCATCGGGCCCACCAAAAGGAGAATGCATGATGAGCCCAGCACTCACGAGCGACAGTTAGAGATCGGCCCTACCCTGTTGAGGATTCGCCGGCTGCAGGACGATCGCTGTTATCGCGATCATCACCGGCTGTTCTTTGTCGAGGGCGTGCGCAACTTCGTTCAGGCGGTCGATCATCATTACTCACTGGACACTCTGGTTTACAGCGAGAAACTCCTTACAAACCCGCTTGCTAGAAAACTCGTGCGCAGGTTGAAACGATCGGGCGTTCCATTCGCTCGAGCTTCGCCTGAGCAGTTTCGCACGGTCTCTAAAACCGAACGAGCCTCCGGCGTTGCCGCGATCCTCCGTCAGCAAATCCGCAGACTCGAACACATCGCGCCCAGGCGTGACCAATGCTGGACGGCGCTCAGCCACGTCCGGTCGCCCGGCAACTTCGGGACGCTGCTCCGAACATCTGCCGCCACTGGCGCTGCCGGATTCATCCTCCTGGGCGATAGCGTCGACCCATTCGATCCGGCCGTTGTGCGGGCAACGATGGGAGCGCTGTTCACACAGACGATTGTGCGAACAACTGCCGAGCAGTTTCGGCGCTGGGTACAAATCCACAAGCTGCAAGTCATTGGGGCCTCTCCCGACGGAGCCGAAGAGTATGACCGCGTCCGCTACACCCGCCCCGCCGTGCTGGTTCTCGGCGGTGAACGATCTGGACTATCGGAAGACCAGCGGTCCCTCTGCCAGCGCATCGTTCGCATTCCCATGGTTGACGGTACGGACTCCCTGAATCTTTCGGTAGCAGGGAGCCTTCTGATGTACGAAGTTTTCCGGTCATCATCGCGCTAGCCCGAGCTGAACGGCAACGGTGGCGCAATAGCACGTTACGCGCTTCGGGGATCTCAATGGTGGGTTCTCCAGCGTGCGACACCCATTATCGACGAGCGTCATCTTCAGCACCCATCAGGCGCTCCGAATGCTGCTATGCTATTGCTGATTAGCAGAGCGGGCGCCCGGTTGGGAGCACCCCCCTTCAGGCGGTCAGTGCTTCTCTTGACTCAGACCTAAAGGAAGCTGCGACGCAGATTACAACTTGCCTATCTTTCAGGGAATCTACGAGCCGCAGGCTTCACGACTTTCGAGCCACTGCTTGAACGAGGCCTGGCTTTCACCCGAAGGTTGTCCCAGCAACAGGTTCTGAACGCTGATATCTTCGTCAAGGTCTGGCCAATGCATGCCTTCCCCATCACCGATCAATCGCCAGTTATTTCGTTCTTCCGTTTTGCCATGCAGTAGCCGAGGATACCAGGCAATTGGAACTGAGATGGTTCGCCCGTCGCTCAAATCAACGATCAGGGCGTCATCCTCGACAAGTACCTTTTGAGCTCTGGCCTCAACTGTTAAAGAACTCATTCCAACACCTCAGTAAATCGTCCCGGTTGCCCTCAACCAGTCCCTCGATACGACTAATCTCGTTTCTACTATACCCGCCGCTGTTTTGCAATCGGACGGGCTCCAGCCAAAACTTGGCAATATTGCTGTCACGTTCAACATGAGTGTGCGGCGGCTCATCCCGGTCGCGGCGTAAAAGAAGAATCTATAGGGTCCGATGCGCAAACAAGTAGGCATTACCTCAACAATATAGCACCTCGTCGCGCTTAGCGACGATTGAACCGCGCAGCTCGATTTTCCACACCGCTGCTGAACGCGGGCGCCGCAATTGCCAACGGAAATAACTGGGGTATCAGGGAGGCCGGCTGGGGAGGGGATGCTTGCCAGGGAGCGGGGATAAATCCTCCTTCCGGACCACTATTGCAATGATGGCACATCGTCACACCGATGGGCTTCCGAGCAGTGTCACGGGGTCTGTGGTTAGACGGCCGCTCTTCGAAAACCAAATAGTGAGTAGTAAAAGGAGGCAGGCGGGCCGCCTTTGATGCTTTTAGGTGTTATGTCCAGGCGTCGAGGGCGTAAAGATCTTCATAGGTCTCGGCGCGGCGGATCAGCTTGATTTCGCCGGACTCTTTCAACATAACCGCGGCTGGCTTTGGGCGGCCGTTATAATTTGAAGCCTGGTCCAGGGCATAAGCTCCGACATTCAGGAGCGCGAGCATGTCGCCGGGCGCCGTGCCTTCGGGTAGCAGCCGGTAGTTGGGCAGGCGGCTTTCGCCCTCGAGGTCAAAGTACACATCACCGGAATCGCACAGCGGTCCGGCTACTTTGTATGGAGTCTTGTGAGGCTCGCCGGCGTGCGATGCCGAGATCAAGTGGTAGTACCATTTGTACATCGCCATCGATATCGCCAGCGAGTAGCCCGCGTCGGTCAGCAGCCAGGTGTCGCCGGTCTCGGGGCGCGCTTTTATGTTGCAGACCCTTGTTAGCAGCAGGCCGGTGTCGCCGACGATGCGGCGGCCGGGCTCAAGCACGATCGTCAGGTCGCCAAGCAGCCCGCCCTCGTCTCCACTCATCGACAGCGCCTCGTCCAGGGCAGACCGCAATACCTCGGCCGGATTAAGCTGCGCCGAGAGCATATCGCGCTCGCGGCCGGCGATCTCTCGGGATTGGGGTGTGTCCTGCAAATAATTTACGGGCAGTCCGCCGCCTATGTTGATATGGCTGAACCGGTGACCGGTCTTTCGGTAAAACTCGATTACAAACCGCCACATTTCGGCGAATGCCGCCGCGAATGGATGCGGGTCCGGCGTTTGCGAACCGACGTGGATGTGAATGCCGGCCAGGTTGATGACGTCGCTGGCATTCAGCGCCTTCACGAAAGCCTCTTCAACTTGCGACGGAGATATTCCGAACTTGGACGATAACAATCCCGTCTGTAGCCCGATGTGCGAGCGGGTCACTATCTCGGGCACTAGCCTGATCGCGACGTTGGCGCGTTTGCCGGCCTTACGGGCGACGCGCACGACTTGATCCAGTTCCCACAGGGAGTCAACGTTGATCGACATTATCCCGTAACGGATGGCGTCTTCTATTTCCTGATCGGTCTTTGAGACTCCATTAAATATCACCTGGTCGGGATTGAATCCGATCTTGTGGGCCTTGAAAAGCTCGCCGCCCGAATTGACTTCGATGTCGCCGCCCGCGCGCAAAATCGCGGCCAGAACCGCCATATTCGAATTCGCCTTTGACGCATAGCAGAGCTTTATTCGGTGATGGACCGATTCAGCGGCGGTTCTGAGGTCTTTCGTGTTTTGTGTTATGCGCCGCTCCGAGAAAACGTACAAAGGCGATCCATATTCGTCGGCGAGCTTTAGCGCGTCGATACCGTCGATCAGCAGGTGTTTGCCGCGAGTATCCAGATAAGCCGGGTGACCGGGATTATTGTCCATGAGCGTCCTTTGGTTGGAGTAACCTGAATTCTAAGCGACAAGGGAGTCTGGAGTCTAGACTGGGAGTCCCGAGTCTTGAGCCCTGAGTCTAGGAGTCTTGAGTCTGAAGGCGGCCAAATGGGATGAAGCCAATCTGATTATCCGGACCGGCGATTGGTGCTGGCAGTTCTACTTATGGACTTGCTTTCCAGGATTCCCCTGGACTCTCAGGACTCTCTGTGCCGGGAGGGGCGACAAGCTGGAAGCTTGTCCTACATCGGACTATTCGTCGCCTGAGGTGATCCGGAACTTTGCGGCATCCGCGGACCCGGCTGGACCCGGAGAAGATAGTTCGAATCCCTGACCTCCCTTTGTGGCCTGGTACAGATAATCATTTCCCCAGGGGTCCACCTCATAGTCGCCATCTACATAAGGACCGTACCAGTTTGCAAGTTGCGATTGGGCTGATGGGACAGTACTGAACGGCCTGGTTCTCAGCCCGTTGATCCCCTCTTCGGTGGTGGGGTATCGTCCCACGTCTTCCTTGAAGCGCTCGAGTCCGTCGGCAATCAATCTCAGCTCGTTGCTGGCCATATCCTCTCGGTGAGCAGTCACCTTCTGTTTCTGACGGTCCCGCTCGCCCCGCTGGTAGAGAAACCAGCCCGCCGAGGACAAGACAATCACGATCGCGCCGGCAATGGCGGAGATTTTTCGGCGCGCTCGCCGCCGTAAGATAGCTTCGTGTTTATCCGGTAGAAACACGAAGCCCGGGTCGGGGCGATTGGCACTCCCGACCTGGCTTGCCGCGATGTTGTGGAGCCCGCCGGTGTCGCCCCGCGATGCTGGGTGATAGCAAACCACGCAATATCTAGAATTAGGGGCGAGTTTCGCCCCGCACTTGGAGCAGCTAGTCTCGCCGGGTCCGTTTGGGTCGATCGATTCCATCAGCTTAGAGCATTATACCGCGATGCTCCTTATAGGAATAGACGGCGCGTGCCGAGCGAGATGTAGTGTTGGCCAAAGAGGAATGTTACGGGAGCTTCCTTACATCATCCTCAGCCTCGTAAAGAGCTGTCGTAACCGACGCAGGCGCCGCTGGTCTGCCAAGCACCACAGCCTTGCTCATCAACGGGGCCTCCGGCTCTTTATTCGCCGGCACCACGCGGCCGCTACCTTCCGGCACGCTGCCAAAGACAACTCGAAACGGAAACCGTTTCTGGTCCGATTCCCGGACAAAGACTCCCGTAAACTCAACGTAAGCGGCGTCGCTGCTGATATCTCGAGCGCTGAATTGGATCGCCGTCCCCGGCCCTGCGGGCTGCTGGAACTTCTTGGTGTCCACCTCAACTTCGGCTTTCATCTCGGTTATAATCCCATCGCCGATTCCAGCGAGGTGGGACTTCACTGCTGATGCCGGGAATGCCGTGAACTTGTATTTCATTCCAGGCCCGTTGATTTTGACTTTGCCGTCATTGATCGGAAGCATGGCGGCATCAAAACTGAATCCGGTCCCCGATACCGTCTTCATGATCTGCCGGCCTTTCTCAGTCGAAGAGATTGAACAATCGAGGGTGGCCTTGCTCGTGAATACGAGTGGCGGATAATTTCGCTCGTCCTGCCAGGTGCTGGCTCCCGCCGCTAAGACGCGGCCGCCGATATCCTCGGCGATTCGAGGTCGGGTAAGCGAGATTATCGAAATAGCGACGGCTGCCAGGGCCAACAGTACTGTAAGCTTGTTCATCGTTGTTCTCCGGGGATTGGGCGTTCTCGCAGGCTGCATGCTGCTTGACCAGCTCAGTAAATTGAGGAGGCGGTCTTAATAATAGAACGTCGGATTCGCCGGCGGCAACACTTTCATTCGCTGCTCCAGGGGAATGGCTTACCGCGCCAGGGGGCTCCTCAGATTGCTATGGCCGCCTCTTCTTGTCTTGTGTGAATCAAGCGCCTTCATGATCTGGTGAGGGCAAGCAGGGATGCTTGCCCCATAGGGTCTGCGTCCGGAAAATGGGGGAGTTAGGCCGCTCGTGACTCCCAAAATTCCTCCAGTCGGTTGGACATCATGATGCAGCGGAGAGAGATGATGGCGTTGGCGCCGCGAACGGACCACTCCATACCTGATTGCTTGCACCTTGAGCCGATGACTGTCTTGCAGCCAGCTTCAACTACACCGGAGCCTACGAACAAACCCTGAGCGCGGAAATCCGAATAGCGCATCCTGTCTTTGTTCCGCTCGAGATAAGCCAACTCCTTCTTTGCCTTTTTCCTGGAGCGCCGACCTAGTGGGAGTTTCCTTGAAGCCTCACTGATGATCTTTTCGATAGAACCTTTGTCCAAGTCGGTCCACCATCGCATGCGATGGCGGACAATCTGGTTCTCCTGGCCCGGGAACAATATCCTGCATAAATCGGAGACGTGCTGTCGGGCGTGATACAAGTCGACAATTAGGATGGCTCCGTAGAAGTGCAACAGGGCAATGGTTTTGATCCACTGCGCCCCATCGCCGAGAACTACGACTCGTTGGGCGGTCCTTAAACCGCGACGCAAAGCTTCCGCGTAAATTCGCCAGCCGAATTCCCGAGCCTCCTCAATGGCCCCGACAAAACTGGTTGATGCGGGGTCGCGCACCGGACGCCCTTTTTCATCCGTGGTGGTTTGGGTAAACACACAGCCCAGTTTCGCTTCTCGGGTCCGAGCCGAGCCGTCCGCCTGCTTTCCCTTGCGGCCCTTCAATTCCTTCTTGATCATCGGCACCCCGGTGCCGTCGTAACATACGTACATTATGGGAATCGTTTTCTCAACCCACTCCTGTGCTTCATCCCGTCGCAAGACTTCTTTCTGCTCCGCTTGCGACCACGCTTCCATCTGCTCGCCGATCTGTTCGGCCACTCGTTCCACATCCTTGGCGCTCACGGTTATCCCGGCATAGATCTTTAGATCGTCGCGCCCCTCCTTGAATGTCGACTTGCTCCCCGCCCGTGCTGCCATTCTGCGAACGCCGGGCGACCGACTCGTCGCCACAATGTCCAGCTCCTCATCACCAGGATAGCGTGTGTCCCCGCACATAGGGCATTGGAACATGGACCGTTGATATTCTACGGGTCCTAATATCGTTAGTAGCTCCTTCCTTCTGAGTCCCACGCTTTCCATAACCCCGCCACAATCACACATCACCTTGCTCGCCCGTCGGCCCGAACCGACCCCTTCTAGCAAACTGCCCAATGCCCTTGCTCCTGCTGTCAGAACCGCTGCCCTTAGGGCTGTCTCCCACGCCTCCAAGTCCACATGCCTGGCTGCCGCCGCTCGCTCAAGAATCCGCCTTACCTCTTCGTCTTGCTCGATCGCGATCTCCGCCGTTTTTTTTCCTGCCCATACTGAGCCTCTTCCCGCTCCCTCTGCCCCAGCCTCTCAGTCAATTCCTCGAACTCCCGGCAAAGGGCCACGAACTTCTTGTGCTCGGCCACGTCCCTCCGAGCTTGCTCCAACTCTTCCCCCGCGCTTACACGTTGGCTGACCGTCTTCCTTCCATCGTTACGCGAGAGCACGTAGTACGGCCCTAGCTTGACCGGTTCCTTGCGTCCCGCTCGACGCACTTTCACGAACTGCTCATTGATCGTGCCCCTCCGCAGCGAGCGGATTGAGCACATCTCCTTGGCAATGGCCGCCCGCCGGGTTTCAATCGCCTCGATTGTTTCCATGGTGAACCTCCTATTGTAGATTTTTATCTACAAAAACACGGCCCAAAAAAGAAAACAATCGAGATAACCAATTTCCCGGACGCAGGCCCTGCCCCATAGCTTCTATTGAACCGGAGCCCAGTGCGGGATATGATTATAGCTGTGGGTTAGCCTGACCCACAGGCAAAGCGTCAATTGCCGAGCATGGACCTGTAAGATCTCGGCCCCTATCAAGAAAGAACCGCCTCACCTAACGATATTTCCACAGTACCCTGGATGCGAGGTGTTGTATGACCAGTCGCGGTACGGGTGTCGATGACCCGCGGTTCCATGAAACCAGGCCCTGGGCTAGATGGCCGGCGGTAGTGCTTGTTTTAGCCCTGGGCGCGGCATCAGGCGGGTCGGCAGGTCGAGTCGATGGCGGTTCGAGGTCCTCAACGAAGACGGTTGCTCGGGCCGGTTCGCCGGCAGTGACAGTTTCCACAAAGGCCGCCATCAACGACTCGCGTGAACTCATCCGGCGGGTGATTGTCGACATAACCCGGGATGACCTGCCCGTACTTGCCGCTGCCGTCGTCCGCG
>Ga0207103_10254_pt1 | contig 14798 bp, 11 predicted proteins | sample Alteio_BWMinHeat_81_FD_153546 | JGI IMG/M metagenome (GOLD analysis project Ga0207103, IMG submission 153546) | Enriched cells from forest soil in Barre Woods Harvard Forest LTER site, Petersham, Massachusetts, United States -... | ecosystem: Environmental > Terrestrial > Soil > Temperate forest >...
CCGACCTGAAATAACGAGGATCTTCTTTTAGCAGCACTGGGTACGCGAAGTTGGCAAAGAATCCGCTTGACGTGCTGTCCGCAAAGGCAGCTCCATAGCGCTTTGCGTATCCCGCAGCTCCCTGCCCATATTGTGGAAAGTCGTTGTAGGCCTGGCTGATTCCTGCCTGCACCCCAATCGTCGCCCAGTTAAATGGATCCACTGTGCCCTTAACGAACAGATGAAATTTCTGTCCCGGAGTAAGCGGCGGCGGATGATGCCGGTTGGTCACGCCAAACATCGGGACCACTCCCAGGATTCGCTGCGATTCCTCGCGCTTCCTGATCTCCTCGTCTGTCTGCGCTTTACTCGTTCCGCTCTCCACTGGTGCAGTTTGGTTGGTTTTTGCTGAAGGACTTGCTGGTGATCCGTTCTCTTGTTTCTTGGAATTTGCGTCAGGAGAAATACTAGACTGGGTAGCTGCTGAACTCGGTTGCGCTTCTTGCGTGCTTTGCGCGTGGGCTCGCGGACTGGCAGCAATTGCAGCGAGAATCACAACAGCCGCCAGAGTCCTACATGGGGGCATCAGCTTACTATAAGGGCACTTCGCCCGATTCTGCTGCCAGCATTCCGGAATTTACGATTCTTTACACGACTAACGCCGACGAGGTCCTGCGGCTTGGAAGAGTCTCTGCTGCCGCCAATACGGACGCGGGTCCCTTGCCCGTCTGCCTGGTGAGCGTCATAACCATCAGGCTGGCCAGGAACTGCACCGTCGCCACGTCGTGATCGTCGAAGGCGTATGGCTCGGTCGAAAGCACTTCGAGAATCCCGAGGACGTTCTTCAAATGCACCAGCGGCGCAACCACCAGCGACTGGATTCCCAGTGACCGGCAAGCCTGAAGATCAACTACCGGATCGCCCGTCACCTGATCGCATCGCCACGCCTTTCCCGTACGAACTGACATCCCGGAGAGACCTCGCTCCACGCTTACCTGCGCGCCCAGTCCGGGGACCCCTGCGCCCATCGTCGCATGACATTGCATCTTGCCATCGCTGATCAGCGCCAACGCCGAACCCGATGCGCGCGTCAGGCCCATCGCCCGATCCAGCACCATCCGCACCGGCGAGTCCAGGTGCATCAGCGAACCATTTACGACCCGATACTCCAGGTCCGGCGTCTGCTCTATTCGCGCTGCAACCGCAGTGCTGTGCTCGGCTGAACGCGCCACTAGCCGCGGCCCAGGAATCTCAGGTGCCTCCGGCGTTTCCACCGGAGTTGCAGGGTTCCGTCCGATCGCTCCCGGTCCCAGTAGCTCTGCCACAACTCGGCGCATCTTCTCGTCCGTGATAACCGTCGCCGTCTCTTCCGCCAGCAGCGATCCGCCCATGAGCCGTCCCAGGTTCAAGATGGCCTGGCTGCCGCATGCGAGACAATTCGAGGTGTTGTTATAGCTGATGAGTTCGCACTGTACGCAAAAGACAGAATCACTCAGTTGCAAAAATGCTACGTCCGATGCACTGCGGAAACCCATGTCTTACCTACCCTGGGAACCTGTGGCGTTCGAAACAGAAATTTGGGAGCCCTGTGAGTACAAACAAATTAATTGTTCATAGTTGCACCACATCAGTAGCAGCATTGGTTCCGCAAATCGATTCTGTGGAAAATTCGCGCCGACTGTGCAGCTCACGCGCTTCTTTGCGCAAAAACTTGCACCTGAAAATTCAATCTCGCTTAACACGCGTTTCGTACACTTCTGATGTACCTTCACCGTCCTCGACTGGCGGCTCTCCATGGAGAAACATTTCCAACTGCGCGGCATCGTCGACGAGATACCTGAGACCCGCGACCAGATGCTCTCCTTCATTCGCGAGAGCTGCCACAACGCCCCGCAGGATTACAACCTTCTCGTGGCCGTCCAGGAAGCTCTCGCCAACGCGGTCGTCCACGGCTGCAAGAACGATCCCTCGCAGATTGTGCACTGCCGCGTCGAATGCGATGATTCCGCGATTGCGATCACAGTTCGCGATCCAGGCCCGGGTTTTAATCTCGCGTCTCTCCCCGATCCAACCTCGATGGAAAATGTCGCCGAAGAACACGGCCGCGGAATCTTCCTGCTGCGCTCGCTGATGGACGAAGTTTGCTTTGAAGATGGAGGAAGGCAGTTGCAGATGCGTAAGCTGAGAAGGCCCGCCTGACGCGGATTAAATATGAAGATCTGAAAAATAAAAGGGCGCCCTTGCAGACGCCCTCACGTCCACCAACCGATTTCTTCTACTGCAACGCCTTCTCGACCGCCGCTGTCAACTCGGGCGAATCTGGCGTCGTGTCTGGTTCAAAGCGCGCCGCAATTTCACCATTGCGGCTGATCAGGAACTTGGTGAAGTTCCATTTGATTTCGCCGCTGTGCTTCGGGTCGGTCGCCGGATTGGTAAGGAACTGGTATAGCGGAGTCGTATCGTCGCCCTTCACGGATACCTTCGACATCATTGGAAAGCCCACGTGATACGTGCGCGTGCAGAAAGTCTTGATCTCCTGATTCGTGCCCGGCTCCTGTGCTCCAAAATTGTTCGCCGGAATTCCGACGATCACCAGGCCACGGTCTTTGTACTTTTCATACAGCGATTCCAGGGCGCTGTATTGCGGCGTAAATCCGCACTTGCTTGCCACATTCACCAGGAGGATCACTTTTCCTTTGTAGGCACCAAGCGGCGCGGGCTGTCCGTCAATCGAATTCAGCGTAAAGTCATAAACGTTATTTGCAGATGCGGAAAGCATAGTGCTCAAGAGTAGCAAAACGGCGAGTTTGTACACATTTCCTCCAAGACAGCATATAGACGACCCCGATCCAGCTAAGTTGCAGGAATTCCATCCACGACGCGCAGCGAACATTTCGCGAAAAGCGCGCTCAATATGGTATCAATGAACATGGGCGAGGATCAGCCACTTTGGGGAGTAAAAGATCAGAACAGCCGCCTGGCTGAGCTGACCGCGCGCACATCCGACTCAGCAAAAGAACAGCCTCTACGGCGCGACGTCCGCTCTCTCGGCATCCTTCTGGGACGCATCCTAACGGAGCAATCCGGCAGCGCTCTCTATGAAGTGGTCGAGCGGCTGCGTCGCCTTCTTATTCAGCATCGTGAAAAATCAGGCTCACCCGCTGGTCTGAAACTCGATGCCGATCTAATGGAAGAAGTCCGTTCCGTCGTCTCTAAGATGGAACTCGATCAGGCCTACAAAGTCACAAAGGCCTTCGCCATCTATTTCGAGCTTACGAATCTGGCGGAAACCAATCATCGCAAGCGGCGCCGCCGCGCCGGCAAACTGCATCTCGATGAGCCGCCTCTCCCTGGATCATTTCTCGGCACGCTTTTGCGTATGAAGAAGGCCGGTATCTCCGCCGAGGACGCGCTCAAGACTTTGCGCGAAGTACGAGTCGTTCCAGTTTTCACCGCACATCCCACGGAAGTCGCTCGCCTGACCGTGCTGCTCAAACGCCGTCGCATCGCGCAACTACTCGAGCGTCTGGATCGCCTGCCGCTCACCGATAGCGAAGCCCTCGAATGCGAATCGATCATCCAGGCGGAGATCACCGAGCTCTGGCAGACCGACGAAGTCCGCCTGCGCAGGCCGCGTGTCTCCGACGAAATCCGCATCGGACTCGAATACTTCCCCATGGCGCTGTTCGATACTCTGCCGCGCCTGTACCAGGAATTTCGCGACTCTTTCCAGAAGGTCTACGGACTTGTACTCGGCGAAGGTGATCTTCCCGCGCTGGTGAACTTTGGCTCATGGATTGGCGGCGATCGCGACGGCAATCCCTTCGTCACCCCTGACTGCATTCACGAGGCACTCGAAAAAGCGCGCACAGCAATTCTCGACTACTACATCAAGGAAGTTTGGCAGCTGCTTGAAGGCATCAGCGCGTCCGTGCGCCAGGCCGGGATCTCAGAGGCCCTGCGCAAGAAGTTGTCGGACTACGAGTCGCGTCTCGAGAACGTTGAATTCCGCTGGGCTTCGCAGGCGGAGATTGAACTTTACCGCCGTTTTCTTGGCTACGTTTATCGCCGGTTGCAGAGCACGCGCAAAGGCTCTTCGCCCGAAGCTTATTCCGAGGCGAGCGAATTCGAACAGGACCTGCTGCTGGTTCGTCGGAGCCTATGCGAAAATCGCGCCGCTAATGTTGCGGAAATTCTCGTGGAACCGTTGCTCCGCAAACTGCGCGTCTTCGGATTCCATCTCTATGCCCTCGATATCCGCCAGCACGCGCGTGTTCATGACCACGCGTTGAAAGAACTATTGTCCGCGATACAGGCTGGCGCCCAGCGCGGCGATCTGTCCACTTCTCTCTCGCCACAGACTATCGACGTTCTCAATACAATGCGTACCATCGCGCATCTGAAAACCACCTTCCCGCCGGCATCGATCCGTCACTACGTAATCAGCGGAGCGGAGACCGAGCAGGATGTCTTCTCGGTCCTGCAACTGGCAACGCTCGGCGGAGTCAATGTCGCGGGAGACGCTACCAATCCCGGCCTCATGCCCGTGCCGCTGTTCGAATCCATTGATTCGTTGCGCTCCGCAGCAGACGTAATGCGACGTATCTGGACGGCCCCCGAATTTCAACCTGCTCTCGATTCCTGGGATCGTTGGCAGGAAGTAATGTTGGGCTACTCCGACTCCAACAAAGATGGCGGCATGCTCACCAGCACCTGGGAAATCTACAAGGCACATCGCGATCTGCACCGCGCCGCCGCCGAATGCAACGTGAAATTGCGGCTCTTCCACGGCCGCGGAGGAACAGTCGGTCGCGGCGGTGGTCCCACTCACGCTGCCATTCTCGCGCAACCGCCAGGATGTTTTTCTGGTCATATTCGTATCACCGAGCAGGGCGAAGTAATGAACTGGAAATACTCCGACCCGGTGCTCGCTGAATGGAACCTGGAGCTGATGACCTCGGCCTGCCTCGAAGCGCTGGTTCGTCCGAATGGACCTAAGCCCGGCTCCGATGAACGCTGGGGTCCGGTGATGGAAGAGATGTCCGGCTGTGCCTACGCGTACTACCGCGAGCACATCGCTGAGAATGCGGACATTCTCGAATATTTCGAGCAGGCCACGCCGGTCAACGAACTTGAAAATGCGCGCATCGGATCGCGCCCGACGCGCCGTACCAAAACACGCGGCCTCGAAGACCTGCGCGCTATTCCCTGGGTTTTCGGCTGGATGCAAAGCCGTCACGCCGTCCCCGCGTGGTTCGGCGTCGGTTACGCGATCGAGCGTTTCCGCGCCAAAGGTCAGAACAACGAAACTGCCTTGCGCGAAATGTTCAAGAGCTTCCCATTGCTTTCTGACCTGATACACAACGTCGAGATCGCCATGGCCAAAGCCGACATGGGTATCGCCCACATGTACGCCACGCTGGTACCGGACCAGGTGCTGCGTGAGCGCGTCTTCAACATGCTCGCGGAAGAATTCCACCGCACGCGCCAGATGATTCTTTGGCTGACGGACCAGAAGGAACTGCTCGAAAAGAACGCAGTGCTCTCGCGTTCCATCCGCCTGCGCAATCCTTACGTCGATCCCATGAGCCTGATCCAGGTAGAACTGCTGCGCCGCAAACGCGCCGGCACCGACACCGAAATGCTCAACTACTCTTTGGGCGCGACCATCAACGGCATAGCCGCGGGCCTGCACAACACCGGCTAATTACATGGAGCCCACTCGCCCTCGAGCAGGTGTAGGACGGGCAATCCTGCCTGGTCTGTCGGCTCCCCCCACTTCGCGCGTGTACGTGTGGAATCAAACGCCCCACCCGCTCTGTTACCTTTATCACCAGATTCCATGCACATCACGCTCATCGCTGGCGGTGTAATCTCACTGGCTGCATGGATCTATCTTCTCTTCGCACGGGGTAGTTTCTGGCAAATTTCAAAACCGCACCCAGCGATCCCCATCACCACTCGTCCGACGATCGCCATTGTCATCCCCGCTCGCAACGAAGCTGACGTCATCGCCGGCGCCATCACCAGCCTTCTTCACCAACAGATCGACGCCAACCTCCACATCATCCTTGTCGACGATGCCAGCACCGACGCTACCTCCGAAGCCGCCTGCCAGGCAGCCGAAACGGTAAACATGGCCGCCTCTCTCACCATCCTGAACGGAGAGCCGCTCCCCGCCGGCTGGTCCGGCAAAGTCTGGGCGCAACAGCAGGGCATCTCGAAGGCGCTGGAACTCAATCCCGACTACCTTCTGCTCACCGATGCCGATATCGAACACGCACCCAGCAATCTCGCGAATCTCGTCGCCCTTGCCGAAAACAATCGTACCGACCTCACCTCGTTTATGGTGAAGTTGCACTGTGAATCGTGGTTCGAACGCTGGCTGATTCCCGCATTCGTCTTCTTTTTCTTCATGCTTTACCCGCCCGCCTGGATTCACGATCGTCGCCGCGCCACAGCGGGCGCCGCTGGAGGCTGCATGCTCATCCGTCCCGCAGCTCTCGCCGCGGCTGGCGGCATTGAATCCATCCACAGTGAGATCATCGATGACTGCGCTCTCGCCCGTGCCATCAAACAAACGGGCGGCAATCTCTGGCTGGCTCCCACCGAATCTGCTCGCAGCATTCGCCCTTACGAATCAGTCGTTGAAATCGGCAGCATGATTTCGCGCAGCGCTTTCAATCAGCTTGGCCACTCCACGCTGCTCCTGATCGGCACCATCTTTGGTCTGGCGATTCTGTACCTGCTGCCCATCGCTCTTCTCTTTTCACGATCCACGCTCTCTGTCTCGCTTGGCGCAGCTATCCTTATCGCGATGCTGATCGCCTACGCGCCCATGGTCCGCTATTACCGTCTCAATCCCCTCTGGACGCTAACGCTTCCCGCCGCCGCCCTCTTCTATATCGGAGCCACGATCCACTCGGCCATTCGTTACTGGTCCGGAACCGGCGGCATGTGGAAAGGCCGCGCCCAGGATTGTTAAGCAGTTATCTCCACAAATCACGTGGGGCAGCCGACCTCAGCTGCCCGCAGTGCATTCCAATTTCTTTTATGAGATGATTCCCCGCTGCGTGCCTCGACTCTCGCCCATCCTCCTGCTGCTTATCCTCGCCTGCAACTCTGCTGGTGATACGAAGAAAATCGTCTACCTTCGCCTTGGCCTTCACATCGTGCAGGAGCGCGTCGGACTTGTCCCCACGCGCGATGAAGATCGCGCCGAACGCATCCGGCAGCTCTTCACGGAAGCGGGACAATGTCCTTCGGACAGGCTGCAGATTCAGGAGACCGACTCTGACCTGCCTAACGTGATTTGCACCATCCCGGGCACCGGCCCCAACGCCATCGTCATCGGCGCGCACTACGATCATCGCGGAGGCACCGGAGCCCTCGATAACTGGAGCGGCGCGGCCATGCTCCCCATCCTCGCCGAATCCGTTGGATCCGTTGCGATGAAACATACACTGGTCTTCATCGCGTTCGGTGGCAAGTATCACGGCGCCAGCGGCGCGCGCCATTATATGAAGCAGTTGTCCGAGGACCAGCAGCATCACATCTCGGCCATGATCAATCTCGACAGCATTGGCCTGGTCACCCCGCATTACTGGCCGGACAGTGGCCTCGTCACACCACTGCAGCTAGCCGCGCTGAACGTCCACATGCCGCAGTTGAAATCCTGGCAGGTGGATCACGAGGGACTATCGGATACCGATGCTTTCCACAAAGCCAAAATCCCCAGCATTACGCTTCATTCTCTCGGACGCCAAGGCACCGATCTTCTTTATGTCGTACACTCCCACGACGACACCGTGAAAGCACTCGACATGCGCGCGTACTACGAGACGTACGAACTGCTCTCCGTCTACGTCGCTTATCTTGATCAGATCACCGCCCCGATCCCGCTCGGAAATTCCGGTCTCCCGCAACACGACAGGATGAAGCAGCCCGGCTCGCACAACCACGGCCACTAACCATTATTACAGCCATTGTGTTGGAGCCCGATTTGTTAAAGCCAGGGGCTATCGTGATGGAGCCCACTCGCCCTCGAGTGGGCAAAGCATCAGATTCGTTCGAAGAAAACCTGTGTGTTTACCTGAGTAAAACCTGCGTGGGAAAGACCAACTTCACCAATTACTAATTGCTAATTACTAATTCCTAACGACTAATTACCAACCACTACTCGTACACCGGCCCCATCGCCGTATCCACAATGTGTCGCAATCCCTGCAATTGCCGGTAAGTAGAATCAAGTGCATAATCCGCGAGCGACGGATTCTTCCACTTAGTCAGTGTCGGATACAGCTCCGTAATCGGCTGGATTGGCGAGAAGCCCACTGCCGCACAATCGAGAAAATATTCCCCGCGCGTCTCCAGGAACTTCAGTCCTTCTTCGATCCACCACACATCCGCCTGCCACAGCAGCACAAACGTCGCGCGCACCAGGTAATTGAATCGCGCAAATGTAATCAGGATGGTCGGATCGTTCGGCTGCCGACGGATCGAGCTCTTCAGCTTGCGTCCGCGATCGACCAGCTCATGCTTGGTCATGTCCTGCAAATGCTCGTAGGCCTTCATCTCATCGGCCAGTTCGTTCAGCTTCACGCTCCAGGGCGGAAGCGGCTTGGCCAGCGGTCCCACTAGTGGTTCGAGCAACGCAGCTACTTTGTCCAACGGGAAGTCATTCGCCTCGGCCTTATCGCCATGGCAGGTCGAAAGATACTGCACCAGCAGGAAATCCAGTTTGTCGAGATCAGGCTGGCTCACCCCGGCGCGTTTCACGTAGCGCTTTATCAACCACTCCAGCGAGTCCTTCCGATTCGCAATCTTGCTCTTTTGTATGAACTGCCGCAGTTGGGAAGGAGTTACTACCGAGTCAATAGCCCCCAGCCATTCTTCAGGATCTACTACATGCTCGCCGTGCTCACCCTCGTGCTCGACAATGCCTTTCGGCCGGGCCGGCGCAGACGGACCCATCGTTTGCGCTAATTCCACGTAAATCGGCAACAGCACGTGATTCGCAAGCTTGAAGCGCTGTGTCGCTAAACCGTCTGTAGGCATGAAGTGGCTGTTCCTTATCTTCCGGAATCCCTCCGGAAGCCTTGGTCGCTCATCTTCATATGGGGAACTCTCCCCGTCAACGTGACTCCAGTCACCATGCTGCCGCCAGCCATTAACCCACGCGCTACCCCGCCCGAGGTCTATCTTCGCGCTTCAGTCATGTCTGGTGAGCCCCTCAGGGTGCCGCCGCCCCTCTGACTTTCTCCGCACCGGGACCAATTCCCCCCTTACCGGAACGGCTTTTACCGCCCGTAGGGACTCCCGAATCGCGTCTTCGGAACCATCGCTCAACGGCCGTGCACAACAGGAAAAAGACATGGCTGCGGTCATAGAGCAACCGCGCACTCACAAGGACGAAGACGGAGAGTAGTAGCGACACTCCTGCAATCAGCATAGCTGCTCCGCTGCTCTGTCCCAAATCCGCTGCTCAATCCGATGGATTTTGCTCCAGAGCTGGTTGCATGCTGCTGCTTTTCCGCGAACTCGTCGTTAACTCCCTTACCTCCATCGACTTGAGCTGCGAACCTTACGAAAATTTAGGAAAATTCACTATCTTTTAACAGGGTTGCTGCATTTATCCTCTTAGCCCTAACCTCACTGCGGGGACTGCTTCCACCGGAAGGACACATGATTCATTTAAAAGTAAATGGCGCGGATCGTTCGTTTGACGGCGATCCCGAGATGCCTCTGCTCTGGTACCTGCGCGATGAACTTGGACTTACTGGCACGAAATTCGGCTGTGGCATGGGGCTTTGCGGCGCCTGCACCGTCCACCTCAACGGCCAGGCCGTCCGCTCCTGCTCCACCTCCATGGACGACGCCGCCGGCAAGAACATCATCACCATCGAAGCGATTGCCGCCACGCACGGTCTCCACCCGGTGCAGCAGGCATGGATCGACACCAACGTCCCGCAATGCGGATACTGCCAGTCTGGCCAGATCATGCAGGCGGTTGCTCTTCTGAACAGCAACAAGAAGCCTACCGACCACGACATCGACCAAGTCATGTCCGGCAACATCTGCCGCTGCGGAACCTACCAGCGCATTCGCGCCGCCATCAAGTCCGCCGCCAAGGAGACCGCATGAGCACAATTGAAAATGTCTCCCGTCGCGGATTCCTCCAGGGCATCCTCTCTACCGGAGCCTTCGTCCTCAGTCTAAAAATTCTGCCGCAATCCGCTTGGGCCGCGGAAACTGCCTCTACCGGCACCTCCGCGGGGTTCAATAACTCGGTCCTCCATCCCGATCTCTTTCTCGCCATCAACACCGACGGCACTGTCTACATCATCGCCCACCGCTCCGAGATGGGCACTACCAGTCGCACGAGTCTGCCACTGATCGTCGCCGACGAACTCGATGCCGACTGGAAGCGCGTGAAAGTCGAGCAGGCCGTCGGCGATGCCCGCTATGGCTCCCAAGACACTGACGGCTCTCACTCCGTTCGCGAGTTCTTTGAGCCTATGCGCGTCGCCGGAGCCAGCGGTCGCCTGATGCTCGTGCGCGCCGCCGCCCAGCAATGGGGCGTGCCTGAATCCGAATGCACCACCGAATCGCACGCCGTCGTTCACAAAGCCAGCAACCGCCGTGCCGGCTACGGAGAACTCGCCAGCGCCGCATCCAAACTGCCCGTTCCGAAGAAAGAAGAGTTGCAGTTCAAAACACCCGCCCAGTGGCGCTACATCGGCAAGGGCATGCCCAGCTATGACATCGAGGCCCTGTGCACCGGCAAAGCCGTGTTCGGCATGGACGCGAAGCTCGACGGCATGCTCTACGCCTCCATCGAGCATCCACCCGTCCTCGGCGGAAAAGTTAAGTCGTATGACGATAAAGCTCCGTTGCAGGTTCGCGGAGTCCGTCAGGTCATCCCCATCGACCCGTTCACCCCTCCGCACCAGTTCCAGCCCCTCGGCGGCGTTGCCGTCATCGCCGACAACACCTGGGCCGCATTTCAGGGACGCAAGAAATTGAACATCGTTTGGGACAATGGTGCCAATGCCTCCTACAACTCCGACGAATACCGCAAGCAATTACAGGCGACGTCGCACAAGTCCGGCAAGGTGATTCGCGACATTGGCAACGCCGACGCCGAGTTCGCAAAAGGCGGCAAGGTGATCGAAGCCGATTACTACGCCCCTCACCTCGCGCACGCCTCCATGGAACCTCCTGTTGCGCTTGCCGACTACCGCGACGGACAAGTCGTCCTTTGGGCTCCCACCCAGGATCCGCAGCAGGTACAGGAATCCGTCGGCAAGGCTCTCGGGATACCGAAAGAAAAAGTCATCTGTCACGTCCCCCTGCTCGGCGGAGGCTTCGGACGCAAATCGAAGCCCGACTACTGCGTCGAAGCCGCTATCCTCTCGAAGAAAACAGGTCGACCGGTCAAAGTCGTCTGGAAGCGTGAGGACGACATTCAGTTCGACTACTTCCATTCCGTCGCAGCGATGTATATGAAGGCGGCGCTCGACTCCAAGGGCAAGCCAACCGCCTGGCTACAGCGCTCCGTTTTTCCACCCATCGGTTCAACCTTCGCGCTCAACAACACTTATGGCGGCGAAGGCGAACTCGGCCTCGGCTTCAGCGACATTCCTTTCGACATCCCCAACCTGCGAGTCGAAAATGGTCCTGCTGAAAATCACGTGCGCATCGGATGGCTGCGCTCGGTCGCGAACATCTATCACACCTTCGCCGTGCAATCGTTTGCCGACGAACTGGCGCATGCGGCCAATCAGGATTCGCTCGAATACCTTCTCGCGCTCATCGGCCCCGATCGCGTTCTCCCCAAAGAACGCGTGGCTCCCAATTACGGTGCCGACTACAGCCAATACCCTTTCGACACGGCTCGTCTGCGTCGCGTAACCGAACTCGCCGCCGAAAAAGCTGGATGGGGCAAGCGCAAACTCGGCAAAGGCCGTGGCATGGGAATCGCCGCCCATCGCAGTTTCCTCACCTACGTGGCCACTGTTGTCGAAGTGGAAGTCACGCCCGCCGGTGACGTTGTGATTCATGAAGTGCATACCGCCGTCGACGCCGGCACCGTCGTGAACCCAGAAACGCTGAAATCGCAATTTGAAGGCGCCGCGGTCTTCGGAACCAGTCTCGCGTTATTCAGCGAGATTACCGCCAAGAACGGCGCCATCGAGCAGACTAATTTCCACCAGTACCAGGTCGCTCGCATGAACCAGTCACCGCGCAAGACAAACATCTACATGGTGGAGAGCACCGCCCCAGCAGCGGGCGTGGGAGAACCGGGTGTTCCGCCCTTTGCTCCTGCGCTCTGCAACGCGATCTTCGCAGCCACGGGAAAGCGCATCCGCGAACTCCCTATCTCAAAGACAAACCTGAGCTCTTAGCTTGCTTGTTGGGGCGGGCACTCCTGTCCGCCCTTTTTGGTTTTGTCTTTGAGGTCTGTCATGTTGAGCGAGGCCGCATGGCCGAGTCGAAAACAGCCCGAACCAATTCGTCTCGAAGATGGAGTTTCGAGTGCTCTGGCCGGCAGCCTGATTTCTGGGTGCCCCACACAACCGTCTTCTGGTTGTGTGGGATTCGCGAATCCCCAATTCCGAGCGCAAGCGAGGAACTGTCATGCCGAGCGCAGCGAGGCATCCCTACCTCTCCTCAAATCTCAAGCACGCCAGAGAACCGCCGCCCGGTGCCCCACTACCTTTTGGCAGATGTGGACTCACCATGTTGCCCGTTCCGAGCGCAAGCGAGGAACTGTCATGCCGAGCGCAGCGAGGCATCCCTACCCTCTCCTCAAATCTCAAGCACGCCAGAGAACCGCCGCCCGCTGCCCCACTACCGTTTGGCAGATGTGGACTCACCATGTTGCCCGTTCCGAGCGCCAGCGAGGATCTGTCATGCTGAGCGCAGCGAGGTATCCCTACCCATCCGCGAAGCTGTCAAGCCCCCGTTTGCGCCAAAATCGCCGCAACTCTCTTAATCCATTGCGGAAATAAACTTCGCGAAAGTGTCCAGTAGGTGCCGTGCAATTTGCCACAATAGAGATATGACTAGCCACTGGCCACTAACCACTAGCCACTTGGCAGTTAACTCCTTTGTTTTGCGGTACGATCCGGCTAACTCCTTTGTTTGCCGCTATGAGGCTCACCCCGTGACTCTAAGTCCTTTAGAATGCGGTAAGAGGGGGGAGGGGGTACCCCACCAAGCTTCCCGTTTCGGGAAACCTTGGGTCGGCGCCACTACTGATGTACCGAATTACTGACATACTGAAATACTGATTGACTGAGAGACCGCGATGTCCTCCATCTACGCCTTTACCGCTGCCCTAAATAACGGCAAGCCCAAATCGCTCGCCGACTATGAGGGCAAGGTCCTGCTCATCGTGAACACCGCCAGCCAGTGCGGATTCACTCCCCAATACAAAGGTCTGCAGGAGATCTACTCCAAGTACCACTCACGCGGACTGGAAGTCCTCGGGTTCCCCTGCAATCAGTTCGGACACCAGGAGCCCGGTTCCGACGCCGACATCAAATCGTTCTGCGACCTGAACTACTCGGTCGAATTCCCCATCTTCAGTAAAATCGACGTTAACGGCGACGCCGCCCACCCTTTGTACAAATACCTCAAAGCTCAGAAGTCAGGCCTGCTGGGCCGCAACATTCGCTGGAACTTCACCAAGTTCCTCGTCGATCGCCAGGGCAATGTGATCAGGCGCTACGCCCCACAAACAACGCCCTCAAAGCTCGAGTCCGCTATCGAGAAGCTGCTGAAATAACGTGACTTATTTTGTGAACCTTTCGTGCCCTTGGTGGTTAGATGTGAACTGGCACATCGGTCCCCTATCCGCTATCATCTAAGTAAGTATTCTGAAGCGCCGCGTCTGCGGCCTAAGTCTAACCAGCAAGAGAGGATACGTACTCAATGGCAGTACCCGTGTCGCAGATGTGGACGGTCGCTTCTTACGTCCTGAAGCAGAAGCTGAAGGGACGTAAGCGCTATCCGCTCGTTCTCATGCTGGAGCCGCTTTTCCGCTGCAACCTGGCTTGCGCCGGATGCGGCAAGATCCAGTACCCTGCGCACATCCTCAAGCAGAATCTCTCGCCCGAGCAGTGCTTCAAGGCCGTCGAAGAATGCGGCGTTCCGCTGGTGAGCATCCCCGGTGGCGAGCCGCTGATGCATCCGCAGATCACCGAGATCGTCGAAGGCCTGGTCGCGCGCAAGAAGTACATTTATCTCTGCACCAACGCTCTGCTGCTGAAGGAAAAGCTGGACCTGTTCAAGCCCAGCAAGTACCTCACCTTCTCTGTTCACATGGACGGCCAGCGCGAGCATCACGATTTCTCCGTCTGCCGCGAAGGCACCTACGACAAAGCATACGCAGCCATGAAGGAAGCGCTTCGCCGCGGCTTCCGCGTCACCACCAACACCACGCTCTTCGACGGCACCGATCCCAAGAGTGTGCGCGCATTCTTCGACGAGATGATGGAACTCGGCGTGGAAGGCATGATGCTTTCACCCGGCTACACCTACGACAAGGCGCCTGACCAGGAGCACTTCCTCAGCAAGAAGAAGACGCGCCAGCTCTTCCGCCAGATTCTGAGCAACCGCCGTCCCACGTGGCGCTTCAACCTGAGCCCGCTCTTCCTCGAATATTTAATGGGTCGCCGCGACTACGACTGCACGCCCTGGGGCATGCCCGCCTACAACATCTTCGGCTGGCAGAAACCTTGTTACCTGATGCAGGACGGCTACGCCGATTCCTACGCCGAACTTCTTCGCGAGACGCAATGGGAGAATTACGG
>Ga0207103_10255_pt1 | contig 14750 bp, 7 predicted proteins | sample Alteio_BWMinHeat_81_FD_153546 | JGI IMG/M metagenome (GOLD analysis project Ga0207103, IMG submission 153546) | Enriched cells from forest soil in Barre Woods Harvard Forest LTER site, Petersham, Massachusetts, United States -... | ecosystem: Environmental > Terrestrial > Soil > Temperate forest >...
GAAGAAATCAAGACTGCGTTCCCGCAGAAAATAACCCAAACAATGGTACTCCCTGTTGATCGACGCGAAAGGCGCTTTCACCTCATACCACTTAGTGAGAAACTGGGTGAGTGAGGTTGCAGCCTCACCTGATCATTAGCAACTTCAACCGCCCAGCAGATCGCAATAGACCTTTGGGTCGACGTTGCCACCGCTTATCACACAGCATACCGCGTTGCCGCGGAAAAGCTCGGGCCGCGTCATAATAGCGGCGAGGCTCAGCGCGCCGGTAGGCTCTGATTTCACATTAGCCAGTCCGTACAGGGTTCGCACCGCCTCACTGATTGTGTCTTCGGGAACTTCGATGATCTCGCCGATACCATCCTTCAGAATTCGCCAGTTATTCTCACCCAGGCTTACGGTACGGGCGCCGTCGGCTATGGTCATCGGCTCTACTTCGTTCTTGACTATTCGACCAGCTCGCAGAGAGCGGGCTGCATCGTTGGCAAGCAGCGGCTCGGCGCCGATCACCGTGGTCCCATGATCCTTGCCCGACTGCCTGACGCCCTCGATCAATCCTGATGAGAGCCCGCCTCCGCCAACCGGCGCCACGATAAAATCGAATGCTCTGCCCGATTCGCAAATCTCCCTGCCCAGGCTGGCATTGCCCTGGATCACCAGCGGATCGTCATAAGGGCTTGCAGTATAAGCTTCCGGCTTTTCCAGAGCTACTTCGGCCAACCTTTCATTCCTTCCCTTCACGCGAACGTCGGTCAGGTCCACGACGCCGCCGTACTCGCGCACCGCGTCGATCTTTACCTGGGCAGAGGTGGTTGGCATCACCACCGTGCATTTCTTGCCGAGCAAGCTGCAAGCATAGGCCAACGCCTGGCCAAAGTTACCCGACGACGCTGTAATAATCTCGTGCTGTGGGACAGTGGAGGCCAGGTTGTACGCGGCTCGGAACTTGAAGCTGCCGGTGTGTTGAAAGGTCTCGCTGGCAAGTACCAGCTCGACACCTAACCGCCGGGATAGCCGCCGCGACTCGATAAAAGTGGTCGGACGAGCTATCTCCCTAAGGGGCGGATTTGATCCGCTCGTATTTTTCATAACATTGATTGCGATGAGCTAAGTCCTCTCATTCAGAAATACGCCAACGTATGCATTAGCGCCTTGGAGCGTGATCCTATCCGCCTTTGTTAGTGCTCGGGACTCCGGGAAATACCACCGACGGCTGGTGGATCGTTCAATTCCAACCTACGATCGCTCCGGCCGCCACTTCCCGAAATCCCACCAGCGGGAGAGCTCGTGTGAGAATTCAACATCAGGTCGTCGATCAAGCTAGATGGTAGTCCTGGATTCAAATTGCGGTGTCCTTTCGATCAGTTTTGTCCAGCTTTGACTGGTTAGGATCGAATGTCGCTTTCCAGCGTCAGAAGGGCGCTGAAGCACCTCATATGGTATTTTCAAAGAGGCTATACTTAGCCGAGGGCCTCGATTAACTTCGGCACTCCGACTATGTTGAACGCTCTCTTAATATTGTAGACCAGCCCAGTCAACCTCATCTCCGCGGCTACTTTCTCAGTACCTCTCAGCAGAAAGTACCCTTGATCGAGCGACCGTTTTATCGTGCCCCACGGATGCTCAACCAGTTCCTTTCGCAATCTGAGCTTCTCCCGATTTCCTTTCACTCGTGTCGCCATCTCTTCCATCACTCTCTCGTGTATGTGTCGCTTTATTACTCGAGGCCCTTCCCCACTCGTACACTGCTTCTTCAACCCGCAGTTTTCACAACTATCCGTCTTATACAACCTCATGCTTTTCTGTTTGTCTGTCGTCCTATATCTAAGTTCTTCTCCAGCAGGACAAATGTACGCGTCTTTCTGTGCGATGTACCCGAATCGCTCTTTGCTATAAACGCCTTTGATAACTTTCACCCCGGGCTTCCCCATGTACACTGTTATCCCCTTATCAGCACACTCTTTCACCTGGTCGCAGTCGTAGTATCCCATGTCCGCCACTACTTCGATCTCTTCTACACCCAGCTCCTTCTTCGCCTGACCGGCTATGCTCGATAGCTGATGCTGATCGTTTTCTTGATTGGTCAGCTCCATTTCTACTATCATCTTGTGCTTGCTATCGACCGCCATTTGCACGTTGTAACTTACATGCATGCCTTGCGCCGACTTCATCAACCTTGCATCGGGGTCGGTCACTGATAGCTGCTTTTCTCCCCTGTTCTCCATCTTTTCCTGGGTCTGTTTGTATTCCTCCCGAATCTTCCTTAGCTTCTCTATCTTCTCGTTTACAGCTTCGACCGTTTCCTGCCTCCTCTCTTCTTCTGAGTCTCCGTCATCAAGTTGCTTCAGATACTCTTCTATTCTTTTATCTGTATTCTCGATCAGCTTCTTCAGCTTCGCTGGACTGAAATTCTTCTTCCTGCTGTTGCTTGCCCTGAACTTGCTCCCATCTACGGCAAGCAGTTCTCCACCGAATAGCTCCAACCTCCGGCATATCTCAGAGAACTGGTGAAACACCTTCTTTAGCGCCTTTGTGTTTTCCTTCCGGAAGTCCGCGATTGTCTTGAAGTCCGGTCTCAGCTTTCTCATCAACCACATCAATTCCAGATTCCGTCCAGCTTCTATCTCCATTCTCCGGCTCGATCGAACCCGGTTAAGATAGCAGTAGATGTATAACTTCAGCAGGTCTCGCGGGTCATATCCCGGCCGCCCAAGATCCTTAGGTTCTGCCCTCCCGAATCCCAGCCCTCCCATATCTAACCCGTCAACAAACGCTTCGATGAACCGAACCGGATTATCTTGCGTGATGTAGTCGTCCACTACTTCAGGGAACATCGTCATCTGTTCTCGGCTCTCACCGCTGATGTAGGCCATACTCTCCTCCAACCCTCATTTCTATCTCCCTCTACATAGAAATATGGCCACTACACCTCCTTGGTTACATCTTTCTCCTTCCTCAAACCATTCCGCCCTTCTTTCCATTCACCCTCATCAAACCCTTGTCCTTACACCCCCTCACAACACCTCCACCCGTCCCCGCCTCGTTTGCAATCCGCCTTTTCACACAGCCTCCGGAGCTGGTGGATCGTTCAATTCCAACCTACGATCGCTCGAGCCGTCACCTCGGGGAATACCACCGACGGCAGTCCAACCTTGCGATCGTCACACCAAACACCCTTGACCCGCCCAACCTCGAACCATAGAATACGTCACCGCAATTCTGAATCAGACTACCGAGTATCACATGGGCGGATTTCTTGTTCACTCCAATCAGATTTAGTCCAGCTTGCGGTATTGGTCACTACCAGGCCGAACTGATTTCCATCCGACAAGACCAGTCATTATCCAGGCTTTGGTAATGATATTCAACCGACGGATTATCTATGGTATGATCGGCGATCAACTCACGCGCCCGCGTCTTATCCCTCTGCATCTAAAGGCGGTGGACTGTTCGCTATTGCCGCTTCCCATTAAACTCGAAGCTCATCGTCGTCCCATCCGGCATAGTAACGAGCGATGTCTTGGTAATGGTGGCCGGAGTCGGGAAGAACCACCGGTTGGTCTCGGTGATACGCTTGCCAATCATGCCGCCGAGCAGCGGGTCAAATTCAATGGTTTTATCGTCCTTCCACTGCCCTTTATGATCGTGTACCTCTCCCATCGACGTCACGCACATATAGTGGACGGCCTTCCCATCAGGGTCGTAGGCAAGCAGGCACGATTCGGCCATTTCGCCAATCGACGCCTTTCCGCTATTCGTGCAGGCGGCGCCCGCACCAAACGCTGCGGGCTTGCAGTCCATGCTCCAGTCAAAGGTCTCGACCACTCCCGCGACTTTTGCAGTCATTTGACCCGACCATTTGCCGACGATCGCGTCCGTCGTTCTCTTCACCTCAGGCGGAGCGGGTTGCTGCCGAGGCTTCCCATCGACATTCCGCTTCAGTCCCGCTCCCAGCACAAAGATGAGCACAGCCAACCAAACGAATTCTGTCCTTACCATAATCCTCCTACAATCACCATGAACCTCCAATCCCGTAAGCACTAATTCCCCTTCATAGACAAGAGCCTCTCCGGCTAGTTACAACCCGAACCCAAGACTTCCATTTCGGGAGCCTCGCTTCCCACCTGGCGATTCTTGTCCTATTGGAATAAACGCCCAGGCGGCATTAAAGTTACGGCACCACCCCTACTCACCCTATCGATTGAGAATGTTCATGCATACCCACTCCGCCCTCGCGCTTCGACTCCAGACTCGACTCACGACTCGAGACTCCTCTCCGACTCGAGACTCGAGACTCCAGACTCCTCTCCGACTCGAGACTCGCCACTCACGACTCCCCCCCTGTATTGTGGCCGCAATATTCGATACAATCTCGAAGATGTTTGCTGAGGTCGCGCTCCCACTCAATGTCAGCCAGACCTTCACTTATCTGCTGCCTGGAGATATGGCCGTTGCCGCCAGTTGCGGCTCTCGAGTCATCGTCCCATTCGGCAAGAAACTCCTGACCGGCTTCGTAGTAGGGCTACATGAAGACATAGATGATGAGCTTCGGGACTCAATCAAAGAAGTCGAAGAACTCATAGACGAAACCCCGGTAATTCACGCGGACATTCTCGAGCTAACCAGGTGGATGGCTGATTATTATTACGCCCCCTGGGGTGAATGCTTGAGAGCGGCCCTTCCATCGGGCGCTCTGGTCGCAACAGAGAAGCTCATCTCGATAACCGAGGCCGGGCGGGCGGCAATCTTGCCGACTTTGGTCACCGGCCATCGCACTGCGAAGGACGCCGCGCTCGAGCTGATAGCAAAAGCGGGAACGATAAATAGCCGCGAGCTCGAGGAACAGGCCGCCAAAACGGGGACAAAGCCAGCTTCGGTTTCAGCCCTGATAAGGCGGCTCGAACGCGCCGGCTATGTGCGGATTACGCAGCGGGTCGGCGAAAGCCGGCTCAGGCCTCGGCTTCAGAACGTGGTTCGCCTGTTAGCCGCGACTGGCGCCGCTAGCGAGCCGCTCATCCCCGATCGAGATCTGAACATAGATGCACGAGCTATGGAACCGGCCACAGACGCAGGCCTGGCAGATGACACCCGAGCCAGAAAGCGTCGAGGCGCAAAAACGCGACAGGCCAATGGATCAAAGCCGCTTACCGAGCAACAGCAGCGCATCGTCGACCACCTCGGCCTTCGGGGCCAGCCGGTCCCGCTTAGCGAGCTTCTCGAAGCGGCGGGAACTTCGGTATCGGCGGTCAGGACTCTCGAAAAGCGCGGAATCCTCGAGGTGTTTGCCCGCGAAGTCCGGCGCGATCCCCTGGGTCATCTGGAGATGCCGCCCGAGCCCCGCCTGATCAATTTGACCCCAGACCAGCAGCAGCCCCTTGATCTGATCGTCAACAAGATAGACCAGCACCATTACTCGACTTTCCTGCTCCACGGCGTCACCGGCAGCGGCAAAACCGAAATCTATATTCGGGCCATGGCCGAGGCGCTCCGCCAGGGCCGCTCTGCGCTTATGCTAATCCCCGAAATCTCGCTGACGCCGGTATTCTCTAGACGGTTGCGGTCACACTTTGGAAGCCAACTGGCCATCCTTCATTCGAACCTCTCAGAAGGCGAGCGCGTCGATGAGTGGCGGCGCATAAAGGGCGGCCATGCAAGGGTCGTCATAGGCACCCGGTCGGCGGTATTCGCTCCTCTCCAGGACCTGGGCCTGGTTGTCGTCGACGAAGAGCACGACACATCGTACAAACAGGACGACTCGCCCAGGTACAACGGCCGCGACACGGCAGTCATGCGGGCTTCTAATGCCGGAGCTGTCGTGGTTCTGGGATCGGCGACACCCTCGCTCGAATCCTTTCACAACGCCCATACCGGGAAATACACTTATCTCAAGCTCGAATCCCGCTATGGCAGCCGCGGTCTGGCCAACGTCGAAGCTGTTGACATGCGCGAGGTATTCCGCCGCCACGGCAAACAGCAGATATTCTCGGATGAGTTGAAAGAGGCGATCAAGGCCGCTCATGCCCGCAAAGAGCAGGTCATGATACTGCTGAACCGGCGAGGTTTTTCCTCGTTCCTGATATGCCGGTCGTGTGGCCTGGCCATTAAGTGTCAGAACTGCGACGTGACCCTGACGTTCCACAAATACAACCTCAGCCTCCAGTGCCACTATTGCAACTACATCAGGCCGGTGCCCAAAACCTGCCCCGCGTGCGACGGCAAATACGTTCATTACGTAGGCGAAGGAACCGAGCAGATCGAGGCCATGCTGAGGGAGATGTTCCCGACCATGCATATCGCGCGGCTCGACAGGGATACGACCCGGCGCCGCGGTTCCTTCGAGCACATCCTGATGGAGTTTGCGGCCGGCGCGATCGACTTGCTGGTCGGGACCCAGATGATCGCTAAGGGCCATGATTTTCACAATGTCACTCTCGTCGGAGTGATATCGGTTGACGCCGGATTGTCGATGCCGGATTTTCGCTCGGCCGAGCGCACCTTTCAACTACTGACCCAGGTCGCCGGCCGCGCCGGCCGGGGCGACCGCGCAGGCAAAGTCATCATCCAGACATATCATCCTGAACACTACGCCGTTGTTTGCGCGCGCGCGCAGGATTACGAAGGTTTCTACCAGCGTGAAATAAATTTCCGCCGCATGATGAACTACCCTCCCTTTTCGGCTCTCGTGAACATCCTGGTTCATGACAAAGAGGTCATAAAGGCGCATGGCGCAGCGGAGCGCCTGGCCAACGAATTGCGCCAGGCCGTTCAAGACGCCGGCCTTAGGGTGCTGGGCCCTGCTCCCGCGCCTCTGTCGCGATTGAGGAATGAATACCGGTTTCAGGTATTGATCAAAGCTCACAACCGCCGCTCTGCACGCGAGGCATTGGATATCGCCATGGATAGAACCTTGCAGGCCGGCTTCAGCCCTTATTCAATATCGATCGAGGTAGACCCGATAAACCTGATGTGAACAGGCAGCGCCAGGCGTCAGGAGAGGCCGCAATCTGATCCGCGAGCGATGATCCTCGCCTATCGTCATGCCAAGAATGAATCCGACCCTGAGCAATGTCCAAGACCATGATGAAGAACAAGCAAAATCCTTAGCGGGCGGGTGGCGCCATGCCTGTCCAGGCCCCCGACTCGATGAAGGGCGCCCAATAATATGGATGAGTCAGATTCGGCGCGCCACTAGCGCGCTTGTTGACAGTTAGGCCGCGCGCGTCTCCCGTCTGTCCCGCCGCCTGTCCTGCTAGCATCCCAAGTTGGACCTGCCGCAAGGCTTCCGCGCGTCCCTCACCGGCCTGCAGGCGGCTATAGAAGCCCACCATCAGGTCGCGGGTCGCGACGTCGTTTACCGACCAAAGGCTCATTACCTGTGTCTCGCTGCCGGCCAGCACTAACGCCCGCCGCAGCCCGTACACGCCCGCTCCGTTGTGTACTTCGCCCACACCGGTATCGCACGCCGACAGCACCACCAACTGTGTACCCCAGAGGTCCAGGCCCGCTGCTTCGAGCGCAGTCAAAACGCCATCCTCACCCGGGCCGCTCTGTTGTTGCTTGACGCCCGCCAATACCAGGCCCGACCTCAGCAGAGGGTTCTCCTGCCGAGGCCTCGCCGGCTCGTGGTCCTGAACCAGGTCGCGCGCCTGCGAGTCATTTGGCTCGACCGGTTGATCCGGCAGAAAGAAACCGTGGGTGGCGATGTGCAGGATACGGGGGCCGCCCACTTGCTTAAGAGCCGCTTCGGTCGCTTGTCGCTCTAAGAGAAGTTGTGAGTCGGGTAACGTCGCGTGCACTGCCTTGGCCTCGGCTGCAGTCCCGGGAAGCGGGGGATAAGTCAGCGCCGTGAAATCCAGCGAACGGCGGTTCGCAGTCCCCTGTTTTGTCGGGTTGTCTGGCCGAGCGACTACCGGCGCTTGATTTCGGACCGTCGACATATCGAAGAGGGGGTGCCCCATCACCACCGGGGCCCCGCGGCTGTCACGCGCTACTTGCAATCTCAGCAGGTCGCGGCCGCTCGTCAGGTAGCTGATCGTATAGTTCTCGACGAGGTACTGCCCGTGTTCGTCAACCAGCGCGGCAAACGGGACGAGATTCAAAGCGCCATCAGGTGAGAGGAGGATGTGATGGGTCGAGCCGAATAACTTCCGAATAGGCCTCATCACCCGCTCATCCAGGGCGCGGGCCAGGTCTTTGACGTCGGCGCGGTTTGGGTCTTGCATTGCTGCCCGCAGGTTCCCTACATCTGCGTCGATCGAGTCCGCCGAGCCCAATTCCACAAACTGGGGGGTAATGGCATCGCGCTTCAGGACATACGCAACATATCGGGGTAGGCCGTATCTCTCGGATGCTTTCAGCGCATTCAAATTCCACGGCTTATAAGTAGCGATCTCGACGAGCAGGGCGTCAGCGGGCAGCGCAAGCCGCACAGCCTCGAGCCTAACCGGTTGCGCCAGCGAGCGAAACTGGGCGCTTTGCCGGCTGACCTGGTCCTCAAGTTGGGCGGCGGTTGCCGCGAGGCGCGACGTCTCAGCCTGTCGTTCCGCCACAGTCAGCCGATCCGTGCTGGACAACTGGAGCGACGCGAGCCTGGAACGCGCAGCCGCGAGTTGATCCAGCAATTTCTGGTCTTGCGGCGCGGCGCGCTTCCGCAGCGTGGCGATCTGGTCGGTCATCACGTCGAGCGCCCGCCCTTTGCGGCGCAGAATGGTGGTGAGGACCAACCGCGCCGCTTGCTCATCGGCCGGCGCGGAGCGAACGTGCAAAGACAAAGCGAAGTAGGCCTCACCCACGAGCGAGTTGAGATACAGTTGCTTCTGATCCTCCGAGCCGGAAGCGAGAACCAGGTTGAGATTGTGTTCGCCGATTTCCAGCCAGCGCTGGCAGTTTTGCACTGCCCGAGGATAGTCGCCTTTCGCCAAGTAATACGCGCTAAGATCACCAAATACCATGGCGACGCTTGGATGCTCCGGCCCGACCGTTCTCACACGGATCGCCAGTGCACGCAGGTAAAGCGGTTCGGCACGCGCATAGTCGCCTTTGGCGCAGTACAGGTTGGCCAGGTTGCTGAGCGTTGTGGCTACCCTGAGATGCTCCGGGCCAAACGCCTTTTCTTGGATCGCCAGCGAACGCAGATAAAGCGGCTCGGCGTGCGCGTAGTCGCCCCTTTGATAAAGCAGCACTCCGAGGTTGAAGAGTGTCTCAGCAAAATCCGGGTGTTGAGGGTCAAGTTTTTCAAGAATTGCGACTGCGCGCGAGAGAAACACAATGGCGTCAGAGTCGCCCTTAGCCATATAGAGAGCTGCCAGGTGATTAAGCGTAGTAGCAATATCCCGGTCCTGGGGACCCAGCGCTCTTTCCTGTATCGCCAGTGCCCGCCGGAAAAGCGGCTCGGCGCGCGTGTAGTCGCCCTTCGCGCTATAGAGCCGGCCGAGGTTGTTGAGGACTTGAGCAACTTCCGGGTCTGCCCCCTGCACTTTCACCGAAATATTCAGCGCCCGCAGATACAGGGGCTCGGCGCGCGCGTAGTCGCCCTTTTCATAGTAGAGCACGGCGAGGTTGTTGAGCCTGCTGGCGACCGAAGGCGACTCGGCGCCCTGCACTTTCAGAGAAATATCCAGCGCACGCAGGTAAAGCGGCTCGGCACGCTCGAAGTCGCCCTTGTCCGCATACATAAGGGCGATCTGGCTGAGCGTTTCGGCTACACTTTCTGAGGCATCATTTCTTGTGGCATCCGAGTAGTCACCTGTCGACAGGTTCGAATAGATGGCCAGCGCGCGCTGGAAGAGCGGCTCAGCGCGAGCGTAGTCGCCCCTCCCTTTGTAGAGGGAGGCGAGGTTGTTGAGTGTGCCGGCCAGATTTTCTGTCGCCCGCGTTCTTCTGGCATCCGAGTACTTACCGCTCGACACATTCGAATAGATCGTGATCGCTCGCTGGTAGAGCGACTCGGCGCGCGCGTAGGCTCCCTTCTGGCCGCAGATCGCGGCGAGGAGGTTGAGCGAGAGAGCTACATCAGGGTGTTCGGGGCCGAGTACCTGCGTATTGATCGCGATCGCGCGTTCAACCAGTGAAGCCGCTTCGTCGTAGCGGTGCGCCTTGTAGAGCTCGGTAGCCTGGCTATAGAGCCGCTGTGCATCATCGGGGGAGGAGGCTTGTCTGAGGGCTCGGCCCGGCGCTGCCAGTGGCAGCACACTCCAAATCAGCAGCAATATGATACATCTCATGAGTCCCCGATTGACTCGCTCCCCCGTCACCAGCGAGTTTCAATAGCAGCGCAATACTACCGCCGTCACTGGACCTATTCAAGTTCGCTGGAAATGCTCGCTGGAAATGCTAAAGTCAGACCGTTTGTCCCCATCGTGATCAGCTTCCGGTAAGCCGGGCCCAGTCTTCTTAGGTCTGTAATCACCTACAGGACGGCCTACTGGTAGGATCGCCTGGACCCCAGCGAACCTGTGACGAATTCAACATTGGAACTGCGGGCCTCCGTCCGTGTTTTTGATAAGCCCTTTCAGATCTGAAATTTCAAATCTGAAATTCTTCTGTCGGCCCGGCGGCATGGGTATTTCCTCACACCTTCAGCGCGGCCTCCTGTCGATAGCACAGAACGGCTCGGTCGCCCGAATGACTAGATTAACGGCTCAATGCCGGACGGCCTCGAAGTAGTTTACGAACCGCCGGAGGATCTTCTGATGGTCAGCCTTCAGCGCAAAGTCGGTTGAGCCAATTTGCCCCTCCACCGTCTTTGCATTAGCAATCTCCCGGAGGTTCTCCAGCGTTATGGCCACTGAGAAGAATTCGAGGTGACGATCGCCCATCGAGCCGCGATAATCTTGCTTCACATTGGCGATCGAAATGCGGCGGTCGCCATCCAACAGGAATATCAGTGATGTGTCGCCCGGATCAAACCGCCACGCGGTCCCGGTCGAAAACAGTAGCAGCTTCAGCTCCACCCCGCTCGCCGCCGTTTTAGTGCCCCCAATGTAGGTCCCGGCTGCTTTGATCGCCAGGCCATCGCCCGAGGTTCCGAACAGCCACATATCGCGATCGGTCCTTACCGACGTGGCGTCTTTGGATTCGTCGTATTGGTTATTCCGATCAGCAAGGCGATCATCATCGCTTTCCGGCGGCCCGAGCGATCGGACAAGAAACCAAATTATCTGCAGGTCAGCATTGAACTGAGCCAGCGAGCCCTGGATTACCTCGTACTTGCCGATCCAAAGCCTCTGGACGGAGTGACTTCGACGGGCGCCTCGTGGGGACGCCGGTCGGGTTCGTCAGGCGGGCTGCCCATTCGGAACCGGTCCGGAGGACACCAGCAAACCTTGACGCCGCCAATTTCACGGCCGCCCCACTTTTTGAACCGAGGGAAGAGCGCGACCGGGCCGGGGACTGGCGGTCACTCGGGGGCAGGGCGGTCGTCGAGGTCCCGCGTTGACATTCGATTTGGCCGAGTATCAGGAGCGAACTTACCCAGCAAACGCAATATGTGCCGACATGGTGATCGGCCCAGTAATATCAGCCTGACGCGAGGGTGTCAACTCGGTCGCGTCCTCTAGGTTGCCGAGTAGTTAAGAACGAACCAGTATGATATGTTAATCAATGTAGGCGCGAGGCTATATGGCGAGTCTCGATCAAGTAATCGCGCAGATCCGTTTTCAGATCGACCAATTATCTGGCAAGAACGCCCATCATGACTTCGAACATCTGTGTCGACATCTAACAAGGGCTAGGATATGCAGCAACATCCTGCCGGCAACCGGACCGGTATCTGCCGGCGGCGACCAGGGCCGTGATTTCGAAACGTTCAGAACCTATCTGAGTTCGACATCCATCGGCGCCTCGACCTTTATTGGGCTCGCAAAGGCAGTTCCTACCGCGTTCGCATGCTCGCTTCAGAAGAAGATCTCTTCCAAGATCAAGTCTGACGTCGGGACGATCATGGCATTCGGATCGCCCGTCCAGGCTGTGCACTACTTCTGCTCCAGCGACGTGCCCATTAGCAAGCGGCACAAACTCCAGGCTTGGGCGCGAGAAACCTATTCTCTGGAGCTTGAAATTCACGACGGACAGTCGCTCTCTGAGTTACTCGCCGGGCGGGACGTTTTCTGGATCGCAGAGAAATTCTTGGGTGTGCCAGCGGAGATTTATCCCCGCTCGGAGGTCGACGATGGCGGCGAATGGTATCGCGAGTCGCTGGCAAGGTGGAAGAAGAAGACGCCGCTGCCAGGGAATCACGCCGACTTCATGGAGCTGAAGGTGGCAGCAAGGCACGCCCTCGTGACCAAGGAACTAAGTGAGGACCTGCCCTTTTGGATCCGGCTGCTCGAAACGTACGCTTCAAACGACACCTTCCTAAAACTGAGGCGAATTGCGGTTTATGAAGCCGTAGTACTGTCCCTGAGAGGACTGGGGACATCCATCGGCTACGAAAGCAGCTTGCGTGAATACTTTTCATCCATTCCAGATATCACGGACCCAACGGGCCTGGAGGACGCTTACGCCCTGCTCAGCTATTGCATTGGAGCAGTCTGGGAACATAGGACCGAGCTCCAGGCTGACGAGTTGAGCACGTGGATGCATCTCCTGGTGAATCACGTTGACGACATGCTGCTGGCGGAACGCACGTCCAACATGCAATCCATGCTTCTGCGGGTAAGAGGATTCATCTGTCTGTTGATCGACCCTATCAAACCCGAGCCACCGCGACTGGGGGAGGCGATAAAGTGGTGGCTGAAGCTGACGCGCGTAGTACAGGGCGCGCCCATGTTCCCGCTGGAACGGTTCGCTGACCAGTTGACCCAGTTGATCGAGTCTTGTGATGTCCCGAAAAGCTATTTTGGCCTTACCCGGAAGCTCGACGTTCTTCTGTCGAACAGGGTCGGTCGCTTTATAGCAGCCGAGAAGAGCCGTGAGCGAGCAACAGCGCTTTACAATCGCGGCCAAATCCTCGGCGCCATCGATTTACTACACGGCGCGAAAGTTGACTGGTATGCTGCCGAGACCCTGCGGGGTTCCCTGTTGGCAATGCTCTTCATCACGAAGTGTTATCTAGCCCTCGGCCTCACTTTTGCCGCGAAGTATTACGCCCTCGCGGTTGCCTTCATCGGACTACACAGTTCAGACCCCGCCTTGAAGCACTTCGTCTCAAGGGGTCTCCTGCGCGCGGCCCTGTGTGATTATCTTCAAGGCGCAGCCTGCGGATTCATGGATCTGACCAACACCGGCTTGAGCCTCCATTTCTCGTTCTCCACGAATGCCGGTGATCTCAGCGCAAGCGACGAGTTGCAAAGCATAGTGTTTCACCTAGTCACCCTCAAAGCAATCTCGGAGAGGCTTGCCCCCCATTTTGATCAAATCCTCGACCGCAAAATCCAAGAATGGGGCCTTCCAGGCGTGTGGGTGGATGAGACGCTGCCGACAGCGCGCCAAAGTTGGGGAACGATGAGCGACGAAGAACTCCAAAGGTATCTAGCCGGCGAGCTGTGCGGCGCAGCGTTCAGCGACCTTGGGCCGACGCGGGCGGCCGTCTGGTCGCAACTGGGCGTGACGTGGAAGGTCACCTGGAAAAACGACTACGATACGACCAAGGAAGCTGAGCAATTCGTCGCCGTCCTGCAGATCTTCCTTACGGAGGTTGCCGGCGTAGACCTGTGCTTGCTGAGGACTACAGTAGAGATCACCATCGAGGACGGCGATCAGAGCAGGATACAGGTAATGCCGTTCCCGTCGAATAAAGGTCGCCTATGGAGGGTCAGATTACCGTGCACTCCGACAGTTGAAAGGGGGACAGCCGGATACCGGGTGCATTCCGAAGTTTTCGCGGCGGCGAGCACCATTCTTTTCGAAATCTCCCTTTTGCCGCAGAAGTCCTACGAACAAATAACTGACCGACTGGTCCGCAAGGGACTGACGTCAAAGACTTTCGTGGCTCAACCTTACGAGAGGTTGTATTGCGAATTTGTGACGAGAGACGACTTCGAGTCCCTGGCAAGAGATGGTCTTTGTAAACCAAAGATATCGAGCGATGTGTCGGCCGAGAACCAGGGAGAGCTTGCCTGGAAGGGCCATCCCGGACCCGGTTACAGCAAGAAGAAGGCGTTGACCCTCGTCCGGAACCGGTACGCCAATGTTATGCCGAGGATTCAATTCACGCTGACTCGCATATTGCTAGAACCGCAAGTGATGAAGACCATCTCAGGATTGCGCCAAGACGGCTGGCCCGATTGGCATATTCTCAGCGCGATTGCGGCAGCTACTTTGAATTATCGATTTAACCAACTCCGGGATAGCTTCGACAGTCAAGAGGCGATGGAAAGGGCATGGACCGAAGTAACGACCGAGTGGGCCGAGTGGGAGCCCGTTCCGTCGGCAGTTTTCACACGCGAAAACCTGATTCGCGAGCTACGGATGACCATGCTTTCCACGCTTCAGATTTTCGGCCTTGAATGTCATCAGCAGACACCTGATATCGAAGCCATAGATCACTTCTTGAGCGTGCGTTACAACTACTGGAATGACGACGTGGAACACCAGGACCCATTCGCGGCCCGAGGAGCGGCGGCGCAAGCGCAGGCCTCGCCTGTCCGGGCTCCGGGGATCAAGCGCGAGACCCCGGAACCTTAATATCAAGACGTTATGAGCATACCTAAATGGCAGAAGTCGAAAACTCGTCGGTGAGATGCAACAGGACCTAGCCCGACGGTGAGGCGGTCAGACGGCAGACGCTTTCCAACCGCTCAGCGGCTACG
>Ga0207103_10257_pt1 | contig 14613 bp, 12 predicted proteins | sample Alteio_BWMinHeat_81_FD_153546 | JGI IMG/M metagenome (GOLD analysis project Ga0207103, IMG submission 153546) | Enriched cells from forest soil in Barre Woods Harvard Forest LTER site, Petersham, Massachusetts, United States -... | ecosystem: Environmental > Terrestrial > Soil > Temperate forest >...
CGACCAATTCCTGCGTATCTTTCGCGCCACCAAAGGTGTTGCTAATCCGCAAGCCCTTGCTTCCGCTGGTTCGCCATTCGCCTACGTGTATGCCGCCGGCTATCGCGAGCTTCTCAGCCAAGTTGGGACGGGTAACCCTCAACCAACCGGAAAACTGAAGAGCCTTCAGGCTGTCACCGTCAGCATGCAGCTCGCTTCCGCGGAAGAGGTCCGCCGCGCCGAAAAGGGCATGACCTGGCTAGCCACCACCGGCTCGGTCACTCCTTTTATCGGTCTGTTTGGTACGGTTTGGGGCATCATCGATGCCTTTTCAGGGCTCGGCAACGCCGGTGCCGCCAGCCTGCGCGCCGTCGCGCCAGGCATCGCCGAAGCACTCATTACGACCGCGGCGGGACTGTTCGTCGCCATCCCGGCGGTTATCTTCTACAACCACTTTTTACAGAACATCCGTGACCTGGCTCAGCGTCTCGACACATTTGCCCTTGAAGTCGGAGCCCAAATCGAAAAGACTTTTACTTAGACTTTTATAGCGGCTCGCCCACAGCCGCCATTTAACACTATGGCGCAACTCTCCAAAACCACGCAGAGCACTCTCTCCGAGATCAACATGGTCCCGTTCATCGACGTTGTTCTCGTGCTGCTGATCATTTTCATGATCACCGCCCCCATTCTTCAGTCCGGCATTGAAGTCGACGTCCCCAAAACGAAGACGGTGAAGGAAATCAACGAGCAGCGCCTCATCGTTACCATCGACAAGAACCAGCTCATCTATCTCGCCGACGTTCCAGTGAATATCAACCGCCTCGGGGAGAAGGTGAAGGCGCAGCTCAAAAAGCCGCAAGATTCCGTCTTTCTGCGTGCCGACGAGACCATTCCCTTTGGCACTTTCGCCAAGGTCATAGACGCGCTGCGTCAGTCCGGCGTCAGCAATATTAGTATTGTTACGCAGCCCCTTTCAGACCGCGCCCGCACGCGCTGAACTCGTGCGCTTAAAATGACCACCGCCGTCGCCAACTCGGTTGATCGCTTCGCGGGCACCTCGGGCACAGACCTGGAACTCCGAAAATTTCTCGTCTACTCCTTAGTTCTTCACATCTTCCTGGTTCTCTGGATCGCTGTTTCCATTTATCTCCAAATGCGAGGCCCGGAGTGGGGCGATATTGGCGGCACGGAAGGCAGTGTGAACGTAAAGCTCGTCGCCGGCCCCACTGGCGGGATACCCATGCCCACACCGCCCTCGATTACCGACAGCAATGCCGTTGATCCAACAAAGGGCCTGTGGCGAGAACTACCGCAACCGCAGCCAAAACCTCCGACGCCTCCGGAGCCTCCGAAAACGGAAGAAAAAATCGCGCCTTTCAAAAAGGAAAAGCCCAAGCCGATTTCGCATCCATCCAAAGTCGACGAATCCAAAGTCCCTCCCCCTGAGAACGCAGTGGATTACGGGAAGGGTGGCCCTCCCAAAGTCAACACCGGCTACGCGCCGACTCCCGGTAGCGGTTCCGGCCCCGTTTCAGTGAAGGGACAGGGCGGCGGAGACTTTGCCTCGCGATACGGCTGGTACATTGAAGGTGTCCGTCGCAGCGTCGGACAAAATTGGCTTCAAACCACGATCGATCCCGCAGTGCGCGCCGCGCGACAGGCCCACGCGGTGATGACGTTTCGTATCAATCGTGACGGCAGCGTTTCGAGTGTCCAGATGTCGCAGTCCAGCGGAAATCTCTCGATGGACAATTCGGCACGCCGGGCATTGGATGGCATCCACTTCGGGCCGTTGCCGAATGACTACAGCGGAAGCAGCGTGGATGTCATATTCGATTTTGATCTTTCATTAAGCCATTAAGGCCGCTCCTTCGTTGGCATTCTGCGCGGCACGAAAAACCGGAGGTAAAGGTGCTAGTGAAGTCGAAACTCTTCCATTTGCTTTCTGTGGCAGCACTGCTCGGACTTGCAGCCCTTCCCGTTGGCGCGCAAGTAGAACAACGCCCCTGGTTTCGTACCGGCACCGGCCTCGGCGTTGACAAGATCCGCCTGGCCGTAGCCGATTTCGGCCCGCGCACCGACAACGCAAAGACGCACTCGGCGCAATTCACGCAAATCGTTCGCGACGATTTAGCCTTTAGCGGCGTCGTTGAACTAGTGAGTCCCAGCTTCTATCCAACGCAGGCCCCCACCCAGCCCGGCGAACTTCAAAACGCCGCCTGGACGGAATCTCAAGTCAACGCCCACTATGTCGCTTTCGGCAATCTCGCCGAAACCGCTACCGAAGTCGCGATCCAGGCTTGGCTTTATGATGTCACCAATCCGTCCTCGCAATCCGTCGTAGGCAAAATCTATCGCGGTGCCCCCACGGACCCTCAAGTCCGCAAATTCGCTCACCAATTCGCTGATGAAATCATTTTCAAGCTTTCCGGCGGCTTCCCAGGCGTGGCTTCCACACAGATCGCCTTCATCAGCTCGCGCACGGGCTCCAAAGAAGTCTGGACAATGGATTATGACGGCGCGAATCAGCACCCGTTAACCAGCCTCCGCACGATCTCCCTCATGCCGCGCTGGTCACCCGACGACTCGCGCATCGCCTTCACCTGCTACCAACCGCTAAACGGCGTAGTGAACGCGCAAATCTGCATGTACTCCATGGACGCCAGCAAAGTCATCTCGTTCCCACGCTTTCGCGGCACCAACAGCGCCCCCGCTTGGTCGCCTGACGGCACCCAACTCATCTTCTCCTCCTCCATGGCCGGCAATCCCGAGCTCTACGTCACAGACATCAACGGGAGCAAACCCAAGCGCCTTACTTTCTCGACCGGTGGCAGCACCTCTCCGACCTGGAATCCCAAGACCGGACAGAGCGTGGTCTTCGTCAGCGACCGCGGCGGCATTCCGAAGCTCTACATGATGAACGCCGACGGCACCAACGTCGTCACACTTGATCTTCCCGACAAAGGCTACCTCATCGATCCGGCCTGGTCTCCGAACGGCCAGCTGCTGGCTTTCAGCTGGCGTCGGCCCAGCGGCAACTACGACATCTACGTCATGGAACCCTCTTCGCAAGAAATCATCGAGCTGACTCGCGACGAAGGCCGCAACGAGCGTCCTAGTTGGGCTCCCGACGGCCGCCACATCGTCTTCGAATCCACGCGCGGCGGCCCGCGCCAAATCTGGACCATGCTGGCCGACGGCTCGCAGCCTCACCAGCTCACCACCGAAGGCCACAATGAGTCGCCCAATTGGTCGCCAAAGTAAAGCGCAGCAGCGATGAAGCAAAAATTGCTGGAAACTTTCAAGCCGCGCTGCGCATCTGAAGTTATGGTTGCGCCATTCCCAAAACTATGGTCTTTTGTTTTGCTGCTGACAATATTCCATCGTTTTTGTCTGTGTACGATATGGAATATATCGTGATACGATGTATTTCCCTAACCCAGCCCGCTAGTGATACGATGATGCCTCTGGTGGGACGAACAAGGGATTCTTACGCTGAGGAGGAATCGAATGAATCGGGTTTCTAGTTCTCTGTACCGCGGGGCCATTCTCACTGCTATGCTCGCTGTCGCATTTGCTGCGGGTTGCACAAAAAAGCCGCCAGCGGCGCAGCCTACACCGCAACCTCCGCCGCCTGCGCCTAATCGTCCGACTGTCTCGCTGCAGGCCAACCCCACCTCGATCAGCAAGGGTGATTCCACGACTCTCACCTGGACCTCCACCGACGCCACGCAACTCACCGTCTCCCCCGATGTCGGCGCGGTTACCGCGCAAGGCTCCACAAAAGTAACTCCGTCGGATTCCACGACCTACACGATCACCGCCAGCGGCCCCGGCGGATCGGCTGACTCCAGCGTCCGCGTCACCGTCGCTGCGCCTCCGCCGCCTCCTCAGCAGCAGTCAACCGGCCCATCCATCGACGAACTGTTCCTCAAGGAAGTGCGCGACGCCTATTTCGACTTCAACAAAGCAGACATCCGCCCCGACGCGCGCGAGGCCTTGGCTAAGACTGCCGAGTTCCTACGCGCTCACCCGGAAATCAAAGCAACTATCGAAGGCCATTGCGACGAACGCGGCTCCACTGAATACAACCTGGTCCTCGGCGACCGCCGCGCGGCCGCTGTCAAGAACTACCTCGTCTCTCTCGGCCTCTCCGCCGACCGCTTGACTACGACGAGCCTCGGCAAGGAGCGGCCCTTCTGCACTGAAAGCAACGAGGAGTGCTGGCAGCGAAACCGCGTCGGCCATTTCGTTAAGGCCAACTAATCCGAGGGCAACCTCGTAACTGTTCGATGACCGTTGGAGCCGCGTGACCGAGCAATCTCTTGCTCGCGCGCGGCTCTGCCGTTAAAGTGAGTAAAGAGCGCCCGGTTCGAAACGTGCCGCGCAGCTCCGCAATTACCGAGTAACCGCGTTTTTCTCGGCCTGAACGCCGCCCGAGAAGTAGACGCAACTGAGGAGGTTCTTTCATGAGCATCCGCAACATCGTTATTTTTGCCGCCGCTGTTTTTGCCGGAGCGCTCGGCGGCAGCCTCGTCGGCCCGCGGCCGGCGGAGGCCGTCGCTCGCGAAATCATTGACCTGCAGCGCGACGTCACTACGCTTCTGCAAGGTCAAAAAGACCTGTCCACCCAGGTGACTACCGACCACACCGTCGTCAAGACGCTCGTCGAGCAAGCCAGTGACAACGTCGGCAAGCTCAACGCCACCATGACCTCCGTCCAGAAGTCCGTTCAGGACGTCCAAGCCAACTCCGGCGCCCGCCTGGACACCATGTCCACGCAGGTCCAGGGCCTCTCTGACAATCTCGAGGAAATTAAATCCCGCCTCGGCAAACTGAATCAGCAGCTCGTCGACCTGCAAAGCGCCGTGCAGAGCATCGACTCCAAGATTTCCGGCTCCGCTCCCTCAAACGCAATTCCCACGGGATCCGGAAGTACGAGACCCGCCAACGACGGAACCTCCGCTCCCGCCCCGGGAAACGCATCTTCCGCGCCATCCGCGGACATGCTCTATTCCAACGGCCTGCGCGATATCACCAGCGGCAAATACGATCTAGCTAGGCAGGAATTCCTAGACTATCTGAAGTACTACAGCGACACCGATCTGGCCTCGAACGCACAATTCTATCTCGGCGAAATCGCCTACTCCCAAAAGCAGTATCAAGACGCCGTCGCGGAATTCGATAAAGTTCTTACCGTCTATCCGAAAAGCTTCAAGCTAGCGCCGGCGCGCCTAAGGAAAGGCCTGGCGCTAATCGAACTCGGCCAAAAAACCGCCGGCGTCCGCGAACTCCGTGAAGTCATCCGCCGCTATCCCGGCACCGACGAAGAACGCCGCGCCCGTGCCAGACTCAAAGAACTGGGCGTAGCCGTCACCGCCGCCAACTAAGTTTGCATTTGGCCCTGCCCGCGTCCCGTCCGCTCCTCACTCCTCGCCCAGCCCGCCGGAGTTGTATTCCCGCCCAGCCCGCCGCCTTGGCCTCAAGTCTCTAAGTCACGCCAACTAACAACCGCTCTATTCTCCGGCTAACGTCCCGCAAATACGCCTCGTCCCCTCCATCCAACTCCGCAATCACGCTGCCCGAGTAGCCTATCTCCATAAATGCCTTCCGCACAGCCGCCCAATCCACATCTCCGTCACCGAGATTGACCCACGCGTATCCGCCCTCTTTGCGTTTGAAATCCTTCAAGTGCACCTTGTAAATACTCTTCCCCAACGTCCGAATCCAATCCTGCGGATAACCGTAAAGCACCACATTCCCCACATCAAACCACGCCTTAATCCACGGACTGGCAAACTCGCCGATGTATTTCTCCATCTCCAAAGGGCTCAGCAAGAATTTGTTCCACACTTCCTCAATCGCAATCGCCACCTTCAACTCCGCCGCCATCGGTAACAGCTCGCGAATGTGCTTCTGCGATCGCGTCCACGCCTCCCGGTAAGACGTTTCCGCGTTCACTACCGCCGGAACCAGCAGCACCGCATCCGATCCCCACAATTTCGCATTGTGCAACGAAGTCTTCATCCCCTCCACACTCTTCGCGACCACCGCGCTGTCGCCCGACGACAATGGATACTTCCAGTGGTCCATATTCATGACCGAGTCGATCCGAATATTCGCTGCATCCGCAGCTTTCTTGATCTCCTCCGCTTCATGTTTGTCAGGGGTTGTCGGCGCCTGCACAACTTCAAATCCCACATCCCGCGCCAGCTTAAACCGGTCCGTATAACTCAAATGGCTCGGCAGCATGTCAAACACAAGCCCCTTCTTGACCGGCAGCGCATCGCTACCGCTGGCAACCAGCGCGCCGGCCAATCCGCCGCCGATCCCCAGGCCCCACGCCGTGGCAACGCCGGTCTTCACAAACTCCCGCCGCGAACTCCGCATCTTCTCTCTTCTTCTTTGGAATCTCTGCTAACCCTGCGCCTCTGCGTTATTTTTTCTCTTCGATTCTCATCCCAACTTATTCAAATCAATCTTCGAATCCCACTCCTCTTGCGACTTCATCTGCTCCTCCCAAGTAACTTCCCTTCCTGTGTACGCCGCCGCTCTCGCCATCATGCACGAAAGCGCCGACTCCGCTCCCTTAGCCGCCTGATTGTGAAAATTGCCGCTGATTATACTCTCCACAAACGCCTTCTTCTTCTCTGCATCCGCAAACTCCAGGTTCGAAGTAAACTTCCCCGTAGCCGAAAACCCCTGCTCATCCTTCGCGGGCGTCAAAGGCGTCTGCCACGGGTCGTCACCCCAAATTCCCAGCGGCCCGGAATACGGCGACTGCGAAGTCCCCTTGGTCCCAAAAAACCGTTCTGTAACGTCCCACCACCCCTTGGCAAATTGCGTCGAGCTAAACGTCACGTCCACTCCGTCGGGATACGTAAACACGACGTTGTAATTCCCGTAGACATCCCCGTCCGCAGGCCTCCCCGACCGCCCTCCAGTCCCCGCACACTTGACCGGATGCGCCTTCAAAACCCAATTGCAAATATCAATCACATGAATGTTCTGCTCCACAATAATGTCCCCCGAAAGCACGCGGTCATACACCCAGTTCCGCAACCGCCGCTCGGTAGGCGAAGCCTTCTCCCACTTTGGCCTATCCAGATACCCGGACAAATAATGCGCCTCCCCGCAAACAATGTTCCCCAGCGCCCCGCCATGAATCCGCTTCACCAACTCCACAAACGGCGGACAATCGCGAATCTGGAATCCCACATCCAAACTCACCTTCCCCTCCGCCCGCTTCCCAATCTCCACCACCTTCTTCGCTCCCGGCACGTCCACCGCCACTGGCTTCTCGAGATAAACGTGCTTCCCCGCAGCGATCACCGCCTCTAAGTGCTCGGGATGAAAATAAGGCGGCGAAGCCACCACAATCGCATCCACGTCCTTCGAGTGCGCTATCTGTTCGTAGGCCTTCGGCCCGACAAAAAGTTGCGCCCCATCGATCGCCGCATATCCCTTCGCCGCCTGCATCTTGTCAAACGCCGCCCGCGCCACATCCAACTGGTCCTGAAACATATCCGCCAGCGCCACCACGCGCGCCCCGCCCGTCTCCACCAAGTTGGTCGCGTCCTCGGTTCCCCGCCCCCCGCAGCCGAGTAACCCCACACGCACCGCCGAATTCGCCGCCGTGCCCCGCACCAATCCCGCCGGAATAAACATCACCCCTCCCACCGCCGCCACTCCACCGATAAATTTCCTCCGCGCAATCTCTCCGCCAAGTTGCGCTCCCAGTTTCCCGTCGCGTGCCATATGCCCTCCTGATTCCGCGTAAGGACCGATTTCGGCCTGCCCAAGCTACCGCGAGGCGGCTCACTTCGCAACCCTTGCGATCATTCCCTCGCACAACTGCCGTGAACCACTGCTTATTTGGGTGGTCTCCAACCCGGCCCGCGCACCACCCACCCCGGTTTTGCTCCCGTGAGCTCCCCATTTTTCAACACCGGAACACCGTTGACGAACACGTGCTCGACCCCCGTCGAGTACTGGTGAGGTTTCTCAAAGGTCGCATGATCCTGAATGGTCGCGGGATTGAAGACCACCACATCGGCGAAGTAGCCTATCGCCGATCTTCACGCCTAACTGGACACAGACTCTGGGTCACCCTTCCTGCGTCCCTCACCCAATCAACTTCTCCAAATACTCCTTAGCCCCCCTCACATCTTCCATCTGCCTCTCCCCCGAAATCTCCCGCTCAATCGTCACCGCCCCTTGATAGTTCATCTCCTTCAACCGCGCGATAATCCGGGCAAAATCCACCTTCCCCTTCCCAATCGCCACTTCTTCACCCAAATCCTTGGGGTTCGTCGGCCACAACCCATCCTTAGCATGAATCCCCTGCACATACGGCCCCAGAAGCTCAATGGCGTCCACGGGATTGGCCTTCCCGTATAAAATCAAATTCGCCAAATCAAAATTAACTCCCTGATTGTCCAATCCCACATCCCGCATCGCCCGCACCAACGTAATCGGCGTCTCCTGCCCCGTCTCATATCGAAAATTCTGCCCATTCTTCTCGCAATGTCTCGCAACGTCCCGCATCGCCTCCACGGTTTCGCGATAAAACGGGTCATTCGGATTTTCCGGAATGAATCCGCAATGCGTTTGCACTGCCGTAATCCCGCATCGTTTCGCGAAGTCCGACGCCTTCTTGATGTGCACCATTCTCACTGTGCGCGTCTCGCGCGGCACCAGACCGATCGTCTTCGGCCCGCCGTAAAAATCCCACACTTCCTTCCCTGGCCCTCCCACCACCACCGATGTCGCCTCGATCGCATACTTCTCCAGCGCCTTCGTCAGCCGCTCTGCCATATCCCCATGGAACTCGTTCACAAATGCCTGGCAAGTCGGCAGCCCCAGTTCATGCACCTTCGCCAACGCTGCATCCGGATCCTTCCCCATGTCGACGATCAGTCCCAGCCGCAGCGGCTTCTTCCCGTCATTCCCCAACGCATTTTGCGACGCTTCGATGGAACTCTTCTTCTGCGGAACGTTCTCTACCTTTTCGCCATCAATCATGGCCGCATTCCTCGAACCCAACCCCGCTGCCAAAGCCGCCGCGGAAACCTGCAAAAACGCTCTTCTATTTTGTTTGTTCATTTTGTTTTTTAAATTCCACCAGCATTCGTCGCGTGATCTCTTCAATCGGCGCGCGGTCATCTGTGAATATCACTGCTCCCGCCTGCGGTTCAAACTCAGCGATCTCCCCCGCCGCCTTCTGCGACAACTCCCGAACCCACAGAGGCCCAGCCCCCTGTTTCAATCGCGCCACAGTGTCCGCCAACTCTCGTCTCGCGGCAAATGCAAAAACGATATGATTGCCATCCGCTCTCGATAACTTCTCGAGCGACGGGAACACTTGTCGCAAGGTCGCGCCCATAGCTCCAAGTAACTCCTGGTTCGAGCTTTTATCGTACACGTTCATGATGAGTGCGCCACTATCTGCCATTCGCGATCTCACCAATTGAAAAAACTCCACCGTGGTCAAATAAAACGGCACATAGGGCCCGCCCTGAAATAGATCGACATGCACCAAATCAAACTCACCGTTCGTCTCGCGTTGCGCCAGCCACGGCCGCGCATCGGCAATATGCACACGCAGCTTTGGATCATTCTGCGGCAATCCAAAATACTTGGCGGCCACGCGCACCACTTCCGAATCGATCTCCACCGCGTCCACCTGAATCTCCGGCACAACCATCCTGCTGACCTGAATCGATCCCCCCGCGCCCATGCCGAGCACAAGCAAATTCTTTGCCGGAACAATCACAGGTCCCAGCGCAAACTCGTCCAGATAGAATCCCGAACTCCCGCCGCCAACCCTCTCAATCGTTTGCGCAAAACGGGGATCATTCAACGCCAGCAGGCGCAATCCCTTATCTTCGATGACAAAAATCCTGTTGTACGCGGATTCCCCGCTCCAAAGAACCGTAGGTGGGGCTTTTGGAATCGGAACAAAGAATAACAGCGCGCCCGGTACCGCCAGCAGTACAGCCCGCTTCCTCCGCGTCATCAAGCCGCCCACCCCGATCACGATGGACGCTCCACACAGTATTTCGAGGGTAGCCCGCGAACCGAACCTCGGCACCAAATAAAAACTCGTCCCGAGGACTCCCCCAATGCTACCGGCTGTCGACAGCGCAAACACTTTCCCCACCGCAATTCCCACGTGCCCGGCGCGTACCAGCAGACGAATCACAAAGGGCGACGTCATCGTCAGCGCCAGCATCGGCGGCGCAAAAATGATCACCGTCGCCAGGACCGGACCAAGAAAATTCCCGGATTGCCAAAGCTTCAGCAACACTGACCGTACAACAAACACGATCAAAAGCTGATACAAGCCGCTACTTAGGACAATAAAATAAAGAATCGTGTCGCGAGGCCAGCGATCCGCAATCCATCCCCCCAAACCATATCCCCCCGCCAAAGCCAGCATGACCACCGAAATCATGCTGCCCCAAACATAAATCGAGTTCCCAAAGAACGGCGCATACAACCGAAACGCTGCCAACTCCATCGCCATCACGATCGCGCCCGTCACAGTCGCCGTTGCGATCCACAAAAACGCCCGGCTACCGCTCGGTGACGCAACTTCGAAACCTAGGTTCTCGTATTTGGATTCTGCGGAGGGAACGGTTGCCACGGCCTGTATATCCCACACCGCCCGCTAACCGTCAATGAAAACAATTCAACAATTCATCAATCGTTCAAAGAAATCCAGCATGCGAACGACTACTTCACGAGCCCAGCGTTCCCCTGATTCAACGCGATGGTATTCGCTCCGCCGCGAAGCTCGACCTTCACATCCCACAACAGTATCTGACCGTCAGTAGACGCCGACCCCATCAAATAATAAGTCCCCGGCGCCACTCCGGGAAGCGTAGCCCTCCCCGTTGCATCCGCCCTGACTCCTGCCGCAGTCGCGGCGTTAATCGCATTCGACGCCCTCTGACAATCCGGCGACCGTTGCGCGCACGCCATCAACATCGCTTTATATGGCGCAATCCCCGTCGGCACCGGAAATCCGCCCTTCGCCAACACGTTATCAAAGCTGTCCTTCAACAGCACAAACGCCCGTCCCGCTAACGGGTTCGCCCCTCCTGCCTGAGCCGCCGCCATGCCACTGGTAACCGACAGCACCGCATTCCCCGGCACCACTGCGCCCGCAGGCATGACGGCCAGTTTCACCGCGCCACCGCCCGCTCCGCTAGTCGGTGTACTCGACGCCACCGTCGACGCTGTCGTCATCGCTGGTGCCCTCTCAGCCGCTCCCGGCACGAGCAAGCCCAAATTGCAGGTGGCCTCCAGCGGCGTGAACGTAAAGTCCCCATCATTGTTCTGCCCCGTGATTCTCCGCCCGTGAACGGGATAAGTACCCGTGCCAGGGTCCAACGTCCCATCCGACCGCATGTTAAGCAAGAGCGGATGCCCGGGATCCTCCACTTTAACCGCGGTCTGCGCCCCGTTGGCCACGACTTCATAGGCATACGCCTTCGCCGGCTCACCGCAAGCCACAATCACCGATTCCGGATAAAACTCCGCGCTGAACCCCGTCTGGGCCGCGTAGTTCCCGTGCATTCGCAGCCCCGCTGGCGTCGGCGGCCCCGAATCCCCATCATTGAACATCGACTTCAAAACTCCCCCTGCCCACTCCGTCGCGCTAGGCGCCGCTCCCTTCGACGAAAGCACTGGCTGCGCGCAATTCCGCGTCGCGTGCACATATTCAACGACCAGGGTCTGGCCGCCACTGTAGTTCGTCTCGTAATGCGATCCCGTGTCTACAGTTCCGTTCACAACCACGGGTCCCGCCCCCTCCAGCAAGCCGTCAGGCCTCACCGCCAGCTGAAACGAATTCGGCGAATTGGTAATCGTCAATACCGCACGATTGTTCTTCAATTCCAACTTGTAATTCTGCTGCTCCGCGTGCAGTCCTGCGCACGTCACCATCGCAAACCGGTCGTCAAACTCGATTCGCCAACCGCCCTTCCCCTCAAACGCCCCGGTTACTTGCATCCCTGGTGGCAAAGTCTTCCCCACCGATGGCAGGACCGACGCGACAATCGCGTCAAACGGCTTGCTCAGCGTGTTCCCCATGCACGTGGCCGGGACCCTCCCCGCCGTGATACACCGGTTGAGCGCCTTCTGTTCCGCTGTCTGCGGCTGCACCGCTCCACCAAAGCCCGAAGCCCCGCTGCCGCCCCCAGCTGGCATTGGCGGCGGCGCATCCATTTTCGCCTCCGCCTCCTTCCGCAACGCCTCCTGTTTGTCGGCCACCTTCTTGTCGAAAGCCTTCGTTCGCGCCACTTCCTCCGCCGAAGGCTGCTTGCAATTCGGCAGCAATTTCTTCAACGACCCTCGCGTTTCGTTCGTGTACTTCATCATTCCGTTTGAAAGAATCGTGTCCGGATGCCCCACAAAGCAGTTCGCCGTATCCGACAAATTCTGCATGTTGCAATTCTCAATGAACAACCGCTCCCCGTTGCACACGTACGTCACGTGCAATTTCAGGTCATCCGCCGAAGCCACCGCGCCCAACATCAAGCCCAACCCCGCCACCATCCCCAAAACGCGCGCTCGAATCCTCATTCCGCCCTCCTCAACCAGTTAGTCGCGCAGCCTTGTGTCTGTGTTCCCGCTGTGTTCAGTCTGCGTTCCGGCACTCTACTATGCATTGCGCAGAACTCCTCCCGAAACCGTCACGAGGATCTCGCTCGCGCAGTCCCATATGTAATTTGCAGAGAGTCTGGCGGGCGCCCTTACACAATCAAGCGAACGCAACCTTTACGGAGCCGAGTAGGGCGGCGTGTTTATTCATAACAGATTAGATGGAATCAAAGATCGAGGCACACCTTGCGCTTCAGGTGCGGTTCACAGGGGGGCCGGCCGGCATAGCAAACTCCTGCCTCAACGCGAGGCAGGAGCCCGCCAGCTGCTAGCCTTCTTAATGGTTGTCCGGATGGCTGTGGCGCCAACTCCAATAATGCGTCTGCTGACTACGGTTCAGCGTTGAGTACTCACGATAGTCTTTGTGCTGTTCGCCCAGATACGAGCGGTACGAGCGGTCTTCATTGTCATCCCAGTTGTGATAATCCTTGTGAGACCGATCGTACACTCGCGTCGGTTTTCTCTCGTCTCGGTGGTCGTCCTGCGTCGCGGCGCTCGTCCTGATCGCCACGGGCCCTGTAAGTGCCGCGCTTAGAACAACAAAGCCCAGGTATCGGTATGCTGCCTTCATCTAGTATTCCTCCTCAGCTCAAGAAACCAATTCTGGTTTCTCAGGCTTCACCCAGCATCCTCCCAACCGCCTGCCAAAGATGTCCGATACCGGACACCGTCCTTGTTCAAACAGAAAAACCAATGTTCAATATTGCACAGACGCCCATTTCAAGCGCTTGTAGCATGCCGTCATTAACGGTGAGGGGACTTTGACAGGGACCGGAAAGCAGGGCTGGGCCGAGTTCTTTTCAACCCCCTCACTTAGATTTGAAAGAAAACATACTCGGCGTACCCGGCCTCGTCTTGATCGTCCTCTGGCTGCTTGGATTTTTCGCCTTTCACACGAGTACGGCACTCCTCTACGTTCTGCTGGTTATTGCCCTCGTGCTTGACGTATTCCATTTCTTGCGGGGCAGTGCCAAAACAGCCTGACCCGCGTCCACTGCCTTGGCCGGTCTTCTATTTTGAATCGGGGGCCAACGTCCCAGACCAGCAGGCGCCAGCGACGCCTCCTCAAGCGGGTACCAACCGGGCCCCGGACGGCAATCGGCCGCCGATTTCACGGGACCAGGTGCCTCAGAACCCGGGGGAGTATGGGCAGCAGAATCCTCCACCTTCGAATCGTCCTCCCGCAACGAACGGCCTTAGCGATCAATACGCAGCGCCGCCCGCTCTGCTTACGATCCCCGCGGGAACAGTGCTTGTCATCCGTATGAATGAGCCTCTTTCAAGCGACCGGAACCAGGTTGGCGATCAGTTCACCGGCGTGTTGGAACAGCCGGTCGTGGTGAACGGTTGGGTTGTGGCGCGGCGCCTACAGACGGTGATTGGTCAAGTGAAATCGGTAAAGAAAGCGGGGCGCGTGAAGGGCGTGTCGGAGCTGGGCGTGGAATTGACAGACGTGACGCTCGTGGATGGGCAGCAGGCGCCGATTTTGACGGAACTCTGGAAGGGTTCGGCAGGCACATCCCATGGCGAGGATGCCGCCACGATTGCCGGCGGGACGGCCTTGGGTGCAATTGTTGGGTCCGCTGCGGATTGGGGCCGAGGCGCGGCGATTGGGGCGGGCGCGGGTGCCGTGGCAGGTATAGGAGCGGTTCTCTTAACGCGAGGGCGGCCCACGATTCTCGAACCGGAGTCACAGTTGACGTTTCGGTTGGCGGATCCGGTGAAGGTAGACACGACGCGCAGCCAGCAGGCCTTCTGGCCGGTATCGCAGGAGGACTTTGAAGGCGGGCGAGGCGAGCGGCCAAGGTTGCGTGCGGGTGGTCACTACGGCTATGGACCGGGTCCTTGCGGCTACTACTATCCGTGCTATTTCGCTCCCGGCTATGTGGGCATTTACGGGGCATATGGCTGGTGGGGACCCGGATACTATGGCCGGGGTTTCTATGGCTCGCGCGGCTTCCG
>Ga0207103_10259_pt1 | contig 14559 bp, 11 predicted proteins | sample Alteio_BWMinHeat_81_FD_153546 | JGI IMG/M metagenome (GOLD analysis project Ga0207103, IMG submission 153546) | Enriched cells from forest soil in Barre Woods Harvard Forest LTER site, Petersham, Massachusetts, United States -... | ecosystem: Environmental > Terrestrial > Soil > Temperate forest >...
TAGCTACCGATCAGTTTCTGAAATATGTTTTTAAGAGATTGAGAGATCGTCAGAATAACCTTGACGACCAATCAAGTTTGTAGTTACTGCACTTTCAAAATCTTTATATTCAACAATTCTTTCCTGAGATTCTTTCGGTTCAGTTTTCTTTATCATATTAAATAATAAATTTGCCCGTTAGTACTATTTAAAATTAACTGATGATAAAACGTATTTCAACTTGGTGGATATTCCTGTTTGCTTTTTTTCTTTATACAGAACCCGCATGTTCTCAGGAACCAAGCGTTCTGAAGAAAAATCCAGAATGGAAAATTACACCTGATAAAAAGGAAGTAAAAACAGGTGACGAGGTGGAAATAACTTTTACAAGTGAGATCGAAAAGAACTGGTATATGTATTCCAACGATTTTGATCCGAATCTCGGCCCGATCGCTGCAAGCATCACATTTACAAAACATCCGTCTTTTTCTTTAGTTGGAAAATTAAAATCTGTAGGAGCAAAAAAACATTATGAAGATATCTGGAAGGGGGACGTTTCCATTTTTACAGGCAAAGCTGTTTTCAAACAGAAGATAAAAATTCTTACTGCAAATCCCGTGATAAAGGGTTCGATGGAATTCCAGGAATGCAATACGGTTACTGGTGTGTGTATGCCACCGTTCGATCCCGATTTTGAAGTGAAGGGAATTACCGTGATTGGTTCGCAGTCAACAGTAAACAATCAACAGTCAACAGCTAATGAGAATCAGACTGTGGTCAGTGGACAGTCAGTAATCGGTAAAATAGATTCTGTTTCTAAAACAAAAAGTGACACCTCAACTCACCAACTCATCAATTCGCCAACTCACCAATCTGCATCCGGTATTTCAGGTGGAAATGAAACTTCCCTCTGGGGCTTTATCATTTTTGCATTGCTCGGTGGATTGGTTGCAGTTATTACTCCATGTGTATTTCCAATGCTGCCAATGACGGTAACTTTCTTTACCAAGAAAAGTGAATCACGTTCAGAAGCTTTGAAAAGGGCATTCACATTTGGTTCATCCATCGTGGTAATTTTTACGTTGATCGGAATTGTGTTTGCATTTTTCGGGCTTGGTCCTGATTTTGGTAACTGGCTCAGTACGCATTGGGTTCCAAATGTTTTATTTTTTATCATCTTTATAGTTTTCGCAGCATCATTTCTTGGAATGTTTGAAATTGTTTTACCTAATTCATTTGTAAATAAAATTGACAAACAATCCAATATGCAAAATTTTCTCGGAGTGTTTTTCATGGCATTTACATTGGTATTGGTTTCGTTTTCATGTACAGGACCAATCGTTGGAAGTTTATTGATAGAAGCGGTTGGCGGAAATTTTCTGAAACCTCTTATCGGAATGTTTGCCTTTGGATTTGGATTGGCATTGCCATTCACATTGTTTGCGGTATTTCCAAACTGGTTACAGGGACTACCAAAATCAGGTGGTTGGCTCAATTCTGTGAAAGTGGTTTTAGGTTTTCTTGAACTGGCTTTTGCATTTAAATTTTTGTCTATTCCTGATCAGACATATCATTGGCATCTGCTCGACAGAGAAGTTTACATTGCATTGTGGATCGTAATTTTTTCTTTGCTTGGAATGTATCTTATTGGCAAAATAAAATTTCATCACGACAGCGATATGCCTTTCATTGGTGTGCCACGACTCGGTTTGGCGATAATCACTTTTGCTTTTGTGATCTACTTAATACCGGGAATGTTTGGTGCTCCGCTAAAAGCGTTATCAGGTTATATGCCACCGCAAGAGACTTTGGATTTTGATCTGTTCTCGAACAGACAACAGACTTCAAGTAACAAGCCTCAAACTGATCTTGGTGATGTGAAATACAAAAATCTTTTTCATCTGCCTCACAACCTCGAAGGATTTTTTGATTACAAGCAGGCTCTTGCCTATTCAAAGAAAGTAAACAAACCAATATTTATTGATTTCACAGGACACGGGTGTGTGAATTGCCGTGAAATGGAAGCAAACGTCTGGAGTGATCCTCAGGTTTTAAAAAGATTGCAGAGCGATTTCGTTGTCGTTGCAATTTATGTGGATGATAAAACAGAATTGCCCGAAAATGAATGGTACACTTCAATACATGACGGTAAAGTGAAAAAGAGTATCGGAAAGCAAAATGCCGATCTGCAAATTTCAAAATACAATACTGCTGCGCAACCTTACTACGTGCTTATTGATGGAGATGAGAATGTTCTTGCACAACCAAAAGCATATGATCGTGAAGTGCAGCACTTCGTTGATTTCCTGGAAGCAGGAAAAAAAGCGTTTTACGAAAAACATCCTAAACCAAATTCTTAAATGAGTACACGCGAAATAAAAGATCATTTCAGCGAAGCATATGATATTCTCGGAAAATTTTTATCCGATGAACGGAATTTTAGTAACATAGAAGCTGCAGGAACATTGATGGTGAATGCGTTGAAGAACGGGAAGAAAATTATTTCGTGCGGTAATGGCGGAAGCATGTGCGATGCCATGCATTTTGCTGAAGAACTTACCGGCCGTTACCGCGATGACCGGAAAGCACTTGCTGCTATTTCTATTTCCGATCCATCGCATATTGCCTGCGTTGGAAATGATTACGGCTATGAATTTATTTTTTCGCGATATCTTGAAGCATTGGGAAATGAAGGAGATGTATTGCTTGGAATTTCTACAAGTGGTAACTCAAAAAATATTTTGAATGCTATTGAAGTTGCAAAAAAGAAAGGAATAAAAGTAGTTGGATTAACCGGAAAAGACGGAGGGAAAATGAATGGATTATGCGATATTGAAATTCGCGCACCTCATTCGAAATATGCCGACCGTGCTCAGGAAATCCATATCAAATGCATCCACTCGCTGATCGATTTTATTGAAAGGAATGTGTAACTGTTGAGGTGTAGTCACTTATTTCACCTGACTGATCAAGCAACCTGCAGAGTAGCTTTCCGTTCACCGATCTGTTGTCTCCACATGGCATAATACAATCCTTTTTCGGAAACTAATTGTTCGTGTGTTCCTGTCTCAACTAACTCACCTCTTTCCAAAACATAAATTCTGTCGGCATGCATAATAGTTGAAAGGCGGTGAGCGATCATTACGGTGATATGCTGACCATTATCCGAAACACTTTTTATCGTATTCGAAATTTCTTCCTCGGTAATGGAATCAAGCGATGATGTGGCTTCATCAAATACCATGAGTTTTGGTTTGCGCAGCAATGCACGCGCAATGGAAAGCCGCTGCTTTTCGCCACCCGAAACTTTTATTCCGCCTTCACCAATCACCGTGTTTATTCCATTCTCACTTCGTGCAAGCAGACTTTGACACGATGCACTGTTCAGCACCTTCATAATTTCATCGTCCGTTGCAGATGGATTTACAAACAGTAAATTTTCTTTAATTGAGCCTGAAAATAATTGCGTGTCCTGTGTAACAAAGCCAATCTGATTTCGTAATTCATTGATGTCAATTTCAGAACTGTCGACACCGTTATAATAAATATTTCCCGAGAGCGGTTTGTACAATCCAACAAGCAATTTTACGAGTGTAGTTTTACCGGCACCTGATGGTCCTACAAACGCAATGGTCTCACCTTTTTTTACTTCAAAACTAATATTTTCAATGGCTGCATTTGAAGCTGTTTTATGTTTGAAACCGGTATTATAAAATCGCAGTGACTGAATATCTCCGATCGTTTTTGGATTCACAGGAATAGGTTCTACAGGCAGTTTCATAATGCGATCAAAATTGTTGAGTGATGATTCTGCTTCCCGATAACTCAATATCAGATTCCCGATTTCCTGCAGCGGATTGAAAATAAAAAAGGAATAAAACTGCAGTGTCATCAGCTGGCCAAGCGTTACATTATTTTTAAAAACAAGGTATAGCAAAAAGAACAATAAACTCTGGCGAAGAAAATTTACAAAAGTGCCCTGAACAAAACTGATGCTTCGGATATCTTTTACTTTTTTCAATTCAAGTTTCAGAATTTTCATTGTGGCATCATTCAATCGTATCACTTCCTGACCTGTCAATCCAAGGCTTTTGATGAGTTCGATATTGCGTAAACTTTCAGTAGTTGTCCCGGCAAGAACATTTGTTTCCCTTACTATTTTTTTCTGTACAATTTTAATTTTTTTCGATAAAATATTGGTGATCCATGCAAGTAAAGCTGAAGTACCAAAATAAAACGGAATGATCCAGACATATACATTGAAAGAATACACGATAACAAAAATGATTCCTATAACACTTGTAAAAAAAATGTTAACGAAATTGACGATGAACTTTTCGGAATCAAGCCTTACTTTTTGTAAAATATTCAATGTTTCCCCGCTTCGCTGATCTTCAAATTCCTGGTACTGCAACGCCAGTGAGTGTTTCAGCCCATCGGTATAAATATCCGCACCGGATCTTTGTATTACAAGATTTTGTGTGTAATCCTGAAACGCTTTGGCAACGCGACTCACCATTGCCACACCCATTCCTGCAAGAATGAGTAACATTACTCCGTAAATAAAATCGTTCTCTGTGTAATTATTTGTTTGTCGTGCAAACCGGTCAATGATCTTTCCATAAATGAATGGATCGAGCATCGAGAAAAGTTGATTGATCGTTGCCAAAAAAAAGGTAAGCGCAATGAGGGGCTTGTAACGACTGAGGTAATGGATAAAAATCTTCATGGTTTGTTTTCAAACAACAAAATAAGATGTTTTGTTCATTTTGGAAAAAATAAATTTCCTGAAGAAAAAACTACATGTTCTCCAACGCTTGTTTCAGGTCGGTAATAATATCATCCGAATTTTCAAGTCCTACTGATAAACGGATCAGTTTTTCACTGATGCCCATTTCTTTCTTGTGTTCCGTACTCACGCCTGCATGTGTCATCGTTGCAGGATGTTCGGCAAGTGATTCGGTGCTTCCCAGACTCACGGCAAGTTTTACGAGTTTGAGTGAATTTAATAAACGGAACGCTTCTTTTTCTCCGCCTTTCACATCAAATGAGATCATTGCTCCGGGAGATGAATATTGCATTTTATAAATTTCGTATTCACGCGTTCCTTCTTTGATCATTCCGAGATAATATACGTTCTCAATTTTCGGATGCGAGCTTAAGAATTTAGCAACTTTTTGTGCATTTAAAGCTTGTTGTTCCATGCGTACTTTCAGAGTTTCGAGGCTTCGCATCATCAACCAGCTGTTCCATGGACTTGCCATGTTTCCGAGTTGTGAACGTAACGAACGAACTCTGCCCATCAATTCTTTATTTCCAAGACATGCGCCTGCGATCAGATCGCTGTGACCACCGATATATTTTGTTGCCGAGTACAACGAAAAATCTGCACCATGTTTTAACGGATGCTGCCATAGCGGACCCATATACGTGTTATCACAGGCCAGATAAACCTGTTTTTCTTTAGTACTGAATTCATTTGCAACTTCTTTGCACATCGCAATATCGATCAATGTATTCATAGGGTTGGAAGGCGTTTCAATAAAGATCATCGCAAGCTTATCGGCCATTCCTGTTGCTTTCACAATGTCAATGATCTCCTGTTTGGAATGATTTGGTTTGAATTCGGCAAAATGAATTCCAATTTTTTTCAAATACGTATCGATGAAATGTTCGGTACCACCGTAAAGCGGAAGGCTGTATAAAAGAAGATCACCGGGTTTTAAAAATTCGAGAAGTACGGTTGTGATGGCAGCCATTCCACTTTCAAACACGGCACATTCTTCGGCTCTGTCCCATAATGTTAAGCGGTTTTCGAGGATTTCCATATCCGGATTATTCATTCGGCTGTATATCAATCCCAGCGATTCTCCATCACGTCTTTTACGTTTGCCATTCTGAATTTCAAAGAATGCTTTTCCTTCTTCGGCAGTTCTGAAAACAAATGTGGATGTCTGGAATATCGGTGATTTTATTGATCCCTCCGAGAGTTCGGGTTTGTAGCCATAACTCATCATCAGGCTTTCCGGGTGCATATTTTCTTTCATAAATCTGAAATAATGTAAGGTTCAAATTAAGCACAAATTTCAATAGACGAAGATGATATTAATCAGAATGGTTATTTCCTGAATTTGTCATACACCACGTCAAATAATTGTTTATGCAATGCAGCAGATGAAGCTATAATTTCTCTTCCGAAAATATAATCATCGCCACCGGAAAAATCGCTCAACTTTCCACCGGCTTGCTGCACAATAAAAATTCCTCCCGCCACATCCCATGAGCTTAAACCAAATTCAAAAAACCCGTCAAACCGCCCGCAGGCAACGTATGCAAGGTCAACAGCTGCACTTCCCATTCTTCGCATTCCGCGTGTGCCCTTCATCAATACATGCAATGTTTCGAGGTATTTTTGCATGATATCAAAATCGTAATATGGAAATCCGGTTGCCAGCAACGACATTGATAATTCTGCGTTTTGCTTCACATGAATTTCTTTTCCGTTCAAATAAGCTTTGCTGTTTTCCCATGCATAAAAAAGTTCATCACGGTTTATTTCATATACAATTCCCATCATCGGTTTCTTGTTTTTCAGCAATCCGATACTGATACTGTATACAGGGATCTGATGAATGAAATTTGTGGTTCCGTCCAATGGATCAATTACCCACAACCATTCTTTTTCTTCGCTGACGACAGTTTGCTCTTCGGTGATAAAACCGGCATCCGGAAATATTTTTTTCAATCCCGCAACCAATTTTTCTTCGGCAGTTTTATCGACATACGAAACCAATTGATTGAAACTTTTTTCTTCAACAACCGATTGGTCAAAGGTTTTTGATTCGTTGCGAATGAATATGCCAACCTGTTTCACAAGTTCACAAACTTCGATGCAAATTTTTCCTGAATTCATATTATTCCTCCTCTTTACTCAGCACATTTTTATGATACCCCCGCCACTTTTCAAGTACTGCCTGCATGTCATTTGGTAATTCAGTTTCAAAATAAATTTCTTTTTTTGTTTTGGGGTGAATGAATCCAAGCGATCTGGCGTGAAGTGCCTGGCGCTGGCAAATGTCGAAGCAGTTATCAATAAATTGTTTGTATTTACTGAACGTTGTTCCTTTCACAACACGGTCGCCACCGTACGTTTCATCACCAAATATCGGATGACCAATATCTTTCATATGCACTCGTATCTGATGCGTACGACCTGTTTCCAGACGGCATTCAATTAATGTTACGTAATGCAGGCGCTCCAGAACTTTGTAATGAGTAACACTCCATTTTCCTTTCTCTTCGTCTTCGTACATTTTAAAAACCCTGCGGTCGTAATTACTTCGTCCAATAAAGCCGGTTACTGTTCCTTCATTTTCTTCAAAATCGCCCCACACCAAAGCAAGGTATGAACGTTTGATGCTGTGATCAAAAAATTGTTTTGCTAAAAATGTCATTGCAAATTCATTCTTCGCGATCACTAAAAGTCCTGAAGTGTTTTTATCAATGCGATGCACCAAACCGGGTCGGATATTATTTTCCGTGGCAAAAGGAAGATCTTTAAAATGATAAGCCAGCGCATTTACCAATGTTCCTGAAACATTATTGTATCCCGGATGCACAACCATTCCCGCCACTTTATTTACGATCAGTACATCATCATCTTCATACACAATATTGAGCGGAATATTTTCAGGAACAATCGTGGTATCCTTTGGAGGATGCGGGAATACCACCGAAATGTTATCTCCGGGTTTTATTTTGTAACTCGCTTTGGTAGGCTTTTCATTTACCAATACACTCTCAGCATCAATTGCATTTTGGATCTTACTTCGTGATGCATTTTGAATGGTGTTCGATAAATATTTATCGATACGTACGGGTTTTGTTCCGCCCGTAATTTCAAACCGGAAATGTTCAAAAAGTTCCTGTTCCTCCTGTGATTCTGTATCGTCTAATTCTTCGTCAATCATAAATTTAATCGCCCTGTGCACCGAAGCACTTTTGCGCAGGTGCAAAAGAACGCAAAGTTTTTAAATAGTTTGAGTATTGTTGTTTGAAGTTAGTTAGCGGGAAAGGATAAAATGGAGATTGAATGCAGTTCAATTGAATTATAGCTACCTCACAAAAACTTTTTTTACTTCCGTTAATTGTTTGGATTCATCTTCGATGCGTAAAAAATAAATTCCTGATGAAAGAGAATTTATGTTTACAGTTGTTGAATTAGTTCCTGATCGCAACGAATATGTATTGCTCCAAACCTTTTTACCAATTGTATTTACGAGTGTGAAAGTAACAGTTGAATTTTGCGTGAGTGTATTTTCAATTACAAAATTTCCGGTGTTTGGATTTGGATAAATTGCTGAAGAGATATTATTTTCTATTTCCGGAAATCCGACAGAACCTGCAGATAATTTAACAACCCAGCAATCGTACCCTCCATGATTTCCTGAAACATTGCTGTCGTTTGAATTAGTAGTTCCTGCAACAATGTAACCACCATCCGAGGTCTGCCGTATGCAATAAGCTTCATCACTTCCTGATCCGCCTAAACATTTTTGCCATTGGATGCCTCCTGTTGTATTTAACTTCACTATCCAAGAGTCGTAGTCCCCATGGTTTCCTGAAACATTACTGTCATTTGAATTTGTAGTTCCTGAAACAATGTAGCCGCTATCTCTTGTTTGTTGGATTGCAAACGCATCGTCATCTCCAGAGCCACCCAAACATTTTTGCCACTGAATACTTCCAATGGAATTGAGCTTTACCACCCAGCAATCAAATTGTCCGCCATTATTTCCTGAAACATTGCTGTCATTTGAATTTGTATTACCAACAACAATATAACCATCATCAAATGTTTGTTGAACAGATCCAACCTGATCAACCATGGATCCTCCCAGGCATTTTTGCCATTGAATATTTCCCGCAGAATTTAATTTTACTGCCCAGAAATCCCAGCTTCCGTGATTTCCGGAAACATTGCTGTCGTTTGAAAATGTATGTCCGAGAACAATATATCCGCCATCTTTGGTTTGCTCCACCGAACGCGCAAAATCAACATTTGAACCACCCAAACATTTTTGCCATTGCATGTTTCCAACTGAATCAATCTTCACGATCCAGTAATCATAAATACCATGATTCCCTGAAACATTACTGTCGTTTGATGCAGTAAAGGCCGCCAGAATATAGCCGCCATCTGTTGTCGGATAAACAGAACTTCCATAATCTTCGGCAGAACCACCGTAACATTTTTGCCACTGAATGGTACCGTTTGCATTTAGTTTCACTACCCAAACGTCATACGCACCATGATTACCGGAAACGTTGCTGTCATTCGAAGATGTTTCTCCGGTAGCGATATATCCACCGTCAAAAGTTTGCTTAACCGACCATGCCTGATCAGATCCGGAGCCACCTAAACATTTTTGCCATTGAATATTTCCCGAAGAATTTAATTTTACAATCCACCAGTCGGGATTATAAAACGGAGATGCCCCTCCAATATTAAATCCATGGACGTCTCCGTCATTTGAGATTGTTCTGCCTGCTGCAATATAACCGCCATCAGCAGTTTGTTGTATGGAATAAAAAGTTTCATTCAACGATCCCCCAAAACATTTTTGCCATTGAATTTCAGGAACAGCTTGCGAAAATAATTTTGTGCTGAAGAATAAAATCAGCATGAATAAAATGAAAATTTCTTTTTTCATTCATGGGTTATTTATTCAAAGTTAATTTTAATTTATGGTTGATGAATTAAAATGATCCGATGCCAATTCGTGATACTCAATTCTCAACTCTCAATTCATAAAGCACCGGCTTGCTTGGGCTGGCATCACTCTCAATTGGTGCAATTTGAAGATTGAGCAAATAGATTCCATCTATAATTTTATCGTCTGCAAAGATCATTTCCGTTATTGTTGCATCTATTCGCGGTTGTGCAGGATAATTCCAGAACGCACGATGAGCAGAAAGTTTTCCATCATCCGATTCGGGATCAACAGATGGAACATCAACAAGTAAATGTTTGATATTTTTTTTACATAAATAGCTGCACAATTCAGGTTCGAGATACACAGGATTGTTTCCCGAATATTTTTTTTGAAGTTTTTCTATTGTGTTCGGAAGTGTCCGAATAACAAGTGATTCAATGGATTCATCAAATAACTTTTCCACTGATTTTCTTGTAATCTTATTATTTTCCGGTTCAACAGAGATCAATTGAGCGATTGAAAAAAAGTGTTGAAGTGTTTGATTGATAGTAATTTTTTCTTTTGAAATATGCCCCACACATTCGGTATGTGTTCCGTTTCCATGTGGATTGATAAAAAGATTTTCACAATTCACACTTCCGCCTTGCTCAACCGAACCAATAAAATTTCCATATCTGAATGGTTCGAACAATGGATCCTGAATTCCAAATGCATTTGGATTGATTGCTCCGGAATGCAATGGAACCGATATGTCCAACGGTTTGGAAAGATCGGCAGAAATTTTTTTTCCATTGAGGTCAATATTTATTTGCATCCTTCGTTTTGATTAATAATTTACGAATATCAGTATATTTGACCAAATGAGGTTGTACGAACAAAAAAATTGGTGGAAACGTTTTTTACTGCTCTCGGCACTTGCTATTGGCGGCTTTTCGCTGTGGTATACACACGGGCTGGTAAAAAAACTTGAGCATGAAGAAGAGAAGAAAGTGTTGCTTTGGGCGAATGCCACAAAAGCATTGTTGAAATCGGAAGGAGATTTTAATTTTTTACTCGATATAATAAAAGATAACGAAACAATTCCTGTTATTTTAGTTGATGATCAGGGAAAATTTGTTTCCAACAGAAACCTTGATTCAGTGAGATCCGAAAATAAAAAATATTTATCGGAACAATTAGAGATCATGAAGGAGCAACATGAGCCAATCAAAATTTTATATGACGAAAAAAATAACCGCTACAATTATTTATATTATAAAAATTCGACTATTCTCACTCAGCTGAAACAGTATCCGTATTATCAGTTAAGCATCATCGCTGTATTTATATTAGTATCCTATTTTGCGTTCAGTTCCTCACGCAAAGCCGAGCAAAATCAGGTTTGGGTTGGCATGAGCAAAGAAACAGCGCACCAGCTAGGAACACCCATTTCGTCATTGAATGCATGGATAAATTTAATTCGTGAATCGGATAAAGCGGAACAGAATGAATATTTAAATGAGTTGGAAAATGATGTTAAACGTCTTGAACTGATTACCGAGCGGTTCTCAAAAATTGGTTCAGCGCCCGAACTGAAATCCGAACCGGTAGAAAAAGTACTTCGCGATGCGATCCATTATTTAAGCTCCCGTACATCCGAAAAAGTTGTATTCAATTTAGTAAATGAAAATCCAGATACCACTGCATTGATCAATATTTCCTTATTCGATTGGGTGGTTGAAAATATTTGTAAAAATGCAATTGATGCAATGACAGGTGAGGGGAAGATAACAATGAAAATTTCTACAGAAGCCGAGCGTGTTCTTATAGATATTTCAGATACAGGAAAAGGAATTGCATCTTCAAAATTCAAAACGGTTTTTAAACCGGGATTCACAACAAAAAAACGGGGATGGGGTTTAGGACTTTCACTCGCAAAACGAATCATTGAAGAATACCACAGAGGAAAAATTTTCGTAAAAGAATCTTCAGAAAAAGGAACAACTTTCCGGATTGTGTTGAATGCATAGTGAATTGAAAAGTAAGAATGAAAATTAATATTAAGAAGTCATTTTCAATTTTCCATTCTCAACTTTCAATTATTCCTTCCAGTCAGCAATAAACAAATTAGTATCGTGAGTTCCGCCATTGTTGCGGTTTGAAGAGAAGACCAATTTTTTTCCGTCAGGTGAGAACATCGGAAATGCATTGAAATTACTTTCGGTTGTTATCTGCTCTAATCCGCTTCCGTCTTCATTGATCATCCATAATTGAAAATCATATCCTTTTTGTGAATGATGATTTGAGGAGAAAATAATTTTTTTGCCGGATGGATGATAAAATGGTGCCCAGTTCGCTTTGCCGAGATGAGTGATCTGTTTCATATTGCTGCCATCAACATTCATTGTAAAAAGTTCCATGTTGACAGGAGCTACTAATCCCTGAGCTAATAATTCTTTGTATTCAACGGTATCTTTTCCTTGCGGACGTGATGCACGGAAAACAAGTTTTGTTCCGTCAGGTGAAAAAAATGCACCACCGTCATACCCGAGATCGTGTGTAAGTTGTTTTACATTTTTTCCGTCAATATCCATGATATACAGATCAAGATCACCATTGCGTGTTGAAGTGAAAACGATCTTATCACCTTTGGGAGAAACAGTTGCTTCGGCATCATAGCCAGGAGAATTCACGAGCTGCTTCAGCAATTTTCCGTGTTCATCGCTGATATAAATATCAAATGATGAATAAATCGGCCACAAATATTTTCCTGTATTTTTTGGAGGCTCAACCGGACATTCTTTTCCGTTTTTAAAAGTTGAAGCGTACAATATTTTTTTATCACCCGGCAAATAAAAAGCACATGTTGTTCGTCCTTCACCATTGCTTACAGGCATAGGCTGATAAATTTTATTGTCTTCGGCTTCATCAATTACCATGTAATAGATCTGATCGCACTTTAATCCGAATCCGGGATTATTTGTTTGAAAGGATAATTTTTTTCCGTCAAAGCTGAAATAGGCTTCGGCATTATCTCCACCGAAAGTCAGCTGTTTCATATTTACTAAATGAGATTCATTGGCTGACGAAGAAACGGATGCTTGCTGTTCGTCATTTGAAGCAAGTATAGGTGCTGCTTTTTCAGCTGACTGGGCATAAATAAAATTAACAATAAATAAGCTTAAATATAAAAATACTCTTTTCATAAAAATGGAAATAATTGCCCAATATAAAAATGGCTTTCAAATACTTATAATCAAACTATTTACATTTTTGCAAAATGATGAAAGTGTGCAGAATAGCATTTCCACAAAAAAGGCAGTGAATTTCACCGCCTTTTGTCGGAATTAAAATCCGAATTAGTTTTTGATCAATTTAATGATTGAATTTTCTCCATTCATTTTTACCGAAAGAAAATAAATCCCGGTTTCAATTTTATCAAGTTCATTTACTATTATGGTTTGATTTCCTTTTTGAATCGGAACGGTTTTTTCAAAAACGGATCTTCCTGAAATATCCAAAACGGAAAATTTAGCAGTACCGTTTTCTGATGCATTAAATGTCAATGACAATTCGCTTGTAAATGGATTTGGATAAGAGATGATATGACTTATTTTTTTACCGCTGAAATCTACACTCACAATATCTGAAGGAGTTTTTCTTCCGTCAAAATCCACCTGAACAAGCCTGTAATAAGCTATTCCGTAATTTGAAATTTGCTCTGCATTTGCATCTGTATACCGATAAGAGATCAGACGATTTGAATTTCCGTTACCGTTAATTTTTGCAATTTCACTAAAATCATTTCCATTCATTGAACGCTCGATACTAAAATAATTATTATTTATTTCTGATGATGTGGTCCATTTCAGAATTGCATCTGAATTATTTTTTGATCCGCTAAATGATAACATTTTTACCGGTAACGGAGATGTTGTCACCTCATCAGCTCCCATATAATGCCATGTAGCAAAACGTGTTTGGTTATCAATATCGGTTGTGATTCCACCCGTTGGAGAACAACCTAACGTCACATTCCCGACTGATGTTCCTGTTAGGTGAAGATCACTGTTCGAATTGAAGAAAGCCTGAGTATTGACGGAATTCACATCTTTTCCTAAGGCCGTACGCAATAATGCAAGTGTTGATTGACTTGAAGAATTTGCATAAGCAAGAATTCCCTGTGTTCCGCCAACAAAATAATTATTGTAATTCAGGTTTAAAAAAGATGAAGCATCCGTATTAAATGCATACGAAACGGCAGAAGTTGCCAAAGAATTAGTATTTACAAAGGAATTTGAGAAAATATTATTTCGAATATCCAGATTACCTGCAGTACTGCCAATATATATAGCAGAACCTATTGTTGCACCGCTATACCCATTATAGCTTCCGGTTATGTTCACCGTGTTGTAATAAATGGAGTATCCGCTTCCGCTTTCGATCTTTATACCGGCAACAGCATCCGTACTGCTCGCAGGAAACCATCCATCGGCCCATAATCTGCTTATCATATTGTTTGAAACTGAAATATTAGATGCACTCTGGAAATGGAACCCCATCACACCATATCCACCTGTTCCACTATAGAACATGGAATCAATAATATTTTTCGTAAATGAAGATGACGAAATCCCTGATGCGCCAAATACTGCTTTTTGATCAGTGTTTGAAGAGATAATATTCTGAATCGTATTTTGTGTGAAATTAACATTCGAAGCATTTGCGATCATTGCTCCTCCCCAGGTGAGGTAATCGGAAGCAGTAGTTGAACCGAAGAGATTATTACTGATTAAAATATTTGTTGCTTTATTGGTGGAAGTACCCGAAATCCCTAAGCCTATTTTTGCTTTACAGATTTGATTATTTATTAAGCTGATATTTG
>Ga0207103_10250_pt1 | contig 14486 bp, 19 predicted proteins | sample Alteio_BWMinHeat_81_FD_153546 | JGI IMG/M metagenome (GOLD analysis project Ga0207103, IMG submission 153546) | Enriched cells from forest soil in Barre Woods Harvard Forest LTER site, Petersham, Massachusetts, United States -... | ecosystem: Environmental > Terrestrial > Soil > Temperate forest >...
GGGGCTCTGGGTTTTTCCGGAGAACGCGACTTGGCCAGTCCGAAGCTTTCTACAACAAAATGGAAAGCGCTCGACCAGGAACTGCGGGAGGCGATCACAAAAGAAGTGCACTTGAATATCCTTCCGAAACTGCACGCCAGATTCGAAAGAGTTCTAGGAAAGCAAACATGGACAGGAAGCCGTGCTCTCTTCACAGATCGAGGGCACGCAGTCGTCGTTTTCTGACCTCATGCTATTCGAAAGCGCCGAGGCCCCCAGCGTCCCACTGGAAGACGTTCAGGAAGTTTCGAATTATGTGGCCGCGATGAATCACGGGCTCCGTCGGCTCCGCGAGGATTTTCCGCTCTCTTTGCGGTTGATACGAGAAATTCACAAGATTCTGTTGTCCAAGGGACGTGGAAGTCAGAAGCGTCCGGGTGAATTCCGCGAAACCCAAAATTGGATCGGAGGCACGCGGCCCGGCAACGCAGCATTTGTCCCACCACCACCTGAGAAAATGATGGAATGCCTGGGCGCGTTCGAAAAGTTTCTGCATCGCGAGCACGAAGAACTTCCGATTCTGGTCAAAGCCGCACTCGTACATGTGCAATTCGAAACCATCCATCCGTTTCTCGACGGAAATGGGAGATTGGGCCGATTGCTGATTACATTCTTGCTGTGCGTCGCTGGCGCGATCCGTGAGCCAATTCTCTACCTCAGCCTATATTTCAAGACGAATAGGCAGAAATACTATGAACTGGTTGACCGTGTCCGCAGCCACGGAGATTGGGAGACTTGGCTCGAATTTTTTCTGACAGGTGTGAAAGAAACCGCTCAGCAGGCAGCCGATACATCGAAGGAGATACTCTCACTCATCGAAGAAGACCGCCGGAAGATCGAGGAGCTTGGCCGCCCCGCTGCATCCGTTTTGCGCGTTCACCAGCACCTTCAGCGCAAACCGATCATTACGATCCCGGCGACAGCCGAGCAGCTGCCCCTCTCTGCGCCCACTGTGGCGAAGGCTTTACAGCACATGGTGAAGCTCGGCATGGTTCGTGAGACTACCGGCAAACAGCGCCATCGCCTCTTCACGTATCATCGCTACCTGGAGATTCTCAATCGAGGCACCGAACTGCGAACAGCAGGCCGTTGACGCCTCTCTCGTAGGTCAGCGCTGCGAAATATGGTCAACCGACACCACGACTGTGACGAGCTATGACAGCCGCTGTGACCGAGGCCCAGTTACAATCAATTGCGGTCGGAAAATGAGCGCGGCTTTCGAAAGATACATCGGGATCGACTATTCCGGGGCAGAAACCTGCGAGTCCAGCCTCAAGGGCCTGCGTGTCTATGCGGCGGACGATTCGAACGATCCGCGCGCACCGCCTCCCAGCTTTCGCAAAAACTGGACGCGCAAAAGAATTGCCCACTGGCTCGTCGAACGCCTCAGCGAGCCATCCGTCACGTTGGTGGGTATTGACCACGGCTTTTCGTTCCCGGTGAAATATTTCGAGAAGTACAAACTGCTCCGCGAATGGCAATCCTTCCTAACACATTGAGTTTGCGTAGCAACGCAGGATTCGGAGAGCGCGCAGTGTGTTCCAACTGCTTTGTTCGGAACACAGTCGGTCTCCATAGCATCGACTGTCCAAGACATTACCTTGCGAAAAGAAACCAAAACTGGCGCAGAGGCGTTTTACTGAGGTGGCGCGCCGAACTTTGCCAGAGCGGCTTCGCACAATTGCAATTTCGTCTCGACTCTTGCCGGATCACCGGCGTCGAAGCCGTTGGGGCCATCACGGACAGGATTCTTGATGCGGTTCCAAGCGCCAAGGCTCTTGACGTACCAGGAGCGGGCTTGGGACCAGAGCTCGGTGGACACAGCGCCTTGTGGGTGATGGGTGGCTTCGCGAAGCTGCAGGTCACCGAGGCCGGAATAGGCGTCGGCGGCGGTGTACAGGGCGGCGAGATCAGGCTCCTGGGCGGAAAGAAGCGGTTCGCCGGCGGCCAGCGCTTGGTGGAAGTATTCCGCGGCAAGTTTTGTGTTGCCGATGCGTGCCGCTGCTTCACCCATCTTCTCGCGGCAAGCGACGGCCTGGAGCGAAGGTCCGACTGACGGGTCCGTCCCGTGCAAGGATTCGAAGACGGAGCGAGCCTCGTCGAACTCCTTGAGAGCGTCATCAGGTTTGTCCAGCCGGAGAAAAATCGACGCGCCTGCAACCAGGATGGCTGTGAAAGTGCCGCGTTGCCGCCTGTTCTCCGGAGCGGAGGCCACCACGCCGCGCATGAGGTCGAGGCTTTTCTGCGTGAAATCCAAGCTCTGAACTTTATTGCCGGTCTTGGCGGATTCCGAGGCGGTATTGATATAGGCGATTGCCAGACCTTGTTGCACAAGAGCATTCTTGGGGTCGACACGAATCAAATCCTGATAAATCTCGAGACCTTTCAAATGGTTCTCCAGCGAACGCGGGTGATCTCCTGCGTGTTCGTATAAAGACGCGATTTGGTTGTAGGCGATGGCGACTCCGCGAGCGTAGCGAATCTCGGTGGAGCGTTGATGCAACTTCTGCTCAATTGCGAGTTCTTTGCGGTAGTAGTCAAGGGCAGCGCTTTTGTCCGAGTCCTGCAAGGAGCCAGCAACGTGGGCGAGGTCGATCGCATAACCGTCCAGGGAAGGAAGGTCGTCGGGCTTGAGGCGAAGCATTTGTTCGTCCGATGCCAGGGCCTTGCGGTAGTATTCCATCGCTTTCGCGCGGTCGCTCGGGCCCCCGGCGTATTGGGGCTGGAAGACATCTCCTGCGACTTCGTAATCGAATCCAAGTTCGTGGAGGATTTCCCAGTCGTTGGCATGGGAGCTATTCAGGGCCTCGGAGATTCCGGCGGCTTGGGTGATATTCTCGACGGCATGGCAGTGGTCGCCTGTGGCCCATTGCTGCGTGGCAACGAGGCGATGGGCCTGCGCGAGGGACAAACGGTCTTTCCAATCGCTGGACCTTGCAGCAATTTTCTGTCGGATGTTCAGGGCTTTCTGATAGCTGAGCAAACTCCCTTTGGTGTCGCCGAGATTGTTCTGCAGATAGTGACCTTGCACGAGTCCAAGCCGCTCATAGGCATTCGCCAACTCCCGCTGCAAACCAAGGTCGCCGCTGGACTCGCGCGACAGGCTGTCGAGATATTGAAGAGCGCGGTCGACGATTATTTTTCTGGCCGGAGTGGAACCGGGCAGGTCTTTGATTGAGTCGTGGACGTCGAAGATCAGCGAATTAGCTAGGCTGCGGACATCGTTGAACCGCCGCTGAGCAATACGGGCTTCGCGGAGAGTGATCAACAACGCCGCGATTAGCGTAAAAGCAACTGCCACGGTAGCTGCAACACTTGCTTTGTGGCGCATCACGAATTTCGAGGCCCGGTAGCCGGGTGTGTCTTTGCGGGCGATGACCGGCAAATGCTCGAGATAGCGGCGAACATCCTCCGAGAATTGCTCAACCGTTGCATATCGCCTCTCGGGTTCTTTTCTCAACGCCTTGAGCACAATGTTGTCCAAATCTCCCCTTAGGACGCGGCGGAGCTTCTCACGTTTTGGGTCCCGGCCTTTTTGCTCCCCCACCCTGACAGAGGAGACGACTTTGTAGGAGTCCTTGCTTTTTTCGAGGCGCGTCACAGCGGTACTGGGGTTTTCCGGGTCCGTGTCGCAAATCGCTTTGATGATCTCGTGCGGGGCAGTGCTGGAAACGTGATAGGGGCGCCGACCAGTAAGAAGCAAGTAGAGAATCACGCCCAGCGAATACACGTCACTTGCAGTTGTAACAGGGTTGCCCCGAACCTGCTCCGGGCTTGCGAAATCCAGCGTCATAATGCGCATGACCGTGAGTGTGCGATCCCCTTCAGTCCCTTCCTCCTTGGAGTCCAGAATTTTGGCGATACCGAAATCGAGCAGCTTGGGAACCCCATCTTCGGTGACAAGGATATTTCCAGGCTTCAAGTCGCGGTGCACTACGAGGTTTTGGTGTGCGTACTGTACGGCCGAACAAACGGTTCGAAAGAGCTTCAATCGGTCAGCGATCGAAAGGCCATGGTGGGCGCAGAATTCATCGATCGGCACACCTGCAACAAATTCCAACACCACGTAGGGCAGTCCCTCTTCCGCGACTCCGCCATCCAACAGCCGAGCGATATTGGGATGCTCCAGGCCTGCGAGAATTTGGCGTTCATTTTTGAATCGCACGACGAAAAAATCGGTGCTTAGGCCGCTCCGAATGAGCTTGATGGCCACTTGCTTGTCGTACAACCCATCGGCACGCTTGGCACGGTACACCGCACCCATGCCGCCTTCGCCGATCTGCTCCAGTAACTCGTAGGGGCCGAGGCGGCGCCCAATAAACTTCAGTGACGCAACTGCGACCGTGAGGTCTGCCGCTTCAACTGCCGCCGGTGATTCGAGAAAAGCACCATCGTCGTCGTACGATTGCAACAACGATTCGACTTCGGTACGCATGGAAGGCTGGCCCGCACATGCCGAATCCAAATAGTCCCGGCGCGCCGTGACTTCCAGCTCAAGCGCCGTCTCGAGGATTCCTTTGATCTTGTGCCATTCTTCCGGGGTCATTGCGTGTTACTTCTTCCCACTGCGCGCTTTAGCCAGGCCCGCGCAGTGGCCCATTCTCGTTTCACGGTGGTAGGCGAGACGCCGACAATCTCTGCAGTCTCGTCAATCGACAAACCACCAAAAAATCGCAGCTCTACGATCCAGCTTTGTTGCGGATCCAGTTTGGCGAGCTCGTTGAGCGCGTCATCCAAAGCGACAAGGTCCATGTTTTGCGGCTTCTGAGCGCCCATTGCGTCGTTGATTTCCAACTTGAAACCGCCGCCCCGTTTGGCGGCGCGGCGTCCGCGCGCGTGATCGACCAAAATCTGTCGCATCAACCGCGACGCCACCGCCAGAAAGTGAGCACGGTTCGCAATTTCAGCGGGCCTCTGCTTCATGAGCCGGAGATACGCCTCGTGAACCAGGGCGGTACTTTGGAGAGTATGGTCTGGGCGTTCCTGTTGTAGATGATGCTGAGCGATACGACGCAGCTCTTGATAAACCAGGGGAATGAGGGCCTGTAGCGCTTCTTGATCACCGGCGCGCCATTTCATCAGGAGGGCGCTGACAGGCTGCGAAGGAGGTTCGGACACTTGCACACCCTTGGATCGAGCCAAAACCTGAATCTTGCCCGCAAAACTAATGGAATGCATATCCGAAGTCAATCGAGAGCGCGCATGGAAAGGGGGCGAAGCGCTCGTCGAATACAACGCGGATGGAAGAGCCATCATATCGGTTACGGCTACGGCATGCTTGTGCTTAAGCCCAGCGGAGCAAATCGGAAGTGATTCCCTTGGGTTGCTCATGAATGGCAAACGGTCTCACACACGGAGTCCGTTGAGGCGTCTCCCCTCTCAGTGACAACAGCGATATCCGCTCGGAAATTGGCCCACAGTTACCCCAGGCAATCAGAACGAGCGCCGCAGGTTGAGAGCCTTCATGGCGCATTCGAACATTTCTTGACCGTCCTCAAATTTGACTGGTCCACTTTGGTCTCCTTTTACGCTTATAGGTGAGAACAAGATGCCGATCGCCCTCGGCGCGCTCAACCCAGGACGCTAACGAAGAGGCTTGCTTATGACTCAGCCACTCAGATTCCCTTGCTATACACTTTTTTCCGTGGCGCTTCTGCTGGTGCCCGTCAGAGTGCTTTTCGGGGTTTGTCGGCGGGGCAAGCTCTGCTTGTATTATCCAAGCCAACCCCTTGCAAACGGGTGCCGCGGCTGCAGAATTCTTTAGAAAAAGTGAAAAATAGAGAAGGCCCATGAGGCGCACGCCTCCTTGTGCTTGAGGCGAGAAAGTGCAATGCCGGATTGCCCTTGTAGTTGACCAAGCCACAGTAAAAGATGTAGTATAGCTAGATAATCTAGCTAAGGAGAGAATCAATGGAATGGCGACTCGCAGATGCCAAAAACCGCTTCAGTGAACTCGTGACCCGCGCTCTGGCTGAAGGGCCGCAACGGGTCCGCCGTCACGATGACGCCGTTGTGGTCGTGGCGGAACGCGACTACGAGAAGCTCACGGGCAAGCGGCCCGGATTCAAGGAATTTCTTATGGGCGAAGGGCCAAGTTTCGAAGGACTAGATTTTGCTCGCGATGACGCACCAATGCGAGACGTAAAACTGTGAGAGTTCTTCTCGATACCTGCGTGCTCTCCGAATTGCGACACCCCAAAGGGCATCCTAGCGTCCGCCGTGCGGTGGAAGCTCTCGAAAACGACAGTTTGTTTGTCAGTGTCGTATCCATCGGAGAAATCGCCAAAGGAATTGCTCTTCTCGAGGAAAGCAAGAACAAACGTGAACTCCAGGCATGGTTGCAGGCCCTCGAACGCTATTACGCCGACCGAGTCCTTCCCGTCGATCTCGAAACCGGCCACACCTGGGGAGAACTCACAGCCGCCGCGCAGAGAGCGGGTAAGATCGTTCCCGCAAGCGACGGTCTCATTGCAGCTTCGGCGCGACGCCACGGCCTGCACGTCATGACCCGGAACACCGAACACTTCGCGCCTACGGGTGTGTTGCTGCTCAATCCTTGGACAAACCACAAACCATAGGTACGAAGAAGGAACTGCCCCTCGGTGGTTCGCATCCATGTCCCGCTCTCCTTTGGAAGACCGAGAATGTCGGACGATATCTGTCGCGATCGAAGAAGAACTCCTGACACCGAAACTATGTTACAAACACTACGTCAGTAACAGTCCGCTCAGGCTAGTCGACCGGCGAGGATTAGTCCAATGCTTGCCTTCGTTTGTCGGCGCACCGGCCTGCAATTACCCGGGTACTGACGGAGGCGCTGGGGATGGAGGTATGTTCGGCTATCCCGATTTGAGCAGCGCTGATAATTGCTCTTGCGGCTACACAATATTCGACGCCATCCGCGGCGCACCCGGCACCTACGTTCAATTCGGAATGCATGGCCAGCTTGGCTTCGGCTTCTCGTCGGACCTCTGGTCCACGACACAAAACTTCTTGGACGCGAATCCCTACCTCGCTGGAAGCTCCGCGTTGCAGGTCGTAGTTGAAAACTTTGGTGTCGACCAGGTTACTTCCGGGCTCGTGCCCGAATACGTCGCTGTCATCCAGGAACGCGCTCGGACAGTAGGGGCCATGCCGGGCCCATTCGCACAGGACTTGGCTGTCCAATACGATGAAGACATTTCTTCCGGCATGGGCCCCACGCGTGCATCATTTAGTGCACTCAGATACGAAATCGGCGTAATGCAGCAATACGCCGCATCGGGCGACCCACAAGCTCAAAGTTGGCTTAACATCTGGGGAACGTACCAGTGGGACCTGAACGGGTGGCAGAATCGATGGAGCTTTGCGTTCGCGCAATGACCTTAGGGTCGAGAAGCGATCGCGGATGGCATTTGGCACGCTACGCCGAAGCGATTGTCGCGCTAATCATCGCATTCTCGCTCACTGCACCGGCACGGCCGCCGTCGACTCACCACTCCGGTCGTGTGCTACTAATGGGCGGTTACATTATTATTTTTGACGACATGCGAGTGCTGTTTAATGCCGGAATGACTGCAGGTAATTTCTTCGACGAACTCGAGCGGCGCAAGACCAGAGCAGGCGAACAGTTCTTCATTGGTTCCCGGCCAATTAGTTTCTACCCCGATTCGGTGAGAGTTGACCTTTTTGGAGGTGTATGGAAATCGGGTGAGACTCCACTAGACAAACGCTACCCTGGCACTGCTGCGGCTCTTATGGATTCCCTGCAGATCAGGGCTGAATGGAAAACGGGACTTAGTACCAGACCCGTTTCCAAACTAAGCGTGAGACGCCTCAAGCAAGACGAAACGGCGCCGATCATTCTCTGGAGATACCAACTCGACATCTCCGATGAACGGGTGCCACTGACCGACCACCTGATTGTGAATGTCTATGGGCCGGACAATGGTTTTGTCGCACGATTTTCTGCAGCCCCATGAATCTCCAATCCTGGGCGGGTGGGCGACCCTTAGCGTTTCATAGATGACTCTTGAAATTTGTGAATTGATCTATTCCTCATCCAAATGGTCACGCGCGGGCCGGCTAAGCCGAAGCTATCGGAGCACTGCCGGTATCCTCGGCTCGCAACTGCCCGAAATGTTATCACCGTAAGAGTCAGAAATCGGAGAAGAAGTGCGCAAGGGAATGCGCGAGAAGGCCGAGCAAGGCATCTATCCGAGCCGGCCACCTTTGGGCTACCGAAACAACAAGCTCGAACGCACGATTGAAATCGATGCTGAGCGCGCGCCAATCGCGCAGCGCATGTTCGCACTTTACGCTTCGGGCCAGCACTCGCTCAACGGCGTGCGGAAGATTTTCTGAATGGTTGAAAAGCCGATCTAGCATCGACAAGCTCTCCGGCCAGGACCCCAAAAGCCTTTTCGCGCTCCAAGCTGTTCGGTAGTTCATGAACTGTGACACGGACGACCAGGTCCCCCACCGACAGCAGTCACAAAAGAGCCGGTTTAATCCGCTGGCCCAACACCAGAGGGTCTAGTGGATCTCACCGTGGACGATGCCCTTTACCTTGAACAGCTTGCGAGACCTATATCTGAACACCAATCCAGTGCTGTAGCTCTAGTCGATTTTGTGACGGCAGAAGCCCCAAGGTTCAACATCCTTCCACACCCTCTGATCTTTTGATGTTGAATCTAAAAGACTTGCAAGAGGGCCGAAGTGTAGAGCACCTGGTCCCGAACCAGGCATCTGAATCCCATAAACGCTTTATTTGGCGTCGCTTACGGGACGAAAAGCCTTATTTCCCCCCTCTCAGTTGTACCTAGCCTGTACCTAATTCACACACCGGGATCTCATTGTAATCACACATGCGATTGTGTAAAGTGGGGTCAGAGACCGTGCTATGCCGACTAACCTTGCCATCGACGACCGGCTTATTGAGGAAGCCCGGAAATTGGGACATCACCGTACGAAGAAGGAGACGGTTACGGCTGCGCTCGATGAGTACATCAAGCGCCGAAAGCAGCAAGATATCGTCTCCCTCTTCGGAATGATCGACTACGATGAGGCCTATAATTACAAGCGCGACCGTATGTCCAAACGCGCGTGAACGTCCTCGTTGATACGTCTGTGTGGTCGCTTGCTCTCCGCCGGCACGCGCAAGATCTAAGCCCGGCCGAGGTATCTGTCGTTGGTGAGTTGACTGAGCTAATCAAAGAAGGGCGCACTCGAGTCATCGGTTTGGTGCGTCAGGAATTGCTATCGGGCATCAAGACATCGGCCCAATACGAAAAACTTCGCGCAATTCTTCGATCGTTTCCCGACGAACCAATCAATACCGAGGACTATGAGACCGCCGCAAAACTGAGCAGTAACTGCAGGTCGAAGGGCATAGCTGTCTCCGTTCCAGACATGGTAATTTGTGCGATCGTCTTAACTCGCGGCTGGTCCGTCTTTACAAACGACCCTGATTTCGAGAATTACAAGAATATTCTTCAGATCAAACTCCACAAGGCTCGCAAATGAGCCTTTCCGATCGGGCTGAATGACGCCCATCGCTGAGATTCGAGCCGAATATAGCTTGCAACCGTTCCATCACTGTCAAGCGCGCACTCGCTTCCCCATGGAGTCCCAATGCTTCGCAAGCCCTATACAATCGGCAGATTGATGCGCATGCTCGCGACGGCAAAATCGCAACGGCTTTCGCTTTTCGATCACTCATTGGCTTCACGGTGACTGAGTGGAGCTATGAGGCGCAGGAAATCCACTTGGCCAAGTGCTCTGCGTATCAGCCGCCAAGAGAAGAAGCTAACCGTGCGTTCTGGCGTCTGAATGTTTTACAGGGCCGGTTTCGGTGTTAATCTGGACTTCGCCCGCAAGGTGTCCCTCTTCGTTGACTCGCCTTCTGGCACAACCTAAGATGAGCGCCAAATGGCCGACTCCCCATCTCTGGTCGGGCAAACCATTTCGCATTACCGCATCCTCGAAAAACTCGGGGGCGGCGGGATGGGTGTCGTTTACAAAGCCGAGGACACGCGCCTCCATCGGGCTGTGGGTTTGAAATTCCTCCCTTCCGAAATGCTTCACGACTCCACCGCTCTGGAACGATTCCGCCGCGAGGCTCAGGAAGCATCCGCCCTCAATCACCCGAACATCTGCACTATCTACGACATCGGCGAACAAGACGTTCTTCAAATCTGGCGAACACCGGGGATCACGAGACGGTCTCTCCAGCAACTCCAGCCTTTATCTTCCTGGGCGCCTCACACGTCATCACGATCCATCGCAGCGACCGCATCACTCCATTGCTGGATCTGCTTGCTCAGTGCTACCCCACCGGACTGAACTGCTCATAAAACATCGAAATTATCGTAGAGCGGCATCACGGCTCGGATTGCGGGCTGACCAGCGGCGGCCGCAAGTTCGGCGGTATTGCCATCGTAGGAGATTCCGAACGTTCCGACGCGTCCGTTCGACCACGGCTGCCCGGCAGCCCAAGCTGCGACCTCGCCCATGTCAGCCACCTCAGCGGGGGACCACTCCATGAGGCGATTCCCACCCGATGCCCCGCTGCCGCGAGCATCAACCGCGATCACTGCAAAGTGGCGCTCATTGAAATATGCTGCCTGTTTGTCCTCCAGTTCTTCGGGGGGACTGGCTTGATGCAAGGCGACTAGCATCCTGAGTGTCCATCCGATCCGTGGGGCACGCCAGTAACGCGTGGTTCGCATGAGCACCGGAACCCGTTCACTGCTTTTCAAATCCGCGGGCAGATCCACGGTCACGGCGATCTCTACCCCGTCACGCATCCTCACGTATTCGGAGGTTGACCGCCGGATACCCGCCGGGGTCATTTCCTCGCCCGGCAATTTCGTGCGCTCGGTTATGATCGCTAGCACGAGCAACCCGGCAAGCCCTAGACTCGCAACCCCGCCCCAAATCCATTTCACCCAACGCAGCATATCTTCAGGTACTTATGATCAAGGATTTCCAGAGCCATCGCCGCGCGGCGAGTGGCGCTCGTGGAGAATCATCCAGTTAATGCCGAACCGATCGCGCACCTGCCCAAAGCGCGAGGCAAAGAACGTCTCTTGTATCGGCATCAACACCGGACCACAGTCGGAAAGGGCCGCGAAGACGCGCTCAGCCCGGTTAGCCGACCACATGTCCGGAACCCGTGAATGAGTATTTTGCCCTGTTAACCACATCGGAGTGCCATCTCTACCCGTAGTACTGGAAATGGTTCCAAAACTCCGGCCAAGAGGAGCGGATGTTGCGACAAACGTAGACCTGTTCGCGGTCGCGAAAAGTGTAGTTGACGACGCCATACGGGTTCCGGAGTCGAGCAGCAACCTGGCAGGAGGCAAAGATCCGGCTGAGATCGTCCGGCTTGAAGCCCACGGCTATGACGGTTTGCGGCGGAGGGTCGCCGTAGCCGCGTAGCCAGTTGGAGTTCATGCCGCTGATGGCGCGGGGCAGGCCGTAGGCACGGCCGTAAAGGTTGACGGCCCCGGCTTCCCCTTCGTCGGAAGCCAATACGCCGACGGCGGCGCGATCGGCGGCGGGCAGCGAATCGCGAACCTGAGCGACGGTGGCGGCGAGCTCCGGCCAGCCTATCTCCATATTGAATTGTTCATTAACGGCGTCCGCCATGCGCCACCACGCCGAGTTGACAGGCGCGACCGGAACCATGAGAGCGGCCATGCTCAGGCCGCCGATCACGAGCGCCCTCCACATCCCACCCAGGATGCGCATCTGCCTCTGCGCCGGAAGCGACCGGAGCCACTTTTCGCCCCAGACCGCACCGGCCGCCAGCACCATGGGGTACGCCGGGGCAAGATAGTAATCGCGCCCGCGAGCGGCCATCAGGCCAGCGAGCGTCAGGACGTACATCCAGCCGATCATGCGCCAGCGCCTGCCCTCCGGCCGGGCAAAAAGAAACCAGAAACCCGCAAACAGGAGCGGCAGCGCCACTACGGCGCAAACCTTCCATAGCTGGTTCAGCAGAAAGTGGTCTGCGCGGCCCATGCCCATGTCGCGGGCGTGGATGCTGCGCATCCAGGCAAGGCTGATGAAATGATGCTGGTACTGCCACCAGAGATTGGGCGCGCAAAGGAGCAGCGCCACCGCCACCCCGAACCAGAACCAGGCGCTGCGAAGATAGCGGCGGTTGGGGGTTAAGAGCATTGCGCCGAGCAGGGCGACAGCGAAGAACGCCATGGTGTACTTGGTCATTAGCCCAAGGCCGATGGCGGCACCGACGCCAAGCCACCAGCGCGCATCGCCATTCTCAATCAGCTGCGCCACGCACCAGGCCGCCGTAACCCACCACAACAAGTCGAACGACATGTAGGACATGAACGAACCGGTGAAGAAGATGGGTCCTCCGATGCTCGCCGCAAAGGCTGACATTAGTATGGCCTGGCGCCCCCCGCCCATGGCGCGCGCCGTCAGCCCCGTAAGCACGGTCACCAGCCCGGATGCGATGGCGGGAAAAAAGCGGAATCCGATGAGCGACGTTCCGAACAGCGCGAGCTCGATGCGGGCAAGAAATGGGGTGACGGGCGGGTAGAGGACATATCCCCACTCGAGGTCGACCGCATTGGAGTAGGTGAGCAGCTCGTCGCGGTGAAATCCGTAGCGCGCGCCTACAACGAGATGCAGTCCGGTGAAGGCCAGGCCGAGAAGCCAGAGGGCAGCGGTATCGCTCGAGAGAATGCGACGCGAGTGGGACGAATCGTGCGCAAGGGCCTCGCCCGTGAGGACGGATTTTTTCATTGCTCGATCTCCTTCGTAGTCGATGAAGGAACTCCACGAAAGCGCAAACGCCAGCGGCTCGACAACTTCCGCTCTGCTACTTCGTCCGCCCCTTGAACGTGGCGTAGATCGCCATGGCGTGGCCGTGTCCCAGACCGAAATCCCGCTTCAACCAGGCCACAATGGCGCCGGCTTTTACACCGGGCTGCAGCAGACCCTCTTTCTCGGCGAGTTTCTGAAACTCTTCCGGTGTCTTGCCTGTCTTCGCTTTGATGTTGTCTATGTACGCTTGGAATGACATCAAACGTTCTCCTTATTCATTCGGCCTTTAAGAAAATGGATTCCAAACGTTTGTCCCGGAGCACCAATGAAGCCCACGCCATAACGCCGAACAGCATGGGAAAGACCATGTTGAAGAGTGGAGTACCGGCGCGCACGTTACTCGCAACCGCCCCGCCGAGGTAGGCAGTGAGCAAAATCGCGCCCAGAACTGCGGTGCGCGGTATCAGATACAAGACAGTGCAGACCAGCAGCGTTACGCCTATACCGACGATGGTGGATTCCGGATACCCGAGCCGGGCGGTGGCCTCAATTACAAAGGGCGGCTTGAAAAGCTTCATGCCTCCGTCCATAAGGAAAAACAGGACGGACAGCGCGGTCAGAATGCGGCTTGCCCAGATTCGCCGGAGTGAAACGCCTGTCCTTTCGATTCTCATAACGTTTGCCTCTATCTGTGATGAAGTGCTAGCTGCGTTCATGGAATTTCTCCTTCAATGCAGCATGGCCCGGGCGGCTCGCCTGAATTGTGCGGAAAAACACCTCGCGGTCCGGGCGGGCAGCCGCAATCGGCCAACCTGCACTAATACCTCCGTCCACCACGAGGTTGTGTCCTGTCACGAAACGCGATGCATCGCTGGCCAGGAACAGCGCTGTTTGCGCGATATCTTCGACCCGCCCGACATACTGCAGCGGCTGCCACCGGGGAACGACCGAAGAAATTGCGGCCTCGGCATATTCTGGGTGGTCATCCGCCTCGTCGGGTTGCATGCCCATGTATTTGCCAAAAGCTCCGGTAGCAATCATCCCTGGCGAGAGGCTGTTCACGCGAATTCCTTTTTCACCCAGCTCCATAGCTGCGCAGCGAGTTAGGTGAATCGAAGCTGCCTTGGCGGCTGAATAGTAGTGTCCGCCCAGCCCGGCACGGATTCCGTTGACGCTCGCAACGTTTATGATGCTGCCCGTTCCTTGTACGGCCATCACGCGTGCCGCATATTTCATCCCCGCAAGGACAGCACGCAGGTGCACGGCTACCACTGCATCGAACTGCTCCAAATCAGCATCGGCAATGACAGCGTATTGCGAACTTCTCCCGGCGTTGTTCATCAGGCAATCGAGTCGGCCGAAGCGGTCCACGGCATGGTCAATCATCGCCTTGACGTCGGCTTCGACGGAAACGTCTGTCCGTATGAAGCTCGCGGCATCGCCGAGCTTCCGCGCGAACGCTTCTCCTCTGACTTCGCGCCGGCCGACAATCACGACGTTCGCCCCTTCCGCGACGAAAACTTCGGCGGTGCGGGCGCCGATGCCGCTTGTGCTTCCCGTAATGACCGCAACCTTGCCCTCCAAAGTTCTCGTATTTCACCCGAACGGGCTGCGGCCATTTATCGAAAACTGGGAGAGCGTCGCGGCACGAATCATTCAACGAGTGCATC
>Ga0207103_10260_pt1 | contig 14432 bp, 8 predicted proteins | sample Alteio_BWMinHeat_81_FD_153546 | JGI IMG/M metagenome (GOLD analysis project Ga0207103, IMG submission 153546) | Enriched cells from forest soil in Barre Woods Harvard Forest LTER site, Petersham, Massachusetts, United States -... | ecosystem: Environmental > Terrestrial > Soil > Temperate forest >...
AACTGACGCTGATGTCGGAATCGCTGCGGAATGATGGGAGGGTTTGGGCGCCGAAAACAGTGGAGACCGCCAAAAAATTGCAAAAAGGCGAAATAAAAGCTAACGAAGTAAAAGATGAAGACCGGGATTACTTCCTGGAAAGAAAATACCCGTCCTTTGGTAACCTGGTGCCGCGCGACGTGGCTTCACGCAACGCCAAGGAAATGGTTGACGAGCACCGTGGCGTAGGGGGATCGGGCATTGCCGTTTTCCTTGACTTTGCCGACGCGATTCATCGCCTCGGTAAGGAGACGGTTGAGGCCAAATATGGTAACCTGTTCGACATGTACTACCAGATCACCAATGAAGATCCCTACACGCAGCCGATGCGTATCTACCCTGCGGTCCACTATACCATGGGGGGACTTTGGGTTGATTATAACCTGATGACCAACGTGCCCGGCCTGTACGCCCTGGGCGAGTGCAACTTCAGCGACCACGGCGCAAACCGCCTTGGCGCATCTGCACTGATGCAGGGGCTTGCAGACGGTTATTTTGTGATTCCGTACACTTTAGGCGATTACCTGGCTACCATCGGCCCGAAACCGGTTGACGGCAAACACCCGGCGTTTGAGCAGACCAAAAAGGATGTGATGGAACGCATCAATAAGCTGTTGTCGCTAAAAGGTACAAAAACGGTTGTTGAATACCACCGCGAACTGGGCCATCTTATGTGGGAATACTGCGGCATGGCGCGCACCGAAGAAGGTTTGACCAAAGCAAAGGGACTCATCAGTGCATTGCGTGCCGATTTTTGGAAGAATGCCATCGTAGTAGGCGAAAACGAAGAAGTTAACCCAGCACTGGAAAGAGCTGGCCGCGTTGCCGACTTCCTGGAATTGGGCGAACTAATGGTTGACGATGCCCTGCAACGCCGCGAATCCTGCGGCGGACACTTCAGGCTGGAGTCACAAACACCGGAGGGGGAGGCGCTCCGTGATGACGAGCATTTTGCTTTTGTGGCGGCATGGGAGTATAAAGGCGATAATCAACCCGAGGTTTTGAATAAGGAAGTGTTGGAATTTGAATTTGTTCACTTGACTCAAAGGAGTTATAAATAAGATGGTGAGCGGTGAGTAGTGAATGGTGAGTGGTTGGAAAGCCACGGCCTCAATTCCTCACTCACCACTCACTACTCACAACTGAAAAGATATGAGTACCGGAAACATGAATTTAACCCTGAAAGTTTGGCGGCAGAAAAACGCGCAGACAAAGGGATCATTAGTCACTTATAAAGCGGAAAACATCTCTCCCGACATGTCCTTCCTCGAGATGCTTGACGTGGTAAACGAGGGCCTCATCCATAAAGGCGAGGAACCGATCCATTTTGACCATGATTGTCGCGAGGGGATCTGCGGGATGTGCTCGCTTTATATCAACGGTCACCCGCACGGACCCAAGAACGCTATAACCACCTGCCAGCTGCACATGCGCAGCTTTCATGACGGCGAGATCATCGTTATCGAGCCATGGCGGGCTGCGGCTTTCCCGGTGATTAAGGACCTGGCTGTTGACCGCTCGGCTTTCGACCGGATACAGCAGGCCGGCGGCTTTGTTTCGGTGAATACCGGGGTGACGATTGACGCCAATGCCATACCTATCCCCAAGGTGATCGCGGATGAAGCTTTTAATTCGGCGACTTGCATTGGTTGCGGGGCCTGCGTTGCGGCCTGTAAAAATGCATCGGCCATGTTGTTTGTTTCGGCAAAGGTAACCCAGCTGGCGATGCTGCCACAAGGACAGCCCGAGCGCTGGAGCCGCGTGCAGGCCATGGTAGCGCAAATGGACGCCGAAGGCTTTGGCAATTGCACCAATACCGGCGCCTGCGAGGCGGAATGCCCCAAAGAAATAAAAATGACCAACATTAGCCGCATGAATAACGACTATTTCAGCGCGAAGCTGTTTCGCCAGGAAGGGGTGCATGAGCATGCCACCGGCGGCGAATAAGACCTAACAATTGTTTAACCACAGCTGGCCCGGGAATAATTTTCCGGGCTTTTCTATTTGCGGCCACCTGCGTGCCGGGCCATTAGTTGCGCGATGGGAATACCCCTTGCAATGCAATAACGTAGGTTACCGTTAAATAGGGCTGTATAATGCTGAATGGCTGACCGCCGCCGGATAGGGCATTTGCATTGACGGCTAACGTGGTATTGGGCGCCGAAGTAGTAAACGATTTTAGCTGCGATGCATTTGGCCCCGAACCCGTTGAAGGCCCTGCCGCCAGGTAGGTAGTGCTGCCCGGTGTTGCGGTGTTGCCCGCGGCGTTATTTACATTCACGGCGTGGCTGTGTGGCGGCATTTGGTTTGAAGTTAAAGTAACTATTTCGGCTCCGCCGGCTTGCCCTACATTATAAGCTGACAGACCCGGCCCCTGCCCTTCATGAATTGGCACGCGGCCGCGCAGATCGGGCAGGGCAAAAGTAGATGTGCCGTTGCCGCCGTAAAAGGTGCCTATCAGCGAAAATAACGCGGTATTGCTGCTTATGGCTAAAATTTGTCCGCTACACATCGCGTAGCCCGACGGCGCAAAGTTGCTGCCGAACAGGAAGATCATGGCTAAATCCGGTGTCATAGTAAAAATGTAAGGTTATTAAACTGAACTTAAACTCAATCAATAATAAATATTTTTTTATAATTTTTTTAATGAAACGAAAAAAAAGCTGTGCCAACCCTTTTAAACTTAGGGTATTATTAAATATAAATACCCGGCTTGGCGGCTTAACTTATCCTCGCGGCCGTATTTAACACCGCCGGTGTAATAAATTTATCTAAATTAGCGTAATGCCTGTGATTATAACCGCAATGCTGATAAAATACCCCAAAAATACTACTATGAAAAAACTACTCTACCTGGCCTGTATCGCTGTAACGGCATTGGCCGGATGTTCCAAAAGCAGTAACCCGCCGCTAACGCCGCTGCCGACTTCGGTTACCATTAACGGCACGGCTTACCCCATAGTGCTTATAAACGGCCAAACCTGGACCACCGTAAACTACAATGGCCCCGGAGGCGTAAATTACGACGACAGCCTGGTAAATACCCCCGCCGACGGCAAGCTATATACCGTTGCCGAGGCACAAGCCATAAACCTCCCCGCAGGCTGGCATCTGCCCACCGCCGCCGACTATAACCAAATGCTGCAAAGCCTGGGCGGCAATGAATTAGGCACCACTGGCAATTACAGCGTAACCCAAAACGTAGCGGTGCAACTAATGTCGACCACGGGGTGGACGGGGACCGAAGGAAACGACAACATCGGTTTTAATGCGCGGCCGGTGGGCTATTACAGCGGCCCGGGCGCCCAGTTTGAGCGGGCCGGCACCGATGCCTTTTTTATTATCGACACGTCCCCGGCAAATAGTACTATTCCGCTTAGTCTTGATGTATCCTTAAACCAAACCGCCGTGAACCATTATTCCGACGGGACCGATAACCGCATGTCGGTGCGGTTTGTTAAGGATAATTGATGGGGTTTGCATTTCAGCGGCATAATTTATAATTTTATTCAGGCTGTTCATTATCATTATGGATAAAAAGGATATTTTAATTATAGATAACCTTGCCGCGTTCGAAAAGATCATCAACCGCGATAGCCGGCCGTATGATATCAATATGATGGTGATGCCCGGCGCCTTGGCCAGCCTGCGGCGCGGCTCAGGCATAAACAATTAACCGGTTAAACACAAAAAAATGGCCTCCCCAAAAGCAGGAAGCCATCCAATATAACATCACGAAATAAGACTTTCGACTATAGACTTTCGACTTCAGACTCCTCAAACACCGGGTAATCCACATACCCCTCTTCCCCTGCTGCATAAAACAAATCCATTTTCAAATCTGCCGAAAGCGCCTGGCCGTGTTGCAGGCGGCTCACCAGGTCGGGGTTGTTGATAAAGGGGCGACCAAAAGCCACCAAATCACCCAGGCCGCTTTCCAGGTCCGCTTCGGCGCGCTGCAGGGTGTAACCGCCGGCAAGGATCATGGTATGTTTAAATTTTTCGCGGATGGTTTGTTTAATGGCCAGCGGCACAGCGGGTGCGCCAAGGGCCGAATGGTCAACCACGTGCACGTAGGCAATGCCTATCCTGTTCAGCTCCCCGGCCAGGTAAGCGTACGTGGCGTCGATCTCCGGGTAGTGCGGCATATCGCTGGCCACGCCATAGGGCGAAAGGCGGATGCCCGTACGGTCGGCGCCGATAGCTTCAGCAATGCCGGCCACTACTTCCAGCACAAAGCGCGCGCGGTTCTCCACGCTGCCGCCATATTCGTCGGTACGCACATTGCTATGCGGCGACAAAAACTGCTCCGGCAAATAACCGTTTGCGCCATGCAGTTCCACCCCGTCAAAACCGGCGGCTATGGCGTTTTTGGCGGCGGTAATGTACTCCTGTTTGGTGCTTTGCACTTCATCGGCGCTAAGAGCCTCGGGTGTGCCCATGTCCTGCATTTGCAGGCTGTCCGTCCACATCTGGCCGGCAGCTTTTATGGCCGACGGCCCCACCAGTTTGGCCCCTTCGGGCAAATTAGCCGGGTGGCCTATGCGGCCGCTGTGCATCAGCTGCAGCACCATTTTGCCGCCGGCAGCATGCACGGCATCGGTCACCTTTTTCCATGCTGCTACTTGTGCCTCGCTAAAAATGCCGGGGATGCGGGCATAGCCCAGCCCGTTTGGCGACGGCGAAGTGCCCTCGGTAATAATAAGGCCGGCGCCGGCGCGCTGGGTATAATAGTTAACCACCAGGTCGTTAGGCACATTGCCTATAGCACGGCAGCGTGTCATGGGCGACATTACGATGCGGTTTTTTACTTCAATTGCGCCAACCGTGGCGGGTGTAAATATTTTTAAGCTTTCCATAAATATAAATTGCGTGTTTAAACTTGTTTTGGTAAAAGTAGGATTGTTTGCGACGATAAAAAATGATGATGCTCAATTTGACGCAGGGATGATAGCGGGGCAGGCAAAAACATCAGGCCTACCAGCGCAATTGTTTTTTTGCATCATTCAAAATTATTGCTACTTTTAGGTCGGGTATCCCGCACCCGTATTATTTAAAACCTTCGTCTGTTTTAAAGCTTTTCAAATGAAAACCCGTTTTACCTTAAATGTCACTTTAGGGATAGTGGCATTGATCGCATTCATGCTATTCGGACTGTTTAAATCTGTAAACCGCGGATGTAAAAACAGCTTCGGCGTTGAATTTAACGCCCGGCGTAAACAATTAAATATCCCCGCCCTGCCCCCCGACTGGCCGGTTTTTTATGAAGGAGAAAAGTGCACCACCTGGCAGCAGCCGAAAGGAAAAAAGGGGCACGGCTTTAAAATTATGGTGTATGACGGCTGCGAACCGGATGGCGAATTAGACCATTACTATTTTAGCCCGAAGCGATTGCAGGACACCGTGCTTACCATGGATCACCGGTATAAAAACACCCACCGCAAAACGGATTCAGCCATTTTTACCTTCCAAACAGGCGATCATGTGGATACCATTACCCGGCAAAAAGCGGAAAGTATTTTGACGGCGAATAAAATTGACAGGGATTATTAATGGAGTCATAGACTCCGGGCATAGGGTATGCGAAGTGGAACACTTCGTACAGCGGGGAGATTTTTGAGGTGCCACAGAGACTAAATAGTGTACGGAATGAAAAAATGAAATGCCTGGAACAGGTTTAATTTTAAATGTAATTGGCTTATTAGGCAATTTGCTTTTATTTTATTTCTCAACGAGTCTGGTTAATTAACTATTGGTTTATTGTCTGATAATGAGTGACATAAAAATAAAAAACGGTTAAAAAAGGTTTGATTTGTCAAATATTCTTTCATAAATTTAATGATTATTAGGGCATCCAAAACCGACCTGATAATTAAACTAAAACTTACCACAAAAAACATGAAAAAGAGACTTACAATTTTAACGGCATTAGTAATTGCTTCGACTTGTTTGCAAGCAAAAAATCCAATTACTATTAAAAATGGTAAGAAGCAGAAGAATTATGTCCGGATGCCTCGCAGTCCAACTGCCTTTGTACTGGCTTGCTTAATACCCACACCCGACAATAACGAAAACTCGATGAATATCCAAAATGATTCAGCTCCATTTGAATGGAAAACATATACAAACGACAAATATGGTAGCGCGGGGATTTTGCAGCGCAGCAGAAATGAAATAATGTAAAGAAAGAAAAAATCTAATATCGCCACCAAGCTTATTTTAAGTGTAATTGGCTTATTAGGCAACTTGCCTTTGTTTTGTTTCTCGACAGGCCTGGTTGGTTAACTATTGGTTTGTCGTTTGACAGTGAGTGAAATAACACGATGATACCGTTAAAAAACGAGTTGCCCAGGCATAAAAAAGATGTACTATTATTGAGTTCTGTGTCTAATAATATTGAAAAGAAGGTGAAAAAAATTTTACTTGTAATAATTTTTGTGATTGCTTATGTTAGTGCATTTTCACAATGTACCCCGGTTTCGATTGTTTCGCAGCCACAAAATGTAATCACCGCTCCCGGGAACGAAGCCACTTTTACCGTATCGGTGGCGGGCACCGCCCCATTCAGCTATTTCTGGTATAAGAACGGCACGTTTCAACAATCAACGACAATACCTTCCTATACTACACCAGCATTAACCATTGCCGACAACAATTCCACATATTATTGCTTAATTACAAACTGCAGTAGTAACAATGAGGTTCAAACCAACACCGTTACTCTGACGGTTAGTGCACCTTGTACCCCAGTTTCTATTATCACACAGCCACAAAATGAAACCGTCACTTCGGGGAATCAAGCTACCTTTAGTGTGGCCGTTAGTGGGACTGCTCCCTTTAGTTATTTCTGGTATAAGAACGGCACGTTTCAACAATCAACGACAACACCCTCTTATACAACACCCACGCTGACCGCTGCCGACAATAACAGCACCTATTATTGCCTTATTACCAATTGCGGTAGTACTCAAGAAGTTCAAACCAACACAGTTACAGTTACCGTCAATGCACCATGTACCCCAGTCTCTATCGTGACACAGCCACAAAGTGTTTCTGCCATTCCAGGGGAACAGGCTAATTTTAGCGTAACGGTTGCCGGTACGGCTCCTTTTAGCTATTTCTGGTACAAAAACAACGCGTTTTTGCAATCAACGACAACACCTTCTTATACAACCCCGGTTCTTTCATTAGGTGATAATAACACTACATTCTATTGCTTAATTACCAACTGTAATAATGGGCAGGAAGTTCAGACGGACGTTGTGACTCTTATGGTGAATCCGACTTGTACACCCCCTTCTATTATCGCACAACCGCAGAGCGTGGCTGCAATCCCCGGCACTCAGGCAACTTTTTCAGTAACAGTTGCCGGAACAGCGCCGTTTAGTTATTTTTGGTACAAAAACGGCACCTTTCAACAAAAAACAACGGTTCCAAATTATACAACACCTTCATTAACTGTTGATGATAATAATAGTACTTACTACTGTTTAATTAGCAACTGTAATAATGACCAAGAGGTGCAAACTAATTCGGTGACCCTGACAGTCGGTGCAAACTGCATTCCTGTATCGATAGGATCACAGCCCCAAGGATTGACCGCAAACTTAGGTAATAGTGCATATTTCACGGTAGGTGTCAACGGCACCGGGCCATTTAGCTATTTTTGGTATAAAGACGGCGTTCAAATTGTTGGTGCAAGTAGTCCTACTTATGAAAGGCTAAATCTCGTAAATACAGATGCGGGTTATTATTATTGTATAGTGACTAATTGCAATAATGGCAATCAAGCCATTAGTAGTCCGGCCCAACTCACCATCGCCGGTAATAATACGCCAGTCGTTACTCAGCAATACAGCATTAACAGCAATGGGCAGCAGTTAACGGCTGCTGAACCCATCCAATTGGGTACCGGATCGTATGAATACCAACATGTCGATTTCAAAATACCGGCTATTAATGATTCGTTAAATTTCAGGAGGTTTTACAACTCTTTAAACGATACCATCAACGGGCCATTAGGTTATGGATGGTCACATTCATACAACTACGTCTTAAATATTCAAAAGGACCAAACAACCCAATTGGATGTTCTTTGGGTTATCAGATATCCGGATGGTCATGTGTCAGGGTTTGTTCCCCTGAACGATGGGACCGGCAGATCGGCTGTCCTCTATGTTGGTACCACAGATAGTTTGCAAAGAAATAGCGGTGGCGATTTTACAATGTTTACGAAAGATAACCACCAATTTCACTTTACTTCCGCAGGGCTTCTTGATCAAATAACAGATATAAACGGAAATATAACCACATTAAATTATACAAACAACAACCAGACCAGTGTAGTTGCCCCGGGCGGTCGAACACTAAACTTAACTTACAATGGGACCTCAGTGGCATCGGTTGTCGATCCGTTAAATCGAACCTGTAGTTTTTCATACGACGGAAACGGAAATTTACAATCGGTAACGGACGCTAACGGAGGAATAACAGCCTTCACTTATGATGCCGGTCACCACATGCTTACGGCGACCAATTCGTTAAACAACATCATAGTCAGCAATACATACGACACAACCGGCCGTGTTATCAACCAGCAGGATGCGTATAACCAGCCTACCACAATTGCTTATGATACGCCTTTAGCAGGTGATGCAACAGTTACCAATCCCGACAATTCTCAATATACGGTTCATCACGACAGCGCCTTTAGGAAAACCTCTGTGCTGGACGAGTTAGGCTTTACAAAAACCTATGCATATGATACCTACAGCAATGAAAATAATTTCACCGATGAAAATGGAGAAGCGGAAACAAGGCAATTTGACAAGTCGGGAAACTTGTTGGCAAGGAACCAGCCCGGTGGCATCACCACGCAAATTACTTATAATCAATTCAATTCGCCGCTCCAGCTAACGGATCCGAATGGAAATGTGACAAGCTTTGTTTATGACGGAAACGATAATCTCATTTCTATCCAATTTCCCGATCAAACAACCAGAAGTTATACTTATTTGCCAAACGGTTTAAAAAACACGATTAAGGATGGTAACGGCAATCAAACAAGTTATGATTATTCTGCTTTCGGCGATCTGACAACAGTTACAGCCTTTAACGGTACCAGATATTATGCGTACGATGCGGCGGGCAGAAAAACATCCGTCACGGACGAAAACAACAACACAACGCAATACAGCTATGACAAGAACGATAATATCACCAGCATAACTGACGCACTTAACCATGTCACTTCATTTACTTACGACCTTAATAATCAACTCATCACAATTGTCGATAAAAACGGGAATACCACTTCTTACACTTACGACAATAAGGGTAGGATGACAAGTAAAACAGACCCCAACGGAGGCATTACCAAATATGCTTATGACGTAAAAGATAACCTGGTATCCGTAACTGATCCCGATAACAACGTGATCAGCTACACTTACGATGCAAAAGGAAGAAAAACGGGTGTTACAAATGCTTTAGGGACAACCAAAAGTCAGTTTGACGGAGTGGGTAATCTAACACAGATAACCGATGCAACCAGCATTTCCACGCAATACATTTATACCGCTGCGTATAAAATTATGACCTTAAGTGATGGACTAAATAACAGCTACAATTATAATTATGATAAGAACAATAATTTACTAACTGTCACAGATCCTTTGAACAAAGTTACCAGCTATGGTTACGATGCCTTGAACCGGCTAATTTCCGTGGCGGATGCTGCCAACAATAATACCAAAGTAACTTATGATAACAACGGAAACAAAAAAACGCTGACAGACGCCAATGGCCATACACAAACTTACTCCTACGATGCTGCCAACAGGTTGATCAGCTATCTGGACGCCGAAGGGAACACGGAAAGCTATACGATTGACGGTGCAGGCAATACAACCGCGATCAGCAAGCCGACAGGAACAATAACCAAGACGTATGATGCAATTAACAGGGTTGTAACGATAACTAACTCAACCGGTAATAACTATAGCTTTACTTATGACAATAACAATAATGTCGTCACCTCATCCGCCGCCCTGGGCGCAAGTTATTTTACCTACGACAAATTAAACCACTTAACCCAATATACCGACCCATTTAATAATAAAGTGCTGTACAGTTATGATGCCGTCGGCAATGATCAGTTTATTACTTACCCCGGAAATAAAATCGTGACTTACACATATGATAAAGCCAACAATTTAAAAACGGTAAGCGATTGGGCAAACAATACCTTCAACTATACTTACGATGCCGCCGGGAGGGTCACTCAACTACTTTATCCCAATGGCATTCACTGCGACTATGCTTTTGATGCCGCCGGACGATTAACCGGGATAAATAACGGATCAACCGGGACCACTATTTTAGCGGGCAGCGTTTATGCGCTCGACGCGGTAGGTAACAGGATTTCTGAGCAAAAAACCGGGGCGACTCCGGCAAAGATAGCCACAACTTCAAAAGCCTTTACCTATGGTAATGATGACCGGCTGCTTAAGGACCCTGTTTGGACCTATGTTAATGACAACGCGGGCAATCGCACATCGGAGTCTAACGGTAAAGTGAGCGAAACCTTATCTTATTCGGTTGATAATTTGCTGACCAGCATTTTAGATACTTCAAAATTGCTTACCACCTATAATTATGATGCAACCGGTCATCGATTAAGCAAATCAGCCGGAACCAACAATTTCAGATATGTCACAGATTTAAATGGCGGCTTTTCCAAGGTATTGCAAATTACAGATGCGAACGGCGTGATCAGGTCTCAATATATCTATGGAAAAGGTCTTTTGGAAAGAGTTGATTCAACCGCTAATATATTATATTATCACTTCGACGGGCAGTATAATACGGTCGCACTCTCAAACCCCAGCGGAGTAATTACCGATACCTACGCGTATTTGCCGTTTGGCGTCATGGTAAGTCATACCGGCAATACCAGCCAGCCCTTTGCGTTTTTGGGTGAGTTTGGCGTCGAACAGGAAAATGCGTCCCTATATTATGACCGGGCCAGGTATTATGATGCTGATAACAGCAGATTTTTAAGCAAGGATTCGTATCCTTATTCACTGCAAAATCCGCAAACGGTTAACAGGTATGTTTATGCGACTAATAACCCGCTAACGAGGTTTGATAGCAATGGACAATTTCAGAATCAGGATAGTAATACTGGCAGTGTTCAACAAGACTCATTTACCTCGTCATATAACGCCCCCAACTTTTACTCATTACCTACTTATTCAGTAATTGGTTCAATTTACAGTGATTTAAAAACCGGGTACGGCCAGCTTACAAACAATCCGTATTATCCTATAGCAGCATATTTTTTGCCGTCATGGGTTACAGCACCATTAGACTATACAGGAATAGTAAACGATGCTTCTGCCGTGTATCATGATTTGAAAAATTACGGCAACAAAAACACCCACGTTTTAGATAATAGCCTGAAGCTAACAAATGATGTGGGAACTTTGATAATAGATGTTGCTGCTCCGAAACTGCTCGGGCTTGCATATTCTGAAGCAAATTATTTTGCACCCAAAGTCGGCAATTTTCTAACTAACTATTTCAATTTTTGAAAACGAATCATGAGGAAATTTACAGCTCTTCTATTTTTTCTGTTTCTCATTGGCCGGTTGTTTGGGCAAACCATTAACTATACCTATGATAATCTCGGCCGCCTGACACAAACCGTTTATCCCGATAGCAGCATTATCAATTATACATATGACGCATCGGGTAATCGCATCACCACCCTCTCGAAAATTAGCCCGGCAGCGGACGCCAGTCTCATTAATCTCATATTAGGTAAGGGAACACTATCCCCTGTTTTTGCCGGCACAATAACCGGCTATACCGCAACAGAAGCCAATAATATAACATCGGTAACGGTAACGCCAACAACAAATAATGCCGGCGCGACGGTAAAAATTAACGGGACATCAGTAGCCTCGGGTATTGCCTCTGCACCGGTAGCATTAAATGTCGGAATGAACGCTATTACCATAATAGTGACTGCTCGCGATGGCGTTACTACCCAAACCTACACGGTCACGGTAACCAGGGCTCCGTCTAATGATGCTTATCTAGGCAACCTGACCGTAAACGGCGCGACGCTGGCCCCTTCTTTTAATTTCAAAACATTAAGTTATTCGTCAACGGTATCTAGTGCCACCACATCGGTGACTGTAAAACCTCTTGGTCTCGATCCGACGGCTACCATAAAAGTAAACGGGACAACCGTTGCCTCAAAAACAAATTCCCAGCCGATACCGCTCACTGTTGGCGCAAATACTATACATGTTGTGGTAACCGCGCAAGACGGAACAACTACCCAAGCTTATACAATTACGATAACGCGTCTATCAAATAATGCTTATTTGGCTAACCTAAGCGTGAGCAGCGGCGCGTTTACATCGGTATTTGCCAGCAATGTTACCAATTATACCGACACCGTATCTCATGTCACGACCAGCATGACGATAACGCCAACTACCAGCGATCCAAATGCAACGGTAACCGTTAACGGTGTTGCAGTAACCAGTGGAACTGCATCGGGGATGCTCCCCTTAAATATAGGCAATAACCTGGTTACCATAAAAGTAACGGCCCAGGACGGCGTTACTACCGATACTTATACTTTAAACGCCGTCAGGGAAGGCTCACATGCAGCCGGCCTGGCTAACCTGAGTGTGAGCAGCACGCCGATAAGCCCCGCTTTTGCAACTGCCACGCTGAGCTATAATGCCACGGTGACATCCGGCACCCAATCGGTTACCGTTACTCCATCGGTTATCGATCCCACCTCAACTGTTACGGTAAACGGCCATCCGGTAGCCAACAAAACGGCATCGGGCGCCATAGCATTAAAAGTCGGTTCCAATACCATCACTGTAATCGTAACAGCACAAGATGGGATGACTACCAGAACCTATACCATTAAGGTAGCGCGTCCGTCCAACGATGCTTACCTGGCCTATATGTCGCTACAAACAGTCACCCTGTCACCGGCTTTTGTCTATACCACATTGAGCTATACTTCCAGCGTGCCCAACTCAACCAGCTCGGTAAGGATAACCTTCACTTTATTTGATACCACAGCCAGGGCAAAAGTGAACGGCACTGCAGTGGCCAACAAAACAGCCTCGGGGCCAATTGCATTAGCAGTTGGGTCAAATACAATAAACGTAGTTGTGACCGCTCAGGACGGGGTAACCACCAAAACGTATACCATAAAGGTAACCAGGCTGTCCAACGATGCCTACCTGGCCTATATGTCGGTACAAACAGCCACCCTGTCACCGGCTTTTGCCTATACGACATTGAGCTATACTTCCAGTGTGCCCAACTCAACCAGTTCGGTAAGGATAACCTTCACTTTATTTGATACCACGGCCAGGGCAAAAGTGAACGGCACGGCAGTGGCCAACAAAACACCCTCGGGGCCAATTGCGTTAAATGCAGGGTCAAATACGATAAACGTAGTTGTGACCGCCCAGGATGGGGTAACCACAAAAACGTATACCATAACCATTACCCGGGCGCCATCCGCAAATGCAGGCCTTTCGGCAATGAAGATTAGTTCCGGGACATTAACGCCTGCATTTGCCACAGGCACCGCCAGCTATACGGCAAGTGTAAGCAATGCCACCGCTACGATAACCTTAACACCAACGACTGCTGACCCAACTGCCACGGTTAAAGTCAATGGCACAGCAGTAATATCGGGAACAGCATCGGCAGCGATCCCCCTTAAAGTAGGTTCAAATACGATAACTACGATAGTAACTGCCCAGGATGGTGTAACCACCAAAACTTATATCCTAACGGTAGCGCGCCCGTCCAACGATGCCTACCTGGCCTACATGTCGGTACAAACGGCCACCTTGTCACCGGCTTTTACCTATACCACATTGAGCTATACTTCCAGTGTGCCTAATTCAACCAGCTCGGTAAAGGTGACCTTCACTTTATTTGATACCACGGCCAGGGCAAAAGTGAACGGCGCGGCAGTGGCCAACAAAACCGCCTCTGGCGCGATAGCACTGGCAGTAGGGTCAAATACGATCACCATATTGGTAACCGCGCAGGACGGGGTAACAACCCAAACCTATGCCGTGACCATCACCCGCGCCGCGGCCCCAGTTGACGGATTCGATCCGGGATTAAGTGTCAATAACCCGGCTGAACATCCTTCATTTAGTGACGATATCATCGTTGTTCATAATGGCATATCACCCAACGGTGATGGCATAAATGATTTCCTGGTAATCGACGGAATATTAGCTTATCCCGAAAACAAGCTATCCATCATGAACCGCAACGGGCAGTTGATCTACGAGGCGCAAGGCTATGACAACAGCTCAAAAGTATTCGAC
>Ga0207103_10196_pt2 | contig 14406 bp, 10 predicted proteins | sample Alteio_BWMinHeat_81_FD_153546 | JGI IMG/M metagenome (GOLD analysis project Ga0207103, IMG submission 153546) | Enriched cells from forest soil in Barre Woods Harvard Forest LTER site, Petersham, Massachusetts, United States -... | ecosystem: Environmental > Terrestrial > Soil > Temperate forest >...
GTTCCAGACGGGAATGTTCAGTGTGGCGCTGGCAGAAGAACCCAGGTTCGAGAACGATTGACCGTTCACGCTGATCCGAGAGTTAACGCCGAAATTAGGCGCATCAATGCCGTACCAGTAGTCGAGACCGAGCGACGGCAGATAACCGGCGCGGGCGGTAGTTACTTCATAGCCCGCGGCTTTGACGGCTTCCAAGGCGGCACGGACCTCCGGATTTTCCTTGGCGGCTCGCTGCTGAACCTCCGGCAACGTGGGCATCGGGAGAGTGGCGTGTAAATCGTCGGTAACTTCGAAATTGTCGTTGAAGTCTGGGAAGACGAGAACGGCGAGGTCCAGCCGCGCATTCAATTGAGCGAGCCGCGCTTCCTGGAGCTGGCGGCGGCGCTCCTGTGCTTGCAAGTCGGCTTTAATGACGTCGGCATGCGCTACCTCGCCACCTTTTTCCAACTGCTGCGTCAGCTTCAGAAAATTGTCGCCTTCTTCAGCAGCCTTGCGCGCCGTCTCCTGTTTTTGCTGCGCCGCTGCCACGGCGTAGTAACTCTGAACGACGGTGACTACGAGGCCGCGCGAAGCGATCTCGGCGCGAGCGCGGGCAAGCGCCGCGGCGGCCGAGGCGCGGCGAAAACCAGCTATTCCCGCAAGGTCTATGGATTCATGCACATTCGCCTGACTGATGTATTCGTGGACTGAATTGTTCGCAATGTAGATGACCGGAACTCCGGTCTTGCTTGTCAAAGCCGCCGGAGCGCCCTGCGTATAGAGTGCCTGATTGTTGTACGTTACGCTTGGAAGCAGCGCAGCGCCCGCTTGATAACGATCCTGACGCGCGAGGGCGGCGTCCGTCTGCGCGGATTGGAATTGTGTGCTGTTTTTTCGAGCGCGGTCTAATGCGTCGTCTAGAGTGAGCCGGAGCGGAGAGTTGGCTGGAGGATTGCTGCCTTGCTCGGCGGATTGAGCGTTCGGTCCCGATAGAGACGCAGTTTGTTTTGGCACGGGATTATCGGGTTGCTGGCTCGCAGCTGAAAAAGGGAAAAGAGCAAGCCCGACGAGGGCGAGAAGAGTCGATCGATACGAAAAATGACGAGTGTTCACGGGATTTCTCTCGAGCGGACCGCAAACCTTCGCGCCCCGCCATAACGAAGTTAACGGCCTTGAGATAAACAGACGATTAATCGCTCTCCGCAAGCGCTGCTACGTGTCCAGGCAAATATACTGCGAAGTGACTTCCTGTTGCGTCGGAGCGGACCAATTCCAGCCGGCCGTTATGCGCTTCGGCAATCCACAGGGCTATAGAAAGTCCCAGACCCGCCCCGCCTTCACGCCCCGAACGCGAGCGCGCGGGATCGGCCCGGAAGAACCGCTCGAAAATGCGTGATTGCAGCTCCGGCGCTATGCCCGGCCCGGTGTCGGTGACGTCCACCTCGAAGCCCGTGTTTGTCAGGCGACAGGCAATCTCGACTCGCCCACCCTCGGCCGTGTACTTGATCGCATTGTCCAAAAGATTCAGGATCATTCGCCGCAGCAGCGCCGGGTCACCGCGGACCAGACATTCTGAGGAAGCATCGACACTCAATTCAATATTTTTCTCGCGCGCCAGCGTCCTCGCCGAATGCGCGCACTCGGCAACCACTTCCTCGAGATATACGTTTTCCGGCGAGAGAAGATATTGCCCCGAGTCGGCTCGCGTCAGCGTGAACAGGTCCTCTACGATTTTTATTAGCCGCGACGTCTCCTGGTGCAGTATGCCCAGCGATTCGAGATAGTCTTCCGCCTTGCGGCCATTTTGCGACATGGCCACCTCGGCCTCCCCGCGCAGAATCGCCAAGGGCGTCCGAAGCTCGTGAGACGCATCCGCGACGAAGCGCCGCTGACGCTCGAAGGACTCGTCGAGCCGATTCAGAAGATCGTTGAAGGTTGTGGCTAGTTGCCCAAGTTCATCGTTGGCATTGAGAACGGGAAGCCGATCGTGCAGGTTAGTCGCCCCGATGCGGCGAGCGTGCTCTCCCATTGCTACAACTGGCGCCAAGCTCTTTCTTGCCAGGAAATAGCCACCCGTCCCCGCAAGTAGCAGACCCACGAGGATCATCGAGGTGAACGTCAGCCGAATTGTTTCCAGCATCTCGTTTTGCGCATGGAGCGAATGAAGAATAACGAGCGAGTAGTTTTGGCCGTTTGCATTGAATTGACGAGAATAGGCGCGGAATCGCGCGTGTTCTCCGCGAATCGTGTCCAAATTGACTTCCTTGCTCTGGCTCGTCTTTGCGAAGCGCTGAAAGTCACGCGATGCCAGTCCGCGGGTCAACGAACTATAAGATGATTCGCCGGACGAGATAGCCTCGCTCGAAGTAGCTACGATCTCTGCGCCCGGCCCGAGCACCACGAAAGCATCGCTATTCGAGCGATGCTCGACCATAGCCTGCCGGGCTGCCGATGAAACTGCCGAAGTCCGTGTGCCGGGAGTATCCGAAAGCTCATCCTGAAATGTCACCAGAAACGAATCCGACAGCACCTCTAAATCTGCATCCGTCCTCTGCATCGATGCTTTTCGAACAATCAGGTAGGTAGTCGCGGACACCAGGACCATCACCACGGCGAGCACCGCCGAATACCACAGAGTGAGCCGCACGCGAACGGAATCAAGCATGTTTCTTACGGTCCGCAACATTCGCCTTGCCCTGTGCGCCACCCGCTTGCGTGCGCCCTCCAGCGTCTGCATCCACTCCCGACGTCAACAAATACCCGGCCCCCCGGCGCGTCTGAAGCAACGAAGCCGTCCCAGCCGAATCGATTTTCCGCCGCAGCCGGTTAATGTAAACCTCGATTAAGTTTGAAAACGGATCGAAACTCTCATCCCAGACGTGCTCGGCAATTTCCGCTCTGCTTACCACGCGACCTGCGTTGCGCACCAGATACTCCAGCAACGCATATTCCTTGTGCGTCAGCGAAATGGCTTGTCCGCCGCGCGTTGCGCTTTGTGCCGCCGTATCCAGCACTAGGTCTCCGACGCTGAGCATCGGTGGATGCAATTCCGTGGAACGACGCAGCAGCGCGCGAAGCCGCGCCAGCAGCTCGCGAAACTCGAAAGGCTTGGTTAAGTAATCATCCGCTCCGCGGTCGAGTCCGCTGACACGATCTTCGACCGCGTCGCGCGCGGTCAGCATCAGGATGGGCATTCGACGCCCGGCTTTGCGCAGCCTGCGACAAACTTCGAACCCGTCCGGTCCCGGAATCATCACATCCAGAATGATCAGGTCGTACTCATTGATGTCCGCCTGATAGAGTGCATCCTCTCCGGTGGTGGCAGCGTCTACCGCATAGGCCTGTTCGCGTAGCCCTTTGACGACGAACCTGCGCACTCCCGGATCATCTTCGACCAGCAAGATCCTCATGGCTGCATGATACGTGAAGTGTCGTTCCGTGTGGAGTGTTAGCGGTCTGCCGGGCAGCGGAATTTCCCTCAATTGGGCGCAAGTGATTTGATGTCAGACGCCCTGGAGCAAGCCACGCTCCGGCTCACGCCTAAATCGTCTTGTCCTTCGAATAGCAGATCTTCTCGAGGTTACATTCCATGCACTTCGGTTTCCGCGCATAACAAACGCGCCGCCCGTGCCAAATAACCTGATGCGAGAAAAGAATCCACTTTTCCTTTGGAATCACTTTCATCAAGTCCTCCTCGATTTTCTTGGGGTCCTCATTTCGCGTCAAATCCAGGCGGTTGGAAATGCGAATCACGTGCGTGTCCACGACGATTCCGCTGGCGATGCCAAACGCCGTTCCCAGCACCACGTTCGCCGTCTTTCGTGCCGCCCCCGGCAACGTCAGCATCTCTTCCATGGTCCGCGGCACCTGCCCGCCAAATTTTTCGAGGATCGTTTTGCTGGCTCCCATAATCGATTTGGTCTTGTTCCGGAAAAATCCTGTTGGCCGAATCTCCTGCTCCAACTCCGCGGGATTCGCGTGCGCAAACGCCTCCGGCGTCGGATAGTTTTTGTACAGCGTCTCCGTCACCTTATTCACGCGCACATCCGTGCATTGTGCGGAAAGAATCGTCGAAATCAGCAACTGAAACGCATTTTCATGCTTCAATTCGCAGGCCGCTGCCGGATACGCTTCATCCAACTTAGCCAGGATTGCTGCAACGCGTTTTGCGCCGTTTCCGTGCGCCGCTGCTGGTTTCTTCCTGATCGCCGCGCCTTTGGCGGCTCGCGCAGGCTTGGCCGCCGTTTTCTTGGCTGCGGTTTTCTTGTTACCAATGTTTTTCTTCGTCGGCATGACGCGCAAGAATATCACACACCGTGGAACAGACATTCCTGTCTGTCGTCTTCATCTAGCAATAGTTCCCTTGCCGGTGTAGTGCGCAGCATGTTTACCCTGAGCTTCGAAAGGCTCGCCACAGCTACGAGGCCCTGAGCGAACCAAGGATCTTCCGAAATGCCTTCCCCCGGTGGCTGCACTCGTTCTTCTCTTCCGGCAAAAGTTCTGCGAACGTTTTCTTCAGAGCAGGGAAGTAAAACACCGGATCATACCCAAACCCGCCGGTCCCGCGGGGCGATTCCAAAATCTCGCCGTCCACGCGAGCCGTCACGATAGCGATCGCTCGCCCGCATTGCGCCAAGGCGATCGCGCATACAAAGTACGCCGCTCGTTCCGTACCCTCTTTCGTGCGAAGTTCCCCATGCAATTTCGCAATCCGCTCCGCATCCGTCGCGTTCGGCCCGGCGTAGCGCGCCGAGTGTACTCCGGGCGCGCCTCGTAGCGCCGGCACCACCAGCCCGGAATCATCTGCGAACACAAGTCCATCTCCAAGCCGCGAAAAGTGCAGCGCCTTTCCTGCCGCGTTCTCCGCAAATGTAGGCGCGTCTTCTTCGAACGACGGCAGGGAATCAAATCCCGGCAACAATTCAATCTCGGCGCGCGCGTCCGGCGCGTCGCTCGCCGCCAGCGCACGAAACTCTGCAAGTTTTCTCGGATTTGATGACGCCAGAAACAACTTAACGGGCGCGCGCACTGAACTTAACCGGCAGCACCGCGCGTTGCTCCTCCGTCAGGCGGCGGATTCCAGCCGCCGCCAACGCTAGAAGGTCCTGCATTTCGCTACCGCTAAAAGGCCGCCCTTCCGCCGTAGCCTGAATCTCAACAAAATGTCCGCTGCCGGTCATCACCACATTCATGTCCACTTCCGCGCGCGAATCCTCTTCGTACGCCAAATCCAGCAGCGCGATATCATCCACAATTCCTACGCTCGTCGCCGCCACAGAATCGATCAGGGGAGACCTCTTCAAAATCCCCGCCGCCACCAGCCGCTCGAACGCCAGCGCCAGCGCCACAAACGCCCCGGTAATCGAAGCTGTCCTGGTCCCGCCGTCGGCCTGAATCACGTCGCAATCAATCCACACCGTGCGCTCGCCCAGCGCTTCCTGATCGGTCACCGCTCGCAATGACCGCCCAATCAACCGTTGAATCTCCAGCGTACGCCCGGACTGTTTGCCTCTCGTCGCTTCGCGCTGCGTGCGCTCCTCGGTAGCTCTTGGCAACATCCCGTATTCACTCGTCACCCAGCCTTTGCCGCTGCCTTTCAAGAATCCTGGCACACCGTCGTCCACCGTCGCCGTACAAATCACGCGCGTACCGCCAATCTCGATCAACACGCTTCCTTCCGCCGTCGAAATAAAATCCGGCGTCATCTTCAACGGACGCATCTGGTCCGGCCCCCGGCCATCAACTCGCACCCTTCCTCCTATTGTCATGGTCTTCCCAACAAATCTTAGAGATTCCGCTCCGCCTGCGCCAGTTTGCCGGGCCCCTTATCGGGCGTCAACGTTCCCGACCGAAGACCGGGTTTCGTCGCGGGGGCTGCTGCTGCAGGTGCGGCGGGCGCCACTTGCACTGCCTTGGTGTTCACCAGAAAGGTCCCCATAAGATCCAAATGCCCCGCAAGTGTTTCCACTTCTTGACCGTGAATCAAAATCTTCAATCGCTGCACCTTTGGAACATTCGCTTCCAATGTTCTCGCAATGGAATCCACAGCCAATTGCTCGCTCTGAATACCCGAAGGCGTTGCCGTCGCCAGCGCCTCTGAAAAATCCGCAATCGCCGTTCCGTTCGGCAGCAGATAAAACGCCAGGAGCACTGCGTCCGGAGGCAGAGTGCGCAGGTCGGAATTCACCGGTCCGGCCAGCAGCGTATTCAGCACTTGTTTCGAACTTAGCACCGGATCGCTAGAAAGCGGCAACTCCGCTATCGACTCCACCAGCGTCCCGTCGCCGTTCCCCGACGCCCAAAATAACTTAGCCTTCACGCGCGGCTCGCCTGGATTCACTGGAATCGCCTGAGTCAATTCTCGTCGCGCCTGTTCCGTAGTTTGCTGCTGCAGTTTCGCAGCAAGCTGCAATCGCCGCCGTAGAATCGGCAAGTAAATCGCGCCCACAATCACCGCGAGAGCCAGCGCCGCCAGCAGCCGGTTACGCCAGCGCGGCGTCAACGCGTTCCTCCCGCAATCGTCGGTACAACATAGGATGGCCGGAACTCGGCGACGCCGGCGGCGATCGCGTCGGCCACGCCAGGCGCCATGCGATCAAGGTCGGCACGATCTTCCACCACCACGCTCGAAACCTCGACGGCGATCGCCGGTGCCGCCGTCGTTCGCAGTTGCCTCACCGCTGCGGTTTGCGCCGCGCTCGGCGATCCTTTAAACCGCTGCGCCAGCAAGGCCTGCACCAAATCGCCCAATCTACGGCTCAAAGCCTGAAACGGCGTCTGCGCCCGGTCCCACGGAATCAGCCCGGCGGCCGCGTCCGTCATCGCCGGCAAATCCGTGTTTACGTACACGCGCGCTGTCCCCGGCAATCCCGTCGAAGCAATGTGCAACGTTACAAACACCGCCCCATTCTGCGCATTGGCAATCGCCGAGCGGTCGTCAAACGACGGATTCTGGTTTCCCTGGCGCGTCTGTATCACTTGAAATCCTTGTGACTCCAGCGCCCGACGCACCTGTGCTGCAAAGTCCAACACAATTTCGCTCTCGCGCATGCCGCCCGTTCCGCGCGCGCCGGGGTCCGTCCCGCCGTGCGCCGGATCAAGCACTACAGTATTCAGGCCTGCTCGCGGAATTGCTTGTTGAGCGGTTTGTGGCGGCGTTTGCAGAGGTGCTGGGGGTGTTCCTGACGGAGATGTTTCTGACGCGGCCCAGTGCATCGCGGAAGTTGTCGGCGGCCTTTCTGAAAGTGCCTGCGAAGAAAAGCTCATGGCCTCGGATCCCAGCGCAAACAACAAAAGAAACGCGCCAAACCGAGAACCGTTTCGCCACCAGCGGCTCTTGTTCATTCCAGGGATGTTTCCCACGTCGAGCAGCATACCAAATCTATCAGCGATTCCGTGCCGCTCGAACGCACCCCTCTACGAAAAAGGGACGGCCATTTGGACCGCCCCTTTATGCATCGGGAATACCACCTTGATTCGGCCGATTGCCAGCTAGTTACTATAGATAGGACCTCTCCAAGTCCCGCCCAATCATCCCTGCGGCTGAGCTTGTGGAGGCGGTTGCTGCTGCTGTTTCTCTCGACGAGACGCGCGGAGCGCACGAACATTGGCCTTCATCTGCTGGCGCTGTTCGGGCGTCAGCAGCTTCACCATCTGCAGGCGAGCGCTGTGCCGCAGCTGATGAATCTTCGCTTCCTTCTGATCCGCGGTCAGCGATTCATCCTTCTGCACGGCATCCAACTGCGCTTTCGTGGCCTCGTGAATTGTTTTCATCTGCGCTCTTTGGTCATCGGTCAGGTTCAACCCTTTCATCGCGCCATGCATTCTTCCTTCGTGCTGCGCTGGTGTGGCAGGTGCGGCTTGACTCTGATCTTGCGCCGGTGCCGGTGAGGTGCTTTGCGCTCGGCTGATTCCCGGCGCAAAGGTCAGCGCCAGGAATCCGGCGGTAACCGCAATTTGCTTCGTAATGCTGTTGCTAATCATGGAGGGGTCCTCTTCTGGGCTGGCGTCCATTTCTCTTACTCTCATAGAACCCGCGTTGCGCCCAAATGTCGCGCTCCCGCCTATTGTAGGTGCCCGTTTAGGGGTGCGGCTTTGCCTCGCCGGGTTTCAATGGCTGCAAATGCGCCTTCTCGAGCAGGGAATTGACGCCCGCCAAATCCTTCTTCCGAACCACCTCCCACCTTGCCAGCGTCGCCTTACCCGCGGCTTGCCATTTCTCGCTCGCCGCCATAACGTCCGCTGAAGGGCCTGCATCTGCGCTCTCGACAATCCCCAGCAGCGTGCCCATCGCCGCGGACACCCGCCGTAGCGTCGTCGGGTCATTCCCCGGCACAGCGAACCCAAAACCTCCGAATCCGCCGCCCGCCGTTCCCGAACCTGCCACTGCGCCAATTTCCTTATCCAAATCCGACAATGCCGCCGCAAGCTCCGCGTTTCCCTCCACCTGTTTGCCGTGTGCCGCAATTTGTTTCTTCAAATCGTCGGCAGCCACGACAGCCTCGGAAAACTCTCCAACTCCCGCCGCTAGTTTGGCAGCCAACTGGAACTGCCGCTCCAAATCCGCCGCACTAGTCTTCACGCGCGGATCCATCTTGACCACCAACGGCGCAGAAATCGTCTTTCCCGCCGCGGTCAGCTTCACGGTGTACTGCCCGGGAGCTGCAATCGGCCCGCCTCCTCCTCTTCGAGACCTCCTCCGCGCTCCCGCAAACGCGTACCGCAAATCCCACACAAACCGGTGCACCCCCGCCTCCGCCGACAGCGGCTCCGCGTCATGCACCCAGTACATCGGAATATCGAGCTCGTCCGGATTGGTCTTCGGCACCTCATCCGTGCTCGCAAATCGCCGCACCGATTTCCCCGTCGAATCAAAAACCTCGAGTTGCACCGCCGCCGGCTGCTTCACTTTCAAGTAGTAGTCGATCACCGCCCCAGTCGGTGGATTCTCCGCCTGCGGCTCATCGAACGGTATCGGCGTCCCCTCATCCGAGCCCGGACGCACTCGATACGCCGTCTGTGGCTCAAACAGCCACGCCTCCGCGCTTGCCACTTTCGCGCTCCACTGCCGCAACGGCGTCACATCATCCAGCACCCAGAATGACCGCCCAAACGTCGCGATCACCAAATCGTCGTCGTGCACCACGAGATCGCGCACCGAGGTCCTAGGCAAGTTAAATTGCAACGGCTGCCAGTTAGCGCCATCGTCCAGAGAAACGTACACCCCTTTTTCCGTGCACGCATAAAGCAGCCCAGCGACTTTTGGATCCTCCCGCACGCAATTCAAAAAACTCCCTTCCGGAATCCCGTTCGAAATGCGCTGCCAGGTCTTCCCAAAATCCTTCGTGCGGTACAAATAAGCTTCGAAATCCTCCAGCCGGTGGCGATCCACAGCTGCGAGAGCCTTGCCCGCGTCAAAACGCGAAGCCGCGATGTGTGTTACCTTGCTCCACGCCGTCAATTCCTTCGGTGTAACGTCTTTCCACGTTTTCCCCTCGTCGCGGGTCAGGTGCACCAGCCCGTCATCGGTCCCCACCCAAATCTCGCCGGCCTTCATTGGCGAAGGCGCAATCGTATAAATCACTCCGCGTCGCTTCGATGCGGGAGCATCTGCCGCTGTGGCCGGATCGAGATTCGACGGCACACCCGGATCCTCCCGCGTCAAATCCGGACTAATCTTCTGCCAGGAATTCCCTCGGTCCGCCGTTCGAAACAAAACTTGCGCGCTGAAGTACAACACGTGCGGCTCAATCTCTGAAAAAACCAGCGGCAAAGTCCAAGTCCGCCGGTAGTCGTCGGGATACATCAGCGTAGGCGGTATCTGCTGCACTTCCTCATTGTGAAAATCCTGTCGCGCCACCGACCCGCCATAAATAATCTCCGGATTCAGCGGATCGGGCGCAACGTAATCGCTCTCTCCTCCCGCTTCCATCGGCCGCCAATCATGAAAATTAAGCGCCCGGTAGTTGCTGCGGCTCGGCGTCGACGCAGCTCCGCTGTCCTGCTGCGCTCCATACACCCAGTACGGAAATCGATGGTCCGTCGCGACGTGATAAAATTGCCCGGAAGCCTGGTTATACCAGGAACTCCAAGTCTCTCCGCCATTCCTGGTAACAATTGCGCCTTGATCGCATCCCAATATCATTCGCAGCGGATTGTCCGGATCGATCCAAAGCTGGTGATAATCGTCACCACCCGGCGCGCCCTTAATTGCCGTAAACGTTTTGCCCCCGTCGTGCGATCGATACGTCGAAGTATTCGGCACATACACGGTGTCCGGATCCTTCGAATCGACACTCACTTCCGAGAAATACCATCCGCGTGCCCAAATCCGCGCGTCCTTCGAAACGCGCGCCCAAGTTTCCCCGCCATCATCGGAGCGATACAGCCCGCCCTCCTTAGCATCGGCAATCAAATAAATCCGCTTGGGATTGCTCGGCGCAAATGCGATTCCCGCCCGTCCCAACTCTTCAGAAGGCAAGCCGTGCCCGGTCAACTGCTCCCAATGCTCTCCGCCATCCTTCGAACGATAAAGCCCGGTTCCCGGACCCTTCGAAGGCGGATAAATACTCCACGGCGGCCGCCGCGTTTGCAGCAAAGCCGCATACATGTTTTTGGGGTTCCCTGGCTCCATCGCCAAATCGATCGCCCCGGTGTTCTCATCTTTGAAAAGCACCTGCTGCCAGGTCTTCCCGCCATCATTCGAGCGAAAAACTCCGCGCTCCTTATTCGGTCCGTACGCGTGCCCTAAGGCCGCCACAAAAACTCTTTCGGAATCGTTCGGGTCCACCAAAATCCGCGCAATCTGCCGTGAATCCTCCAACCCGATGTGTGCCCAAGTCTTTCCCGCGTCGGTAGACTTGTACATTCCATTCCCGTACGAAATGCTCGAGCGCATGTCCGCCTCGCCTGAACCAGCGTAAATCACATCGGCATTCGAAGGTGCCACCGCAATCGCCCCAATCGAAGCAATCGGCTCCTCATCAAATATGGGATTCCAGGTCCGTCCCGCGTCATTCGTCTTCCAAACTCCTCCGCCTACCGATCCGAAGTAGTAGACCTCCGGCTGCCCGCGCACGCCCGTCACCGCCAGCGACCGCCCCGCGCGAAATGGCCCAATCGACCGCCATTTCATCTCTCCAAAGACTTTCTGGTCGAATTGCTGCGGCGGGTCCGGCAGCGCCGCAGCCGTCGCGTGCACAAGCAGAACCACACCCCCAGCAAGCAGTAGTAGTAGGGAAAGCCGCAAATTCTTCACGGTTCTGTCTCCAGACGAAGAAGTGTTGTGGAATGAATTGTGGAGTATACCAGCGCTGCGCCCGCGGCGCGGCAGCTTAGTCGCCAGTAACCGCGTTCGGCGTGGCCGCTGGAGCAATCACCGAACGCCGCAAAGGTCTTGTCGCCGCATAAAGAACAAATCCGGCGGCGATGATCATCCCTCCAAACGCCATACCGTTGACGCCCAGTATGGTTTCGCTCCCGCTCTTCAGCAGCGCCAGGCTCATTAACAGCAACGGGAAAACCCCTAAAATGATCGCCCCGACCAGTCCGCCGGGTACCTGGAATCCGCGCTTCAGCTCTGGCTCGCGAATTCGCAGAACTACCAGGGTCACGAACTCCAGCATCAAGCTGGCTCCGTATAACATAATGTCCAGGGTCACGAGCTTCTCGAATTTCAAGCCCAGGCAGAGCGCCCAGCATCCTGCGCACACCAGGATCGCCACCCACGGTGCTTGTGTCTTCGCACTGGTCTTCGCGAACACTTTGGGAAGCATGCCGTCCCGCGCCATCGCCAACGGCAGCCTTGAATAGCTCATCACCAGCGCGTTGAACATCCCAAACGCGCTCATCATCCCGCCAATCACGATCAGGACGCGCAGCCACTCGACTCCCAGGATTTTCCCACCAATTAACCCCGCGATCGTGGCCCAAGCGCCCTCCGCTTCAAATGCCGAAGTCGGAATCCCAGTAAGGCGCACAGCCACGAACGGAAGCACATACGTGAGAGTCACAAGCACGACCGCCGCGATCATCGCCTTGGGATACGTCCTTTGGGGCCTCTCCACTTCTTGCGCGACCGTCGACGCGTTGTCCCACCCCATGTAGTTCCACATCGCCACGAGCACCCCGCCGATCAAGCCAAAGCTGGTCGCCTCCGCAGCGCCATGCCCGCTCGCAAATGCTGCAACCTTGAACGGTGCCATCACCACGATTACCGCAAATGGCGCTGACAAAAGGAAGAACAGCCACAACGAAGTGATTCCCACCACGCGAACCCCGGCGACATTTAGAATCGTGCAAGTCACTACCACAAACAGCCCTGCCATTACGCCATGGCCCCACGATCCAAACCACGGCGACACTTGCTTCAAATAAATCACAAACAATGTCGGATAAATTGCCATATCAAAAATGCTAGCCGCCAAGGACAGCCAAGCCTCTTGGAACCCCCAGAAATTCCCCAAGCCACGCCGCACCCAAGCGTAGTACCCGCCCTCAGCCGGCAGCGAGCTGGAAAGTTCTCCGATCATGAACGCCGTCGGCAAACACCAGAGCACCGGTAAGAACAAAAGAATCAAAATCCCACGCCCGTACCCCGCGCCATGAACGATCTCTTCTGTCCCATAGGTCCCGCCCGACACCATAAAAAACGTCGCCGCCACAAGCGGCCAGAGCGTCAGCTTTGCGACCTTTTTTTTCGCTGTTGAAATTGCGTGGGAAGGAATCTGGACAGGCAGGGATAAAGAACTCAATTTTTACTCTCGTCCTCCTAAGCGATGCTCACTCGCGCGCTGGGTGAAAGTGAGTTCGCATTCGCAGAATACAAGCTTCGCCCCTGCATGCAACAAAAAAATGCATCTACATTGAAAAATCTTTTTTTGCTGCTCGTCACTGTCCTCTAGCACTGGTCGCAGTGGAAGGGGCTTCGGCCTGTGCCCCGGCAAACGCAAGGTCTTTTAGCGGCACAGCCTCTCACCGAAGCGAGAACCCGCGGGCTGCCCCCCGGCCGCCCGCTACCCGGTTCCCGCCGCTCCTCCGAGCGTATGCTAAGATTCGCCCTCTGTTCGAGCACTCTCTTGTTTTCACATTCATACCCCGTTCAGGAGTCGTTCGCATGAAGCTCGGCTTTCTCTCTAGCGCTCTCAGCCTCGCCGTTCTCGCTTTCCCGATCTCAAACTCAGCTCAGTCCCATCCTCCCTCGCCTCGCCCCATCACCATCGACGACTATTTCCAAATCCAGGCTGTCCACGACCCGCAGCTCAGCCCCGACGGCCAGTGGGTCGCCTACTCTGTGGATAAATCCACCCTAAAGACCGACAAGAACGAAACGCGCATCTGGATGGTCCCCACGGCCGGCGGTGACGCTCTCCCCATGACCGCCAAAGGCCTCTCCTCCTCCCATCCGCGCTGGAGTCCAGACGGCAAACTCCTGGTGTTCCTCTCCGAACGAAACGAGGGCAAGAAGCAAGTGTGGCTCCTGAGTCGGCTAGGTGGCGAAGCCCAGCAACTCACTGAGACCGTTCAAGATGTAGAAGATTTCTCCTGGGCCCCTGATGGTCGACGAATGGTCCTCGTGCTGAAAGATCCCACTCCCGAAGAGCTCGATGCCGCCAAGGAAAAACCCACTGCCACCATTGGTTCCTCGGCCGCAAAGGAGTCCGATTCTGACGACAAAAAGTCCAAATCCAAAAAGCCCTGGGTCATCGATCGCCTGCAATTCAAAGTCGACGAGCTCGGCTACCTCGACCGCCGCCGCACCCATCTCTACGTCCTCGACCTCTCCAAGGAGTGTCTAAGCCAAGTCACTTCAGGCGACTTCGACGACACCGAGCCTGCTTGGTCCCCCGACGGCAAACTCCTTGCCTTCACCAGCAACCGTTCCGCACCGGATCCTGACCTCACCTACAACTCCGACATCTGGGTCGTCGCTGCCAACAACACCGACAAAGGCGCGCACCTTACTCAAATCACCACCAATCCCGGCCTCGACAACTCTCCCGCTTGGTCGCCAGACGGCAAATCCATTGCCTACGTCACCATGCTCGAACCGAAACTCTTCGATTACGCCACCCGTCACCTGGCCATCTCTCCCTCCACGGGTGGCCCCGCCAAAGTCCTCACGCTTTCCCTCGACCGCATGGTCACCAGCCCTCATTTCTTCGGCAAAGGCGAATTCATCTCCTTCATTGCCGACAATGACGGTCGCCAGATCCTCTACATCGCTGACGCCGCGGGTCGCGGAATCATGCGGCTGGACCAACCTTCTTACAGTTTGCCGCTTCCCGAGCCGGACTTCCGCACCTCCGTCAATGGCTACTCCGTCGGCAATGGTTCTGATCGCATCGCCATTGCCCAGATCGCCACGCCCGAGCGCCCTGACGAGCTCTTTTCCATCATCAATGGCAAGTACGCGCAAATCACGCACGT
>Ga0207103_10261_pt1 | contig 14404 bp, 10 predicted proteins | sample Alteio_BWMinHeat_81_FD_153546 | JGI IMG/M metagenome (GOLD analysis project Ga0207103, IMG submission 153546) | Enriched cells from forest soil in Barre Woods Harvard Forest LTER site, Petersham, Massachusetts, United States -... | ecosystem: Environmental > Terrestrial > Soil > Temperate forest >...
CGATGCGATCGAGGTAGGCGAAGACTTGTGTACTTGCTCCTTGCGCGGCTTGGAACTGCTGATAGACGTAGCCCATGCGCTTGAGCGGCATGTAGGCGCCGAAAAGTGCGTAGACAAAGGCAAAGAAATCGCCGGTGGTCATGTGATGAGTTCTGATTTGATCGCGCGCGTAGAGTAGAAGAAGTGGAATGACGATGGCACCGAGCAAGTCCATGATGGGCGGCGTAATGACGGCGGCGCGGACCCAGCGCATGTTGTCGCGGAGCAACTGGCGGGCGGTGTCGCGGAATTTGCCGATTTCGAAGTCTTCCATTCCGAAAGCTTTGACTACGCGATTGCCGGTGGTGGTCTCCTGGAGAATCTGGCTAAGGTCGGCGAGGCGAGTCTGGCTGTTCTCCGCGGAACGCCTGATTTTGCGGCCAAATTTGCCGACGGGAATAACCACGAGCGGCAGGAGCACGGCAGACGCGAGCGCCATTTTCCAGTTCAGCCAAAAGAGGACGCCGACGAGAACGATAAGGCTGAATCCCTTTTGAAACAGGTCCGCGAGATATTCGGAAAGAGCTACGCGCGTGCGTTCCACGTCGTTAATGGTGGCGGAGAGAAGGCGGCCTACGGGATTGTGCTGAAAGAAGGCAATCGGCTGACGGATAATTTTTGCGTAGACCTGGTTGCGGAGATCGGTGACGGCGGCTTGTCCGACGTATTGAATTTGGATGATGCCCAGATATTCGGCGATGGCCTTTGCCAGATACAAAGCAGGCAGCGCGAAGGCAAAGAGCGTTGCGACATTGTGGATACCGGAGGGGAGAAAATCATTCAAGTAGATGACACGATTGCCAGGGAGCGTGAACAGAACTGGTTTGGTCACGAAAACGGAAGGATTGAGGACATAGTCGACGGCGATCTTGACCATGAACGCCACCATGCCTTCGGCGAGGGCGACGAAAGCCACCAACATGACGCCGAGCGAGAGCCGGAACGCGTAGGGCCGGACGTAGCTCAAGAGTCTTTTCAGTTGCGGTGAAAGCAAAACAGACACGCTCCAGACTCTCCGATCTTTCTACTTGGTACGCTATTCGCCGCTTCGCGGCCTGTCAAGTTTCCCGGGTGCGTGCGATGCGACAATTGAGACTCGCGGCGGAGCGATTATTTTTCAATGTCGCGGTGCGTGACCTTGGTGGAGAAGCCGCGCTTCGCCAGCGATTTCTTGATTTGTTCGCCCAGCATGACAGAGCGGTGTTTGCCGCCGGTGCAGCCGATGGCGATGGTCAAATAGCTTTTGCCTTCGCGGATGTAGTGCGGGATCAGGTAAGTCAGCAGGCTTTCGATGCGGCGGAGAAATTCTCCGCTTTGAGGAAACGAGCGGATGTATTTTTGAACTTTGGGATCTTTTCCGGTGTAGCGGCGCAGGCTGGGCACAAAATGGGGGTTCGGCAGGAAGCGCACGTCGAAAACAAGATCGGAGTCTGTCGGAACGCCGTATTTGTAGCCAAAGCTTACGACGGAAACTAGCATGGGTCGATGGTCGGGATTCTTGAAGCGCTCGGTGACGAAATGGCGGAGTTCGTGAACGTTGAATTGGGTGGAGTCGATGACCACGTCAGCGAGCTTACGGATGGGCTCCATGAGGGCCCGTTCGTGGTGAAGGCTTTCGCGAACGGACAAGGCTTTGCCTAGCGGATGAGGGCGGCGCGTCTCGCTGTAGCGGCGCAGGAGCGCGTCATCATTTGCATCGATGAACACCAGCGTGATGGGGTGGTCCTTGCGAAGATGCCTCAGGAGCGGGGGGAGCTTTTCAAGTTGAATGCCTTCGCGCGCATCTACCAGCAAGGCGGCGCGGGCAAAATCGCCTTCACCTGCGGCGTGCAGCTCGGCAAAAATGGGAATCAGCTCGACGGGAAGATTATCGACGCAGTAGAAGCCCATGTCCTCGAAAGCGCGGAGGACCGTGCTTTTTCCCGAACCGGAGACACCGGTGAGGATGACCAGGTGCCGCGCGTCGCGTCTGGTGGGCGGCTTCACGGAAGGCGCCCGCTCAGCTTTTCACTCGGCGCTGGTGAGTGCTGGGAATGCGCATGTCTTCGCGATACTTGGCGACCGTGCGGCGCGTGACGTGGATGCCAGCATCGTCGAGCTTTTTGGCGATCTGTTCGTCGGTGAGGGGCTTCGTGGTGTCTTCTTCTTCAATCATTTTCTTGACGAGACGCTTGAGCGTGAGGAGAGACATTCCACTGCCTTCGGGACCATTCACCGATTCGCTGAAGAAGGAGCGGAGCTCGAGGACACCCTGCGAGGTGTGCGCATACTTGCTGGCGACCGCGCGGCTGACCGTGGATGGGTGCACGCCAACTTCTTCGGCGACTTCCTTGATCATCATGGGCTTGAGGGCGTCCGGGCCGTGATCGAGATATTCGCCTTGGCGAGCGATGATCGATTGGCAGACCCGCAGGATGGTGTGCTTGCGCTGCTCGATATTTTTCATCAGCTGAATGGCTGCGGTGAAGCGTTCTTTGACATAGTTGCGAACATCGCGGTCGGCGGCGTCGCGTGCCAGGAGGCGGCGGTAGGTGGGGCTGAGTCGGAGCTGGGGCATGTCGTCTTCATTTAAGAAGACCTGCCACTGGTCATCGACCTTGCGGAAATAGACGTCCGGCTCGACAAGACGCGGTTCGGTCTTGTTGTAACGCAGACCGGGCCGAGGATCAAGCTTCTTGATGACCTCCAGCGAGCGCTTCACGACTTCCAGAGGGCGGTTCAGCGCGCGGGCGATTTCTTTTAGCTGGTTAGATTGTACTTGCTTCAGGTGTTCGGAGACGATTTGCTGGGCCAGCGTGTTCTGCGGATCGAATGCTTTCAATTGGAGAAGCAGGCATTCGCGCAAATCGCGTGCGCCGACGCCGATGGGATCGAAATCCTGCACGACGGCCAGGGCGTCATCGAGATCGTCCTGGGAAAATTTGCCGTTCTGGACAAGCTCTTCGATAGAGGCCGTCAGATAACCATTCTCATCGAGGTTGCCGATGATGCTTTCCGCGAGCTCCTGCACAGATGCGGAACAGATAGTCATGCTCAACTGCCAAGTCAAATGATCGGTGAGGCCGCTGGGCGAGGAGAGAAACTTTTCAAAGGAGGGCCGCTCGGAGACTTCTCTTTCCTGCGACTGGCCGCCATCGCCGCCGGTGTCGAGATATTGGTTGAAGAAACTGCCGACGTCGAACTCGTCGAAAGGATTGGCTTCCGGTTTCTCGGGAACTTTCTCGGTTTCCGCTTTGAGAAACGTTTCGTCGCTGTAGTTGTCGCTTTGGGTGGCTTCTTCGCTGAGCTCTTCGAGGACGGGATTGGCGATCATCTCCTGATTGATCATCTCGCGGAGTTCCAGGCGGTTCAGTGCAAGGACGCTCACCATTTGCACGAGGCCGGGAGTCAGAATCTGCTTCTGCGCCACTCGTAGGTTGAGCTTGAGTCCTTGCCAGGCCATGATCGTTCCGATTATCCCTCAAACTCTCCAGTTTTACAGTTTAGTTCAGGCGGAAATGATCGCCCAGATAAACGCGGCGCACTTCGGCGTCATTGCTTAGCTCGAGCGGAGTGCCCTTCGCCATTATTTTGCCATGATTCACGATGTAAGCGCGGTCCGTCACGTTGAGTGTTTCCCTGACGTTATGGTCCGTGATCAGGATACCGATACCGGAGCGGCTGAGGCCGCGGATGATCTCCTGCAGGTCCTTAACGGTTAGAGGGTCAATGCCGGAAAAAGGTTCGTCGAGAAGGATAAAAGAAGGCTGCAGGGTGAGCGAGCGGGCGATTTCCAAGCGGCGGCGCTCTCCTCCCGAGAGTGTGTAGGCCTTGCTGGTGCGCACGGTTTCGAGTCCCATTTGCACTAGTAGCTCTTCGAGACGGTCACGTTGCTGCTCGGGCGTGAGGGGCAGGGTCTCAAGAACTGCCAGCAGGTTCTCTTCGCTGGTCAGTTGGCGAAAGACCGAGGGTTCCTGAGGAAGGTAGCTGATGCCACTGCGAGCCCGGAGGTACATGGGTAAGTCGGTGATTTCGCCGCCGTTCAAGAGCACGTGGCCGGAGTCCGGCCGGGCAAGACCGACTATAATGTAGAAGGTAGTGGTCTTACCTGCGCCGTTGGGTCCCAAGAGCCCGACGACTTCACCCTGGCCGATCTCCAGTTCAACGTCATCAACGACCTTGCGACCGCGATACGACTTGCTCAACTCGACGGCCTGGAGTTTCAGCATACCTCGTCACGAACGACCGCTCGGCGGCCGCGTCACTTTTCGACTCGGTGCTTGGTCAACGTGCGCGAACCATTTTCAGAGTCGACGATGATCGTATCATCCGCTAAATAGAAGGTCAATTGACGGCCGGTGGTAGTGCCCGCGGAACCGTCGTAGAGAGTGGGATTTCCGCCGCTCATGACGAACTTGCCGTCGGAGGCGGTGTATTCGCCACGCGCGGCGGTGGCGCGCCGGCCAGCTTGATCGACGATAACGCCGCCAGTTGCGACGGCGCGGCTGATTTGCTTGGCTCCGAGATTCGCGGCGGCGGCGTTGGCAGCGGTCACGGAAGTTTCCATGCCGCGCGTGAAGTACAAATCCATGATGGGAGCACGGATTCTTTGATCAGGGGATTGCACTACTACGTTTTTTTCGAGATGGGCCAGGTTGCCGGCGTCGCTGTAGGAAAGCGTTCCCGAACTTACGTGCCAAAGAACTGGCTTTCTTGCCGGTGATTGCTTTGTGCCAGCTTGAAGGGAGCTGGGTTGCGCCGGAGGCGGCGTCTGGGGGAAGACGGCGCGGACTTTTCCGGTTGCGTTCAATACCTTTGTTTCGCGCAGGAGTTCGATAGAGTCCGCTTCCAAAACAGAATCGCCCTGCCAGAGACGGGCATGGCCGGAATAGACGGCGCGACCCGTTCTCGAATTGCCTTGCATGGTGTCCGAAGAAATGTTGGCGGGCGCTTGTGCCAGCTGCACCGCATTTCCGTTAGGCGAAAAATCGGTGGAGCGTACGCCGCCCTCTGCGCGGATGTCGCCGGTTGCACCGGTGAAGAAGATTCGCGGAGCGTGTGTCTCGGTGGTCGCGTCACGTGCCACAGCTTGCCCAGTCAAGAGAGCGGTCTGGGCAACGCGTGTGAAGGTTGCGTGATCGGCTTGAGCGTTGCGGTCCTCCTCTTTCAACTTAACATCACCCTGCAGATCCATCTGTGACCAACCACCCACCGCCTGAAGCTGTGCTACTCCATTCTTAGCCGTGGCAGTCTGGAGCGCGTGGCCAGCAATTACGCGCTCTGTTTGCACGTTTCCCTTCGCATCCAGTTGCTGGGGCTTGCCTTGGTCTCCGAATGCCAATTCCAGCTTGTCGGCCTGCAGTTTCGTCCGCGTGGGTGCGGCGTTGGCTTGGGCGTCAGTCCATTCCATGCTCCCGGCCGTGAGTGTCTCTGCCTTCAGAGCCCTGCCGGCCTGACCCCGTTTCCCTTCGCTGAATTCCATGCGCAGCGCGCCTGACTGAAGAAGGCGCGTGTCGCCGCTCTTGACCACATGCGTCTTCAGCAAGACCCCACCATTGAGGTTCATCTCCTTCGCTTGATTGAGGCGCGGCCAAAGATCGAGCGCTGCCGTGTCCGAGTGGAATTCGTCCTCTCCTTCTTGGCTGTGACGCGCTCCGTGAACGCTTCCTACCCCGTCGAGTCTGGTGACCCACCCTTCTGGAGCAAACAGTGTGGTCATCTTGTCGGCTTCGATATGCATCGAGTCGGCGCCACGTTGCGAAGTGAGTTGCGGAGGTTGGCCGTTTGCGCCGGCGATGGCCAGGAGCCGGTGCGCACGAAACGTGCGATCCAATTCGAGGGTGAATTCTCCGGCGGTCAGGCGGGCTGTAGAGGATTCAGCCTGTGCAGGGCCGAGGATGTGGAGTAATCTCGCGTCGCGGCCGAAATCGAGACTTGTACCCCGGACTTGGACCTCTTGGAGTGGTCCAGCCTTGGCAGGCCTTTCCTGGGCGTCTCTCTTTGCTAACGGTCTGAGTTTCATTCGAACGTTTTGCAGGAGCCGAAGGGTTCCTTCCTGCGAGTTGTATTCGGCGCCCACGGCATCGCCACTGCCACTGGGAAATGTATATGTCACGGGCTGATCTGTTTTTGCCGCGCCAGTGCCCTGATCGAAAATCACGCCGCGCGTCTCCACGTGCACCATCTGCGCCGGCATGGTGGGGTCTTTTGCTCTGCGGTCCTCGTCTGCCGCGCTTTCCAGATCGATCTGAACATCTCCCTTGCAGGTTATAGTGCGACTCTGTTTTCCGTACTGGCAGCTTTGCGTATGGATGGTGTCGTTTCGGTCGCCGGATTTTCCAAAAATGGTCACTTTCACATTCTCGAGCAAGCTCGCATTCTGGTCTTTGAAGTCCGTCGACCTGGAGGCTTCGACAGTGAAAATCTTGCGAGGCCCGTCCATCTTCGAGAACGTCAGCCCACTGGAGCTTTTCATCACGTTCATGGGTGCCGGCGGAGGCGCGGCTCTACGCTCCATGATTCTTTGCCAGCCGCGCTTTAGATACACACCAGCCGTCAGACCGGCCAGCAGCAGCGCGACCGCCGCGGACCAGCGCGCATACCGCGCCGCTTCGCTCCTTCGCATAGATTCAGTTTAAGCAAAAGTCTTATGGACTGTATAGAAGATGGAGAGAAAAGGGGATGACGAGAGAGACTAGCCGGCAGTTTCGGCAGCAGCTGCCGTGGTGTCTGGCAGAATGCCGATGTTGGCTGCCGCCACGCTATCGCGATTGGTATTTTTCACCAGATACATGGCCTCGTCGGCAAGATGCAGCAAACCCTCTTTGGTGCGGGAATCCGTGGGATAGGAGGCTACGCCCAAGCTCGTTGTCACCCGTATGCTCAGCCCCTCAGGATCGAGCCAGACCGTTTCGCGGATGAGCTTGTGGAGGCGGCGCGCCACGTTGAGCGCATTATCCTTCGCGGTTTGCGGGAGGAGAATCACAAATTCATCGCCGCCATAGCGAAACGCAAAATCGATCAAGCGGCAATGAGCTTTGAGGGCGTTGCCAATTTCAGCAAGCAAACGCGAGCCGACGAGATGACCGTGCGTGTCATTCACTTGCTTGAAATGGTCGAGATCGATGAACACCAGCGAGAATTGATAGTTGTAGCGTTGCGAGCGGTAGATTTCCGTTTCGAGAATGAAGCCCATGTGCCGCGCGTTGTAGAGGCTGGTGCAATCGTCTGTAATGGTTAGCTCGTGAATTCGCTTCACGTGCCGGGCGTTTTCGAGCGCGATGGCGGCGAAATCCGAGAGGGCTTCTAGCAGCTTGAGATCGCGGTCGTCAAATCCTTCGGGGCCGAGGCAGTTGATCAGTTCGATGACGCCGAGGCAAGTATCACGGAATTTGACGGGCACGGCGACGATGGATTGCGTCTCGGTCTTCGTCTTTTCGTCAACCTGAGAGAAGAAGCGCGTGTCCTTCGACGTATCCGCCACAACCACGGTTTCCCCGTGCTGCGCCACCCAGCCGGCAATTCCCTGCCCTACTTTAATGCGGACGTCTTTCAACGCTTGGGAGGCTTTGCCGACGGCTAGCTCAAAATAGAGTTCTTGCTTGGACTCATCCAGCAGGAGCAAGGACCAATTGTCCGGGCGTAGAAACTCGTCGATTTTCTCCATAATGGTGCGGAGAACTTGATCGAGCTGCAGCGAAGAGGTCAACGCCTTCCCCAACTCCTGGAAGATGGCGACTTCGCCGGCTTCGCGCTGCTCAGCGGAAACCGCGGGATTGCGGCGGCGTTCCACGGCTGGAAACTGTTTGACTTCGTCCACGCTCGGTTAATCCCTGGTCCAGAAAGTTTACAGGCTAGACCGTTGCCGCCGCGGCGGACAACACCACCAGCGCGATTCGGGGCTGGTCAGCGAATCTCTGCCAGTATAGGCGCCTCGCAAAAAGAGGTGCAAGATTCTCGTGGTACAGGCGTGGCCATCTTGCCATCGGCAGGTACGATGCGTACCGGCGGGCTCGCTGCGGCAACGATATTTCAGCGAACAAATGAGCTGTGCGTGCCTTCGCGCAAGACCAGACAACCGGAAAGCATGTCGTGGATGGCGCGTCTGCTTGGCGTGAGCCCGACGCACAGGCAGTCGATTACGAAATAGTAGCCGCCCAAGACGGGGACGTGGGCAAGGAGTCGGCCGCTGCAGAAACGCACGCTCGCTCGCCAGAAATCGACTGGCTTTCCAGCGGCATCGCCCACGTAAAGCCCTAGCAGGCGCTTTCCAAGTGTTGCATGCCATGCGGAGCTTTCCGAAAGCGCAAAATAGAGCCAGCTCTCGCCTGCAAAAAAAGCGAGGCAGATGAGAAGAAACGTTGGTCCGGATTGCGCGAGAGTCTCGTTGAGGCGCGTCCCCAGACGATGATTGAAGAAGGGATTCGAGATTCCCGTAGCGGCCGCAAAAAGAGAGACGAAGACGGCGAATGGCACGATGAGAAGAATTAGATCAATGATTCCGGCGATGAGGCGAGTCCAGAACCCGGCGCGAAGCAGCGGGAGAGCTGCAGCAGGGTCCCGGTGCGGAGCTGTGGTTTGATCTCCCAAGAATCTCTCCCCGGCCTGGTCTACCATGGCCGACGCACTTCATTCCCAAGCGAGATGTATACATCATAGTTCGCCCGATCGCCTGCGAAGCGTCATGTGGACTGCGTGCAAACTCATTCACCAGGAGTTGGTGTCAGGTTCACTCCGTGGTATTAAATCTGTTATGCACCCGTTCGAAATCTCTTGGGCCACGAATGCCACGGTGATGTGGGAAGTTACGGAGCTCAGACCCCCGTTTTCAAGTTGCCCTAGCTGCCGGAGCTCATCTCCCAAAAGTTGGCCGGAGCCGAAAAGAGCCGTCTCGAAGATGTGGATTTGGAACTCCATGAAGAAGCGGTTGCGCGTTTGCTCACCGAACTGGAACAAGCAGGGAGAGATTTTAATCTGCCGGAATTGCCTGCATACAAAGATGTGCTAAACGACCTGCTTATTCGCGTCCGACTTATTATAATCTCGAACAGTACTTAACAGTGACCTCTAATTCACGTTGTTTGACACTGTCGCGCGTGACCGCCTATAGTTTCGTCGGGGGATTTTTCGCGCCTTCCGCGGACCGGATTGGCGTCGCGCGGGGTGCTTCATCCCGAACTACACCGGAGCGTCGGAGTCGCGGTCACCCAGATAAATAGAGCAGCGAAAAGGGCGGCCGTCGCGGCCGGAGGGTGTGTGATCGATCCAGGCTCGGGCGCCCTATTGCCTGAGGTGTCTCGGCGAGGACAGGTTCGATTCATGGCCAGTGGAACTTTTGGCGAACGCTTGAAACGGGAGCGCGAAATGCGCGAAGTCTCGCTTAAGGAAGTCACCGCAGGCACGCGCATCGGTCCGCGTTTTCTAGAAGCACTGGAAAACGAAGAGTGGGAGAAGCTTCCCGGCGGCGTTTTCAACCGCGGGTTTGTGCGCGCAATCGCGCGCTATCTCGGGCTCGACGAAGAGAATCTGCTCGCCGAGTACGACATGGCACGTGGCGAACAGAGTATGCCTGCTCCTCATGCGTATGAGAACAAGCTTCCGCGTCCGCCTATTTGGGTTCCACTATTGGCAGTGCTCGCTTTGCTCGCCGTGCTTGGCGCGTTCGTTGCCGGCTGCGTTTATGGCTGGCGATGGTACTCCGCACGACGCGCTGCGAAAGAATCTTCAGCGTCCTCCTTGTTGCCTGCGCAGAGCCAAAAGCAAGCGGGAGCAACGACATCGCCTTCCGCTGTAGCTGCTTCTTCTGACAAGTTAACTTCTTCGGCGGCCGTTCCGCTGGACCTTGCCGTTTCCACGTCCGCGGCCACGCGCGTGCGGATCCTCGCCGACGGCACGTTGCTGCTTGATGCGGAGCTTCCCGCAAGAGCAACCCGCCACTTTTCGGCCAGCCAGCAGTTTGAAGTGACCGCCGCCGATTCCTCGGCGGTGTTGCTGGAATTGAACGGGCGGGCCATGCCGCCCGTTGGAACGCCAGGGGCCTCCGGTACAATAGTGCTTGGCCAGAAGGATTTAAGGCAGGCATCCGGTGGAACCCCTCAGCCCTGAAGTTCTCGAAGATCTTCGCGCAGGCCGTGCTCCCCGCGAGCGAAAGATTGCGGTTTGCGCCGGCGGAGCGCATCTGGCGCCCGCGGATCGTGCCGAAATTCTAGCCGTGCTCGCCGGGGATGCTGATGAGATGGTCTCCGAGCGCGCTCAGCAAGCCATTCTTTCTCAGCCGGTGGAAACGTTTGTGGAAGCACTGAAACGCGAAAAGGCCATCCCCGCGCTGTTTGCCTACGCCGGTAAACACCTCGCGGATAAACCCGGCATCTGCGACGCGCTGGTTCAGAACAAAAATTGCGGAGCAGAATACCTGATTCCCGTCGCACGCTCCCTTTCTTCGCTCGCCATCACGACGCTCATGGACGAATTAGAGCGCGTCAGCGAGTCTCCGGCACTCGCGGCAGCGCTGGAGCACTCCTCATCCATCACTGCAGACCAGAAGCATCAGCTCCACGAACTATTGGGTTCTGCCATGGACGAGGCCACTCTTGCAGAAGCGGCTGCCGAAGCAGAACCTGATATGGCCAAGCGTCAGACCTTGATTATGCGCCTCGCCAAGATGGGCGTTTCTGAGCGCGTGCAGTTCGCGATGAAAGGCGGATCCGAGGCTCGCCGCACGCTGATTCGCGACTCCAACAAGGTCGTGCAGCGTGCCGTGCTGCAATCCCCTCGCCTTACAGATCAGGAGGTCGAAGCCTTCGCCACCATGACCAGCCTCACGGATGAGATTCTTCGGCTCATCGCCGGCAACCGCAAGTTTCGAAAAAACTACGCCGTCGTTCGCAATCTTTTGAACAACCCGAAGACGCCGTTGGACGTTTCGCTGCACATGCTCCCGATGTGCAATGTCATGGACCTTAAGAAATTGACCACCAATAAAAACGTGCCGGAAACCCTGCGCTCCACGGCCCTCAAACTGCAGCGCACACGCGCGGAACTCAAGAAATAATTTTGGCAAGGCACGATGCTCTGCTCCTCTTGAATTGCGTCGCTGTCCGTTCGATTTCCCTCTACAATCATGCGCGGAGGCGTACGATCCATGCTTTTCTCATTCAGAATTTGCACACTCGCGGCGCTGTTGGTGCTGGGCATTCGAGCGGCGCTTCCTGTTATGCCTGTTCTCCGGTCGGAGCAAGGCGGCACGGCTTCTCAAGAAAGTCCACGCGAACCATGGACTTCAGCTCAGGTACTCCACGCTGCGGACCTCGTCTCCGAGGTTCGGAACACCAAAAGCAGCAGTGCTCCAACCATTGTTTATGTTGGCTTTCGCACGCTCTTCGAAGGTGGGCACGTTCCTGGGGCGAGCTTCCATGGCACGGCTTCCACGGAAAAAGGCCTCGCGGAGTTGAAAAAATGGCTGGCCGCTTTGCCGCACGCAACAGATATCGTTGTCTATTGCGGATGCTGCCCTTTTGATCGCTGCCCAAATATCCGGCCTGCTTACAAGGCTCTCCACGAAATGGGCTTTACCCACGTGCGCGTGCTCGTGCTACCAACGAGTTTTGCCGCCGATTGGGTCGAGAAGGGCTATCCGATCGAGAAGGGTCTTTGAGTAGATTGGGGCGGGCCCAAGCACTTGGCTAGACTTTGCGCAAGACCAGACAGCTCGCAATCATGTCGTGGACAGCCTGCTTTTTCTCGGTGAAACCGGCGATGATGTAGCCAATCATTAGAGGAATCATCCCCGTGATTATTTTTGCGAAGAAGCGCCCCGATGCCCGGCCGAAGGAAATCGGCTGACCGGTCAGGTCGGTCACCTTTAGATTGAGCATCTTTTTCCCGGGCGTGGCTTGCCAGGACGAACTTTCCGAGAGCGCGTGATACAACCAACTCACCAAAAGGATGATGCCAAAAAAACCGAAGAGAAACCCGAGGCCCAGCAAAGTGGCCGCGTCACTGCTGATATCTTCTCCGGAACCAATTCTGCCGAGCGCAGCTCCCGCGCCCGTCAATATGAAAAGCGGAATGAGAAGAACCAGGAATGCCACACCAGAAATAGCCCCATCAATGAGGTAAGCCACGAATCGCAACCAGAAACCGGCGTAGGCTACACCACCATAGCTTGCGGCGGGCACAACCGGCCCATACTGGTTTGGATTGACGGGGGATAGCGAAGGAAGTGCCGGCACCGGCACAATTCCGGCGATAGCTTGGCCGCACGTGGAGCAGAACGCTGTCGTCGGAGAAATCTCGTTTCCACATTTTGAGCAGTACACGGGTCTCCTTTTTCGTACTATCGCCCAACCAGGCGCCCATTGCGGGAATCCTAATTCGCTCGCCAGCACCGGTCAATCACCGGGTAGTACCAGCGGTTTCCATGCTCGCGCCGCCGGTTACCTTTCGCCGCGATTCGATCTCTACTACGCTGGTATACGAGTTTGAACTCTCATTGGTTCAATGCCTCCCGCCCAGCCGTTTTCGCGGGATGCGCCAAAGGGTTCTGAGTAAAGACGAATATGCCGCGGACGTTTCATCTTCGGACTAGTCAGCGACGCTCCAATCCCTCCCCAACTGCCAGCGCCAGCTACAGCTGCGGATGCTTGCGATGAAACCCGGTGGCGTCTTGGTAGGCCTGCGCAAGCGCCAGCAACCTCGCTTCGCCGTACAGATTCCCTAAAAATGTCAAACTTACCGGCGTGCCGGGGCCGCCGGCGTTTTGAAAATCGCCAGGATCGTCCGTTGGAGGCTTCGGAGCGTCGTCGCCGCGGAAGCCGTTGGGCAAGATCACCGAGGGATGACCCGTCAAATTTGTGATGACGAGTTGGTCGCCGCCGTTCGTGGGTGCCACAATGACGTCGACCCCACCAAACACTTTTGCAACCGCGTCCATAGCCATCCGCCGTGCCCGGCTTGCCTGGATATACTCGACGGCCGGGATGAACCGCGCTGACCGAAACGAATTTGGCCAGTCAAATGGCTTCTGCGAAGTGAGCAATTTGTCTTTGCCGGTGCGCGTCAAGTCGTCAAATGCGGCCGCCGCTTCTGCCGAGAGCATTGTCACCATCGCCTGGTACGGAAATTTCGGCATCTCCAGCGGAACGAGGCTGACACCCATCTCTTTTAACTTGGCGAGCGCCGCGTCGCTATATCTCTTGTCATACTCCGCGCCCGCGCGTGCGGCCTCCCTTCGACGCTTCTGTTCGTCTCGCTTCTTTTGCTCTTCCGGAGTTGCCGCGGGTTCTTCCTTTGGCTCTTGCGAAGGGTCCGGCGGCTTCGGCTCAAAATCCGCCTTCAGATAGCCCACACGGAGCTTGCGCCAATCGAGCGCCGCATCCCAATGGAACGCTGCGTTCTTAACGCTGGGATCTTGCTCGTCTGGTCCGTAAATCGCTTGCAGCACGAGCGCGCAGTCCTCCACCGCGCGGCAAATCGGCCCGAGCTTGTCCATGCTCCAGGAGAGCGCCATCGCACCGGTCCGCGGCACGAGCCCAAAAGACGGCCGCAAGCCCGTGCAACCGCAGCGCGTCGACGGCGACGAAATCGAGCCAAGCGTTTCCGAGCCGATACTGAAGGCCACGCATCCCGCAGCTGTCGCGGAAGCGGGACCGGCCGACGATCCGCTGGACCCCTGGCCCGGATTCCACGGATTCCGCGTCACTCCGCCAAACCAGTGATCGCCTAAGGCCAGCGCGCCGAGCGTGAGCTTCGCCACCAGCACCGCGCCCGCTTCATCCAGCCGCTTCACCACGGTGGCGTCCTCGTCAATCATCTGGTTTTCGAAGCCGCCCGCGCCCCACGTCGTCCGATAACTCTTTGTCGCTAACAAGTCCTTGGCACCCCAAGGCAATCCGTGCAACGGTCCTCGATATTTCCCGGCGGCGATATCGCGGTCTGCTTCTTTCGCCTGGGCTCGCGCGCGTTCTTCGGTCAGGTTCACCACGAATTTTAGCGTCGTGTCGTAGCGCTTCAACCGCTGCAGATACATTTCTGTCAGGGCCACCGAGGACACTCTCTTCGTTCGCACCAACTCGGCCAGTTCGCGCACGCTGGCAAATGCCACATCTTCCAAATTTTTTGGCGTCGAGGTCACGGCCTTCGCCGAGGGCTTCGATATCCGCGATGGCCGCCGTTCGTTTTCAAGTTTCATACCGGGCAGGAGTGGATCAAAAACCAGGCAGGGCCCGACGGAATTCGGAATGTGCAGGTTATAGATCGCATCGTAACCTTTCGCTCGCTGGTTCAAGTTGTCCAGCATCATCTCTTTCGTGTCGTCGGGGATGGATACATCCGCAACCGCAGCCGCATTCTCAATCATTTCTTTGGTAATCTTCGTCGCCCCTTGCGA
>Ga0207103_10262_pt1 | contig 14384 bp, 12 predicted proteins | sample Alteio_BWMinHeat_81_FD_153546 | JGI IMG/M metagenome (GOLD analysis project Ga0207103, IMG submission 153546) | Enriched cells from forest soil in Barre Woods Harvard Forest LTER site, Petersham, Massachusetts, United States -... | ecosystem: Environmental > Terrestrial > Soil > Temperate forest >...
GTGCAGTAGCTCTCGTTGCATAAAAACGACCCACCACGGATCACCCGCTTTTTTGCGTAGGGTTCATCAGGGTCGTAGCTATTGGCGGGGCCTTTTGGGTCTTTAATACCACCCGGTTTATTTGTGGTTTGATAATAAGTATTGTTGTAATAATCGGCACACCATTCCCATACGTTTCCCGCCATATCGTACAGGCCGTACCCGTTTGGCGCGAATGAAGCTACCGGGGCGAGACCATAAAATTTATCTTTCACCGAGTTATAATCCGGGAAATGGCCCTGCCATGTATTAGCTTTCGGCTTGCCCTGGTCAACCGGTTCATTTCCCCAGGGATAAATTTTGTTTTGCAGGCCGCCGCGGGCCGCCCACTCCCACTCCGCTTCGGTTGGCAGGCGCTTGCCAGCCCATTTGCTATAGGCCACCGCATCGTACCAGGAAACATGTACCACCGGATATTTTTCTTTTCCTTTTAAACTGCTGCCGGGCCCGTGCGGATGCTTCCAACCGGCGCCTTTCTTCCAGGCCCACCATTGGGAATAATCATTCAGGTCGACGGCATGTTTAGGCGGGTCAAACACCAACGATGCGGCAACCAGGACGCTGTCGTCGGGTTTTGCAGTTCCCGGAGGCAGCTGCTTTTTAAGCTCATTCCAGTCGGGCTTACGCTCGGCCGTGGTAATGTAGCCCGTAGCTTTTACAAATTTGGCGAATTGCTCATTTGTTACCACTGTGGTATCCATCCAAAACCCGTCGACACTTACTTTATGTTTTGGGTATTCGTCTTGCAACGCCTGGCTGTTATCACCACCCATCATAAAGGTCCCTCCCTTTATCCACACCATTCCTGCATGGCCTTTGCTCGAAGCGAGCTTCAAATCAGGCATGGTGAGCGCTGTTGAATGGAGCGAAGCAAACCGCGCCGGGATATTCGATTCGCAACAAAGCGCGACTTTTTTTGGGGTCGCAAAAGTTACCGGCAGCGCAACGCTGCCGGTAACGGTTTGATTTTGCCTGCAACTGAAGATCAGCACAGGTAAAAGAAATATCAACTTAAAATTTTTCATAATAAAGTCCTCCTTATTGCACCTTTGCCTGATCGTTTGCAGGCGGGTTAACATGATGTATCCGCCCCTTAAGCACATCATCCCAGTCGATAAAAGGATAGATGTTGTTCTTTTTGGCCTGATCGTCAAACAGCGCTTTTAATTCGGATAGCTTTTCGGGATATTTCGAGGCTACGTTGATACGTTCGTTATAATCGGTATTCAGGTCGTAAAGCTCCCAAACATCGTCATCAAAATTTGTACCCGGGCCTGGTTTTACGTAGGGTTTATAGTTCGTCATATCTGTAAAATCGGGATGATGGTATACTTCGGCCTTCCAGCCATCTTTGTAGATAGACCGCGAACCAAAGATGTAATAGTACTGTATGTGATGCTGTGAAGGGGCAGCCGCATCAGCGATAGAGTAAAAAAGCGAAGTCCCCTGCAGCGTATCCTGCTTTATACCGCGAATGTATTCGGGCGCCTTTATGCCGGTAAGCTCAAGCGTGGTGGGCAGCAGATCGATCACATGGCCATACTGCGTGCGTATGCTGCCCGGGTCTTTTATTGCCTTTGGATAGAAAACAATAAGCGGGTTACGGGTGCCGCCTTCGGCATTGGCATCCTGTTTCCAATATTTAAAGGGAGTATTGGCGGCCTGCGCCCAGCCCAGCGGGTAGTTGGTTTGGGTTCCGTCGGGTGTACCTATTTCGCCTATCTTCTCCAGGTTATGCTGGATATTTTCCTGCTCCGAAAGGTGTTTGGTCGTAACCACATTGTCGATATCGCCATTAAGCGAGCCTTCCTTGCTGGCGCCGTTATCGCCGATAATTACACAAATCAATGTATTATCCAGCTGCTTGCTGGCTTTTAAATATTGTACCAGGCGGCCAACCTGGTGATCGGCATAGGTTAAATAGCCGGCGTAAACTTCCATAAAACGGGCGTAGAGCCTTTTCTCGTCGGGCGAAAGGGAGGCCCAGGCTTTAATATTCGGGTTGCGGTCGGGCAGTATAGCATTGGCCGGTATAATGCCAAGCTTTTTCTGATTTTCAAAAACTGTCTCCCTGAAAACGTCCCAGCCCTGGTCGAATTTGCCTTTGTACAGGTCGCTCCACTCATGGCTCACCTGGTGGGGCGCATGCGTTGCGCCGGGTGCGAAATAGAGGAAGAACGGTTTATCCGGCGCTACTTTTTGCTGCCTGGTCATGTAAAAGATCGCTTTATCGGTGATCTGCTCGTTCAGGTTACGGCCATCCGGAGTTACATGGGCATTATCTTCAACAAGATCAGGTTTGTACTGATCAGTCTGCGAGCCCAGGAAGCCAAAAAAATGATCGAATCCTTTGCCCGACGGCCAGCGGTCGAAAGGTCCCGCATCAGTTGCATCTTCGTCCGGCGTTACACCATATTTGCCCACGGCGAAGGTGTTATAGCCGTTCTCGCGCAATATCTCGGCTACGGTACCTTTGTCCGAAGGTATCCGACCGTCCCACCCGGGAAAACCGGCCGATAGCATGGTATGGGCAAATCCGCCCATGTGAACATAATGGTGATTTCGGCCTGTTAACAAAGCTGAGCGGGTTGGCGCACAGATACCCGCCGTATGAAAGTTAGTATATCGCAGGCCCAAATTGGCCAGGGTATCAAAATTTGGCGTAGCAATTACGCCGCCAAAAGTTGATGTGGCGCCGAAGCCAACATCGTCCAGTAATATCCATATCACATTTGGTGCGCCTTTTGGCGCTTTAATGGGCGCTGTCCATGATTCCTTTGACTCGCCGATAGTCTTACCCACCACGCCCTGGAAAGGCTGCTGCTGTTGGATGTAATTTTGGCCCCTTGCCGCTTTCGCGGTTAATAAACCCGCCAGTACCATTACCGGCAGTGTTTTTTTTAAGTTTAAATGTTTCATTTTTTATTTATAGATGGTTTATGATTTGATAATGCGTGTTTTGAATTAGAGAAAAAGCAATTAATATCCCGGATTTTGTATCAGCTTTGGGTCAAGCTGTAGCTCAACCAGCGGAATTGGAAACAAGTTGTTTTTAGCACTGGCCGCTGATTTTGCCGGCAGCGTATGCAGGGCGTCTACCAGCACCGTTCCGCCCTGCCGAGCCAAATCGAACCAGCGGTGGCCTTCCTGGATAAACTCTTTTCTCCGCTCTAAAAAAACGGAGTCCCTAAAATCGGACTGCCCCAACCCTGGTGTCAAATTGGGTACGTTAGCCCTTGTCCTAACCTGGTTAATGGCGGCATAGGCATCGCCGGTGGGGCCGCCGTTGAGCTCGTTCAGCGCTTCTGCCTGCATCAGCAGCACATCGGCATAGCGGAGTACGGGATAGTTAATACCGCTTTGGGTTTGCGTGGACAGCGGCGACAAGCTGTAATCGACGAATTTGTTAAAATATGGCGCGTAGGGATTATTAAACACTACCGTTTGCCCTGTTTGCGCATTGTACACTGAACTATAAAACGTTACCGGTCGCCGGGTATCGGTCGGACTAAACAACTTGTAAACGCTGCTGTCGGCAGGAATATCAGCCGGGAACGTGCCGGGGTTAAACGAGGTAAAACTAAGGCTCAGGAACTGTTCGCTGTTTACCGCGCCGAGGTTGGTTTCAAACTGTACCGAAAAAATATGTTCCTTGCCGTTTTTCGTAGCTTTTTGAAAGGCATCATAATAATTTGCGAACAGCCCATAGCCATAACCGCCATTGATCACGGTATTCAGTTCGGTAAGCGCGTCTGCCCAGTCCTGCCGGGTTAAATATACTTTTGCAAGTAAGGTATGCGCCGCGCCGCCCGTTGCCCGGCCAATATCGGCGCCTGAGTACGATTTTGGCAGACTATTAGCGTCTTTTAAGTCGCTGATGATTTGTGTGTAGACCCCATCGGTTGGCGTTCTGGCCACTAAAAGATCGTTTACATTAATGCTGGAAGGGTTATGCAATATGAGTGGCACCGCCCCGTACAGCCTCACCAGGTCAAAATAAAGCAAGGCCCTGATAAACTTCGACTCGCGCACCAGGCGGGCATTTAAGGCAGTATCCATCTGTATGGCAGGTATATTATCAATAGCGATATTTGCACGGTTTATACCATAGTACAATTGTTGCCAAACCTTTTGCACCCTGCTGTTTGAAGATATGTATGTCGCCGTTCCCAGCGCCCTGACATCCGGGTTGGTATTGCTGGGGCTGTAAACCTGGTTGTCACTGCCGTTTTCGACCAATAAATTCAGTTGCCTCCCATACAATGGGAAGTCTCCTGCCGGATCGCTGTTTAGGGTACTGTAAACCGCATTAACGGCGGAGATCGCATCGGCCGACGTTTTGTAAAATTGCTGGGTTACGATGATTGCGTTCGGGTCCTCCGTTAGTTTTCTGCACGAGGAAATTGAGCTAATCGCGAGGAACGCTATCAATCCCAATAACCTGTTTGTATATCTCTTTTTCATTTGTTTAAGTATTAGTTTTAAAATGTTACGTCAACGCCGGCCAGGAAGGTCCGTACCGGCGGATAAGTGCCATAATCAATCCCCTGTTTGGTGTTGTCGTTATCGTAAAAGTTCACTTCCGGATCAAGGCCGGTGTATTTGGTAATGGTTAACAGGTTTTGTCCCGACACGTAAACCCGTATCTGTTTGGCGCGGATCTTTTCGGCAACCGTATTATCAAAAGTGTAGCCGAGCGATGCGTTCTTTAGTTTCAGATATGAGCCGTTTTCGATGTACCTGTCAGAAACCTGCATTACAGGGGCATCGGTAGCCCTGGCGACTGCGCCATTGGGGTTTGTGGCGCTATACCTGTTTAGCAGTGTGGCCGAAACGTTTTGGGTGAGCGTAGGCCGCTCCAGCTGTTGCTGCAGCAGGTTGAATATTTTGTTACCGTACAAGCCATTGAAAAATACCGAAAGATCGAAATGCCCGTATGTAAAAGTATTAGTAATACTGCCGGTAAATTTTGGCTGCGCACTGCCCAGGTTGTGTTTATCGGCAGTAGTTACCTTACCATCGCCATTGTAATCAACGTAACGGGTATCGCCAACCTGTTGCGGTACGCCCGCCAGCAGCGGCACCCCATTGGCCAGGTCGGCGGTGGTTAGCAGGCCGTTAGTTGAATATCCCCAGAACGTTCCAACAGGTAAGCCAACCTGCACGATCACCGGCGATACCTGCCCGGTCGGCGCCAGCGGGAAAAAGCTGTTTACGCCAGGCCCAAGGCTTAATACTTTATTACGGTTGAGGGCAAATTGGATATTTGTTTTCCAGCTAAAGCTTTCGGATCTTATATTATCCGTGCTTAAACCCAGCTCGATGCCCTTATTTTCAACACTGCCCACGTTCTCCAGCTCGCTGGCGTAACCGGTAAACAGCGGTAGCGGAACATTGAGCAGCAGGTTGGTGGTTTTTTTATAATAGGCATCGAATGTCAGGTTGATACGGTTGTCCAGAAAACCCACATCGAAGCCACCATCATATTGGGTGGTGGTTTCCCATTTTAAATCAGGGTTGGCCAATTGTACCGGGGCGATACCAGTAACCAGGTGACTGTCAAAATAATAATTTGTCGGCGCAAGTGCTGACAGGGAGCTATAGGGCGGCACTTCCGAGTTGCCTGTTTGCCCCGCCGTTAACCTCAGCTTTAAACTGTTTATGGTTTGCGCCACCGGCTTAAAAAAATCCTCTCTATCCACATTCCACGAAAAACCTGCCGAAGGGAAATAGGCCCATTTATTATTGGCGCCAAGTTTTGAAGATCCATCCGCACGGCCGGAAACGGTTAGGTTATATTTATGTTCGAAAGAATAGTTTACCCGCGCCAGGTACGAATCGAGCGACTGGCTGGATGCGCTTGAGGATGGCAGATCGGACACGCCGGCGTATGACAAGTTATTAAACGAGGTAAGGTCATTCGGGAACTTTTGTGCAACCGCAACAGACGAGTTAAACTGTGTATATTGCGTTGAATAGCCTGCCAGCACGGTTAAAAAGTGCTTTTTGTTAAAGCTACGATCGTAGGTAAGCGTATTTTCATTCAACCAGCTTAACTCATTACCTGCTCCAACCGAGGCGTATCCGCTTGCCGTGTAGCCCGTTGCGCTGCCCGCCGGTGAACCGGTGTACGATGGCGCGTAGTAGTCCTGCGTGGTGTTCAATATATCCACACCGGCTGTCACCTTTAGCGTAAGGTCGGTCGTCAGTTTGTATTCGCCCGCTACATTGCCCAAAATGCGTCTCAAAATGGTGGTGTTGGTGGTTGCTGTGATATCCTGCAGCGGGTTTGTCGGTGTGGCCAAGTAGGGGTTCGTGGTATTGTAGCTGCCGTCGGGGTTTGTTATCAGCGCCAGAGGCGATGCAAACAGCAAGTTGGCGTAGGCGTTACTGAAGTTGATGCTGCCGTAAGGGCTGCCGTACAACTTGTCCTCTGTAGACCTGCTGCCGAATACGTTTGTAGTCACCTTAAACTTGTCCGATACATTTTTTTCATAGTTGATATGTGCCGAATAGCGTTTAAACCCTGTGTTCAGGATGGTGCCTTGCTGGTCGAAATAGTTTCCTGAGATCAGGTACCTCGATTTTTCATCCCCACCGGAAATAGTTAACTCATCATTCAATATCGGTGCATTCCTCAGGGATGCCTCCTGCCAGTCCGACCCCACCCCCGCTGCTGAAATTTGTGCTGATGAGAAGGTTTGCGGCGCGCCGTCGCTGGTATTGATGTCATCGACCAGCGATTCCCATTGCGAGGCGTTGAGCAGGTTGAGCGTTTTTGAAACGTTTTGAACGCCGTAGTACGAGCTGAAACTGACGTTATTGGTACCCTTTTTACCCCTTTTGGTAGTGATGATCACCACGCCATTAGCGCCGTGCGAACCGTAAATGGCAGTTGCCGAAGCATCTTTCAGCACCTCGATAGACTCGATGTCATTCGGGTTGATGGTCGACAGCGCGTTGGTGCTGGCGCCGTTTGCGCCTACGTTGGCGTAATCGTTGTCGTTATAAATAATAAAACCGTCTATCACGTACAGCGGCGCATTGCCAAAAGAAATGCTATTGCCGCCGCGTACCCTTATGGTGGCCGAACTGCCCGGTTGCCCCGAATTTTGCGTTACTGAAACGCCGGGAACGGCGCCCCCGAGCAAATTATCAAATGTGGCGACCGGCTGGTTAAGCAAGTTTTTGGGGACTGATGATATGGCGCCTGTCAGGTCCACTTTTTTTTGTGTACCGTAGCCTACTACCACCACATCGTTTAAGGCGGTAAGGTTTTCGGCTAGTTGTATGGCGATGGGGCTGCCATCGGCAACAACCTCTTTGGTTTTATAGCCCACAAAGCTCACCACCAACGTGTACGGAAATTTTTGAGCGGTAATAAAGGTAAACCGACCATCGGAGCCAGTGACGACCGAATGGGTGATGCTTTTTATACGGAGCGTAACGCCGGCAATGGGCTGTTTGGTGATACTATCGGTTACAATGCCGTCCAATCTCGAATTGATGATCGGCGGGCTTTCCTGCTGCGCCATGGCCGTGACCGGAACAATGAGAAAGATAAGGGCGCGTAGAAATTTTAATAGGTGTTTCGCATGGAGATATAAATCCATATCTTTAAATGTTTTATGTTAATGATCAAATTCGTTGCGTAAAACCATGGGATGAGTGACAGAGGTGATTGGCGTTACAGCTGTTCCGTCATCCTGCTTGACCGGCGAGGCTTCCTTGCCGGTTCATTTTTTTATACCATTCCTATTTCATAGCGGGGCAAATAAAATTTAAGTAATTAATCAGGTGGACCAAAGAGCGGCAAGACTCGCCTTAAGGCAAGCGTTACGCTACAATAAATTGTTAAAGGCGAGTTTAATCAACAACAGCACATTCGCCGGGCAGATGTATTTTCCGGGGCCCCGGAAAAAGTAAATTCAGTAAATGAAAAAGTATTCATCATGATTTTCTGTTGGCAAAGATAGAAATATTTCTTAATTCCTATTAATCCGATAGAATTATTTACAAAATTGAAAGGATTAATGGATTGTAGTGTTTTTGGTGGGTGGATGACGAAAGATCGACTTACTTGGGTATCGGGGTCAAAACCCTACTTCACCCCCGTCGTCATCAGCGCCGACAATGGGAAAGATATATCCCCCTCTCCCCATCGCGCAACAATTCCTTCTCCGAATTTTTGAGCCACACCTTCAAAAGCTGGTGGGTCTTTATCAAACACGGCCTTGCCAAGCGGGTGTTTACGGAATACCCCGGTTTCCAGGTGCTGCACCGTGGTGCTGCCCGAGCTCAGGGTGATCGTTTCAATTTTAACGTCCTTAAAACCGGCGTTTTTCATCCAATCGCTAAGCTGCTGGGGGTTATGCAACGCGAACGGGGTAAAAAAGCGTGTGTTATCCTCATCTGCAAACACAGGCAGCATCAGCTCGTTGATCAGCAGGCCGAAAAGCGGGTTATCCAGCGTGCTGTCCCAGGTAAAGCACAAAAACTTGCCGCCGGGCTTTAACACGCGGCATATTTCATTAAAGCCTTGCTGCTTGTCGGGTAAAAACATCATCCCGAACTGGCAAACCGCCAGGTCGAAGGTATTGTCGTCGAAGGAAAGGTTTTGAATGTCCTCTGTCTTAAAACTTATGCCGTCTTCGCCCAGTTCGCGTTGGGCAATGGCCAGCATATCGCTGTTCAGGTCGGTGGCCCAAAGTTCCACCCCGGCAGGGAGCGCTTTACGCAGGTGGCGGGTAACGCGGCCGGTGCCGGCAGCCAGTTCCAACACACGCGACGGTCCGGTAGTATCAATATGAGTGGCCAGGTATTGGCCATAAGGCTCAAATATTACCGGTCCCAGATAATGGTCGTAGTTTTCGGCATCGGCGACGGTAAACGTATAAGCTTCTTTCTTTTCCATATCTAGTTAAGGATTTGCGAAGGGTAGCGTGCTTTTCACTAAACCATGCCGCATTAAGTGCGGAATTCCTTTGTGGTGGTATGAAATTGTTTCGTATTCCATCCTCAAAAAGGTTGTTAAAATTACGAATTTGCAGGCCAGCTATTACTTCACCGGTACCAGTCCATGAGCGGTCATAATAGCGGCAATTTTGGCCATATCGGGTGGTCCGTCAGCGGCCAGTACGGCGCCGATCTCTTCGAAATAGGCGGCCCCAAACACGCCCGGACTGGCAGTGGCCAGGAAACGGAATAGCTTATCGGTTTGGTTTACAAAGCCATGGGTTACGCCCCTGGGGATAAAGCGACCCTCGCCGGGGTTGAGTTCGATCGTTTCGGCGCCAATGGTAAAGGTACCTGTGCCCTCGAGGCAATAAACCGTTTCGTCAAAGGCATTGTGATAGTGCCGGATAGGCACTCTTGCGCCCGGGCCAATGCGGCATTCGAAAACGGTGGATTGTCCATTGGTATCGGCGGCATCGAGGCAGAATTGTATCTCTATATCGCCCACTTTGATAATTGGTTTTTGTGTCATCTTGCTTGGTTTGATGCGAACAAAAATAATTGAAAGCAGCAAAAAATCAACCCTTGTATCTGATTTACTTAATTACGACCGACACCGGCTATTTTTTTCCTTTGTATCTGCTCACTCACATAAACCTTAAAAATTATCCGTAAAATTGAGTAGCATTTCCGCGCCACCATGCGTCCTATCTCAAATATCAGTTATGAACGATCCAACACCCGAATACTTGTACAATAAACCAAATCCCAAAAATACTTATGATGCCATCGTTATCGGCTCGGGCATATCAGGCGGCTGGGCAGCGAAGGAATTTTGCGAAAAAGGATTAAAAACCCTGGTTTTGGAACGCGGACGCAATGTGGAACATATAAAAGATTATCCCACCGCCATGACGCCGCCATGGGGCTTTGAGCACCGCGGCGAATTAACGCTGAAGATGCAGGACGAAAACCCCATCGCCGCGCGCTGCTATGCTTTTAAGGAAGAAACGCGGCATTTTTTTGTAAAGGACAAGGAGCATCCCTACGTACAAACCCAACCGTTCGACTGGATCAGGGGTTACCAGGTGGGCGGCAAGTCGCTGCTATGGGCCAGGTGGACGCAGCGCTGGAGCGACCTTGATTTTGAAGCGAATGCCAAAGACGGCACTGCTGTTGACTGGCCCATCCGCTACAAAGATATTGCCCCCTGGTACAGCTATGCCGAAAAATTTGCAGGCATAAGCGGCAACCGCGACGGCCTGCCCCAGGTGCCCGACGGCGAATTTTTGCCGCCTATGGAAATGAATGTGCTCGAGCAACATTTTAAAACCAGTATCGAAAGCAATTTCCCCGGCAGGAACCTCATCATTTCACGCACGGCAAACCTTTCCAGGGCCATCAACGGCCGCGGGCCCTGCCAGTACCGCGACCTATGCTACCGCGGTTGTCCCTATGGTGGCTATTTCAGCAGCAATTCGGCAACCATACCCGCGGCGGTGGCTACCGGTAATTTAACCCTGCGTCCTTTTTCAGTGGTACACTCCATTATCTACGACGAAAATAGCCAGAAAGCAAGGGGCGTGCGCGTCATCGATGCCAACACGCTGCAGGCAACCGAATATTTTGCACGCATCATATTTTTAAATGCCAGTACCTTAAATTCAACCCTTGTACTGCTCAACTCTACTTCGTCCCGCTTTCCAAACGGCATGGGGAACGACAGCGGCGCCCTGGGCCATTACCTGATGGACCACAACTACCGCGGCCGCGTTTATGGCGAGTACGAGGGTTTTGAGGATAAATATTACTATGGCCGCCGCCCAACCGGCGTTTATTTACCTCGTTTCCGCAACCTGAATGGTACGAAGGAACAGGATTTCATCCGCGGCTACGCCTATGCCTGCGGCGGTGGACGAGGGCAGGGAGATTTTACCGGCGGCCAGGAAATAGGCGGGAACTTTAAAGACGGCTTAACCGAAGCCGGCCCATGGTACATGTACATGACCGGTATGGGCGAATGCCTGCCCGATGTCCGCAATAAAGTTAGCCTGAGCAAAGATAAAACCGACAAATGGGGTATCCCTTTGCTCGATATTGACTGTGCCTACCGGGAAAATGAAATTACCATGCTAAAAGACCTGCTGCAAAGCGGCTCGGAAATGCTGGATAAAGCCGGATTTAAAAAAATAGGCCAGGTGGATACCCAGCAGGCTCCGGGCCTGGGTATCCACGAAATGGGTACCGCCCGCATGGGCCGCGATGCAAAAACATCCGTTTTAAATGGGCATAACCAGGTTTGGGGCGCCCGCAACGTTTTTGTGACCGATGGCGCCTGCATGACCTCAGGCGCATGCCAAAACCCCTCATTAACCTATATGGCGCTCACCGCAAGGGCAGCAGATTTTGCGGTTGGGGAACTGAAGAGAGGGAGCCTGTGAACAACCGGGAAAATAGAGCAGCGAACACATCAAATGCCATCTTTCGCCCGCGAAACCCATCGCGGCACATCGTTTATTTCCCGCCGCAAAAGCATATTTAATTGTGCCGCGTGATGCTGCACGTGCCGCATATTATAAAGCAATAGCTCCAGCACGGCATAATTTCGGTCGTCGTCCACTTCTATCCATCTTTCCGCCAATTTTTCTTCCATGAGGCCCGCAATCACCCTGCGGCACTTTTCGCGGCTTAGCTCCAGGTAGGCCAGCAATTCGGCTTTGCGGTATATCCTGTCGGGCACCAGGTCGTCAATGGCATCTTCCGGTATTTCGGCGGCGGGCTTAATAGTGAAAGGCAGCGGCGAGGACATGCGTTGAGCCGGGATAGTCAAATAGTAATCCAGGAAAACCAGGCAATGGTAAGCGTTATAAAAAAACTTCGTGTTGGTTTCCCAGCTTTCTTCCGGCCACCGCGTGATCGCATTTTTCAGCATGTCTATACTTGCGCCGAATTGTTTCCATAGGCTTTCTTTAAGGAGATCGATCATATCCTACAATTAGCTCCAATTAATCCTTTGGCTCCCAAAGCTCAATAATGTTCCCTTCCGGATCGAGTATGTGTATAAATTTGCCATAGTCATATTCGGCAAGTTCATCTACTATTTGTACACCGTCCTTTTTCAGTTCCTCTACCAGGGCAACCAAATCCTCCACCCGGTAGTTGATCATAAATGGCTTTGTCGACGGGTTAAAGTATTTAGTGTCCGCCGGAAACGTACACCAACTGGTCGATCCTGTTTTCGACGGATCATCTGCTTCCAGCCATTCAAACGTCGTTCCGTATTGGCCGACAGGCAGGCCAAGTTTTTGGACATACCACTCGTTCATGCTTTTGGGGTCGTCGCATTTAAAAAAAACGCCGCCCAGTCCGGTTACTTTTTTCATATTTAGTCAATTATATTATTATTTATGCGTTTACAGGGAATGGTTCAGGTTTGTTTTTTTTAAGTATCAGCGCAGCTATTAGCGACATCACCACACCCACCGGCACAATTTCGCGATAGGTTAGCAATGCATTATAAAATGGGTTTCTGTACATTTTGATGGTGTCGTTTAGCTCTGCCATTTGTTTGTCAATGCTGGCCTGGCTGGTGTGGCTGGCTTTCAGGCCGGCTAATACTGATGCGGCGTATTTTGCCAATGAATCGGGGGTGAAAAAATAGTAGTCGATCAGCCATACCCCTACATATACGGTGGAGGCCACAAGGGTTATTAAAAGCGCTATTTTTAAGGCCTTGCCAAAACTAATTACACCACTATCATAATTATCCCTGTAGTTTTTTACGCCGACAAAAATCAGCGAAAAGGCCAGTACCATGGACGCATAGCCAAAAAACAGGGCCTCATGCATGCTCATATTGAGCTTAAATACCTGCGCACTAAATATGTACCAGCCCACGCTGATCAGGCCGCCAATAATCCCGCAGGTAAAAATTATTTTTTTCATTTTTTTTGTTTTAAGTACGGCTCAAAATTGTGTTATCGGGTTTGCTTTTCCTTCATACTTTAGAGTGATTTTTAAAAAAGATCGCATTTTTTAGCCCCTTTCCCTGGAGATTAGTGTAATCTACCACAGGTCAATAAATATCGGCGAATTAATATCGAATAATGAATGTCCAACGTCCAATTTCGAATTTTTTACTTCATCATTCGTTATTCAACATTCGTTATTCGATATTAAAATATGGGAAGTTAGTGACATTACCTTCGAGAAGGGTTTAGCTGAGGCTTTACGGTATCAAACTCAGCCGCTTCGCCTTTTCAACCGCCTGCGTGCGGCGCTCTACTTCCATTTTTAAAAAAAGATTGGACGAATGCGTTTTGATAGTATTTAACGACACAAACAGCCGTTCAGCTATTTCCTGGTTGCTCAGGCCCTGGGCCATCAGCTTCAAAACCTCCAGCTCCCTGCTACTGATACGCAGCCTGCTCAGTTCGGCCTTATTTAAAGTAAACCCGGCATCCGCAGCAACCTGCTTTTCAATCACTATCGTTTTTACTTTAGGTTTCATCAGCTTTAAAGCAAGCCATACGCCCAGCGCGGTAAAAACAATGGCGATTGCGCTTGAATACACCTCAACAGCATGATTGGCGATAACAAACTGCCACTCCAGCCATTTTAACAACAGCAATAATAAGGCAAGCGCTACGCCGTATAGTATATTTTGCTTATTTCTGGCTATTGCCGCAATGATCATAGCAGGACGCTTCGCTTTTACCACGATGCAATTTATCAGAAATAATTTTATTTATTGGGTCGATTGTTATTTTGAAATGTGCCGGCTGCTGCCCGGGCCGCTGATTTCCGGCAGCGGTCAGCGGAGGTCTTACACCCTTACCGCTTGCCTGGCCAGCAGCTGCCATGCCTGTCGATCATTTCTGATCCAAACTAACAGGATACCTATTTTAACGCTGCCGGGGCCTTTGCCTTTGTCGTTGGTGGAGGCGGTGAGGATATGCCGGACGATTGCCGTATTGCCGATGACACGGACCGTTTGCCCGGTGATTTCGATATCCACAAAAACAGAATCGCCGCTGGTAAACGATGCTATAAACTCCTGTTTATTTTGCATCTGCCCGCCCGAATGGCCGTAGGTGAGTTCATCATGGGCCAATTGGTCCAGCGTGGTACCATCGGCAGTGATCATGGCTTTTCGGAGTTGTTCAACGGCGGCGGCTAGCTCGTTTATAGCGATTGAATTTGGAGCAGGCGATGTGGGTGTATTCATTATAGTAGGTAACGTAAACTTATAAAATATTGCCGGTAAAGATGCGGATTTTTGGCGGATGATGAGTGTGGGTAGCACTTCTATTTCGCTGGGGCATAATCCTTCATGCCGGGCTGACCTCTTTAGTCAGCCCCTTGATAAACTAAATAAAATCTGGGGATAT
>Ga0207103_10263_pt1 | contig 14356 bp, 11 predicted proteins | sample Alteio_BWMinHeat_81_FD_153546 | JGI IMG/M metagenome (GOLD analysis project Ga0207103, IMG submission 153546) | Enriched cells from forest soil in Barre Woods Harvard Forest LTER site, Petersham, Massachusetts, United States -... | ecosystem: Environmental > Terrestrial > Soil > Temperate forest >...
GAAAATATAAAGGATCATCAATGTTACCGGATAATCGTTGGTAACGGCACCAACGTATTTTCTGAAAACAGTTAGCATTAAATAGACGAGAATAATTGATTTCAGAATTAGAAATTTTTCTGTTTTGCCGTTGAGAAAATTTTCAAACGGTTTTGCAAAAAAAGAAACCATCATCAACAGCAAACTTGCATTCAGCACATACACCGATCTCAATCCTGTGAATGAAAATCCGAAAAAGGCATTGAGCAAAAACCAGTTTGAATTATTACCCAACTGCCTGCGGACATTACCGATTCCCGGCACTACTTTATATTCTTCTATCCAGCGAATTGCCTGAAAATGATAATCCGCAGCATCGCCCACCGCAGGACGTGCGATGATATTGATGAGTGCACCAACCAGAAATAAAATATACAGAAATAGAATTTGCTTAGGCTTCGTTTTGAATGACTGAAATGCATTTAAAGCTACTGAAGAAAAATGTTTCGCATTTACACTCCACACAATTACATTGATAAACCAAATAAGCAAATGAGAATAAATTCCGATATTTAAAAACAGGTGCTGAATACTAAGAACAATAGCGATCCAGCAAAGTCCTGCAATGGAGAAAAATGCAAAATCGTCCTGCTCATTTTTTATTCCTGTGAATTTCGAAAACAGGTGAATAAAAATTATTCCCGAAATGTATGCGGTGAAGAGTGTATAACAAATCAGAAACAATGAGATCAGCATGATCTGCTATATTGGTTTAATTAATTCAAATCTATGTTATGCAGGATTTTCGTCTTCCTTTTTTCTTCTCTTCCAGAAAACAATACCACCGATGGAAATAATTCCGCCATACAATAAGATCGAAGAATACAACGCAACTGTTTCTCCGGTTTTTACGATTGTCGGTTCAAATTTAAATTCGATTGAATGTTTTCCTGCAGGTACAACCATTCCACGCAACACATAATCGCAACGCAAATGCGGAGTGGGTTTTCCATCAACATATGCATTCCATCCTTTTTCATAATAGATCTCGGAAAATACTGCAAGCTGCGCAGTTGCCGCATCCGACTGGTATACGAGTTTATTCGGAAGATACGATGTGAGTGAAATTTTTGCTGATGAATCCGGAGTGATTTTAAATCCAGAAAGCTGATCGGAATAGCGTTTGTCAACAACAGCCGTTTCTTTTGATTGAAAATTATTCATCGAATCCATTTCGGCATCGGCATTATTTACCATTAGTAAATTTTGAACAAACCATGCATTGCCATTTGCCATCGGATTACGTTGTACAAAAAGTTGCTGAGTGCTGTCGCTCACAATAAAATATTTTACATTGAGCATATTGAATACCTGCTGATTTCCTTTGCTCAATTGGAACTCGATCAGTTCCTGATACCTGCGCATTTTCGCACCGTGATATCCACCAATTGATTTATGCCAATACGAAGTGAGTGCATCCTGATCCAGCCGTTGCGTGGTATTGTACACACGATAATTCGGGTCTTTATCCTGCAGGATCAATTCATCTGCCTGTGTTTTCTGGAATTGTGCTTCGGTAGTTTTTTTCTTCGTTTCAAAATCCTTATCATTCAGATAGCGTTTGTCAACCTGCCAGAGATCAAATAAGATCAACACCGACAATGCTCCGACAAGATATTCTGTTTTAATTTTTTTAGTGATATAAAACCAGATCAATCCGAAAGTAACTGCGATCAAAGCCAATGAACGCATGGCATCCATGCGCAACAGATTTTCCCTGTCGGCAATAATTCCGGGACGGATCCACTCAGGCAATTGCTTATCTCCTTCACCGTTGAAATCGAAAAACATTCCCGGAACAGCAGCAAATATGAGACACAGCCCACCAGCGATATACAAACTGTACAGTAATTTCTTTTTCACATCTGCCGCATTCATATCTTTTTTCATGATCTCATTTACAGCAAGAATGGCAAGCAACGGGAACATGGCCTGTGTGATGGAAAGTATAAATGTTACCGAACGGAACTTGTTGTACAGTGGAAAATAATAAAAGAAAATATCGGTGAAGAACATAAAATTTCTTCCCATCGAAAGCAAAATTGCTATGACACAAACAATAAGTATCCACCATTTCGAACGGTCTTTAATTACAAATAATCCAAATACAAAAAGGAAACAAATGATCGCTCCGTAATAAATTGGTCCTGCGGTAAACGGCTGTGTTCCCCAATAAACAGGCAATCCCTGAATGATCTGTTTCGAATTCGGAATATTATTATCTTTAAGTAATTTATAGGTTTCCGAACTTGTAGAGAGTTCTCCTGAACTTGATCCTCCGTAAAAATTCGGTATCAAAAGAGTGAACGGTTCGGCTACACCATTGCTCCACTGCAAGGCATAATCTTTATCCAAGCCTGATGATGAATTATCTTCGTTGCTTTCTCCTTTTGTATTTTTTGTGAGTTCCGATTTTCCGCGGATACTGTATTTACCATATTCCTCAGTTGTTATCAGTCCGGTGATATTTGTTCCCACACCTAGCAATGCAGCAATACCAAGGTATACTCCGCAAACTAACAGTTGCGCAATTCTTTTTTCTTTGAATGCAAAAATCACTTCAGCGATCATCCACACGATAATGAGAATCCCTAGATAATACGTTATCTGCGGGTGACCGGCTGCAAGCTCAAACGAGACAGCTATACCGGTTAGCAACGCACCAAGCATTTTATTTTTCCGCAACGTGATATTTATTCCTGCAAGTACCAGCGGAATAAATGCAATGGCATTTCCTTTTCCCACATGTCCCGCATCAATATTTATGAAGTTGAACGTGGAGAACATAAATGCCAGCGAGCCTGCAATGGCAAGCCACGGACTGACCTCGAACGTGAGCAGTAAAATATAAAAACAAATGAATAACAGAAATAAAGTATCAACCGGATTGGGCATTACCTTACCAAGATAATAATTGATGCTATTGGTAAAATTATTCTTGTATGATGCACCGATCAGATACGTTGGCATACCACCAAAAATACTGTTGGTCCAGAAGGTGCGCTCGCCTGAAGCTTTTTCGAATGTTTCAATTTCGTGATAGGTGGCGCGCCACTGCTGCACATCATGCTGCTTCAGCACCTTGCCGTTCATCAGCGGATTGAAATAGGTAAAGATCACCAGGAACACAACCACCACAGCAGTAATATGCGGGAAGTACTTTTTCAAAAAAGGGTTATTCATATTTTAAAATTATATTTTACGTATGGAATGATCTTTTAGTATTTAAAAAATCAGGGCATAAAAATAGAATAAAATTCAGGTTTAACAATAGTGATGGTTTTAGCCACAGATTCGCACAGATTACACAGATGGGTATTTATTAATCTGGGAAATCTGTCATGGAAAAATATCCTGATCGACACGCCACCTGTTTACTCCCTTTGTCTCGACTCCGCTTGACATGACAGGGAGGGCCATCGCCAAGTCAGCCTGCGCGCAGGTCTCCTCCTATCAAGGAGGAGAGACAGAGGAGGTGTCCTTGCTAATTGACAACCCTTATGCCCGATAAAAAAATCTGTGAAAATCTGTGCAATCTGTGCCTGCGCACCGAAGTGCTTCGGCACACAGGTGTGGCAGTAATTTACTTCAGCAAATTCATCCGCACGTCATTGATCTTCGTCTTATCCGTTGACAGAATGGTGAACTGAAATTTACCAATGGTAATCGTATCTCCACGTGAAGGAATATTTTCGTGCATGGCAATAATGAATCCTCCGAGTGTGTGGTAATCATCTTCCGGAATATCGAATTCATATTTATCGTTGAGGTAATCAATTTCGAGGCGGGCGTTAAATAAAAATTCCGTTGCACTCAGTTGCTTTTCGGTAAGCTGATCCACATCGTGCTCGTCTTCTATCTCACCAAAAATTTCTTCCATGATATCTTCAATGGTAACGATACCTGCCGTAACGCCCAACTCATCTACAACCAGCGCAATACTCTTATGAGTTTTGGTAAACGTATTCAGCAACTCGTTGGCAGGCATGGCTTCCGTTGCCACTTCTATCGGAATGAGAATCGCACGGATATTTTTCGGCTTTCTGAAAATATCTTTCTGGTGTACGTAACCTATAATATGATCTACCGTTTCGTGGTGAACAAGAATTTTCGAAAGACCGGTCTCCACAAATTTTGCATACAGCTCATCCACATCCGACAGCACATTCACGCTCACGAGTTCCGTGCGGGGTGTCATGCAATCGCGCACTTTCACATTCGCGAAGTCGAGGGCATTTTTAAAAATTTCGGTATCCACATCACCTTCTTCATGCGCATCTTCCACACTGTCGTTCACATACTGGTCGAGGTCCACTTTGCCAAACACAGGCGATGTTTCGTTTACATTCAGTTTGAACAACCGGTTCAAAATAAATTTTGCAAGCCACATGATAAAATGCACGAGCGGCCAGAAAATATAATATGCCAGCAGAAAAGGAAAAGCAAAAACCATGAGGATAATATCGGGGTTGATGCGGAACAACATCTTCGGAATGAACTCAGCAGTAACCAGCACAATGATGGTAGAGATGAGTGTGGAGATGAGTAAAATGGTAAATGTATTATCGGCAGCATGCGGAATAACTCCCATCAGAAAAGGCTTGAGCAGATCGCCCATATAAATACCGTAAATAACCAGTCCTACATTGTTTCCGACAAGTGTGGTGCTGATAAATTTTGAAGGATTGCTAACGAACGGTGAAAGAATTTTTGCAGAGATACTCCCCTGTTTATTCTTGAGCTCAATGAGTAATTTGTTGGCGGATATGAACGCAATTTCTATCCCCGAAAAAAATGCCGAGATCAGAATGCTGATGAGAATGACGGGTATCAACGAAGTGTCCACGGTGCGAAGATAGCGAAATGTAATTTAGAATTCGGAATTACGGATTGGGAATTAGGATGGTCTGCCAACCGAAGCTCAGTCGTGACTTGGCGAGGATAAAGCGAAGGTTGGGATGAAGGAATTAAGTGATTAAGGAATTAAGTGATGAGGTGATGAAGGAAACTTTGCGTCCGATAGCTATCGGACTTTGTGTCTTTGCGGTGAAAAAAAATTTGGACTGTGCCTTTAGTCCTGCCAACTGAAGTTTTAACGCAGGTTGATTTTCTTAATATTAACTTTATCTTGCTTCAACATTTCTTAACCCCGAAAAAGAAAATTAAAGCCGATTGAAGAATAACCCTATTGAAGAATAACCACATTTAATATAAAAATACGTTTATAATACATATCTGACCGAATTGGTAGATGAAAGCCATGATATAAAATAGTGAGTCGTCATTGTTAGAAGCTTAGTGAAAACATTTACATCACGAACAAACTTGATCAAGCAATTTAAACGAAAATAAAATGAAAGAATTATTTTGGAAACTGTTTAATGCAAATACCGAAGGGGAGGTAAACAGCATAATTAAAAGTGAAACTATCTTTGCAGACCCGAATAATTGGAATGCTTACGGAAATAATCAAGGGAATTTTGGGACTTTTGAAAGCCAACAAAACCATCCAGTTCCAGCTCTTATTGAAAAAATTACAAATTCAATTGACGCAATTTTAATTAAAGAATGTAAGCTCAAAGGCATTGACCCAAAATCTGCACACGCTCCAAAAACAATGAATAAAGCAGTTGAACTTTTTTACGATGTAAAAGATGGAGAGATTGGTGAGTTGGGTGCAGAACAAAGACGTGAACTTGCAGAAAATATTCAAATATTAGCGTTAGGTGACAAAGGGCAACCTTCAATTGTTATCTATGATTGCGGAGAAGGACAAACACCTGAAAATTTCATAAATACATTTCTATCGCTACATCAAAACAATAAAACAAACATTCATTTTGTACAGGGCAAATACAATATGGGTTCGACTGGCGCTGTAGTATTTTGTGGTGACGACAAATATCAACTCATCGCATCGAAAAGATGCAAAGAAATTGAAGGTAAAGAATCTGATTTTGGTTTTACATTAGTAAGGCGACATCCTTTATCTAAAGAAGAAGAATATGAATTTGGCAAGGCAACTTGGTATGAATATTTTTGCCCGAACAAAAAAATAGCCTCATTCCAAACAGGAGAATTAGATTTTGGGTTGTATAATAGAAAATTTACTTATGGCAGTATTGTTAAACTGTATTCTTATCAATTACCGAGTGGATCACGTTCTGATGTAACCTTAGATTTGTGGCGCGACCTAAATCAATATATGTTTCATTTACCATTACCAATTTCAGTTTATGAAAAACGTGATTATGCTGGTAAGACACCAAATAAACCCGTATTAGGAAATAGAACTAGGATAACGATAGACAGTAGAGATAAAGTTTATAAAGCAATTTCTTTCAATATCCCTAAAGAAGCTGGACTTGGCGAAATTCCTATTGAGGTAATAATATTTAATATAGATGTTGAACATAAAGAATTTATAAATCATAAATCTATCATATTTACTCAAAACGGACAGGTACACGGCTTTGAAACGCAATCTTTTATTTCTCAAGAATTAGGATTTACGTTGTTAAAGAAACATTTATTAATACACGTTGATTGTACAGATATTCCTACTTCAATTAGACAAGATTTATTTATGTCTAACCGGACACACTTAAAACAGGGTCCAAAAACAGAAAAACTTCGTGATGCTATAATAGATATTTTAAAGAAAAGCACTGAATTAAAAAGAATAAACAACGAAAGAAGAAACTCATTACTTCAGGATACAGAATCAGATAAAGGTTTAATTGAAGAATTATTATCAAAATTACCAGTTGACAAAGACATTCTAAATCTCTTAAAAAAAGATGGTTCATTAAACTTTTTGAAAAGAGAGGGGAATAAAATTTATACCGAAAACGGGACAGAAAAAAAGATTGAAAAGAAAAAACTTAACCGGTTTCCTTCAATCTTTAATATAAACCTAAAAGCAGATAAAGAAGGAAAGGTTTACAAAACTATTCCTTTAAACCAACAAGGAAAAATTGAAATTGAAACAGATGTAGAAAATGATTATTTATTTAGACCTTCTGAAAAAGGAAAATTTGAAATAGAGGTTTTACAAAAAAGAAAAATAAAAGACAAACCAATAGGACCAGAACCAAATCCTTATGCTAATGAAATTACTGATATTCTTACCATAAATAGAGAAGGTCCAAATGATGGCACAATAAGATTACTAATTAAACCGAATGCAAAAGCACAAGTAGGTGATGAGGTTGAGGTTAGTGCAACGCTAAGTTCACCTGGTAAAGAATTCCAATGTGTCTTTCAGGTTAAAGTCGACCCGGAAATCAGTCCACCGAAGGAAAAAGAAAAAGAGCAAAACGAAACATTTCCAAATCTTCCTAACCCTTACAAATCATTTGAAAAACCAATAGATTCAAAAGAAGGAATACCTTGGAGCAGAGAAGATCTGAAATGGACAGGTGAAGATATTGTCAAAGTACTGACATCAAATGATGATAATGAATTAATGGTTGATGGAATTATTGTAAATATGGATTCATTTTGTATTAAAAGCTTTTTATCAAAAAATAGAATTTCTAATGAGAAAGAAATTAAATATAATAAGGACAAATATTTTTTATCAATTTATCTTCACTCATTATTTCTTTACAGCATCTTACAAAAGATGAAGAAAACAGACGAACAATTGAAACCAATAGATATTGATGACTTTATTTCAACAATGATTAAACCTTATGCAAGTTTCTTGATGTATGAAAATTACCACGTAACCCAGATGGCGTTTGACGAATAAAAAAACGGACAGCTAAAATAGGATTCATAAAATGCCGCTGGTGTGGGTGCAGCAAGGAAATCCATTAGTGATAAATGGAAACTGTATAAATTATACTAATGAATAAATAATTGTTCTACTTCTTATTTATTTTTATTCATAAAATTTATCTTTATTCCTTAAACTAATTGTTACAAACCCATGCACGGCTTCACCATCACAACCCCAGACAAAAAAAACAATTCAGAAACATTGTGAGCAGGAATTGACATTTGAAAAAATGGAATAAAAATAATCTGTGTGATCTGTGGCTAAAAAACAGATTCCTCTCTCCGTTCGGAATGACAGGTCGTGTGTAAAATGCGGGCGCGCTTCGCGCGCCCGCATCCCCAACCCTCGTCACAAAAAAAATCTGTGTGATCTGTGGCTAAGAACCTGTTTCATCTTCCATTATCATTTTATAAATAGATTCAACTTTATTTCAACTTAATTATTTTTTTCAAAAAAAATTTGCGTAACTCAAAAGTTACCTATATGTTTGTGTAACTTTTAAGTTACGTATTATGGCAAAACAAATCCAACACACCATCTTCTACCCTCACGCACCGGAAGTCGTTTGGGAGTATCTCACCAAAGCCGAACTGATAGAACAGTGACTCATGAAAAATGATTTTCAACCGGTCGTTGGTCACGACTTTCAATTCAGGGCCGGTGCAATGCCGGATCTTGATTTCGATGGAATTATATATTGCAAGGTTCTGGAAATTGTTCCTTTCAAAAAGCTTTCCTATTCGTGGAAGAGCGGACCGGGCAAAGGAACTATCAACCTCGAATCAGTTGTAAAGTGGACACTGCAACCGAAAGATAACGGCACTGAACTTTTCCTTGAACACATCGGTTTTGAGGAGAATGTAAATATTGGCATGTTCACGGCAATGCAGAACGGTTGGTTGAAAAATATCCAAAAAATTTCAACTCTTATAAAAAACTAAAACATGGCAACACCATCTCTTGATGCATTCCAGGTAATTGCCGATCCAAGCAGAAGGCAAATGTTAATGCTGCTTTCCAAAGACAGTTTAACGATAAACAACCTTGCCGATAATTTCGACATGAGCAGACCTGCTGTATCAAAGCATATAAAAATTTTATACAATGCCGGATTTATTTCCATTCAGGATATCGGTCGCGAACGGCATTGCATTCTTAAACAGGATGGATTTAATGAGTTGCAGAAATGGATTGATTTCTTCGACAAATTCTGGCTTACGAAACTCAAAAAATTAGAAACCCTTTTAAATAAAAAAATAAAATGAACTCAGAAAATTTCACTTGCAGTATTACTGCAAACATTACCGCAAAAGAAGCCTTTGAAAGTATCACCAAAGTAAATGAATGGTGGACAGAAAATCTCGAAGGTCATTCGCAAAAACTGAATGATGTATTTACCGCGCACTTCGGAAAAACTTTTACAACACATAAGCTCATCGAAGTTGTGCCCGGAAAAAAGATCGTGTGGCTTATTACCGATTGCCACCTTGATTGGCTGAATGATAAGAAAGAATGGAAAGACACAAAAATGAGTTTTGAAATTACTTCGAAAGACAATGCCACGCAGATCAATTTTACGCATATCGGTCTCACTCCCGAAATTGAGTGTTACAACGATTGCCGGAAAGGATGGACATTTTATATCACAGAAAGTTTGTTCAAACTGATCACGGAACATAAAGGCACTCCTGAAAAAATGGCTGTGGCACAACAATAACGGTGTGTGTTATCAATCCTTTTTGTGTCGCTCCTGCGGAGTGTGTTCGTATTGTTTACTATCGGGATTGTGCTTTACGGGTAAATTTTCTCCTTGAAAATTTCTTACTCAATTGTAGCAACATAGTACTATAAAATACAAAAAAGCAGAAAGCTCCGGAGGAGCGGCACAAATAAAAATATATTTATCTGTAGCATCTGTGGCAAAAAAATATAATTTGCGACTCTAATCCTTAAGATGGCCATACGAAAATATAAACCGGAAGACAGAACTGCATGCATTGCTATATTCAAGAGCAACTGTCCGGAATATTTCGATCCGATAGAACTTGTTGGTATGGAAAACTGGCTCGATGGTCAGGATAAAAATGAGATCACCTACCCCACTTCTGCTGAAGATCATTATTATGTTTTGGAACATGACGGAAAAATAATTGCCTGTGGCGGTTTTTATATTATGAAGGATAAACCAAATGCAAATATGGTGTGGGGCATGGTTGATAAGCAATATCATCGTCAAGGTTACGGCTCGCAATTATTTCAGTACCGGCTTGAAAAAATCAAAAAAATATTCCCGCAACATTCTGCCACTTTGAACACCTCACAACATACTTACCGGTTCTTTATGCAGTACGGTTTTGCTGTAACAAAAATTACAAAAGACGGTTACGGCAAAGGACTCGACAGGTACGATATGAAAAAGTAGACTATTCTGTGATGTTGAATTCCCGCGTTTTGTTATCTTATCATTACATTTCTTTTCTATTTAATAAGAAAACATTTTCCGTGTAATTTGCTTTATACATCTGACAACGCCAAAATCCTAAACCATGAAAATTGTAAAAGTAACATACACCACCAAAGCCGAATACGCTGAACAAAATCAGTCCAACATAAAAAATGTGATGGCTGAGTTACAAAAAATAAATCATCCCGGTATTAACTACAATGCCTGTCTTGGTGCTGATGGCAAAACATTCACACATACCGCATTTTTCAATTCTCCCGAAGATGAAAAAGTACTTCTCGAATTACCCTTGTTCAAACATTTTCAGGAACAATTGAAAGCAAGCGGACCTGAAACTCCCCCTAAACAGGAATTGATAATGCTGGTAGGTTCGTCAACAGAAATTTTCTAATATTTTTTTATAGAGTAACTTTTTAAGGTGTACATGCGTCTTATGTAAAGTTAAGCTTGCCAAATGGCCGGCAGATTTTTCTAACCTTAAAATAATGACTCATGAAAAAATGGAAGAAATGGACACTCGGCATTTTGCTGACCTTCGCTTTAGCAATTCTTGTACTCTTTGCAGTCGGTAAATATATGCAAAGAGCCTACGCAAAAAATTATGTTCAGCCGCAACATGAAACCAAACAATCGATCCTTGATTATGCAAAGGAAAAAGGAATTCCCGGTGAGATTCTTTTCGCCAAGGATACTGCTGCGTTTGCAAAAGTGCTGAAATATTTTCAGCCCGGAACGATGATCGTTCTCGACTCGGAAAATAAGATCGTGGATATGAATGCTGCTAATCACAATGGTTCATGTTATTTTGATATTGCTGATGATATCTGCAATGATTTTAATTTTTCCAAATCGAAATACGATCATAAAATTAACGACAGCACGTTAGTGAGCCGCTTAAAATCAAACACAACTTTTTTGACCAATTATGCATGGCAGGAAACAAATACCTATGATTATACGATAATTTTTTGCTGGGCAAAATGGATGAAAACTTCTTATTCGAACGAAGGTGCAGTAGAGAAAATAAATAATTGCATAAAGAAAAATACGAAACTGAAAGTATTACTCATCTCCGTTAATTCGGATTGCATAGCACCATGGTATCCTGCAACAGTGGCATTACCGGTTACTCCATAAAAAACTAAAGGAAATTTTTGATCCTATAAAATAGTATATTGACATACTGATCAGAACCCTGAATTCATGATAAGAAAACAACTCAGAATCCTATTCACGCTGTTATTTGTATTTGGTCTTGCAACCTTTTCTTTAGGGCAAATGTTAAAAAATTATAATACCGACAGTTTAAAAAATGACTTTATATTTTTCAGAAATCTGCTAAATAATAATTATCCATCGTTATACCGATTCACCAATAAAGACAAATCAGATAAGTTATTCGACAGTTGTTCTGCATCGATAAATCCAAAGACCACTTCATTTGACCTTTACAGAATGATAAAATATGTATTGAGTTCAATTAAGGACGGACACCTGTATTGCGGGCCTTCTGACGAACAAAGGAAATATATGAATGAGCAGGCAAAGTTATTTCCAATGAGACTGTACTTTGTTGGTGCTTCTGCTTTTGTGATTTCTTCTTCCAATAATAGTTTGTCGGCAGGTACAGAAATCATTTCAATAGATGACAGACCAATTGATCAGATAAGAAAAGAGTTGTTTAGATATATTGTTTCTGACGGAAGCATTGAAACAAAAAAATATCACATCCTGAATTCTGTTTTTCACTTTTATTATATGATGATTTATGGAGAGGCAGCAGATTTTAAGGTAACTTACAGATCAACCACAGGAACAGTAAAAACTATAAAAGTAAATGCGGTTACTTCAAAAGAAATTCCTCAGGAAGAAAAAACGGAACCGAAAAATCTTCTTCAGCTTTCAATTACCGGTGATGTTGCCATACTCACAGTAAAAACTTTTGACAGTGAAAAATTAAAAGAGCACAAAGAAGATTTTTCTTCGTTTGTTGAAAATTCTTTTAAAGAAATACATGAAAAGAAAATCAACAATCTTATTATCGACCTGAGAGATAATGGTGGCGGCAGAGGTCTTTACGGATCATTGCTTTATTCGTACCTGACCGATAAACCATTTGATTATTACAGAACACTTACTGCTGCAACTAAAAATCTGCCTTATGAAAAATTTAATAGTAACTCCACTTCATTTAATGACCTTAACGTTTCGATGCTTGAAAAGACAGGCAATAACATTTTCCTGTTGAAGAAAGAAGCCAATGATAATTTACAGGTTATCGAACCCAACAAAAATAATTTTAGCGGGAGCGTTTATTTTTCGATAAATGGATTGAGCTTTTCTACAACTGCGGAATTTTGTGCAATTGCAAAAAGTAATAACAGGGGAAAATTCATCGGTGAGGAAACAGGTGGCGGGTATTGCGGTAATACATCGGGTGTGATGACCGACACGATTTTACCGTATTCAAAGCTTAACATTTCTTTTGGAACGATACAATTTGAAATGGCTGTTGTCAAAACAAAATACGTTGACAGAGGAATTATTCCCGATTATGAGATCATACCTTCTATAACAGATATGTTGAAAATGCAGGACGTTCAGCTTGATGGTGCCTTGAAATTAATAAAAGAAAAGAGCAGACACTAACAGTCATAAGTTTTTTTTCGTTTGCAGACATTCTTTTTCTCATGTACTATTATATCTTACCTTTCGTTTTCCACTCAGTATTTTTAACCCATACCAATTCCAAAAAAGTATGCAAACCAACAGACGAATCTGGCTCAAACAAATCAGCCTTGCATCAGCAGCGGTAGGATTTTCATCACTCAAAACATTTTCGTTCCCTGCAAAACCTGCAGTAGATGATCCGAGCTATGAACCAATACATTTAAGTACAAATGAAAATCCTTACGGTCCTTCGGCATCAGCACGGGCAGCAATGACAGAGGCACAGAATATAAACAGAAGCAACCGGTACAACTGGAGTAATACTACCAACCTGATCGCAGCCATTGCAAAAAAAAATAATGTTACGTATGATAATATCTTACTTGGAGCAGGCTCAACGCTGATCATTGATCTTGTGGTTCAACTTGCAGCACAAAAAAAAGGAACTTTCATTTTAGCGGATCCTACCTTCAACAATTGGACAAAAGTTGCTGAGCAGTTGGAAATGAAAAAGATTGCCGTTCCACTCACTTCAGAAAAACGACACAATTTACCGGCAATGCTGAATGCGATGCAACCCGACACGCGAATGATCTATGTTTGCAATCCGAATAATCCTACAGGAACAGTTTGCAACCGCGATGAATTAATCACCTTTATTAATGCTGCAACTAAAAAAACAATTGTGCTGGTTGATGAAGCGTATATCGAATATTCAGATCAACAGTCGGTGAGTGAATTAGTGCTTGAAAATAAAAATCTGATCGTGGTAAAAACATTTTCAAAAATTTACGGATTGGCAGGTGGCCGCATTGGTTATGCTGTTGCACATACCGATACCATTCATCAGTTGAACCAATATCAGGCAATGCCGGATGCAGGTGTAAGTATAGTGTCGGCAGCAGGAGCATTGGCAACGATAAAAGACGAAAATTTTGTAAAAGAATGTTTTGCTCTGAATGAAAAAGCACGAAAATATACCATTGAACAACTTGAGCGTATAGATATTCCGTGTGTTCCATCTCATACCAACTTTATTTATTTCTCGCTGATAAATTATAAAAAAGATTTCTTTGCCCAATTACAAAACAACTTAATTCAAGGCACCAGAGTTTGGGAAGAGAATGGAATGTGGTCGAGGATAACGGTGGGTACTATTGAAGAAATGCAAAAGTTTATTACAGCAATTAAATAACCAACCTGCGCTGAAGCTTCGGTTGGCAGGCACAAACTACGTTGAAGCTTCGGTTGGCATGCAAATCATAGTTCCGAATTTGGAATTCCGAATTCGTAATTAAGGCAAGGCTTCGTTGGCAGATCAGTTTTACTCGATCTTCAGGCTTTCCACAAAATTCTCAAACACGGCTATTCCTTCTTTATATGTTTTGTCTCTTGAA
>Ga0207103_10264_pt1 | contig 14348 bp, 7 predicted proteins | sample Alteio_BWMinHeat_81_FD_153546 | JGI IMG/M metagenome (GOLD analysis project Ga0207103, IMG submission 153546) | Enriched cells from forest soil in Barre Woods Harvard Forest LTER site, Petersham, Massachusetts, United States -... | ecosystem: Environmental > Terrestrial > Soil > Temperate forest >...
ACGGCGACAAACTCGGAGTCCCATTATATACTGAAGTGCCTCAAAATTTAGCCGCGACACAAGTAGCACGCAGTTCTGTAAAAGATGTATGGGCATTAATTATAAATGATGAAAAACAAGCCGCAACATTGCTTAAAGGACAAGTTTGGCCCTCTACCGATGTGGCACGGGCCACCGAATGGGCTGCAAAAGGGTTGTTAGGTAAAGCTTACGTTTATACCCAGGACTGGGCTGATGCCAAAACCACTTTAATTGATGTTATAACAAATAGCAATAAAACATTAATGCCGTATGCTACCTATCATGATGCATTTAACGGAAGCAATAAATTCAACACCGAATCATTACTTGAGTTGTATATCGATCCCAATCCACAGGGAGGCTATGGTATTTATAGTGGTGTTGCAAACTCGGCGACTATTGACGGTCTTTTATGGCCTCCTGTTACTTTTGGCGGATATAATGGGTCAATTCCTTATGACGGGACACAGAACCAAATACAGTTTTTGGGTTATGGCTTCAATTTTTACATCCATGATCAGAATATTTTGCGTTTTGGTTATCCGCTTAGCAGTAACTATCCGTTGGTCGCTAATTCTAAATATAATGCAGCTGTTGGACCCACTTATTTCAATCAACAGCTTGTATTGGACCCGGCGTATAAGCAGGCTGCCTTGCAGGCAAGGACCAACAACACTACCGACCCACGTTTATATGTAAATGCCCTGCAGCCCAGGGTAGATTCAGTGCAATTTGATGGCATACATTGGGCGCTGGTTGCAACCAATCCAATGTCTTCAACATACGGATGGTCGCTGAGAAAATACTCGCCAATTGATTATAATATAGCTGCGAATACTACTGTCGTTTCAGATAAGTGGGATTACTACCTGCTTCGTTTAGCGGATGTTTATTTATTATATGCCGAGGCCTGCATAGGTTCTGGCGACAATGTAAACGGGCTTGAATACCTTAACAAAGTTAAACGCAGGGCTTATAGTATGCCTATTAATACGCCATCGGCAATCGATTATAAATCATTAACCGATGCCACTCCGGCTGCAAACCCGCTGAGTCCCGATCCCGTTTTAGGCCACAACCCTTTATACTACGAACGCTGGGCGGAATTATTTAACGAAGGCACATGGTGGTTTGATGTATGCAGGTGGAAATTGGGTGATTCGGAAGCGGCATATTATAAATCAGCCATAGGAGTTCCCAGTCCGTTAACTTTTACCGATAGCAAATCTTATGTATGGCCCATTCCATTGGATGAGATAAACACTAATTCCAAAGCTACGCAGAACCCGGGTTATTAATAATAGTTGATTAGTTAAGTGTAAGGCAGGTGAGATGGCCTTACACTTTTTTTTCCTTTTTCTTTTTTAAGAGGCCGCTGATGTCATGAACCTGGCTAATTAAACAGGGCTTGCATCTTGAGGTATGACGCCTGGTATGCCCGTATATGCGACCGGATTCTTTAAATATTATATCAAAAAACTTAAATATTCATTGATAATGAGTAGGTTGGTGGCAAAAAACCAAGTAATAATACTACGGATGAAAAAAATATTTATTTTTTTACTATGCCTCATCATCTGCAGCGGTACCAAAGCCCGGGATGGCGAACCAATCAAAGCCGCCATGGATAAAGTGCAGCTGGCATTCAACCTTGACGACAGCGGCAGCCCCGTATACTCGGTTAATTATGGCGATAAAGCGGTGATCAAGCCCTCGCACATGGGCATCAAACTGCTGGACGACAGCAGTTTTGATAAACATTTCACCATATTGAAAACCGAACATAAAACCGTCGACGAAACCTGGGACCCGGTTTGGGGCGAGGTAAGCCATATCCGTAACCATTATGAGCAGATGACCGTTCATCTTCAGCAGCAAAATCTGCCGCACCGGCTGATAGACATTGTTTTCCGTGTTTTTGACGATGGGGTAGGCTTCAGGTATGAATTCCCCATGCAGCCAAACCTGCAATATTTTGTCGTATCGGATGAGTTGACCGAATTTGCCCTGACCGGCGACAATAAAACATTTTGGATACCCGGCGACTATGACAGCAACGAATATCCCTATACAACGTCACCCATTAGCCAGGTGGATGCGTCGGTACTCTACAAATCAGAAGCGGAAATAGCTGTCCGTTTTGTGCCCGACAAATATGGCATACAAACGCCGCTGATGATGAAAACCGCCGATGGCCTGTATATCAACATCCACGAAGCTGCTTTGCAAAACTATACCTCGATGCAGCTGCATGTGGATACGAAAACCTACAAGCTAACCGCGAACCTGGTTGCCGATGCCGTTGGTAATAAAGCCTACATGCGCACACCATGCCATACGCCCTGGCGTACCATAATTGTAAGCGACAAGGCCGGCGATATTTTGGCCTCCAAAATGATCCTCAACCTGAATGAACCTTCGAAAATTTCGAATACTTCATGGATAAAGCCGATGAAGTTTGTAGGCGTTTGGTGGGAAATGCAAACCGGCAAAAGTACCTGGAGCTATACCGATAATTTAGATGTGAAAGATGCGAACGGAAAGCTGATCCCAAGCGGCAAACATGGCGCCACCACCGCAAATGTGAAACGTTATATAGATTTCGCGGCGAAAAACAGCATACAGGGTTTATTAGTTGAAGGTTGGAATGCCGGCTGGGAAGAATGGTTTGGCCATTGGACCGAAAAACCGTTTGATTTTGTTACTCCGTACCCGGATTTTGATATCAAAGCAATAACCAGTTATGCAGCTTTCAAAGGCGTAAAAATGATCATGCACAATGAAACTTCAGGTGGGGCGACCAATTATGAGCGGCAAATGGACACCGCTTTCAAATTCATGAAAAGCTACGGTTATGTGGCCGTAAAAACGGGCTACGTAGGCAAAATCATCCCTCGCGGCGAACATCACGACGATCAATGGATGATCGACCATTATGTTCGCGTGGCGCAAAAGGCGGCACAATACGGCATCATGCTGGATGCGCATGAACCGGTAAGGCCTACGGGGTTACAACGTACTTATCCCAACTGGATGGCCTGTGAGGCTGGCCGGGGAAACGAATACAACGCCTTTGGCAACGGTAATAATCCCGACCACGAAACCATTATGCCGTTTACCCGGTTTATGGGCGGGCCGATGGATTATACACCGGGCATATTCAGGATCAAAGGTTATTCAACCGTTCCGGGCAGGCAGGTACATACCACACTGGCCAAACAGCTGGCCTTGTATGTAGTATTGTACAGTCCGATACAAATGGCGGCGGATATCCCCGATAATTACGAAAAACACATGGACGCCTTTCAATTTATAAAAGATGTTGCCGTAGATTGGGATGATACCAAAATTGTTGAAGCCGAGCCTGGCGAATATATCACCACCGCCCGCAAGGAAAAAGGAACGGCCAACTGGTTTGTCGGCGCCATAACCAATCAAAACGCGCGTAACGCCACTATCCCGCTTGATTTCCTGGATAAGGAAAAAAAATATGTAGCCATTATTTATGCTGACGCAGACGATGCCGATTGGCAAAATAACCCTGAAGCCTACAAGATCACCAAATTTTTGGTTAATGCCGATACTAAACTTAACCTTAAACTGGCAAATGGCGGCGGAGCAGCGGTGAGCATCAGTCCCGCCGCGAGTGAAGAAAATGGATTGCAACTTTACAAATAGAATGAACATCCGATTTATATTCAGGTTAAAAAGCCTTAATAGAATTTATTAACAAGGATGAATATCAAGTATAACTGCATCGCCGTCATTCTTATTTTAAACTGTGCTGTATGTTCAGCGCAGGAAAAAAGAGGGGCCAATATTCCCTGGACCACCTACGAAGCCGAGCATATGAAAACCACCGGGACCATTATGGGCCCAACCTATAAACCTTACCAGGTCGAGACGGAGTCGTCAGGACAACAATGCGTAAAACTTAGTTATAAAGGGCGGTATGTTGAGTTTACCTCGTCAGGCAACGATAATAGTATGGTGATCCGGTACAGCCTTCCGGATAGCCGGGAAGGTAATGGCAAACGTGCTACGCTTTCAATATTTATAAACACGCGCCTTATACAGCGCTGTGAAATTTCGTCCCGCTATGCCTGGCTCTATGGAAAATACCCTTTTACAAATGATCAGGCTGCCGGAAAACCAAGGCATTTTTATGACGAATTGAGGGTGAAAGGTTTAAAAATCGCACGGGGCGATGTGATTCGCATCCAGCGCGACGACCAAAAGGAAGACGATGCTGAATATTGTATAATTGATTTGGTTGATCTTGAAAATATCGCGCCGCCGCTCAACCAGCCGTCAAATTCATTGTCGATCACGGACAAGGTCTTCATGGGAAATGATACGAGTGCCGACTACACGGAAGCATTTAGAAATTGTATAGCCAGGGCACAGCAAACAGGAAAAAGTGTATGGATCCCGCCCGGAACTTTCAAAATTACCGGCGATATCGTTCTGCCGGCAAACATAACCATGCAGGGCGCCGGCATGTGGTATACACAATTGACCGGCGATGAAGCCCTGTATGCTAATGCAAGCAAGCGAGTAAGGCTGAAAGGAAATGGGAGTAATATTCATCTCTCTGATTTTGCGATAATTGGTAAACTGACCTATAGAAGCGACAAGGAAGCCAATGACGGCATCGTTGGTTCGTACGGGACAAACTCTACCATATCACGCATTTGGATTGAACATACCAAAGTGGGCATGTGGATAGAAAACTCGGAGAATTTAAAAATTACCGATTGCCGGATGCGCAACACGATGGCCGATGGCATAAATTTTTGTGTTGGCATGGCCGGATCAACCATCGAAAACTGCACCGCGCGCGGCACCGGTGACGATTGCTTTGCTATTTGGCCCACTACTTTTTTAAAGCAAGTATTTAACCCGGGACATAATCTTATTGTTCATTGCACTGCACAACTGCCTTTCCTGGCAAACGGCGCCGCGATCTATGGCGGAGAAAGCAATAAAATCAAAGATTGCGCCTTCATCGACATTTCGCAGGGCTCGGCCATCCTCGTCAGCACCACCTTTCCGACTGAAAACAAGCAGAAAGGGATAAACAATAACTTTAGCGGTACTACGGTGATCGAAGATTGTGACATAAAAAACAGCGGGGGCTTTGATCATGAATGGGGCTGGCGCGCTGGCATGGAGATTTGCCTGGACAAGCGCAATATCGCAGGAATAGAGATCAACAATTTGAATATTATCAACAGCTTGTCGAACGGATTAAGTGTGATTGCAAAAAATGAGCTGGATAAAGCAGGTTCGTTGTCTGAAGCGACACTGACTAATGTTAAGATTTCAAATTCCGGGATTGGTGAAAAAGGGAAATACAGCTTATTTATTAACGGCATGGCACATGGTAGCTTAACCATAAAAAATTCAGATATCCGAGAAATTAAGAATGAGTCGGAAAATTTTACGATAGCGCGATAGGAAAGCGACACAGCGCACAAGAATACATCACCAACACCTTCATCGAAAAACAACTCACCCAGGCTTATTATAACCTGGTGGCCCTGGATGTAAAGGACGCAACGACCATTATTCCGGCGATTAATTAGTGTTAACGGACTGAACTTTTACCAGGTTTAACTCCACTAAAAACAAACCGGCCGGCCAAGTTGTGGACAACCTGAACATTTTTCCACAAAATGACGTCAGTCCGGTTAAGCGATTAACTTTACGCTTTGCTTGCAATTTAGTTGTAAGGGTTGTAGGGGGTTGTAGAAGTTGTAAGGGTTAAAGAATCATTGAACCTTTACAACCATTACAACTTGTTGCAACCATTACAACTTATTACAACCCTTACAAAAAAACATGACCAAAGAAACGCCACTAATGCAGCAATACAACCAGGTAAAGGCAAAATACCCGGGCGCGCTGCTGCTTTTTCGGGTGGGTGATTTTTACGAGACGTTTGGTGAAGACGCGATTAAAGCCGCTGGCATTTTAGGCATCGTACTTACCCGCCGTGCCAATGGCGCAGCCACGCATATCGAATTGGCCGGTTTTCCGCATCATTCGTTGGATACTTACCTCCCCAAGTTAGTAAGGGCAGGGCAGCGGGTGGCCATTTGCGACCAGTTGGAAGACCCCAAAACCACCAAAACCATCGTAAAGCGTGGCGTTACCGAACTGGTTACGCCGGGGGTGGCCACCAACGATAATATCCTTCACCAAAAAAGCAATAATTACCTGGCTTCGCTTTATTTTGAGAAGAATAGCATTGGGATAGCATTGATCGATATCAGTACCGGTGAATTTTGGACCGCACAGGGTACAGGAAGTTATATAGACAAATTACTGCAAAGCTTTTCCCCAAGCGAGGTGATCTACCCAAAAGGCCGCCGCCACGATTTTACCGAGCTTTTTGGCGACCGTTTTTATACCTATACCCTGGACGAATGGCCTTACAGCGGTGATTATGCAAACGAGGTGTTGCTAAAGCATTTCGGTGTAAAATCATTAAAGGGCTTTGGTATTGACAGGCTAAACCTGGGCATTGTTGCTGCCGGCGTGGCGCTGCATTACCTTAACGAAACGGAACACCGCAACTTGCAGCATATCTCTGCGATCGGCAGGATAGAGGAAGACCGGTATTTGTGGCTCGACCGTTACAGCGTTCGTAACCTGGAATTGGTCGGATCGGCTAATGAGAACGCCCATACGCTGGTGGAAGTACTCGATCAAACCTGCTCGCCCATGGGCGCGCGCCTGCTCCGCCGGTGGATCGTGATGCCGCTAAAGGAAATAAAACCGATCAACGACCGGCTCAACGTAGTGGAGTTCCTGATCGAACACGAAGACCTTAGGGAGGAGCTGAAACAAAACATTCGCCTCATCGGCGACCTGGAGCGGCTGATCTCCAAGGTCGGCCTGCAAAAGGCCAACCCGCGCGAGGTTTGCCAACTAAAAAAGGCGCTGAACGCCATCAGTACCATCAAAAAGATAGGCGAAACCTCGCCAAATCCACCTTTGCAGGCCATCGCTGAGCAGTTGAATCCCTGCAACCTTATTTGTGATAAGATCGGAAAAGAGCTTAGCGCTGAGCCGCCCGTTATGCTGGTAAAAGGCGGTGTGATCAGGGAAGGCGTTAATGAAGAGCTCGACCGGCTGCGCAAGATCGCCTTCGGCGGAAAGGGCTACCTGCTGGAGATACAGAAACGTGAAGCAGAGTCGACTGGTATACCGTCGCTCAAGGTATCGTTCAACAATGTGTTTGGTTACTATTTGGAGGTTACGCATAGTCATCGGGATAAGGTGCCATCCGAATGGATACGCAAGCAAACCCTGGTAAACGCCGAGCGTTATATCACCCCTGAATTAAAAGAGTACGAGGAGCAGATACTTGGGGCTGAAGAAAAGATACTTGCGCTGGAAACGCGGCTGTTTAACGATTTGGTGTATTCGCTGGCCGAATATATTAAGCCCATTCAGCTTAACGCACAGTTAGTGGCGCGGCTGGATGTGCTGCTCAACTTTGCCACCATCGCTATCAAAAACTATTATGTAAAGCCGCAGATAAACGATAGCATGGTGATCGACATAAAAGGCGGCCGGCACCCGGTGATCGAAAAAACGCTGCCGATAGGCGAGGAGTATATCACCAATGACGTCTATCTTGATTCGGAAACCCAACAGATCATCATCATCACCGGGCCGAATATGGCCGGTAAATCAGCGCTGCTCCGGCAAACCGGGCTGATCGTGCTGATGGCGCAGATGGGCTGCTTCGTCCCGGCAAAAACAGCATTGATAGGCCTTGTTGATAAGATATTTACCCGGGTAGGGGCATCGGATAACCTTTCCTCCGGCGAATCTACTTTTATGGTAGAGATGAACGAGACCGCGAGCATTCTTAACAACCTGTCGGACAGGAGTCTTATTTTGCTGGACGAAATTGGCCGCGGTACGTCCACCTACGATGGTATATCTATTGCCTGGTCCATCGCTGAGTTTTTACACAACCAGCCACAAGCCCGGGCTAAAACGCTTTTCGCCACGCATTACCATGAATTGAACGAGTTGAGCAACAGCTTTAATCGCATCAAAAACTATAATGTTTCGGTAAAAGAGGTTGGACACCAGATCATCTTCCTCCGTAAGCTGGTTCCAGGCGGAAGCGAGCACAGTTTCGGTATCCATGTGGCCAAATTAGCCGGGATGCCGCAAAAAGTTTTGAGCCGTGCCAACGAGATATTAAAAAAGTTGGAAGCTGAGCGGACAGGAGGGGAGCATATCAAAGAAAGTATCCGCAAGGTGCAAAAGCAGGCGGTGCAAATGCAAATGTTCTCCATCGACGACCCGGTTTTGGTAAAAATCCGGGACACCCTGAACAACCTCGACGTAAACACCCTGACGCCCGTGGAAGCCTTGATGAAGCTGGATGAGATACAGCGCGTGATAAAAGGCTGATCAATAATTGCTTCACTGACTTACTCTTTTCTTTCTTTCGGACGTTCGGTCTTTCCCAACTTTCGGACTCATGTCTCACTTCTGAATAATCATCACACTGTGATAATTGTTACTTGATTTTGAAACGTTTACGCTAACGTTTCGACCATTGCCCCCAGCAAATTGATAGTAGGTAAAATCCTTGTCATCGTCTTTTGCCGTTTGTTTAAATTGGCGCTGCAACTGCGACAGTAAAGCCAAAATGAATGTTTTGCTGCGTGTTAAATAGGAGGTGGTATTTCCGATAGTGAATACGGTTTCCTGTTTACCCGAGCCTGTATTTTTGGCAAATTTTTCTGAAACACCCTTTTCGCTGGCGTTAGATCCCAGGCTCGTGAACGAACGGGATTTTAAAAAATCTGCTTTGCTGTTTTGGTCTGATAAATTAACCAATTCCTTCGCCGATAAGCTTTGGCTATGTGCCTTTGCCAAAAAAAGCAGGCAAATTAGCGTAAACGATATTTTCTTCATTTTTAATCTTCGGCGGCTTGTGTCCCTGTTATTTTTTGATTTTATCCGCCATTATTTTTGAAACCTGCTGCATTTTAAGCCGTAAATAAGCGTTAGATACTCCGGCGATGTTAACATGTTAAAATAAAGCGCGCGCAATATATTTCCATGTCAACTATTTTTACAAAGATGAAAAAAATACGTTATCTGTATTGCGTTTTATTGGCTTTGATGGTCGTGTTGTCTTCCTGCCATACGCGCAGGGCCGCTATGCGGGGCGAGGCCGGCGAACTGGTAAAACCGCAACAAAGCGTTGCCGACAAATATGCGGCCATTTTAGGAGTGGAAAAGAGTGACATCCAAAATGGGCGGCTTTATGAATTTGTCGACGATTGGATGGGAACCCCGTATCGTTTTGGGGGGCAGGATAGAGACGGTATCGATTGTTCGGGTTTGGCCCAACTGCTGGAGCAGCAGGTTTATAACGTAAATATCCCCCGGTCAACCAGCCAGCAGATCACGGTCATCAAACGTAAATACGAGGAAGAGTTAGTTGAAGGCGATTTGTTATTTTTTGATTACGACGGAAAAAAATTTAGTCACGTAGGCGTTTACCTTCAAAATGGCTATTACGTGCATGCAAGTTCTTCTAAGGGCGTAACTATCACAAAACTTCATGACCCTTACACTTACAAATACTTCTCGCGCTGTGGCTCGGTGGTAGTTGACAGCACGAACGCGGAGCCTGGTAAATAACATACTTATTTCCTGGTGATTCTTTTTGGCTTTGCCGGATGCTCCACCACTTTTATCCGTCTGAAAAGAGAAGCTATAGTAATCCTATCCCGTTTATGATGGCGGTAATACACAAAAGCTAATACCCTGATCAGGATCGCATAGGTGATGATAAAGCCAAAAAATATGCGATTATCAAACCCGAACGCTATCGTACAATAAAGCAAAGCAAAAATAACGGGAATGACGAAATAGTTGATCCGCACTATCTTCCATCTCAAAACATTTTCCATGTCAGGGTCCTTTACACATAATAATTCCTTGTTTCTGATCAGGTAGCCCGTTAGCAGCGTTTCCGTAAAAGTGGTAAAGTAAGTTATGCTAACGTAGGTGTAAATACCCCAGGCGTATTGCATCATTCTTCCACCATTAAAAACGAACGATAAGGCAAAAGGGTACATCGAAATGCTCAATAAAAACAGCAGGTTGATAAATACCAGCGACGCATTATATTTTTTAAGGTAACTAAATACGCGCAAATGCCTCATCCAAAACTGCCCCACTACAAAAAAGGTGACAATAAACGCCGAGAGTTTGGGTAACACCTGTAAAAAGGCGGATTTCGCTTCAGACTCGGTTGAATATTTCACAATATCCGGCAACTTAACGTCCAGCACCATAATGGTGATGATGATGGCAAATACAGCATCGCTGAAAAAGATGATGCGCTCGAGTTGAAACTCTTTTTTTATCTCGTTTTCTTCCCGGGTGCTCATTGGTTAAAGATCAGCGGTTTTAGCTATATTTGTGCCGTGGCTAACGAAAAAGAAAGATACAGTTTTTGGACGAAATACAAACGTTTCGCCGGTAATGAGTTATTGCTCTACATCATCATGATCATCGGTATTATCCTTGGTATCATTATTTTCAGCAAATAATCAATTTTTCACCAGGCTTACTGTGTAGTCATCGGCGTCAGCTATATCCTGGTAAAAGTCGATCATTTCCTGGTAAGTCTCCTTGCTATAAGTCCCGTCAAAAAGCTGAAACCTGCGTTTATAAGTGAGTTGGTTGCCTTTTAGATCCATGGTTGCGTTATAGTTACCAAAAGGTTTTTTAATGGAAACGTTTAGCGGCACTTTTTCTGGGTGATAGCCGCTCGGTAGGGTATACGTTATCTCATCTATGTCAGTCAGGCCGCTATTGATGTAAACGTTGTTTTGGCGATTTATATCTCGCGGCAGCGTTTCTTCAAGACGGTTTACCGGGTTGATAGAAAAATAATATTTCCCGCCGGTAAACGATGCATAATCCTTCGCGGTAAGTTTAATATCCTCCGCGGTACAGGGGTTAAAGCCTTTATCCTGTTTTAATTCGTAATGCTTGATCTCGAGGTTGTTGATTGGATAGATTCTTTGCAATATTTTGTCCCGGTCAATCACTGATTTGGTGAGTATTCCCTCCCGATATTCATAATAAGTTCCTTTAAAAGTAGTCGACATCGTTCCGGATATCGCCCCGTCTGCATTTAGGATGAAATTAGCCGTCCGGCTTTTCACCGTGGCGTCTGTACCATATTTAGGCGTACGCAGTAGTTTGCCCCCTTCGGGTGTGCACGCCAGTACGGTGCGGTCGTCGGTAAAATCACCCAAATACCCAAAAGGTATGGTTTGGCTGGTGCAATCGGCCCAGGTGGTATCATTTTTAAATGGCAGACATAAAATAATGTGGTTGCCCTGGTCCATACTCGCAAAGTCGCTTTGCATACTTACCTTATAGTCGCGCCCTGCCTCAACAATGCAATACCACGAATCGATTTTTACTGCTTTCAACAGCGCCTGCGTATAGTTTACCAGGGCCTTGCAGTCGCCATAGTTTTGTTGGTCTACATCCGAGGCCAAAAATGGCTGATAACCGCCCCGCCCGATCTGCACACTAACGTAATGCGTTTTTTGCTGCATGTACTCGTATATTTTTTTTGCCTTAAGCTTTGGGTCTGCAATATCTTTTGTAAGCTCCTTCACGCGGGCTTCAGTTTCCGGTGGAAGCTGCTGCCTGTCGGCTAACAGTTTGTCGTGTATCCATTTGCCCAGTGTGTTCCAGTCGGTAAATGAACCTTTAATGCTATAATAGGTAAATTTTTCGGGGACGATCTGTACAAGAGGCATCACATCGAGGTAATAGGGGCTTAGGGGTTCGTCTTTGATGGCCTTGACGCTATGCATCTGCCACGAATAAGTGTTTTCCTTATCAGGGTTGATCCCGGTAACGGGTTTAACCTGCATATTTAACGCTTTGTATCGCACGTTAAAGTCGCGGCTGCAACTAAAAACAAAGCTGCTTTTTTCAACAGATTCATCAAAATTGTCGATAGGGCTCCAGGGATCGAAAGTGAGCGTTTGTTTTGATTTTATTTCATATTCATAACTGACCGTATAAGGATAGTCGGTAATTGACGGAGCGTATAGTTTTTTCCTTGCACTTTCAAAAAGTGCGCCATCGCCGACACTTTCATCCGAGAAATCGCTTCCCGAAAATTTCGCGACTTGTTTACCAAATTCATTGTAAACAACCCCTTTAATGTTTTTAACCACGTCGCTTTTGTCATAGTAAATATCGATGTGTGCATTGTCGTCGCCGTTCCTGTTTAAAATGGTAACGGATTTTTTTATATGTACCACGGCATTGTCAAGGTCTTTAACATCTATGCTTGTCTCTTCATCCCTTATTACCGAATTTGCATGGATAAGCAAATCCTTTGGTATCAGGCTTACATCGTAGTTTTGCTGGGCGGCGGCGCCGGTGATGCCAGCGGCCAGAGCGATCAGGAGTAAAGCCTGTTTCATAATTTCTTTTTGAATACCATCTCCGCTTTCTCCGACAGGATGATCTTATTGTAAAACTCTTTCAGATAAGGATACTCTTCGGGCGCGAAAACCGGCTTGCTCAGTTGGATCACATGCGAAAATGTAATCGAGTTCCCGTCAGCCCTGAAGTCGGTTAAAAACCTGCCGCCATTGTTTGGTAAACCTGCAACTACATTTTGCGGCGGCGATTCCACAATATAACCAACAGGCAGCTGGACATTTAAAATGGTACGGTATTCATCCAGCACTCCCATGTCAACGGGATAGGTGCGCTGGGCCAGTTTAAAAGGGTTTGAGGTTATCTTGCTCATGAAAAATGGATTAAAGGAAAAACTACCCGAGCCTGTTTTGTCACTTGCATTGATCTCTACGTCGTACTTCTCGATAAGTGGTTTATCCAGGCTGTCCAGGTTGCTGATCTCGGCCTTTAATATTTTTATTTTTGGCAGTTTTGAGCCAAAATCAGCCACGTACTCATCCTCGGTCGTATATTTTTTAATCGCTGCCCGCGTTTCATAAGCCTCATACCCCATTGAATAATAGGTGATGCTTCCTTTCAGCTTACCGTCTTCGTTTAAGGTAAGATCCATAGTGCTGATGCTAACTCTTTTTTGGGATGGGTTTAAATCAACCCAATAGGATGGTTTATCGAGATCAAAAACGCGACCTTTGCCGTTGATGCATTCAAAAGGCAGCATACCGAATGGCAGCAGGGGGTCGGTTGCGTCCAGGAAATAACTTTTATCACCAATATTTGCCTTTGCGATCACATAATTGAAATCATTCGTGGCAGGGTAAAGGTCATTTATAAAACCATGGTCTCTTGTTGATACTAATACTGCCTCCGCGTTAATACCCGCGCTATTTAACGCGTCAACCAACCCGATATTAATGTCCGCTATGCTCCCAGCGTGCGTTTCGTATGCCTTTTTTACGCCGGTGTAGCAGTAAATGCCAAAATATTCATTCCATTTGTAATGCAGCTGCATAAAGGCGTAAATGGCTTTGGCCTTTTCAATATCGCTGTTGCTGCCGGCTATTACCGGTACCATCCTGTCTTTAAAATAATCCGCTCGTTTCAATTCGCTTCCAAAGGAAAGCTCTGTCTTCAAATTATAGTCAATATCTTTCCACTCCTTCGCGCCCTTCGACTTCACTCCGTTATAAGGGTTGGTATATTCTACCATGTCGAACGTGATGGATGATAGATAGTTCCTGTCTGAGGTCATGTACTCCTCTTCCACAAAGGCGGGTATATCGTTCATAATATATTTAATATCTGAGCAGGAACTGCTTGAGCCCCCGGCCGAAAAGCAGGTTTGCAGTATGTCAGCTTTTGTGTCAGTAAGCTTCAGATACCCATGCAGTGCCGCATTGTACACAAAGTGCCCGGGAATAACGGCCTCATACTGGGAACACATTTTTGGAATATCATCCTGAAAGTACCAGGGTTGAAAATGGTGCAGCCAGCCGTTAGCAGCCTCAACCAGCGTAAAGCTATATTCAACAATGCACCCGGGGGTTAGCCCTGGCATGGTAAATTTTGCGGTGCTTTGTTCTTTATAATTTCGCGTGGTGTAAACCTTTGAGGGGTCGAAGTCAACTTTTTTTATCGCCCCGGATCCGTCAATAAAATACGTCGTTCCCTCTATTTTTTCAATCTCATCCTGCTCGCTGTTATCGGCGTAGTTTTTTAAGATGATCTCTTTGGTCGCGGCATCAAATCCGGCATTATCAAATATTTTAATTTTTACATGATAATAAAACCGCAGTTTGATCTGGTCATCGCTGGGC
>Ga0207103_10265_pt1 | contig 14334 bp, 7 predicted proteins | sample Alteio_BWMinHeat_81_FD_153546 | JGI IMG/M metagenome (GOLD analysis project Ga0207103, IMG submission 153546) | Enriched cells from forest soil in Barre Woods Harvard Forest LTER site, Petersham, Massachusetts, United States -... | ecosystem: Environmental > Terrestrial > Soil > Temperate forest >...
TACCTCTGGACTCGAATCAATGCCAAACAGACCTTGGTAGGGAACACAGGCGACGTGTGGAGCGTGGCGTACAGCCCCGACGGCAAACGCCTCGTCATCGGCAGTCAGAACAAGACGGCAATGGTATGGGACGCGGAGAGAGGCCAGGAACTCTTTGCCCTCAAGGGGCACACTAGCCCTGTACGCAGCGTGGCCTTCAGCCCCGACGGCACACGCATTGTCACCGGAGCCGGCGATCAAGGCAGGCCGGCCGAGGCGAAGGTGTGGGACGCCGGGGCCGGCCAAGAAATCCTTGCCCTCAAGGGGCTTACAGGCGAAGTGTGGAGCGTGGCGTACAGCCCAGACGGCAAACGCATCGTCACCGGCACTGGTGACCGTGGAGGGGGGCCGGGGGTAGCGAAAGTGTGGGACGCCGAGACGGGCAAGGAACTCCTTGCCCTCAAGTGTACAGCCCGTGTGAGCAGCGTGGCGTACAGCCCCGACGGCAAACGTATCGTCACCGGCACTGGTTTTGCCCATGCTTCCCAGCCGGGCGAGGCGAAGTTGTGGGACGCCGGGACGGGCCAGGAACTACTCACCCTCAAGGGGCACACCGAAGGGGTACACAGTGTGGCGTACAGCCCCGACGGCAAACGCATCGTCACCGGCGCTGGCACTCCAGGCAAGGGCGAAGCCAAGGTGTGGGACGCCGCGACGGGCCTGGAACTCCTGGCCCTCAAGGGCCACACAGACTGGGTGGCCAGCGTGGCGTACAGCCCCGGAGGGCAACATATCGTCACTGGCAGCGGGGACAACACGGTGCGAGTGTGGGATGCCGCGACGGGCCAGGAAGTCTTCGCCCTCAAGGGCCACTCACACAGGGTGACGAGCGTGGCGTTCAGCCCCGACGGCCAACGCATCGTCACCGGCAGCGAGGACCAGACGGCACGAGTGTGGGACGCCGAGAGGGGTCAGGAAGTTCTCACCCTCAACGGGCAAGCCGGGGTGCGCAGCGCGGCGTGCAGCCCCAACGGTAAACGCATCGTCACCGGCAGCGATGACCAGACGGCGAGAGTGTGGGACGCCGCGACGGGTCAGGAACTCCTTGCCATCAAGGGCCTAGTGTTCTGCGTCGCGTTCAGCCCTGATGGCAAGCGCATCGTCACCGGCGAAGGCGTTGCAAACAATGCAGCGAAAGTGTCGGCCAAAGCGAAGGTGTGGGACGCCGGCACGGGCCAGGAACTCCTCGCCCTCAAGGGGCACACAGGCTGGCTGCGCAGCGTGGCGTTCAGCCCCGACGGCAAACACATCGTCACCGGCAGCGACGACCAGACGGCGAAGGTATGGGATGCCGCGACGGGGCAGGAAGTCCTCACACTCAAGGGGCACACAGGCGGGGTAACTGGCGTGGCGTTCAGCTCCAACGGCAAACGCATTGTCACTGGCGGCGACTTGACGGCCAGGTTGTGGGACGCCAAGGAGGGCCAGGAAATCCGCGTTTTCAAGGGCCACGCAGGCGGTGTGCGCAGCGTGGCGTTCAGCCCCGACGGCGAACGCCTCGTCACCGGGAGTTTTGATCAGACGGCGAAGGTGTGGGACGCCGCGACGGGCCAGGAAGTCCTCGCCCTCAAGGGGCACACAAATTGGGTGAACGGCGTGGCGTTCAGCCCCGACGGCAAGCGCATCGTCACCGCCAGCGAGGACAATACGGTGAGAGTGTGGGAGGCCGAGAGGGGCCAGGAACTACTCACCCTCAAGGGGCACACCAGCGTCGTGTTCTGCGTCGCCTTCAGCCCCGACGGCAAACGCCTCGTTACTGGCAGTTATGACAAGACGGCCAAGGTGTGGGACGCCGACAGGGACCAGGAAGTCCTCGTCCTCAAGGGGCACACCGACACGGTGGCCAGCGTGGCGTTTAGCCCCGACGGTAAACGCATTTTCGCCTGGGACACCCAGAAGAAGGTGCTGGCCTGGTCGGCTGCTGATGGTAAGCCGATCGACGCAGTCAATCCGCCGCCTGCACCGCCGCCTGGTCCCGCACATTCGCCCGATGGCTTCCGGCACGCCGTGCCCGAAGGCAAGACCATCGCCGTCACCGACAAGCGCCCGCCACCGAAGGACAACACCTGGCCGCTGCCCGATGCCGCCGAGCGGAAACGCTATCATACCGAACACGCCGCCCTCGCCGTGCAGCAGAAACAGTGGTTCGCAGCCGAGTTTCATCTGAGGCGGGTGCTTAGTGACGATCCCGAGAACGCCGCGGTGCAGCCCCTGATCGCGGTGTTGTCGAAGGAGAGGTTGCCGGCCTTGCTTCAAGGGGAGGACAAACCGGCCAACAATGCTGAACGCCTGGCCGTTGCCCAGATCGCCTACTCCAGCAAGCACTTCGCCGTTGCCGCCCGTCTCTGGGCCAAGGTGCTGGAAAGCGACCCGAAGCTCGGCGACGACCGTCAGGCCCAGCACCGCTACAACGCCGCCCGCGCCGCGGCCCTGGCCGCTGCCGGACAAGGCAAGGATGAGCCGCCGCTCGACGATGCGGCGACAGCGAAGCTCCGCGGTCAAGCCCTCGACTGGCTGAAGGCCGATCTGACCATCTGGGGCAAGCTCCTCGAATCCGGCCCGCCCCAGGCTCGACCGACCATCGTGCAGACCCTGAGTCACTGGCAAAAGGACACCGACCTAGCCGGCATCCGCGACAAGGCGGTGCTAGACAAACTTCCGGCGGAGGAACAGAAGGCGTTCGCCCAGTTGTGGGCCGACGTGGCGGAGTTGTTGAAGAAAGCGGAGGAGAAGCCGAAATAGCCACGGCCAGCCGTTGAGCAGCGGGAGACAGCTGCGTTGGTTGGTTCTGGACCTGACATTGAACCCTGAAGCAACCCGTTTGGCTGGGAATCGTGGCACGAGCGCGAAGTGTTTCGAGCGGAAGTCGACCGGCGAATGGCGGGCCCACCGTGATTAGGGGAAGCGTATCCGATGGCCCTGCTATTTCCCGCTCTTTCGTTCCGCCGCGTGTCGAACAAGCGGGTTACCTGGGCTGCCCTCGGCGCAAGAGTAACGGCAACCCTCGCCGAGGGCCCAGAAGTGCGAACGCTCCAATACCGAGCACGAGTTCAATGAGAACCTGCTGGCGTGTCATCCCTGTAATGGTTCCGGCCCACTGCCGCCGTGCCAACTCACTGCCGGTGGGGCCGCAGATCGTTCTACCCTGCGCTGGCCCAAAACCCCCGCTGCTGCAATGGACACGTACCGGCGCAATCCATCAATGCAGCGGCGCACACGGGCTAATTGAAATGGCCACGATTTACGCACCTTCACTATGGCACCTTTGTGAGGTCGCCGGTTTTCGACCAGGATCTCGCACGCGTCGGTCCGCAACACCGATGTAGCGAACCCAACTCAATCGGAAACCGGGCGAATGGCAGCGAACTCTCGACCTGGTGAGTTATCCGTGAAGGCTGCGAATCGTAGCACGGCTACTTTTGGCGACTTACGAGCATGTCCTGAAGGCCGGATAAACGTGTCAAATTTTGACAGCGCGGCCCACTTGCCACCGGCCTTGGCGCGGGCACGACCTAGTACACTCGAGGTGCCGTAGCAACCCCCACGTCCGGCGCCGATAACTGGTTACTCAACTGCAGCCCGCAGCTCACAGCAACGAAGAGCGCCGGCCCCGTCAGGGTGTGCGGTCCCGCGGACCATGTCCGTTGAGTGGCCGGTCGCAGGCCCGGACTGAGCATGAAGGAAGGAGATCGCGATGTAACATTCCGCGTGTGGTTGACCACCTAACGACGGGCTCCCAAGCCATCAACGAGGTGGTGGCAAGGATGGAGACGGCCGACGCCGAGGTCCGCGTGATGTGTGCCAGCGACCGCTTGGACCCTGACGACTTGGAAGTCTTGAGCGGTCGGCCCCTATTTCGCCAACCGCGCCGGAGGCGAGCAGGCGATGAGGGGGCCCTGGCTCCAAAGCCGTCCCGTTCTGCGGTACTTCCAGCCGCCAACCAATCCACGCCCCGAATCGACCTCTACCCCGGCGAACGAAGTGCGCCGCATTTTGCCTCCTGATTGCAAGAAGTGGCACGTGAGGACTTGGCCGCCGGCCCGTCCGTGCTCCGTGCCGCCGCCCATGCCGTCGAGGCTGCACGTCGCCGGTGGACGTACACGGCCCTTCAAAAGAAGGCTCCGAGGATGTTCGTGAAGTTGCCGGGCGCCTCCCGGAACGCTCGCCTAGCCTCGGAGGAGGCCCGTCGAAACGGTCTTTGAAGGCTGGCAAGGCCTACCTACGCAGGGTCCGAAGCAACGGCGACGCGCCAGGCAAGGTGTGGTTCGGCTGTCGGTTCACGCCGGGGCGCGGGGGCGGTAGCGCCGGCGCCAACCCCCGATGCCGTACCGGGAGGACCGCATGGTAGCGGCTTCAGTGGGTGATGTCACACCTGCGCAGCGATTCCCTGAGTTCCCTCACGCCAGCCGCCGTGACCTTCGTGCGAACGAGGTTGAGCGACTCCATCTGCTTGAGATCTTTAAGCCACACGCTGAGAAACGTGCCGAGGTGCCGCTCGACCTGTCCTTGTGAGGGCAGTCATTTTGTCACCACCTTGTAGACCAAAGTGGATATTCGCGGGGAACCTTCGCATTCTAACGTTTCCCCAAGATCCATTCGATCCGGCGGTCGATCGGAACAACGCGCGCAACCCGCCGGCCTTGACTGCTTCACATGTAGGCACGGAGCAGGAGCACTTGACTCGTCTCCGAGTCGCTTTTGTGCTTGTAACTGGATTGAGAGGTGTTACATTAACTGCATTGCCTCAGTCCCGCCAACCGATTCGACTCCGATTGACCGATAGATTGCTACTCTCCCGCCAAAGTCGCGTCGTGTGCTTGAGCATTTGGAGCAAATCTGATGATCCGCTACCCCTATCTCGGCTCGCTGCTGGCCTCATTCGTTTTGCTCGGCGTCGCGTGTCCCAGAGCGCACGGGGATGATTTGTTGCGCGATAAAGTCACCCCGTTCATGCAGACGTACTGCTTCAAGTGCCACAATCAGAAAACCGCGGAAGGGTTGCTGAATCTCACCCGATATACGTCCAGCACCCTGATCGCCCAGGACTTTCGGGAATGGGAACACGTCATCACGTTTCTGAAGGAAGAGAAGATGCCGCCCAAGAACGCCAAACAACCCACGGCGGCGGAGCGTGCGGAATTCCTGGCCTCCGTTGAGAAGCTTCTTCTGATGGAGGCACGAAAGCTGGCGGATGATCCGGGGACTTCTTCGCCGCGACGACTCAGCAATGCCGAGTACAACTTCACCATTCGGGACCTGACCGGGGTTGATATTCGTCCGACGGCTTCCTTTCCGGTCGATCCGGCGTCCGGCGAGGGCTTCACCAACACCAGTGAAGCCCTGGTGATGTCGCCGAACCTCTTCAAGAAGTACTACGCGGCGGGGCAACTGGTCGCCGATCACGTTTTGCTAACCACCACCGGCTTCGAGTTCGCTCCGTATCCAGTGGTGACCTTCAGCGACCGGCAAAAGTTTTACGAACACGCGATTCTTCACTTCTACGAACAGCACAAGATCGACTATGCGACCTACCTCACCGCGGCCTGGTCGTATCGCCATCGCCCCGCGTCCCGGCGCGATGTTACGATCGAAGCATGGGCAACCGAAAACAAGTTGAGCCAGAAATATCTCCGCTCACTCTGGAGCGCCCTGCAAGACGACGCCCCAAGCGAGGTGTTCTATATCCAATGGCTTCGGCAACGCTGGAATGCGCTCCCTGCGCCCACCGAGCCGGCGCAGACCGCTGTTCCCGCTGAAACACGCCGGGCGATTCAAACCTTGGCCGTGGACATTCAGCGCCTCAGCCTGATGCTGTGTGTGCCCGAAACGCAGGCGATTGTCTCCGACGCCGGCAATGCGCCCATCCCGCACATCGATCGTCGCAAGAAAACGGCGGCCAGCCGGGACAAGTTCAATCTGGCCCTGATCGAGCAGCCGAATCAACGTCTCCAGTGGGAGCTTAAGAACAAGCCGGACAAATCCGCTGCGAAACTGATCATCTCCGTCTCGAAAGTCGGCTCGGAGATGGAAGAGGGTTATGTCATCCTCAACCAGCCGAATTTCAGCTCCTCCGGGGCCGGCAGTTACAACCCGAAGGACGGCAAGAAGAACCTCTCGCTGCGTGACTTCCTGACCACCTATGCGCCGGAACAGCTAAAACGGCTGGAATTCGGCGTCCATCCGCTCGGCCACAAGATCGATCCGGACAGTCTGGTGTTGAAGGTTCCCTCGGTGATCGAGATCGAGATCTCTCAGGACGCTTTGAAGGATCAGCGTACGCACCGTTTTTATGCCGAGACGAGTGTGGATGAGAAGAACTCCAAACTGCGCATGGCGAAAATCGGTTTGTTCAACCAGAAGCCAACGGAGGACGATCTGCCTGGCAGCGTCCTGCTTTTTGCTCCCAGTAATCCCGCAACAAAGCAACTCGCCGCCTCTTGCGAATCCTTCTGCAAGTTATTCCCCAATCGGTTCTACTTCGTCGATGAGACCCGCGGCATCTCGGCCGGTTTTCACCTGATCGAAGGCTTCTTCCGCGACGATCAGCCGCTGCGCAATTCCGTGCTGAGTGAAGAGGAGAAGCGCGACCTGGATCGACTGTGGAACGAATTGTATTTGAGCACCAAAATCCACGACAAGATGCTCCACGGCTTTGTTTTCTTTGAACGGGAAGAGCGCGGCTTCTTGAAGCATCCCGATTTCAATTCGATCCGCGAGGAAGATCCCGACCTGGGAAAGGAAGAGAACTTGCTCCGCTTCGAGCAGATTTATCTCAAGCGCTCGAACGTGACCGCCACGGGAGCAGACCTGGAAAAGCACCCCATTCATGTTTTTTTTGAGGACATCCGTCAGGGGCTGAAGCGCCGCGACCTGCAACTGAAGCAGGCCGAACCGGCCTACATTCGCAACTTGCAGGACTTCGCGAAGGCGGCCTTTCGTCGGCCGCTGACGGCAGAGGAAAACAAGCGACTGCTGGAGTTCTATCATTCCGTCGCCAAGCAAGAGGAATTCGGTATCGAGGGGGCTGTGCGCGCGAGCGTCCTCCGCATCCTGGTTTCGCCTCATTTCTGCTACCGGGTGGAAGTGCCTCCGCCGGGAAAAACCATCCAGCCGGTTGACGATCTGACGCTGGCTTCGAGACTGAGCTATTTCCTCTGGTCTTCCATGCCCGACAAGGAATTGCTCGCCCTGGCTGCCAAGGGAGAGTTGAAGAACGAGAGCACGCTGCGCGCCCAGGTTCGCCGCATGATAAGAGATCCCAAGGTCAACGGGTTTGCTCTGGAGTTTTTCGGACAGTGGTTGCAATACGGCGATTTCCTCAAGAGCGAGTCCGTCAATCGACAGGTGTTTCCCGAATTCGATGAGGCGTTGAAACAGGCCATGTTCGAGGAGCCGACGCGCTTTGCCGCCGGGCTGATTCAGAACGACCGTTCCGTGCTCGAATTGTTGCGCAGCGATGAGACCTACGTCAACAAGCGCCTCGCCAGCCACTATGGGCTGCCGTTTCATGGCGCCGTCGCCACCGATTGGGAGAAAGCCACCGGCCTGTTCGAGCAAGGGCGCGGCGGCTTCCCCGGCATGGCGGTTTTCCTGACCAAAAACTCCCAGCCGGCGCGAACGAGTCCCGTCAAGCGCGGTTTCTGGGTCGTCCACAAACTTCTCGGCGAGCATATCCCCGCCCCTCCCCCTAACGTCCCGGTCTTGCCGGCCAAGGAGACGGATGGCAAGGGGAAGAGCATTCGTGAACTGTTGGCGCAGCACACGGAAAATGCGAGTTGTGCTCGATGCCATCAACGCTTTGACCCCGTCGGGCTGTCGATGGAAGGGTTCGATGCGATCGGCAAGCGCCGAACCAAAGATCTCGCGGGCCGACCCATCGATAATCTCGTTCAACTTCCCACGGGCAAAGCCGCGCGCGGCATTCCCGAGTTCTCGCAGTACCTGGTTGCCGAGCGGAAGCACGAGTTCACCCAGACTCTGTGCCGCAAGTTTCTTGGCTTCGCGCTGGGGCGCTCGCTCGAGCTATCGGATAAGGCCCTTGTGGAAAAGATGCAGACCGAGTTAGAAAAGAACGACTATCGTTTCATGTCCCTATTTGAAACGGTGGTGATGAGCCCTCAATTCCGCACGCAACGCGGCAAGGACTACGCGCCCGCTCTGTCAACAACCGAACCCTCCGGAGAGAAACCGTGAGCCATCCGTACCTGATTTCCCGTCGAACGCTGCTCCAGGGCCTGGGCTGCACCATTGCCTTGCCGTGGTTGGAATCCGCGAAGCTCTTCGCCGGCGATGGCGCCACGGCGGTGCCAGCCAAGCCGCCGCAACGGTTCGCCTGTCTTTTCCAGGGGGACGGCATTTCGCCGCACCACTGGTGGTCGAAGGGCGACGGCAAAGCGATGGAGTTAGGCTCGAGCCTTGAGTCGCTGACGCCCTTCAAGGAAAAGCTCAACGTCATCAATGGGCTGTTCAATCGGCACGGCGACGGCGGCCATGCCCGGTGTACCGGCAACATCCTTTCTGGGGCCAACCTGGTGCGCGGCCGGGTGATCTCCGGCGGCGTCAGCATGGACCAAAAGCTGTCGCAACATTTTGAAGAAGCAACGCCGGTCCCCAGCATGGTGCTCGGCTGCGAGCAACCGGTCAGCGGGTTCCACGAGAGTCAATACTCGATGGTCTATGCGTCGCACATTTCGTGGCGCACGACGAATTCACCGATCCCGATCGAGTTGTATCCTTCACTTGCCTTCGACAGCCTCTTCGGGGGCCAAACGAGCAAACTGCAAGGGAGCATCCTCGATGACGCCCTTTCCCAGGCTAACGATCTGCGCGGTAAGGTGAGCGGCCCCGATCGCGGCAAGATCGACGAGTACTTGACCTCCGTGCGCGAAACGGAAAAGCAAATCCAGATGCTCAACAAGGCCAGCCGGCATGATACCCCGCTGCCGCCGAAGTCGGAGCGCCCGCCGGTCGGGCAGCCCAAGGATTTCAAGGAATACGCCAAGTTGATGTGTGACATCGTCGCCCTGGCGTTTCAGACCGACCGCACGCGCGTGGCGACCTTACTGCTGTCGCGGGACCTGTCGGGCCAGACCTACCAGTTCCTGAACATCCGCGACGCTCACCACAACCTGTCCCACTCGAATACCGAAGCTTCCTATCAGGCAATCGTGAAGTTCCACGTCGAGCAGTACGCCTACCTCATCGGCAAATTGGACAAGATGCAGGAAGGCGATCGGACCGTGCTGGACAACTCGTGCATCATGTTCGTTTCCGAGCACTGGGACGCTCACAATGGGACCAAGGTTCCCGTCGCCCTGGCGGGTGGCCTCGGTGGAACGCTGAAGACCGGCCGTTCGCTCGACTATCTCACCGCGGGTGACGACAAGCGGAAGCTGTGCAGCTTGTACCTGTCGATCATGGACCGGATGGGGCTGGAATTGAAAGAGTTCGGAGACGCGAAGGAGCGGTTGACGGGCATTTGATTTGCGCGATTTGCCGAAGAGTTTTCACAATTCGAAGCCCTGCCCCCCGTTGGGGCAGGGCTTTTTGTTTTCACACATGCGGCTCCGGTCAACTCGGAGTGGAAAGCGTTTTCGCGCTTCTTCCCGCACCGCGGTCGATCAGACCAACACACGTTGCCCTTCGGCGACTTCATGGTAAATGCTCGGTGGCGCCTCAGGGCTGAGACGGTGGCCGTGGCTGCGTCCTCAACATGAACCCATGACGCTCGCCAGTAACTTTGCTTCTGCTGGACGGAGTAGACACCTACTTGGAGGAGCCACTGTCCGGTTGCTTCTTCGTCGCAGCCTTGTAGTGCCGGTCGGCGAAGTCGAAGAAGATCTTCCAGTCGGCCGGCAGTACCGTGTGACCGCTACTATGGTAATGGTACGCCAGGCTGCCATCGGCGACCGGCTTGTCGAGCGCTGGCATCTCGGTAACGCCCAGGTCCTTCGCTCCGAGCAGACGGTAAACCGGTCCTGCGGCCACCAAGGCGAGGAACTGGCCCTTTGGATCGCTCCACTGATCCTTGATCCCGCCGCTCACGAAGACAGGACGAGGAGCAGAGAGAGCGATCAGCATGTGTTGATCCACGGCCAGGTCGTTCCACTTGCCGACCCACTTTTGCAGGTTACCGGCAAATTGATAGCCGAAACGCTCGGCCATGTCGTCGAGAGTCTCGCCCCAGTCGCGGCGGATCAGCGACGCACCCATCTCACCCGGGACAGCGGCGAACACAGCTGCCACCCGTTCGTCCTGAGCGCTGGCCCACAGGACGGTCTTACCCAACCGCGAGGCGCCGGTAATGGCGATTTGCTTGGCGTTGACGGATTTGTCCGTCTCGAAATAGTCGACGGTCCGGCTCAGACCCCAGGCCCAGGCGCTGATCGTGCCCCACTCGTTGGCCGCGGGTTTCGTCTGCCCTTCCTTGAGCGTCAAGCCGATCACGCCCTCGGTCCAGCGGTCGGGCTTGTCCGGTTGGATGTCGGTGTAGCCGAGCGCGGCGTAACCCCAACCGCGGCTCAACGTTTCCTCGACGAGGTCGAAACCGTCTGGGGGCCTGCCGCCGGCCCCCGCCGCAAAGGTGAGGTGCAGCAGCACCGGAACCGGACCTTTCGCTTTGGCTGGTGTGAAGACGGTCAGGTTCATTCGCGGGCCATCCTTCTTATCACTCATCCGGCCAACGATGCGCCGCATGATGGCCGTACCCTTGCGGGCGTTGTCGTCGGTCTCGGTAACCTCCCAGGTGACTTTGGGGGCGTTCTCTGGGACAGCGCCGTAGATCTCGTCGCGGAAGAACTTCAGGATCTCGGGACGGCGCTGCTTGAGCCACATCTCTGCGGTGGTAACGCGGCGCTTGTCGGACGTGACAAGGGGGTCAGGAAGTGTGTAGGCGGCGACCTTGTCCTCGGAGTAGTTCGACACGTGGCCAGTGGCTTTGGCGAGACGAACGGGATTGCCTTGAGTATCTTTCTTGCCGATGAAGGGAACGTTATCAGGATTCCCCGTTGTACCTGGCGCGGGAAGTTTGTCCTTGTCCGGCTGCGAAGCCGGCGGCTGGGCCACAGTCAAAGTGATGAAGCCGAGCAAGAGGGCAAGCGCGACGGCACAGGTCCACGTTCGCATTGGAGATCTCCTGATGTGGAAAGAAGGGACTCGGTCAATGATGCGACGATACCCGCGAGGGTGAGCGCGGTCAATGCGCTAGGGGAAAAATGGCGCAGCACCTCCGCGACGCTCCACGCCTGGGCGATGCGGCCGGGCGGCGTGAACGGGGTGAATCGCCGCGTCAGATCAGCAACTGAGATGCCCCGGGCTTATTTGATCGGCACCGCATTCTTCTTGACATACTCTTCCACCGTGGAAGGGCTTGCGGGGCCGCCGATGTGATGGAACGCCTCGGCATACGGAACGCCGAGCGTTTTGCCCAAAGCTTGGCGGCGAGCGAGGATGAACTCGCGGATGTAGTTGCGGTCGGCCATGACGTCGTCGTCGCCGAGGAGCGGCAGTTTCTGGCGGCTCTTCGCGAGTTCGGCTCGGAGCCGCGAGCCGTGATTTCCCGCTGGCCCTTTCGCTCGGTTGGCCCGATTGGCATCAATCATCTGCTCGAGAACCCCGCTGACATCCACGTAGCGGTTGATCTCCGGCCGGCGTGCGTAGTAGTACTTCTCGGTAACCGCATGCGGCGCGAATCCCGCGGCCAGCTGTTCAGGGTAGTCGTGGGCTCGGCCCGCCATCCAGCAGGCCGCTTCGATGCCGCGTGCGATGGCGACGTGATCGGGATTCTCCTCGTCGTGTGCCCACGGGTCCCAGCAGACCACCGTATCGACCTTGAGCAGTCGAATCAGAAAAATGAGCCGGCATTGGAGTTCGTTTTGCGAAACATCCGCCATGCGGTGATTGAGGTAGTTCAAATCGAAGACCTTCTTCAGGCCGAGCACGCGGGCGACTTCGGCGTTGTCGCGCTCATTGCCGAGCACGTGATCGCCGATGCTGCCGGCCGTTCCCAGGCCCGGCGCATCGCCCATGTCATCGTTCGTCGCCCGCAGCAGGTAGCCGGTATAGCCCTCCTTAACCAGTTTGGCTACTGCGCCCCCCGCCATCAAGGGGATGTCGTCGGAGTGCGCCTGGACCGCCAGCAGCACCTTTCCCTTGTGCGGCGTCCCTTCGGCGGCGCGCTCGACGAACACATCGCGAGGCTTCTCGTCCGCTCGTGCATCTTGGGCATAAAGGAAGGCAGAACAGGTGCAGCCCAACCCCGCTGTAAGAATATCGCGACGATTCAGAAAGGGAGTGCGGGATGTCATCGTGAGTCTCCTTGTTCGCATGATGATATGTCAACCGTGCGCGGCACAGCAAGCGCCAACCCGAGTCGCTAATCGAGATTCTCGGCCATTCGATCGGCGGCATCACCCATTGCCACTACGCCCGCCGTGCTCTGTTGGCGTGCAAAGCGTTCATGACGATTCCGCAACCGTCCGCGTTCTCGGCGGTCATCAAAGGATACGATGACGAGTGTCCGCATGTCGATGTAGCTCTTCATGGGGTTCCTTACCACGCGAGACCCTGAATTAAATAGCCACGACGGCACCGCTCAACTCGAACAGAACATCGTATTGACGTAGCACAAATTCCGCCAGAACTTCACGTGCATCTGAAGTTTCCTGATGATGCGAATGGCACCGCGGGTTAATATACCTCGCCAGGTGGAACGGTTCCGCCATCACGACAGCCATACGGGGAAACTCAACACGGCCGAGCCAGGTTCGCACATCTGCTCAAGCCTTCCCACGATCGAGTTCGTCAATGAACACGCCCCCGTACAGTCTCCTCATGCGCCTGTCCGATCCAGGGGATCGCGGAGCGTGGGAGTGTTTTGTGGAACTGTACACGCCGCTCATGTACTACTGGGCGCGCCGTGCCGGCTTGCAGGAAGCGGATACGGCGGACCTCGTGCAAGATGTGTTCGCGTTGCTGGTGCGGAAGCTACCGCACTTCGTGCCCGCCGAGGGGAAGAGTTTCCGCGGCTGGCTGCGCACGGTCGTCTTGAACCGCTGGCGTGAAGGCCTCCGCAAGCAGATTCCTTCCACCATTTCGGGGGCAACGCTCGACCAGCAGTGCGGTATCGATCCGGTCGCCGATTTCTGGGACCGCGAATACGCCCAGCATTTGACAAGTCGCGCGCTGGAGATCATGCAAGCCGAGTTTGAGCCGGCTACCTGGAAAGCGTTCTGGGAGGTGGTCGTGTCTGAACGGCCCGCGGCCGAGGTGTCCGTCGAACTGGGGATGAGCGTCAACGCGGTCTACCTAGCACGCTCCCGCGTCTTGCGCCGCCTTCGCGTCCGGCTGCAAGACCTGCTCGACTGATTTTATCTGACAGGTTTTCGCCGTCGGGCGCATATCCTTGGGTGACTGCGATGGTCGCGCGGCCAGCGTGCCGCTCGGAACCGCGTGTTCTCGTTACCAGGAGCCTAGCGATGCCCACCGCCTTGACGTGCCCCGAACCGGAGTTGTGGCGCCGCTTCCTCCTGGGCGAAGTCGGCGAACTGGAGGCGGAGAGGCTGGTGCAGCACCTGGAAAGCTGCCCCCAATGCCTCCGTTTGCTCGCGGGCTACAAGGCCGACGACACGCTCACCGAAGCCCTCCGCGCCGGCTGCCGCACGGCCGACGCCCTCCCTCGAACCGAGAAAGTCGCGGCCCTTGTAGCGCACTTGAAGACCCTGTCGCCTCAAGCCACGTCTGGCCGCACGGAAGTGTACCCTTCAGAGGATACACCGCTCGCCGCGGGCGCCACCGAGGTAAGCTTTGATTTCCTCGCGCCGGCCCAACAGCCCGGCGAAATGGGCTGGCTGGGTGGTTATCGCGTTCTCAAAGTTCTCGGCCTGGGCGGCATGGGCGTCGTCTTTCACGCCGAGGACCCTGAACTGAAACGCGCGGTCGCTCTCAAGGCGATGAAGCCCGGCCTGGCAGCCGATGACGTGGCACGGCAGCGCTTCGTGAGGGAGGCACGGGCCACGGCGGCGGTCAAGCACGATCGCATTGTCACCATCTATCAGGTCGGCATCGATCGCAATGTTCCCTTCCTGGCGATGGAGCTTCTCAGGGGCCAGACCCTGGAAGATCGCCTCAAGACGGAGGGAAAACTGCCGCTGAGCGACGCGTTGCGAATCGGGCGGGAGGTCGCCGAAGGCCTGTCGGCGGCCCACGAGAACGGTCTGGTTCATCGGGACATCAAACCGAGCAACCTGTGGCTGGAAGGCAGCCATCAGCGGGTAAAGATTCTGGACTTCGGCCTGG
>Ga0207103_10266_pt1 | contig 14264 bp, 9 predicted proteins | sample Alteio_BWMinHeat_81_FD_153546 | JGI IMG/M metagenome (GOLD analysis project Ga0207103, IMG submission 153546) | Enriched cells from forest soil in Barre Woods Harvard Forest LTER site, Petersham, Massachusetts, United States -... | ecosystem: Environmental > Terrestrial > Soil > Temperate forest >...
CAATCAGATCATGAAGCGTTCTTTGTGAAGGATCGGCATCAAAGAGCTCATATGGCATACTTTTTTTATCGACGGCTAAAATAGGAGATGTATCCATTAAGCATTCTATTGTAATTTGGACATTTTTACCGATTAAAGGTCAAATACCAAAACTTCTCGCACGATCCCATTATTGACAGGATTCGCATTGCAATGAAGATCATGACGAGGGGAAAACCATTAAAGGAAACAGTCCGCTGATCATTTAAAACGCTGCGATTGTTTGCATTTGCAAATAACACATCAAGATTTGTGCCGCACAGACCGGCAAGCAAAATTATGCGCAACAAATGGTGAATAAACAAGGACTGTATGGGTAGTGTATCCAATTTTTGACAATGGGCGCTTCCGGAGTTTCTTTGATGTATCGATGAGCGTTTAGATGTGGGGTATTTAATCCTCAACTAATCCTCAAATATAGACAGTAAGGGATACGCATGAATTGGTACTACTTGTTTGTATTATGGCGAAAGACGATAAACCGCGAAAAAAATCACCACGTTAAACATTATCCCAGCCAAAGGTATTGTAGCGCCCATACCACAAACTAATGGCTACAAATGCCGGCAAGCCCGGATTTTTATACCTCTTTGTTTTTAGCCGGGACAGCGCTTCGAGTAATTGGCGGCCCATATTTTCATAATTCATCGAATTGATTATTCTCAGCGAATTTTCCGACATTTTCTTTTTTTCGGTTTCCGATAAATTAATGTAATCAATCAATTTTCGCTGCATTTCTTCTTTGTCGCCCGGGTCGAAAATATAGCCGTTAGCGCCATCTTCCAAAAGAGTATGTGCGGCGTTAATTTTATCGCTTAATAATACAGGCAAACCGGCGGCCATGGCTTCATTTACTACTAATCCCCAGCTTTCATACAGGCTTGGCGAAATAAATGCGTCAGCATTGTATAAATATTGAGGTATATTATCATTATCAACTGCGCCCGAAAATTCTACTTTGCCAATATTATTTGATTTCGCGAAGCTTCTCAGTTCAGGCATCAAAGGCCCGTCTCCCAGGATCACTAATGAGTAAGTATCATTTTGATCTTCAACGAACTTCCACGCGCTTAATAAATTTTGAATGTTTTTTTTTGGGACCAGCCGCCCAACACAAATAATTTTTTTATGGTCGAACTTCTTATCTTCTCCGAATTTAAACAACGCATTGTCAACACAGTTAAAGCCATATAAATAGTGTATTTTTTTCTTGCTATATAATTTCTCGTACTCTCTATCATATTCAGCCGAGGGCAGCCAAAGCGCATCAATTTGCCTGGTGATCAGGTTTTTTATCCCTTGTACTAAAAAATTTCTTTTCACCCATGATGGCTTGGCATCATCAAACATTATAAATTTCTTTTTATTCCTTTTTGCCCAGCGTAAACCGAGGGCGCCGGAATAAAACACAATTGATCCTGCAATGATCACATCAGGGTTAAGTTCGTCCAGTTTAGCGAAAACTTTGCTGCTTATCTGGTATTTTGATAATTCGATATTGCTTTGTTCGGGAAAAAGACAATCCCACCAGTGCACAGTCTTATTAAACGGGTCAAAATCATAGGGCGAGCCCTTCCCAAATAATTCAACAGCATGTAAATCAATGCCTTTTGAACTTAAAAAATTATGCAGATAGATTATCCTACGTTTCCAATAAGCGCGCAAATCATTATGCAGGATCAGCACTTTCATACTATTGTACCTTTAATTGCTCGTTTTTTTTGAACAGATCGTACACAATTGGGAACAGCGTTTTAACCCAAAATTTAACATGCATCATTGGCACATACAGCGGGAAATGTTTTTTAACGTAGAGTGAATGTTGTTTATAAGCCAATCCTTTGGGGCTGTATAAATAATCGATCCTTTTCTTTAACGGAGCGCTTTGAGGAAGCCAGCTAACACCGTGGTCATTATCGCAGCATCCGTAGTAACCAGGGGCGATCCACAATTTGATGCCATTTTTGACAGCAGAAAACGTATAATCGTAGTCGGCAATGCCATGCGTGTACGAGCCTGATAAGATTCCTATTTTATTTACGGTCGCCTTATCAACTAACATAATATTTGCGTTGCCTATTTCGCAGGGAGTCAATTTAGCCGGGTCTGGAAACACCGTTTTGGTGTTTCCGGTCAGCCTGTTAATTATTTTTTGCCCTCCGTAGGTAATGGTTTGCTTTTCGCCATCCAGCACCGTGCCCAATATGATATTTTCAGGATGATCTGAGAGGCAATAAGCAGCCATTAGCCGCTCTATCGCGCCCCCGGACAGTACCACATCGTCGTTGAACAATAAGAAAAAATCGTATTCAGCATCTTTCATTACATGCTCCCAAAGCGTCCGCATACCCCCAGCCCAAAATAACGAGCCGGAACCTTTTAGCACCCTTACACCCGGAAAGTTTTCCCCTACATAGCTTGCCGTTCCGTCCGAAGAATTATCATCTAACAGATAAATAGTTATTTCATAGTTATTGGAAATGGTCTGATCAACCACGCTTTTTAAAAACTCGGCCGTCTTTTGTTTGCGATTGTAGCAACAACTTAGTATAGCTATTTTCATTTGTTTTTTGCTTCAGCCATTTTTTGTCATTTCCATTTCAAATACACAACTATTTAAGGCATTGCCCGGCTTCGAAAATTCCAATACTTTCCTGCCTTGCATCCATGTTGAAAGTATAACCATTACGCATCCCCGTTCTTAGCAATTAATTGACTGTCTTCCTTGCTGGTGACCCTGTTCGATGCGGAAGCTAAAATCGAATCGTAAATCTCCAATAAAGCTCCGGTTATTCGTTCAGGGTCGTGTCTTGTTAGCGCTCTTTCTCTGCCGTTTTTGCCCATCATGACGGCCCTGGGGTAATTTTCATTTAATTCCATTACTGCGCCGGCCATAGCAAAAGGATCGCCATCCTGGATCAATATTCCCTCGTTATGATCCTCCAGCAAGCTACTGGTGCCTCCGGCGCAAGTTGCAATGCAGGGCAGTCCCAAAATTTGCGCTTCGCACAAACTATTTGGACTATTTTCAATATGAGACGGCGCAACATATATATTTGCGAGTAAAAGGGCTTGCACCAATGCTTGCTCGTTGAGCATACCCAAAAACTTGATATTACCCGAAGTGCTCCTTTTCGTACTTCGGGCGGCAATTCGCACTATTTCGTCATCGGCATTGAGACCCGCTATACGCCATTCATAATCAACGCTGTTTTCGTCCAGCAGGTTAGCACAGTCAAATACGGTTTCAAGGCCCTTGTACAAGTTGGTCCAGGTAGTGGTAAATAACACCAACCGCCCCGATAATTTAGAATGGTGTTTAAATTTATAAAATGAGCTCCTTAAAATTTCGTCATTTTGATAATACTGTGCCGATTTCGCTAAAACCTTTGTCACGCGTCTGTCCCAGTCCGTACGCCCTATAAAATGTTTGGAATAGCGATAAATTTCCCGCTCCCTTGCCGCCACTTTTGTAAATTGTTTATACACGTTGATGAACGAACGAGCAAATAAAAAACTTTTTAAATAGGAATGCTTCAGAACATCGAAATAAGAAATGGATGAAAAAAATTTATGCCTGTAAACCGTTATGGTTCCCTGGATGGAGACAACTGTTGGAATATTGACAAATTTTTGAACTAAGCCAAAAGGGCTTTCTGTTCCGTGTATGTGGATAAGATCCGGTTTAACCCGGTCAATTACCTTTAGGAATGATTTGATGTCGTAGTCGGGCTCTATGTAATTCAGCAAACGCCTCGTTACCTTTGTCAGGTTACCGTGGTTGTATCTCTTGATCGGGAAATATTGAGTTGGCCCTAAAGTAAACGGCTCAACTTCGGCATCGTGATAAAATACTATCGAAAGGTCGATTTTGTCCTGGATGTTTTTTTCGAGCGATTTTATCCATCCGCAGCCCTCATAATTGTTATTAAGATGAGCGTCGCTTAAACCGGGGGACAATGAAAACCACAATACCTTCATATTCTTATTTTATTTGATTGCCCGGGTTGGTTTCATTTTGATTAGTTAAACAAATTTGGTTTCACGAAAAAGTAAGTCCGCTGGTTGTTAGCTGATCAACTGTCGCTTCGTCTGCCTGTTCGGATGAAATTGGTTTCGGATCCGCGTAATGGTACAAAAAGAAAAATGCCAGCATCAGTGACGTTAAATAAATGCACTCTCCGAAACCAAGGATCAATACGATTAATAAACAATAAATGCTAAGCTCGGTCTTGCGGGTATATTTTTGGAATAAAAGGAAACTTCTATACATGAGAAAGCCAAGACCTACCATACCAAATTGTGCACAGAATGCAAAAATCCCATTAGAAATGCTGATATTTCCCAGGATAGGTATTGAATCCTGGTAGGAATTGGATATGCCCCAAATAAGTTTCAGGCCAAACGTTTGCGAAAGAAATAGCAAACTGGCAAAGCGGTTCAACGGCATTACCTGCCCCATTTCCATGTAAGTTTTGCTGAGTGTTTCAATATTCTTCATATCCGACATATCCCTGTAATATGTGTCGGCAATTTTACCAAACAAAAATGGGACCGAAGACGCAAGTACAATCAGTAATGGAATAACAAAAACTAATATATTCATAATACGTACTCCTTTGGCCCTCAGGTACAATAGTAATACAAATACGAACGCAACATAGGTGGTTGTAGATAAGGTGGTAATTACGGCCAGGGTAAGCCACTTTGTTTTTTTATCGAACGTGAAATTATTGAGAAAGAAATTCATCAAAAGCGCCATTATTAAAAAGAAACCGAACGCCCCGGGCTCCCATGAAAAGCCTGAATTTCTGAAGGTGTGCACCTTTACATAGGTAAAAACCAAAAAGTTAACGTAACCGTCGAAGTGTGGGTAAGGCAGGTTGATAAGTTTACCAAAAGCGTACACTAAATCACCGGATATTAACTGCAAACAATAAAGCGGTATTGAAAGGATGGCCAGGTCAATAATTACTTTGTTTAGATAATAAATGGCCTTTTCTTTTAACAGTGCACAATAAAGGAAACTCGTTAGTATAAATTTGAATAAAAACACGATATCACTCACCCAGTAACTTAACGGTAACTGTGTTAGCAAAATTGAGCGAAAAGTGCAAAATGCGATATAGATAACAGAAAATTTAAGAAACAACCTGATATCGCCCTTGCGGAACCGCCCGTTTGCGAAGCCAACCCATAAAATAACGCCATCAATAAGGAACCAGCATATGTTCAACTGATCAAAAAATGCTGCCTTTCCTGAAAGTATTATAAAAAGTAGGGTGACAAAATAATACATAGTCAGGCTAATATCTCGTTATCGGTTGTAATACCTGCAGGAATTACCGGCTCTTCCGTTAATTTTTGCTCAAGCTTTAAAACAGCCCTGATCTCCCTTCGCCATGCAAACACCTGGATCACCGCCCACAGGATGCTGGCATATACAAGAGAATTTAATCCCCAATGAAAATATCTTATAAAAAACAGCACCACTGGTATATGCAAGCCGGCTGTTATGATTGACACGATCGCCTGGATCTTAACTTCTCCCGTTCCATTCAAAACCATCGAATAAACCGCAGTAAACAAACTAACACTAAAATAAATGCACATTATAAAACTTAACATAAAGGGCACGTGTATCCTGTCGCCAACCCACAATTTAAATACAGGTGTTATTAAAACTGACTGCAGTAAGATGACGAAAAACAGGGCGTACGATATTTTATTTAATTTTGAGATACTGGCTTTGATCCAGGCAAAATCATTTAATGCGAATGCGTTTGTAAATGCACTCCAGTACGTTGCCAGGATAATATTGAGTATTAACCCTGCAGTAGAAAAATATTTGAATAACAAATTAAAGAGCGTTACGTCGGGGCCGCCAAACTCCCTGGTTATAATAAGTTCCGTGGTGGAATAAAGAAAAACCCCGGCAATTTGTACGATAAAAAAAGCGAAGCTGAGGCCAAACAGCGACTTGCTTTTTGCCAAATTTACATGTTTAAACGAAGGCCTAATGTGAGCATAACGGTTTTTAAACAATATAAGCGTGTAAATAAGCAGTACAATTACCGGAAGAATGGTTTGGGCAATTGCCAATGCAAACATTGACCCCTTTAAGTACCTGCTTAAAAAAATGATAGGTATTAAGGGAACGAAGTTACATATTAACTGAATCTGGTTAGCCTTGTAGATTCGTTGGTCGCCCTGCAAAATGGAAGATATCGGTTTCAGGAAGAACTGCAGTGAGAGGCCGATAAATACAGTGGTGAGCGTATATAACAGTTCCGTTTCATTCAATTTTGTGTTAAAAATGGAGTTCCAGTTTGCAAATCGGTTGAAGATGGCAAAAAAAGCCATAACCGGGATCACAATCATCAGCAGGATAGCGTAGGTTGATGATACCGCGATCTTTGCCTCCCCATGATCTTTCCTCGCCAGGTATTCGGCGATCTTATTCCGCAGGCCGTTGGCTAACCCGATGTCAAGAATGCCTATCCAGCTAACGGTTGATGAAATAGCCAGCCAAATGCCATACTTGTTATTATCCAATAATTTAAGCGAAAAGGAAATCGTTAAAAACGACACAATGATGCTCAGCGCCCTTAAAAGGAAGGAAACCGTTATGTTGAAGTTAACTTTGCCCGTTCGGCCTTTATTTTCATCAAATAACAGTTTAATATTCTTTTTCAAAAGTTTTATCACACGTATCGTTATTAATTTGCTGCCGTTTATTTCATTAAAGTGCCGAGATCTGCCAGATCAAGCTAAAAATTCATTTAATTTAATCCAGTACTATTTCACTGTCTCCTGTAGTAATTCTCGTACTTATAACCCTGGCTGTCGCGGCCTTTTTCCAAACCGTTAAATACAATATTCATTTTGGGCAGATTTTGATTGTCATTGAGCTTTTTGATAAAAGGCAGCAATGATTTTGATGTCTGTTTAGCCCGTACCAAATAGAGGGTGACATCGCAAAATTTGCCAAGGGTATATGCATCGCTAACTGCATGAATAGGAGCGGTATCAAATATAATATAATCATAATCCGGCTTCAAGTCGTTAAATAAGTTTTCAATCGACTTTTGTTCCAATAATTCGGAAAAATTATCGACAAATGCCCCGCTTCCGATAATATGCAGATTGGGATAGGCTGATGGCTTTTGAATAATTTTCTTTTTATCCGCCTTCTTATTTAAATATTCAGTCAACCCAAATTTGCCGGATAATTTAAACATCCGGGAAATAGTAGGTTTATAGACATCTGTTTCTACCAGCATGATTTTCTTCCCCGTACTTGCCAGCGAAACGGCCAGGCTGCTGCTCACCATGCTTTTTCCTTCACTCGCAGCGCTGGATGTTACCAGGACGAAATAGGCGCCTGACGGTAAATCATTCAGAAAGCTTAACTGCGTGCGCAGGTTCCGGAATTGCTCTATCAATATAAAACTCTCAGGGTCGTCCCTGTTATCGAAGACAATCGGAGAAGCCAGTTTAATGTAACTTAATTCCGCGATCACCGGTATGGAGGTTTCGGTTTCAACTTCTTTTCGGCTGTCAACGGTGTGCCTGATCAAATCTTTACCATAAATAAATCCGGCAGGAAAAATCAGGCCCAGTACAAGGGCGACTCCAAACGGAATGAATTTTTTGGACGATTTTAACGGGATTATGTGGGCATCATCTACCACGCGGACATTTGCTGATGCTGAAGCATAGCTTAAGGAGATTTGTTCCCGTTCCTGCAGCAAATAATTATAAAGGGTTTCTTTCGTGGATTGCTGGCGGCTTAAGCCCTGGAGCTCCCGTTGCTGACCCGGAACATTTTGAATAGACGTTTGCGCATTGGACTTGAACGACTCAAGCGATTGCTGGGTGGTAAGCAGGGACGATTTGATGTTTTTCAAATCCTCTTTAATTGCGGACTTTAGGCTTGATATGCCTTTGTCAATAGGCTCAAAAGCGGGGTTTTTTTCCGGAGTTGTGGCCAGTAGTTTGCTTCTCTCCAGTTGCAAGTCAGATAACTTTCCCACTAAATCCGTAAGGCGCTGATCGGAAATACCTAATGCTGAGGGAATATCGGTATCATTATTACCGGTTTGATTGAAATAGTTTTCCAACTTGTTGATGACATTCAGCTGGATATTAATTTCATTTAGCTTTTCACCGTTTGCCTGTACTTCCTGCATGTATATCTGCGACTGGCCACTTAAATCGGCCAGCCCGTTACCGCTCCGGTACCCGGCTATGTTATTTTCCGCGTGATTCAACTGCCCCGAAAGCGAATCCAGTCGCCGGTCGATAAAAGCAAGCGTGCTTTTGGTGGTCTTACTTTTTTCCAGTATTTCTGCCTGCTTATAAAAATAGATCAGGTAGTTGATAAAATCTTCGCCCCTTTTTACATTCTGGTCATTTATTGAAATGTCGATTAACGATGCAGGCTTCTCTTCTGCTTCAACTATTACGGAATTTTGGTAACCTAAAACCACCGATTCAGGATCGCTTAATTTGATCTGAATATTATTGCCAACAAACTTGTCAATATTATCGGCGGCAGTTATGCTCCATGAACCGGCTTTATCCCCGATCACCTCGCCGAATCTGTGCTTCGTTGTGTCGCCGGGCCGCCCCAAAAAAGTGTAGTAGTTGGTGTCGAGAACGTGCACCACCAACTTTTGATCCAAACCCGGCAGGATCGGGGTAACCGAATTATATTTAACCGGGCTTCTTCCATAAATATCTTCATCTTTAATGATGCCGCCCTCTAATTTATATTCCGCCCATAATTGAAAATAATCCACAACATCCTTTATGAGTTGATTGGATTTCAAAATGCGGATTTCATTCTCTACAACCTTTGGCGCATTAACCTTTTCCAGCTCCTGGAAAACAACCAATGACGATTTTTCTTCAGGCGGCTTTTCGTTGCTGTCCTGCAACTCCAGGCTGGCAGTGATCTGGTAAATAGGTTTTATGTATTTATAGTAAACAAACGCTACGGTCATAGCAATGGCCAGCGATGCCGCTATCAGTTTCCAATGGTCGATATATTTAATAAGAAAGGCCCTTAAATTTATTACGTCCGAATCGTTGTTGGACAGCTGCGAATTTGCGTTGACGGTTTGTTTATTAGCCATAATTTCAATGTTGCAGGATTACAAAAGTCAACAAACTAGTGGTGGTACACAAAAAAGGCTGACAGAATGATCGCCGCCACCGAAAGGGCAGAGATGGCTAAAGTATTTGTCTTATAACTACGGCTTACAGCGTCATATTTGGTTTTATCCGGATCGACATATATAATATCATTATTGTGCAAATAGTAGTATGGTGAATCGAACAGGTCCTTTTTGGTTAAATCGATAACGAAAAATTGCCGCTTGCCGTTTTCCTCGCGGATCAGCAAAACGTTTGTCCGTTTTGCGGTAATGGTTAGGTCACCAGCCAAACTTAAGGCTTCAACAACATTGATATGGTCATTTTGGATAGTGTAGACGTCGGGTTTCAAAACATCGCCTAATACTGAAATCTTAAAATTAAGGATGCGAACATTTACAATGGGGCTTTTAAGATAGTTTAAAAGATTGGTGGTTAGTTGTTTTCCCACCTGCTCTGTTGTTAGTCCACTCACTTTCATATTGCCAACATAAGGCAACTGAACTTCTCCGTTTGCATCAACCTTAAAGCCGTAAACAGGATTAACGGGGGTATTTTCCATATTATTACCGTTTGCCCGATTTACGCTGGTATTGAAAACGGAAGCGGCTTGCTGGTTGATATCGCTTACATTTATCCCCAATATATCCCCGGTTTGAATTTTGAGTGGGGAATAATTACTTATGTTTTCCTCATAAGCGCCCGAACGATCTAAATTTTGGTAATAGGAAACCTGGTTATATTCTTTGTCCTTATAAAGCCCGCAGGAAGCCAGCGTGAGGCTGATCAATAAGAAATAAAGTTTTGTTTTGTTTTTTACCATAATTAATCGGGGGATTTCTGTTTAAATTTTTGAAATAAGTTGTCGCCGGCCTTTTAACTTGAAAATTAAACCAGGCGTTAATCAGCGGCATAACCTATTTATAACTAATAGTAAACAAAGCCTATGCCAACTAAACGCTCCTGCTATGCGGTTTTGTTGTCTTTCTATCAACATTTAACCGCTGGAACCGGGTATGAAATTGCTGCTCGTTTTTCCGGCAAAAAATAAAGGGTATAATTTATGTACCCTCACCTGTAGCAGTTTACTGCCTGATAAAATTATTGCTTTTTCACCCTGATTATGAAATTTATTGACTATTCGTTGTACACGGAAGAATTGAGTAATTTGCCGTCACGTCCATCATTATTATTAAACACCATTAACCAGTATTCTTACTGTATTGCTCAAAAAAATAGGGATTTCAGGAGATCGCTTCTTGAATCGGATGCCTTATTTGCGGATGGTGTAGCTATTGTTATTGCAATGCGCCTGCTTACCGGGCAGAAAATAAAAAAAGTCGCGGGCGCCGATGTACATCAGTATTTGATAAAAAACCTCAATGATCGCGGGGGGAGCTGTTTTTACCTGGGCTCTTCGGATGAAACGCTTCAAAAAATAAAACTTAAAATGGCCGCCCAATATCCAGGTGTAAGGGTGGGAACATATTCGCCCCCTTTTAAAGCGATTTTCGATAGCAACGACAACAGGCAAATGATCGAGGCAGTCAACCAGTTTCAACCGGATGTATTATTTATCGGGATGACGGCGCCAAAGCAGGAACAATGGGCGTACCACCATAAAAATGAAATTGACGCCAAGATCATCAGCACCATTGGCGCCGCCTTCGATTTTTATGCAGGCACTATAAAGAGGCCTGGCAGTACCTGGCAAAAATTTGGTCTGGAATGGTTTGCCCGGATGTTACACGAGCCAAAACGTTTGTGGAAAAGATACTTATTTTTTGGGCCGATATTTATTTACCTCATTATCAAAGAGAAAATAAAGCTAATGCTCGGAAAAGAAGACAAGCTTGTCATGAAATCTCCAATCATGATGGAAGAAGCCGTTGGAATTTAATATCTACTCGTCAATTTTTAATTGCTTACCGTCGCCCGCCCTTATGTTGTTTTGATTAAAAACATATCATACTGGATAATATTTGCTTTTTTGTCTAATTTAATTAACTATTGATAATTATTTTTCGCCAAAATGGAATATTAATTGGTGTGACGATCAAAACCGGGCATTGTGTTTTATAGCAAATTATTAATCGAACAAAATTATCCCCAAAACAGGGCTGATTTTCCCCGGATTCAATTAGAAGCGCCCATTTATATTGTGTTCAAAACAGGATAAAACCCATTTTTTATAAACAATATTAAAAAATACATCAACCATAGATAGCGCTTTTGTTGCGGTTTCAAACCACAATCTCACTGATAAACTGTGACTTATTAAGCAAAATGCATTGTTTTTCTAGTTATTTTATTTGCCCTTGAGTTGCTTAAACATAAATATAAATTGCTCGGTGGTTGTATAATCTGCTTTAGAATAAAAATGGAAAGCCGGCATATATTTATTGGTCATCAGTATTATAGTGCCAATCTTCATTTCCACAGCATACTGTTCACAAAACTCCAAGAGCTTTTTACCGTATCCCATCTTCTGTTTTTGTCCTGAAATGAAAATCTCATCGATCATTAATTGCTGGCCGGTCCACCAGGTTTTAGTATGGCCAAGCAGCCCACCCACCGGTTGGTTTTGGTCGTACATGATGAAGCCGACGAATTGGTGACAGCCCATATACTCAATTAAATATTGTTCTGCTTTCTCAAAGTCCCAATGATAATTCCAGGGCGGTTGATTGTATGACTGTAAAAATACCGGAATACATTCCCTTATGTTTTCGGGGGTTATTGATTGTATCATGATGAGTCAAAATGTTGGCTGATCAATAGCCATTAAGCTTTCGGGTTGTTGTTTGAACACAATTACAGTGCTAAATTACGCCTGATAATAAGATGTTTGGAGATTATATCAGAAAATCCGTTTAATTTTTTGCGTCGCACTTATCCAGGTCTTTCTGCAATATCGAGGCAAATTGCTCAACATTTGGCGGTAACAGCATCGACAAGTGGTCTCCTGGTACTTCGCGAACTTTCACTCCGTTCTTTGCATATTTTTTCCATCCTAAAAATTCATGGTCATCTACGTAATGTACACAAATTTTGGCCTTGTATAAGTAAACTTCGCCCCTGAACGGTTCCATTAGGTAATTCCTGAAGGCATCTAACTGTTTGGCCTTTATTTTCCTGATCAGCTGGTAAAAGTTCTTCGAATTTTTTTGTGAAAAATGGTCTGTTGCCCCACGGTTAGATCTATCTCTGAATTTCTTTTTAAAAGTGGCAATGGGTTGCAGCAATGACGATTTTAACACCCCCATATAGATCGGGAAATTCCTTTTTACTTTCCTTGGCAACAGATAATACCAGTCTTTATATTCTGTTTTTTCAGCATCGGTATCAAACATGATCAGCATGCTTACTTCTTTCCCCATTTCCGTCATTTGTTTTTTCATTTCCACCGCAACATAGCCGCCAAATGAATAGCCGGCTAAAAGATATGGGCCATTAGGGCTATGATTCACGATTTCGCTTACATAAAACCGGGCGATTTCGGGCAGCGTTTCGGGTGTTTCGTCTATACCATCGAGGCCCTTGGCCTGCAACCCAAAAACAGGCTGGTCGGAATCCATACAATTGGCCAGTTTGCTAAAATTCAATACATTTAAGCCTTCGCCGTGGATAATATACAACGGCGGTTTGTTGCCTGCGGGCTTTATAGCCACCAGCGATTTATAAATGATCTCTTGCTTCTCCCTATCAATATAACCGGCCAGCGACCGTATATCCGGGTACTTGAACAGGATGGCGAGCTGAAAACTTTTGCCAATTTTCTTTTCAAGCGAGGATAAAATCTGCACCGCAATTAATGAGTGCCCACCCAACGCAAAAAAATTATCATCGATACTGCATTCCTTCAGTCCCATACACTCTTTCCATATGGCGGCGAGAATTTTTTCGGTTTGTGTTCCGGGTGTAGCTACCGCCCTGGTTAGCGCCGGCCCGTCTTCGAGACTGGCAAGTGATTTTCTGTCTATTTTGCCGTTTGAAGTCAGCGGCATTTTATCCAATACCACCCATACAGCCGGCACCATATAATCCGGGACCTTTGTTTTTAGATAGGATATTACCGACTCCTTTACAAACGTTCCCTTAGGCACGATGTATCCTATCAGCTGTTTATTGCCATTAGGCCCGTCTTTTGCCAAAACGACCGCATTATTTACAGTTTCATTCGCGCTTAGTACGCTTTCGATCTCACCTAATTCAATTCGAAAGCCGTTTATTTTCACCTGGTTGTCTTTTCTCCCCAGGAATTCCATGTTAAAGTCGGGCATCATTCTGCCCAGGTCACCAGTGCGGTACATTACCCCGCCAAGCGCAGTATTAAAAGGATCGGGAACAAATGCCGCATTTGTTTTCTCCGCATCATTGGCGTATCCGCGCGCCACCCCAACACCTCCGATAAATAAATCACCAATTTCGCCTGCGGGCACGGGCTGGAAACGATCATTTAATATATAAAAGAAATTATTGCTGATCGGTCTTCCATAGGGGATACTTTTCCAATTCGGATGCACCCTATCAACGGGATAATAATTGGACCAAACTGTCGCTTCGGTGGCGCCGCCAAGGCTGATAACCAGGGCATTAGGAAAAAATGATTTTATTCGCGAAGGCAGATCGACCGGTATCCAATCTCCGCTTAAGAAAACAGTTTTTAGTCCCGGATACCGGTAATCCTGTTGCTCGTTTTCCAAATTCCGCACCAGGTAATCGAGCGTTGTAGGCACGGAGTCCCAAAAAGTTATTTGAAAATCGACGAGCATATCCTGAAGTGCGTGTACATCCTGTATTTCCTGGTTTTCGGCAATGACCAAAGATCCGCCGGCGGCCAGCATACCGAAAATATCGTAAACGGAGAGGTCGAAACACATGGAGGTAATAAATAACAGGCGATCGTCCGGCCCCACATTAAAGTTGTTATTTACCCATAGTATTAAATTTACTACGGAATGGTGTTCGATCATTACTCCCTTCGGGCGGCCTGTCGAACCGGAAGTATAAATTGTATAAGCCAATTGTGAGCTGCTGATATTCAGCCCAGGATTGGTGACATC